>Ga0272441_10015127_pt1 | contig 10835 bp, 8 predicted proteins | sample SSMProp6N_FD_193582 | JGI IMG/M metagenome (GOLD analysis project Ga0272441, IMG submission 193582) | Marine sediment archaeal communities from Little Sippewissett salt marsh, Falmouth, MA, United States - SSM-Prop-6N | ecosystem: Environmental > Aquatic > Marine > Wetlands > Sediment ...
ACAGAGTGTCCAATGGGCGATGCTTTAATCACACCACCAAAAGCGCCGCCTGCACCGGTGATCATGATAACGATGGCCGCCTTTTGAATGGCCCGGTCCAGGAGTTCGTGAATCTTTTTTGTCCTTTGACCTTTTTTTAAAAGCAATGAAGCACAAAACACACCGATGAGCAATGCTATTGTTGGTGAACCCAGAAACTGAAACGTTTGTTTAACAAAACCATTAATATCAGACTTTATAAACGAACGCAGGGCGATCAAAATGAGCGGTAACAGTATAGGCGTAAACGCGCCCAAGGCGCCCGGCATTTTTTGCTGTGTAAGGATTGATTCCTTTTGCTTGAATCCATCCGCCAACTCCCGGTCATAAGGCAGGACTTCTCTTTTACAATAAAACGTGGCCCAGAACAATCCCCCCGCGGTGGCGCAGAACGCCACAAAAGCATTTATTAAAATCAAACGCCCAAGGTCCGCGTTAATCAGCCCGGCCGCGGCCAATGGGCCGGGTGTGGGCGGTATCAGGGCGTGAGTGGCTGTCAGGCCGGCTGTTAAAGACAGACCAACGACAAGAATGTTTCGTTTACTTTTCACGGCCAGGGATTCTGTGACCGGTTGCAGCATGATGTAGGCAACATCTACAAAAACCGGAATGGCCACTATATATCCGGTGATTCCCATGGTCAATGGGATCCTTTTTTTTCCGACAATCTTCAGGACCGTGTCGGCAATGCGAAAAGAGCCGCCGGTTTCAAAAAGTATTTCTCCGACCAGAGTACCAAGTACCATCACAATTCCGATCCATCTCAGAGTGCCGGCGAACCCGTCCTGTAATGTATCCATAATTGATATAACCGGCATTCCGGCAAAAAGACCCAACATCACACCGGAAATCAACAGTGCGATGAATGGATGAATACCAATTTTGACGATCGAAAAAATTAAAAAAGCAATAACAAAAACCAGCAATATTACGTCTAACATAAAAATCCTGAAACGGTTTTAACACATTTTCATCGAAGCTCTATTCTGATTTTACCCGACAACTTTGCCAGTTGAGGACAAAAGATGTACAAAAATCCCAAATTAACCGAACGAGAGTTGTTCAGTTTAATAAATTAACTGTTGTCTTCTTCATATTTGATAAATTTCACACCGTCAGCAGGTATAACAAATGATAATTTATTACCGGCGAAAGCAAATTTTTGCTGGTCCCAAATACTAAAGATTCGATAATTCACCTGATTTTTCAGCGCCAAATCTGATTTTGTGAGCCGGACATTTGCAGATTTATTGCTACGATTAAACACTCCAATCCATCCTTTACCCGGTCTTATTTTATCGGGTGTAATCCAGATATCAATGTTGTTTTGAGCGGACACCTGAAATCCCATAATCCCATTTTGATTGCAGGCCAGCATTTCTCTATCAAGCAACAGTTTCCTGGAAAAAGCATCCATTGTCGGCAGGTCTCCGCCGATAAATAACGGTGACGCAGCCAATGCCCGGCAAGTCAAAAAGGTATACATTTGATCCTGTGTTAATTGGCATTGTCGCTTGAAACCAAAACCGGCTAACCGGGCATCATCTTCAACTTTATAAACATCGCCAGGTGTCATTAGCATTAACTGGCCAAAAGGGATCATGTCCAAATCAGGGAAAAATCCATTACAATTCGTTCCCTGATATTGTTTCCAACTCTCAAAACCTTTATCCAGGTCGGACCCGCGGTCCCATATATCACTGGATATACGTAACATATTCGCGCGACGGTAATAGGGTAAATCCATTAATCGTTTGTGTCCACCCGGGGACAAACTGAATACAATTTCTTTATTACAGTTTTCAATTGCGTTGGCAAATCCAATGATTTCTTTGGGGAACGGAACAAGATCATCCGCCTTAACAAAATCCACACCCCAATCTGCCATTTGCTGTATAAGACTGTTATAGAATTCCTGAGCGCCGGGCTTGTCCATGTCCACGCCGTAATTATAGTGACACCAGTTGCAAATGCTATCGGTATTGGCAATATCCCGGGCCCTGTATGTGGTATTTTTAATAGGTAAATTCAATTCCACAGCTTTTCTGGGAATACCACGCATGAGATGAATGCCAAATTTTAGTCCCAATTCGTGTGCTCTATCGATAATTGGCTTTATACCATTGGGGAAATACGTTTTTGAGGGTTGTACCAAACCATATTCATTAATGTGTACGTCTGATGCATGCTTTTCATTCGGATATATGGTTCCTGGAACGAGTTTGTATTCCCCAAACCAGCCGCCATCAATGACAAAATAATTGTAGCCAAAGGGTAAAAAGTTTTTTGCCATTTCCTCCAAATTGGCCATTGCAGCTTTTTCGTGAAGATATACACCATAACTGTCAAAACTGTTCCATCCAAGCGGCGGGGATGTCAATTTATCTGCACTTTGCTTTCCGGAATAAGGTGGGGGTGCAGCATGGCTATTTTTTGAAAGTGTTAAACCTGCCGCTGTCAATCCCGATAGTTTTAAAAAATTTCTACGGTCAAACATTTTTTTCAACTCTTCTAATTAGTGAACTGTTTATTGTTCATTCAAATCTATAATTTTCCAATCCATTGTAAGGTATTAAAAGGGATATAAATATACGAATTTGAATTAATATATAAAGATTTATTAATTTTTAAACGTCAAACCGGTTACTTTGAGCATAACAACATCATGCGGCGGTACTGTTGTTTTATAAACGCCATTTTTAAATGTTCCCAGGTCCTTCTTTTTCCATAAATCCCTGACAAATGCCTGTGGCTCAACATAGAGAGACATTTCCTGAGGTTCATCACTTCTGTTTAACAATATAAATGCATCCTGACGTTTTCCGTCTTTGGTCTTTTGTAACCATTTTCGCCAAATTTCCGTATCGCCAAAATCCCGGAACTTGTAGCCCTGCGCACCTAACGGATCCTGATCAATGGCAACAACTTCATTATTCGTCAAGATTTCAATAATTTCCGGCGGCATATACCGCAAATCATTTCCGGTCATCAACGGGGCGGCCATCATACACCATAAACTAAAATGCGCTTTACTTTCCGATAATGATAAACCGGGATTGCCAACTTCCATCATATCCGGATCATTCCAGTGACCGGGACCGGCATAATTAAACAAATCCAACTCGGAGACCAGATCCAAAATCTGCATAATACCATTACATGCTCTGTCACCGGTACAATCCCAGCACGGCCGGATATCTCCGCTAATGCGCCATAAATTGCCAACATCCTTTCCCCATTTCCAGGGTTCATTGCTTCCCCATTCACAAATACTGAACACAATATCCCGTCCGGAAGCTGCCAGGGCATCTCTCATGATGGCATAAGATTCATAAGGATCTTGCTGGCCATGATAACACCAATCATATTTCAAATAATCAACACCCCATGCCGCATATTGCCGCGCATCCTGAAACTCATAACCACGGCTGCCGGGTCGTCCCTGGCAGGTTTTCCTGCCGGCATCGGAATAGATGCCAAATTTCAGGCCTTTGGAATGCACATAATCAACCAGCGCCTTCATTCCGGATGGAAATCTATCCGGATCCGGGAGTATATTACCATTTTCATCGCGCCCAACCTGCCAGCAATCATCTATGACGATATATTCATATCCGGCTGATTTGAGACCTGTGGTAGTCATGGCATCCGCCATTTCTTTAATAAGGACTTCACTCACATCACAACGGAAGGTATTCCAACTGTTCCAACCCATAGGCGGTGTAAGGGCAAGACCGTTATCCAATGCCTTTGCTTGTGACGAAAATAATATAAAAACACTCAAAGACAATAAGAGACACAAAATCGAATATTTTTTAATACTTGACATTTTAACTTTGCCTCCTTTTTATTCATACATATTCTATCAAGAGTATCCTGTTACGCCGGGCACTCTTGAGTTAAAAAATTATTTTTGTTTAAATTGTGAAACTATGCCGGAGCATGTCTGATAAAATATCCCCACATCCACGGAATAGGAAATGTATTGAACGCCCAGCGCCATCCATTTTTTGCCTGCCTCGACTGAATCGACAAAAGTACCGACTATTTTGTTTTCACTCCGGGCAAGTTCAACCGCATATCGCATCTTTTCGACAACTTTGGGATGCTCAACCTGCCCGGGCACGCCACAGGATTGTGACAGATCATAGGGTCCAAGAAATACAATATCAAGATCTTTTACTTTTAATATTTCGGGCAAATTATTGATCCCTTCCAAGCCTTCAATATGTACAATAACTAATGTTTCCTCATTAGCTTTTTTAAAATATTCAAAAGGATTTGTTGAAGAATAATGAGCCGCCCTTACATATTTGCACACGCCTCTGTCACCCTGAGGATGGTATTTTGCAGCTTGAACCGCTTTTTCAGCATCACTCTTATTGGTAATCTGGGGGACCTGAACGCCCTGCGCGCCGATATCCAGGGCGCGAAGTATCAGGGCCGGATTGTTCTCCGTGACACGAATAATTGGAGTTATGTTTGCGGACTCCGCCGCCCGGACCAGATTTTGAGCGGTTTCGATGGAAAGCGGTCCATGTTCGGTATCAATTATTACAAAATCAAATCCGGCGTGACCGGATATCTCCACAATCGCCGGATCTGAAAGTTTCAAAAACGGCCCATAGGTTGTTTCCCCGGAAAATAATTTTTCTTTCAGACTATTTTTTCGCATGACATTATCCTTTAATTATAACAACGTAAAAAATTCAATATATCAATCCCTGCATAAAAAAGCGTAAAGAATTAATATATAAATTCTTTACGCCTGCTTTCTTCAATTATATTTAACTTTTCACGGTTATTCTTTTTTTAACCAAATAATCATGCAACGCCAGATGAGAACAGTCGTGTCCGATACCACTTTCCTTAATACCACCATGCGGTAAATAGATTGAATATTTTACACCATTTACCTGAACTTCACCAAATTCAAGCGCTTTGCTGATACGGTTGACGCGATTCAGGTCATTTGTAAACAAATAACTGGCTAATCCGTACTCGGTATTATTTGCCTGAGACAACACCTCATCTTCATTTTCAAAGGAAATAATTGGAGCAATAGGACCAAAAATTTCTTCATCATAAACCCGCATACCCGGCGCGCAATTTATCAGGACTGTCGGTTCAAAAAAACTACCCTTATCAGGTTCGTTTGGACGTTTACCGCCATGTGCGAGTTCAGCGCCTTTTTCCAGCGCATCGTTTACAAGTTCCAACATTCGATCACAGGATTGGGAATTGACCAGGGAACCCATAGTCGGTTGGTTTTCCTTACCAAATATAATTTTTGCCTGTGAAGCTTTTTTTACCAACAAATCAGTAAACTCTTTGATGACATCCCTGTGCACAAAAATTCGATCCGGAGAGACACAAACCTGACCGGAATTACCGCCAAATTTTATGGCGTTGACAATATCAGTTGCTGTTTCCAGATCGGCATCCGGAAAGACCAACATAGGTGCGTTTCCACCTAATTCCATGCTCGATCTTTTAATGGACGTGCAGCAATTGGCAATCAATTTTCGTCCTGTACCTGATGAGCCAATCATAGTGGCCACCTGAGGAATGGGGCTGGCTGATAATGTATCTGATACTTCCGAGTTTGTACCACATAAAATATTGATCACACCGGGGGGAAAACCAATTTCCGCACAAATTTCGCCTATTATATACGCAGAAAGCGGGGAACTGGCGGAAGGTTTGATAACAATTGAACACCCTGCTGCCAGAGCAGGCCCTACTTTAAATCCAAAGTTCAATAGCGGAAAATTCCATGCCAGAAATGCAATGACCACACCGGCCGGCTCGGATACAATAAAATGATGATGAGTTCCCTGGACATCAGGGATAATCTCTTCCCGGCGGTGCTGCATTTCCTGCGGATACCATTCCAGCGCATTAACGACTGTTTCATAATCTTCTTCCGCCGCATCATAGGTTTTACCCATTTCAAACATGATTGCTGATCTCAGATCTTCTTCCCGCTTGATAACAGCTTCCCTCAGTTTAGCCATCCATTCGGTACGTTTTTCAATCGAAAGTTTTTTCCATTCACGGAATCCTTTCTCTGCTGCAATCAATGCATTTTCAGCATCTTGTTTTCCGGCCCAGGCAATTTCCGCTATAGTCGCCTCTGTTGCGGGACAACATACATCATGTTTTTCGCCGTTGGCAGCATCAACCAACTCTCCATTGATGTATAGCTTCTTATATCCAAAATTCATACTAATCTCCTTCAAATATTACATCAAAAATTTTTCCAGTAATTTTTCATCCACATCAACACCTAGTCCGGGGTTATCAGGTATATTTATTACCCCGTTCTCCATGTTAAATTTCGGAACAATGAGTTCGTCGCGCAGAGGATTTTCAGTACGGTCAAATTCAAGCAACAGGTCCGGTTCATAAAGTCGTCCCGGGACAACATCCAAATTGCTTAATAATTGCAAAGCGGCTGAAAGAGCAATACCTGTACCCCAGGTATGAGGAACGAACTCCACTCCGAATGCCTGGGCAAGACAAGCTATTTTTTTAACTTCAGTTAATCCTCCGGCTGAACAAATATCCGGTTGAGCAATGTCTACACATCGTTTCTGAAAAAGATATAAAAATCCGCCACAAAGATATTCACATTCTCCTCCCGAAATCGGGATGGACGTTTTTTGCCGAAGTTCAGCGTAGCACTCATAATGATCGGGCGATACGGGTTCTTCAAACCATGCGATATTGAATTCTTCCACAGCATGTGCTAATTGAGCTGCCTCTTTAAGTGAAAAGGCATGGTTCGCATCGATCATCAATTCAATATCCGGGCCAATGGCTTCCCGTACGGCTTTAACATTTTCTATATCTTTTTTAATTCCCAACCCGACTTTCATTTTCATGGCATTATAACCGGCAGTTTTATAATCCAAGGCCTCATCAACCAATTTTTGCATTAAATTATTACCGCCGCTGAAATACATGCCTGTAGCATAAGGTTTTACATATTCTCTTTTCCTGCCCCCCAGTAAAACAGATACTGGTAAATTTAATATTTTACCTTTCAAATCCCATAACGCCACATCAATAGCGCTCAAAGCCGACACTAATATTCCTTTTCTGGCATAATCCAGGGACCGGCGATACATCTTCTGCCACAGCCCTTCACTGTGCAGCGGATCTTCATTTAACAAAAGAGGAGAAAAGAATTCCACACCGGCTTTTATTAAATGAGCAGGGCCATAACCCTCTCCCCAACCGTATGTTCCATCATCAGCTGTAATTTTCACAAGACAAATGACTCTAGTATCATATTCCCACTGTGAAAAATAAAAACTGCTCTCCAGTTTAGATTGTACAACAAATGGCTCCACTTTTACAATTTTCATATACTACTCCCACTGATCATCAATATAATAATATTCTACAAAAATATATATTTATAATTAACTGTTATCATTAAAAAAAACATTTCATTATATTAGACTATTCGAATAACCAAGTATAATACAAGCTAAAATCAATACAGCTACACTGACTACCATTAATCGTAAAGGTCTGGTTGCTCCTTTCCACTCTCCGGCTCGCACCGCCCAAAAATTACCGATAATTAATGCAAGACCTAACAAAATCGGCCAGCCGATAACAGGTCCGATATCACCCATCAGTGCGGCACCCTGACCGTATACACCAAGCGCGCCAAACCAGAAAAGTCCGGTTAAAACGGCCCATTTATAGGCTTTGAATGAATTCTTTGCTTTAAATGACCCCCATGACTTGTTTTTAAATAGTAATATCAAAGCATAACCGGCATTCATGATAAAAGCGCCCGTCAGGACCACCACCCAGGCTGCCAGGCTGGAATTCCTTGTTAAAGCGCCAAATGTTTCTGCCGATTTCGCAACCGGTATGGCATTGGCAAATCCAACATTTAATAAAGCTGATAAAACACCGCTAGTGATTGCGATGAACATACCAACCCGAAAAGCTTTACCCTGTTTAATTCCGGAAATTTCATTGCCGTTTGCCGACTGCAATTGATCACGTTTTACACCGGCATAAGCGGATATCGCCACTCCAATGAGCATCACAACCACGCCAACGATAACATACGGCAAAGCCGGATTTGAACCTGCATTCGGCATTTGTGCTAACGGCACGAGTGAGCCGACAGCTGATGCCAGTCCCATCACGATTCCATAAGTAAGTGAAACACCGACATAACCGACGCTGACACCAAACATAATTCCGCCTACGCCCCATAAAAATCCAAAAAGCATGCCGCTCCAAATAGCGCTTTGAGGCGCCGAAGTTATACTTTGCCACAGGTTCGGGACCGTAATCAGCGCCCATATTCCGGGGAAAATGATCATTGCGACCAATGCGTAAATAATCCACCACGCCTCCCATGAGAGCGGTTTGATATACTTCATTCCAAGACCGAATGTGCCCTGAAAAAAACTAGCAAACAGAACCAACACAAGCGGGAATAAAATTTCATTCATTTGATTTCTCCTTTATTCTAAATATTCTGAATTGTTGACCAAATAGTTTCAATGAATGCCTTTAAAAAGGCAAGAGACGGTCAAAATACTATTTCGCACGTTTCATCAAGTTTTTCAAAAACCGAATCATCATCAAGAGCGTTTTCTTTAAAAATCACTAAAAGCGTTATTTCATCCTTATCAATCGGGAATGTTGTTCCGTGCCAGCATTTATCAGCCAATACTAATGCAGTTTTTTCCGGCACTTCAAAGGCGACAATGTCTTCGCTTTTTGGGAGATCGTCTGATGGCGTGGAAACCGGGATAACAAAGGATCCATCCAAACCGATCAATATGGTAGGGGTCTTGAAATGATTCTCAAATTCATTAAAAATCATCTCCTGTTTACGGACTTTTAACACGCCAATTTCCGTATTCCCATCAATTAGAAAACCTGCCTGTTGCTTCCAGAATGTGATCATATCATTTTCAACGGTTGGTTTGGCCGAGGGAATAAAGTCTACGAATTCACCGTATGGTTTAAAATTTTCATGAGTTATCTTTTCTACAGGAACATTCATTTATATTCTCCGATCATTTAAAAAAACTTTTATTATATTTATTTTTTAAAAGTATCATACATTAAAATTGTACATATCAGTGCAATAGAAAAACTAACAGGCATTAAATAAATAGCCTGATTGTAACTTGCAACTGTTTCACCGCCAAACAGATTAATCAACGTACCGAAGAGAGGTTGAGCAATGGCGGCCATTCCCATGATCAATACTGCGCTGAAACCATTTGCCGTTCCCAGGACATTATCTTTATTTGATTCTGCAATAACAGGGTATCCTATGGTTTGGGCCGCAGTGACAAGTCCCAACAGGAAAAAAAGCACATAGAGAATTCCAGCATTCAGGTTAGCGGTAAACATAATACCCATCATGATCAAAAGCGAAACAAGGGAGCCAACCAGCATGGACCATTTCCTGGATTTCACCTTGTCGGAGATCCAGCCGCATAATGGAGAACCTATCATTGTTCCGATAAAGATCATTCCAATAATTGAAGTAATAACTTCTGAGGAGAGATCAGGATTCTTGAACTTGAGATAATTTGTTCCCCAGATTGCGCCTAAAAGCAATACGGACAAATTTAACAATCCGATATAAAGTCCGGCAAACCAGTTTTGTTTATTGGTAACGGCAATTTTTAATCCTTTGACAAAGGGCAAAGTATCTGCGGAAGAAGCAACACTGTCTGTAAAATCCTCTGCCGGGCGGTCTTTGACAAAAATGGACACCAGGACCAATATGGCAACTCCAAGAAATCCGTTTAATATCATGGTTGTCTGTCCACCCAGTGCGGTGATACTCCAGTACATGGGCGTTTGAGAAATTAAACCACCGGATACGGCAAAAGTGATTACAAGTCCTGTGACAAGCGCCAATCTTCGTGATGGAAACCAGCGAGGCGCCAAACGAAGCGGAGCCATAAAAGCGATACAATGAGAAACTCCGGTCAAAAACCGGAAAACCATTGCCAACTGTAAATTCTTTACAAAAGCCAGGCCAAAAACACTTGCCGTTGCTAATACCAATGTACCCATTATGAGTTTTTTCACCGATACTTTATCTAAAAGAATACCCGCCGGGATTAAAAATATCACGCACGCATTGAGAAACATACCAGCAAAAACACCAAATGTTGCAGGGTCGGTTATTGACAATGTCTCGCTGAAATAGGTTTTCATCTCCTGAGTACTAAAGAGTGTCATTTGTATAAAGCTGTAGAAAAAAAACGCGCCGGCCGATAATACAACCAACCAGGAACGTGTCAAGCTTGAATTTTTCTCTTGCATGATGATCTCCATTTTGTATTTACATCTGTCAATTATCGTTGGACCCGGCCTGACGCATCGCCTCCGGACAAATGTTCTACCTCCTGCACACTGACAAGATTCAAGTCGCCGTGGATCGTTTGTTTCAGGCATGATGCGGCGACTCCAAATTCAAGCGCGTCCTGATCTGATTTTCCGGCAAGTAACCCATAAATTAAACCCGAACTAAAGGAATCGCCGCCGCCTACACGGTCAATCAAATGGATTTTGTATTTTTTACTCAACAGGAATTCTTTGCCGTTATAAAGACAGGCTGACCAGTTATTATCAGACGCTGAAATACTCTCTCTTAAAGTAATTGCAACCTTGGCAAAGCCAAATTTTTCAACCATCTGCTGTGCCACTGATTTATAACCTTCAACATCCAGCTCTCCGGCTTCAACATTGCTTGTCCCGGCTTTAATTCCAAACACACAATCCGCATC
>Ga0272441_10015128_pt1 | contig 10834 bp, 11 predicted proteins | sample SSMProp6N_FD_193582 | JGI IMG/M metagenome (GOLD analysis project Ga0272441, IMG submission 193582) | Marine sediment archaeal communities from Little Sippewissett salt marsh, Falmouth, MA, United States - SSM-Prop-6N | ecosystem: Environmental > Aquatic > Marine > Wetlands > Sediment ...
TGTCTGCCGATGTGATGATAAACATCCCGAGAAACGGTGATGTATCACTGATATCCACCGTGTTGTGGACGGGTATTTACAATCAATGAAATAGACGGAGTGGCAGCGGCTCGGTTCGCCCCTACTTCTTAATTTACTAGAGAAGGTCAATAGTATTGTGGGAGAGGTTTAGGAGCTAATTCAACCACTACTAAATGCACTTCAGAATAATACCCGGCATGATACTCAACACTTGTATTCTCACTTTCACGATGATATCCTATTCCGCATACTTAGGAATATGGGAAAATACATCGATGGAGTTAGATAATGGATAATATAGACTCATTACGTCAAATCCCTCTGTTTAAAGACTTGAACGATAACTATCTTAATAAAATTCGCGCGATTAGCAGCGATGTTATCTTTAACACAGGGCAACGCATTTTCAATGAAGGGGACATCGGGTATTCGTTGTATATCGTCTATTCCGGTTCGGTCAGGGTACTCAAAAAGAGCCATACTGAAAACGAGGAAGTAGCTATTTTAACCCCAGGTAATCATTTTGGTGAGATGGCACTTATTGATGAAGGGACTAGGTCTGCCACATTAGAGGCAATAGAGCCTACAAAACTTATTCAAATAAAACGTGAAGACCTGGAGAACCTTTTAGCGACAGATATCGATTTAGCACACCAAATATACCGAACTATGGCCAAATACCTTTGTCTTCGGTTACGTCAGACCACAAAAGAGTATGCTTCCACCACAGAAGCGGTCAATATGCTCAACTCTTATATTTCCCAATACTGACAGAACCAACCTCACACATTAAGGACGGCCGATTTAAAGCTGTACAGAAGTGGCAGCGGGTAGCTTTGAACTACTTGCCGATGATATTCTGAATTTCTCATTTTGACAAAAGTACTCCGCCAATACATAATTCCAGTGAGCTCCAATGAGGAGGAATGATGATGAAATTAAGAATGCCTGCTTTGCTTTTAATTATCTTTCTGATATTACCCTTGATGTCATGCATCATAACATCGAGAGATACTTACGTGGAAATATCCTGTGATGATTTCATAGAGAATCCGACCAGTATCCGTAACGACTTCGAAATAGAAGTTGGGGACAAGGTATATATAGAACTATGCTCAAATCCAACAACAGGATTTGAATGGTCATACGAAATGAGTGGGGATAACGCAATAAAGGAAGAAGACCATGACTTTGAAGAACCAGGCGGCGATGCTGTTGGTGCATCGGGAATAGAGACCTGGACTTTTGAAGGAACGGCCAAAGGTACCACAATAGTTCTCATGGAATATAGTCAACCATGGGAAGGCGGTATTAAAAAAGAGTGGACATACAGGATTACAATAACAGTTGAGTAATGCAATGGATATTACTTCATATCAAGCAATTTTAGGCAAAAAGTGGCAGCCGCTAGATTTGAACTACCGACTAAGGGCTTAACTTCTATATTATGATTGACTACTTAAGTGAGTTACCTCATAGCCTTAACCGCTATCTCAGCCGCATTAACTAGGTGATAGGCAATCGGTGATGCAGTTAAGGCAGGGTGAGTCCCCATCTGAAAGAGAGCCATATCATAGGCGGTAACCGAATGCTGAATACAGGCCCCGATTACGTTCATCAGCTCGCCAATGCTACCACCTCCTGACGCACTGCCACCTAGTAAAAGTCCTTTTTCCTTACAGAAAACTAGCTTCAACTTTACATTTGACGCTCCTGGCATGCTGCCCGGATGCTTATCCGGTCCTGACGATTGACCGACTACCACATTAAAACCAGCTTTTTTAGCCGCTGCTTCTCCCAAACCAGCACAACCAAAGGCACGTTCGCCAACCACAGTACAAAATACTCCGACGGCACCGGGATTAGAGTAACAAGTGCCGTAGAGATTCGCCCCGGCTACTCTCGCCTCGCCGGTGGCGATTGATGCCAGCATAAGGCGAGTCAATCTGCCGTTAAAAAAGGAAACCTTTTCGGCACAATCACCACAAGCAAATATATCTTCATCAGTCAGTGTTCTCATGTTCCGATCAACCCGGATTGCTTTTGTCGATCCTATTTCTAACCCGGCTTTCTCTGCCAAATCGACATTGGGCTTTGCACCAATACCAATGATAACCATATCAGCCTTCAGTTCTTCACCGCCCTGAAGCTTCACACCACTAACTTTACTGTCTCCCAAGATTGACTCGACCCTACTGTTAGTGAAGACCTTAATTCCATTCTCCTTGAGAATCTCGCTTGCTTCATCACAAAATTCGGTATCAAGAGCCAAGTTCAGGCAGCGCGGGAGTATCTCAACAATACTCACACTGCAATCGCTACAGTCGCGATGCTTCCGACACTCATCAGCAAACTCCACACCAATAAAACCACCACCAATTATTACAACATCTTTAACCCGGTTCATTACTTCCAGCATGTTGTTTAGATAAGCAACGTCTTTTTTTACAATAAAGACATTTTCCTTATCCAACCCGGGTATTGGAAGATCTATCGGTAGAGAACCGGTTGCCAGTATGAGCTTGTCATAGCCCACTTCCTCGCCGCTTTCTAAAACAACCCTTTTCTGGCCACGATCTATAGTGACTACATTACCCTTTACAAGTTCGATGCCATTTTTTTCCAGAAGAGCATCGGGAATCAGATTTTTTTCTGGTGTGCCTACCGTGCCAAAAATATACGGTATGCCACATGGAACCAGTACCTGCTCTTCTTTACGTATGAGCACGACACTTTTATCTGGATAACGCCGCCGGGAGCTTATCCCCGCGGTTGGTCCAGCCGCACTTCCACCTATAACTAAAACATCAGCACTTTTCATTCAGTCCCTCCTTAAGATTAATAATAGATATGTTTACCCAATCTTCACCGAGGGCTATTATAATAGCTATTTAATGACATCTCAATAGCCTAGGAATTCGTCATTAGTCAACAGGATTCATCAGTTGTGTTGCTTCATGGAAGACACTTTCAACCTCTGTTGTTCTCTTCTATTATCTTTTAACAAATGATATAATTCTATCATCCCCTAAGATTTGAGGAGTTTTATCTCTCTGCGGTTGCTATCAGGGAGTCGAAATGGAGATCCGGCACAAAGCATGGCTCGGGTTAACTGAAGAGGAACCGCTGGAACCAGACCTCCCCATCTGTGACGGTCATCATCATCTCTGGGACTACCCGGAGTCATTGCCCGAAGACAAGGTGCCGTACTATCCGCGACGCCTCCGTCACTATGTCCTGGAAGATTTCGTAAAGGATGCCGCCCAGGGTCATAACATCACCCATACCGTGTGCGTTGAATCACGCGCGAAGTACCGGACCAGCGGCCCGAAAGAACTCCGGCCGGTCGGAGAGACCGAGTTTGTCGAAGATATTGCCACCCGCAGCGCGAGCGGACAATACGGCAAAACACTGGTCGCTGCTGGCATCGTCGGCTTTGCGGACCTGACCTTAGGTGCGGCGGTGGCGCCGGTACTGGAAGCCCACCTGGCTGCGAGCCCGCGCTTTCGTGGCATCCGGTTCGATACTACCTGGGACGGCAGCCGCGACGTCCCGTTCGTTGCCAAAGCGCCCGATATATTTTCCGGTAAGAAGTTCCGGGAGGGTTTTACGCAATTGCACCGGTACAACCTGAGCTTCGATGCCTGGCTGTATTTCCACCAGATTCCGGGTCTGGCGGAGCTAGCCAGATCATTCCCGGAGACCACGATAATCCTTGACCATATCGGGGCACCCCTAGGCGTCGGCCCTTATACCGATAAGCGCGACGCAGTATTTCAGGATTGGCGGCGGTATACTACTGAATTGGCGGCGTGCCCCAACGTGGTGGTAAAGCTAGGGGGTATGGGGATGCCGGAGCGTTTCGGTTTTCCCTGGCAGGAAATGCCCCGGCCCCCGGATTCGCAGAGGCTGGCGGAGGACATGGCGCCCTATTATCTATGGTGCATCGAGCAGTTTAGCCCCCGGCGTTGCCTGTTCGAGAGTAACTTCCCGGTGGATAAGTTATCCTATTCATACACGGTGCTGTGGAACGCCTTCAAGCGAATTACCCAGGATTTCTCACCCCAGGAGCGGGCCGACCTGTTCCGGGAGACGGCCAGGAGGGTTTACCGTTTGTGAGATAACCTGGTTTGATACTATTACGAATTAATACACTAGCTACGGAATATTACACACAAGGAGGAATCGGGATTGGCTTTAGTGAAAGTGGCTGACATCTACCAGCGGGCGCGCAAGGGGGGATACGGGGTTGGTGGTTTCTGCATCAATGACCCGGGTATGGCCCTCGCCATACTTAAGGCTGCGGAAGAAACGCAGTCGCCGGTGGTTACCGTCATCGCTGAGGGCAGCATTCGCTCCAACGGCGAGGGCTACCTCGAAGCAGTCGTCAAGCACGGGGCAAGTAAGATCAACGTCCCCGTAGCCATCATGCTCGACCACGGCCTGACCCTGGAGATTTGTTTGAAGTGCATCATGAATGGACACTCTTCGGTGATGTATGACGGCTCGCATCATCCCTTTGAGGAAAACATCCAGTTGACCCGGCAGGTGTGCGACCTGGCTCACATGCTGGGCGTGACGGTTGAGGGCGAGCTGGGAACCATCCCCCGACTTTGGGTGGAATCCGGAGAGTGGGCCGAGGCGCCGGTGTTGGTTGACCCGGATATCGTGCCCCGTTTCGTGAATGAAACCGGGCTGGATGCCCTGGCGATAGCCCTGGGTAACGCCTCCGGCCTCCCGGAGGAATCGCCCGAGCTGGACTTCGACCGTCTTAAGAAGGTGGCCGACCTTACCGATGCCCACATTATTATCCACGGCGGCTCGGGGACCCCGGAAGACCAGGTGCGTAAAGCCGTTTCCCTGGGGACGACTGCCTTCCGCTTCGCCAGCGAGAATTACGTGGCTTACCTTAACGCGGTTGATGAAGCACGCAAGGAATTCCCACCGAACTACGTGGACACCAAGGTGTTCTACGAAAAGGGACGGGAAGCGGCCAAGAACCAGATCGCCAAGCGCATGGTGCAGATGGGCTGCGCCGGTAAGGCCTGGTAGGAGTCTGTACCTTGACTGGTAGGCGTTATATCCTCGGCATCGACCTCGGCACCAGCGGTGTCCGGGCGGCCATCTTTGATACGGACGGGAAGCTGGTAAGCCTCGGGCGGCGCGGCTATCAGTTCCGGCACCCCGAACCCGGCTGGTCGGAGATTGACCCGGAAGAGGTCTGGCAGAAGACCATTGAGGCGGTGGGAGAGAGTGTTTCCCAGAGCCCGGTCGAACCCCACCACATCGTGGGGATAGGGCTTTCGGCACCGGCGCAGACCTCGATTCCGGTTGATGATAACTGCCGCCCGGTCTACCCGGCGATACAGAACATTGACCAGCGGGATAACGCCTACGAAACGTACCTTGACTGGTTCCGGGAGCGTTTCGGGGCAGCAGAGATATTCAAGCGGACGTCCTACGCCCTGAGTGCGGTGACGCCGCCGATAATCAAGCTCATGTGGCTGCGCGACCACCGACCCGACATCTATAAACGCATCCGCAAGTCGGTCCTCTTCCAGGACTTCGCCGTCTGGCGCCTGACCGGGGCGCCGGCGGTTGATTACTCGATGGCCTCGCGCACCCTGATATTCGACCCGAGACGGAAGGCCTGGGTCAGTGAATACATTGATGCTGCCGGTATCCCCCGGGATTTCTTCTCGCCAGCCCATCCTTCCTCACACCCGGTGGGACTGCTAAAAGAAGACGTTGCCCGTGAGATGGGGCTTCCGGCCGGCATCCCGGTGGTGCCGGGGGCGCACGACCTGGCCTGCGCTGCACTGGCGGTGGGCCTGACGCGGGAGGGGGCCGCCTGCGACGTTACTGGCTCGTTCGAGGCGATTGCCAGCGTGGTCACCGAGCCGCCAAGTTCGTCGAAGGTGCTGCAATACGGGCATTCGGGCGAGTGCCATGCTTACCCCGGTCAGTACTTGATCATGGGGTTCAGTGTTACCGCGGGGCACCTGATTCGCTGGTACGCTCAGGAACTGGGGGCTTGGGAGAACGAAGAGGCGCACCGCCAGCAGAAAAACATCTATGACCTCATTACCGAGTCGGCCGCGAAGTCGCCGCCGGGAGCGCGGGGCATCATGGTGCTACCCCACTGGAGCGGGGCGGGCACGGGTCGGATGCCGCCGCTTGATCCGAAATCGCGGGGGGCCATCTTGGGCCTGGGTCTGGACCACACCAAATCCGACCTCAACCGGGCAATCTTCGAGGGGGTTACCTACGAGACGCGGTTGCTGATCGAGGCCTTCGAGGACTGTGGGCTTAAGATTGACGAGCTTATTGTCACCGGGGGCGGCGCCAAGTCCCCGTTCTGGTTACAGATGAAGGCCGACGTTACCGGGAAAAAGATAGTGATACCGACGATAGACGAAGCGTCGCTCCTCGGGGCGGCGATTCTAGCAGGGGTGGGGACCGGCGTTTGTCCGGATATTGACACCGCCGTTAGCCGGGTCGCCCGCGTCTCGCGTGCCTTCCAGCCTGACCCGACGTCAGCCGCCGTCTATGACCAGCGATTTCCACTCTACCGGGAGCTTTACGAAACCACAATTGGCCTGTCATCTCGCCTGGCCCAGCCGGGTTAGTTTCCGAACTGCAGACTATGTTGGCTTGTGAATTTTTTAAGAGTAGAGCCTAATTTATACCAGCCTACAGCCACTGCCTTTAAACTATGTTCCTTCTTAAGTAATCGATCGTAATAAAAACCATTTTATATTAAATCGCTAGAAGTGGCAGCAGGTAGATTTGAACCTTTCCTTCTCTTCGTCCATATTTGCGCGAGAGGGCAGACGACAACCAGGAGAAGGTCAATAGGATTGCGGGACCAGAAAATGGGAGTATCAACAGGGAAAAAAAGTGGCCCAAAGTGGTATTGATATGCTTGAAAAAATGAGAAAAAACTATTGACATATCTATAAATCTGAAACATAATGACCTGCGCAAAAGGAGGCATCAGGAAAGGAGGTGAAAACAATGCCACGATTTATTGCTGTCCACACCATGCCCATGACGGAAGAGCAATGGAAAGAACGTATGATGTCCGGGGAGAAACCAGCTTTCCCACCAGACGTTGCATGGAAGACAACCTATTGCGATTTCGCTGACGGTAAGTTCTTCTGCGAATGGGAAGCACCCAACAAAGAGATCATCGAGCAAATCTTCAAGGCCCAGAACATGCCTTTCGATGCCATTTACCCTGTCCGGCTTTTTGACTTCGCCAAAATGACCCTGGAACCCAAATAGAAACCCAATTAATCAACTCCGGACATCGAAAAAGGCGATTGCCCATTTCGTCACCCTTTAAACTGGTTTGGCTTTCCGCAAGTTTAACCTGGCTAGTATTAGAGGAAAGGTTACCTGCGATCAATTCTTCGGAAATCAATTGGTTCCATAAATCTGGATAAAACGCTTCTGCTCCGGCATATCTCCCAAAGTGGCAGTGGGTAGATTTTAACTACCGACCAAGAGCTTATGAGGGCCGGTGGCCAAAAGTCTTCGGTTTAGTGCATTATATGCTTCCAGAGAGCCTCAAGATGTTGACACGAGTGTTATAATTGATTAATTCAGATACATTGAGGAGGACAAATATGCAACGTAGTTGGAAGCCGATTGTAGCAGGCATATTAAACATCGTCGCCGGGGTTATACCTTTGGTTTTAGCTCTGCCTATGGCTGTACTTGCGGATGAACCCCCGGTCATTGAAATACCACCAGCCGAGTTGATAACCCCAACATGGATCTACGGTTTAATTGCAGTCGGCATCGTATTAGCTGTGATAGCCATTATCGGGGGTATCATGGCATTGAAAAGGAGAAAATGGGGTTTAGCATTAGCGGGGAGCATATGTGCTTTGTTTGCATTCCCAGTAGGCACCGCCTTGGGCATTGCAGCTATTATATTATTAATTATCAGTAGGAAAGAATTCAATAGTATCAAGGCTTAAGCATCTGAAAACAGGAAGTGGCAGTGGGTAGATTTGAATTAGAATAGCCGTTTAAAGGCTTCTTCCCATGTTATCATAGTAAATCTAGTCAATTTCAGAATCGCCAACAAACCTCGCTTCTCGTTTAGCAAGTCCTAACGGATAATATGCTGCAATCTGATATCGGGCATTATTTGCTAACATTCAATACCAGTAATATAATTACAATCAATTCTATATAGGGAAGCTATAACGGATTAATCCGTCACCTTGAAAAATTATAAGGTGCTCATGGATATTAGACTTGATAATAAAGTAGCTATTATCACTGGAGCGGCTAGCGGTATCGGCCTTGGGTGCGCCGAATTACTGGCGAAGAGTGGTGCCCGGGTGGCCTTGGTGGACTACAATCCAGAGACCCTGGAAAAGGCTGTAAAGAAGGCAAAAACAATAGGGTCTGCAGTAGGCTATCAGCTCGATATAACTGATATATCAAGAATTACACCACTGGTGAGCCGTATTCGGCAGGAGTTGGGTGAGATAGACATTTTAGTCTGCAGTGCTGGCATTAATATTCGCGAACCTGCTCATGAGGTCACGGAGAGAAACTGGGATGCCATCAACAATGTAAATATCAAAGGTCTATTCTTCTGCAACCAAGCAGTAGCTGTCCAGTCGATGATACCCCGTAAACGTGGCTCGATTATCAACATTGCCTCAATCAATGGGCTGGTTGGGGCACCAAGACGTGTCGTATATTGCGCCACCAAGGGAGCCGTAGTGCAGGTTACCAGAGCTGAGGCCGTAGAGTGGGCGCCATATGATATTAGGATAAACGCCGTAGCTCCCGGCTACGTCCTCACTAACCTAATAAGAGAATTGACAAAGAATTCGGAATTCAGAGATTACGTAACAAATAATACCCCCCTATACCGTATGGTTAAGGTAGAGGAAGTTGCTGCAGTTGTTTGTTTTCTAGCTAGCGATGAGGCTAGCATGATTACCGGTACCGTCTTTCCTGTAGACGGTGGTTGGACTGCCCGATGATTTTTGAAGCCATTATATATAATAGGACATAGTTAAAGCTCATAATATAAAACCTGGTATTTCGACTAAGTAACAAAAGAAGTGGCAGCGGGTAGATTCGAACCAATGGTTAGAGAAGATTTATTCCAAACACGAAAGGACAGCATCCGGAAGCGTCTCCTGAAATATACACGCAAGGCGTTCCTGATGATTCCCAAAACGGATAGTCCGAATATTCTTGATGTGGGTTGTGGTTCTGGTATTTCAACAGTGGAACTTGCGAGGTTAAGTCGAGGGAAAGTAATAGGAATAGACATTGACCAACCAGCATTGGATAAATTCACCAATAGAATAAATGCACTGGGACTCACCGGTTCAGTTCAGGCACTAAATTGCTCGATGTCAGAAATGAATTTTCCAGATGATAGTTATGACATTATCTGGTCCGAGGGGTCCATTTACGCAATCGGATTCGAGAAGGGACTTAGAGAATGGAAGCGTTTTCTTAAATCAGGCGGTTACATGGTAGTCCATGACGAGCGAGGAAATATCGATGAAAAATTACAACACATATCCGGTTGTGGCTATGAGCTAATTAACTACTTCGTACTGGACAAGGAAGTCTGGCGGACGGAATACTTCGCTCCCCTTGAAGAATTGATCACTGAAACTCTAAAAGGACACCTCGATGACTCGAAGATACTTGAAGGAATTCGTCAAGCGCAGTGGGAATTAGACATGTTTAAAAGGTATCCTGAGCGCAACAATTCAGTATGCTTTGTTATAAAGAAGAAGTAAAACACAAATAAAAGTGGCAGCGGGTAGATTCGAACTACCAATCGGATCGCCTTGCAAATGTCCCTCTTTGATTGTAATATGACTGCAATACTGATTGACGTCGGGCAAAAAGATAAGTGCATTATGGACACCGAAGGGTATCCCTCAAAACTAGCACCAGTTTTAAAGATTCTGACCTCAAGAATCAATGACCTCTTCACGCTCCCAAAAAGACAATCCAAGAAATCAGTTATACACTTAGACAAGGATGGCCCTACCGATCTTGCCAAAAGACCACAGGCTTTAGAACGACTCAGGCCAGATCAGTTGGACGATTATACCGAAGAAGCGCGCCGTATACTTGTTGATGTAGCAAAAAGAAGAACGCTAATAACATATGATTTATTGATGTATAAATTAAACTGCGGCCCTGGAAGGAACCTGTGTGGTTATATTGTGCGCAGAGTAAGCGAAATAGAGATAGCCCAGGGCAGACCGAAGCTATCAGCGGTTGTTATCCGAAGTGACACCAGAACAGTGGGCAGCGGATTTTTCGGTTTACCGAGTACTCCAAACTCTATCAAACAGTCCGATCCGAAAGAATTTCACAGACATCATATTGATTGGGAAGAACAGGAATATTGGCAAGGTGAGCTTCATAAAGTATACGATTACTGGTGCCCCAAACCCCGTTGAGCAAGTCGCCCCATTTAGTTACTTTTCGTTCACAGAACCTATGTGACACAACAGAAGTGACAGCGGGTAGATTTAAGTTTATTTTCAGATAATGACCTGTACCAATAGGCGATATCGGGCTAATGGTTCGACAGCAACTAACAACCACTGGGAAGTGGACCTATCGGTGATTGTGGGCCCACTGGTGCTTGCGGTCCTACCGGTTCCTGAGGTCCTATTGGACCCTGCGGACCAACTTCTCCATCTGTCTGCCAGCAACTTGTAGATAGAATCAATAGAACTGCCGGAATAACTAACGATGCTAACCTGCCAAGTTTACGCATAATTGGGCACCTCCTTAGCTTCGA
>Ga0272441_10015129_pt1 | contig 10834 bp, 16 predicted proteins | sample SSMProp6N_FD_193582 | JGI IMG/M metagenome (GOLD analysis project Ga0272441, IMG submission 193582) | Marine sediment archaeal communities from Little Sippewissett salt marsh, Falmouth, MA, United States - SSM-Prop-6N | ecosystem: Environmental > Aquatic > Marine > Wetlands > Sediment ...
TTCTTGATTTCTGTTATCCAAGCGTTCCACCCTGTTAGGGTTTGGCTTAGCAAGAAGGATTTCAGCGTGGTTGCTTTAACCAAGCCGTAGTAGCTTGCGTTGACAACTAAGGCATACGTTCCCACGGATGCTTCACAGGGAATGGTGTATGGTATCCTATAGAGTCCAGTGTCAACATATTGAACTAGACTGGTCAGGTTATCGTACGCTGCTCCATCGTAATACAGGATTGCTGTCAAAGTCGCGTTAATCGGCGTGCCCTCTGAAGAAACTAGAACGTAAAAGTCAGCTATTTCGCCATTGAAGTGTGTTGAACCTACATCTGCTTCAACTTTAAGTTCTGAAGGAATGGGGATGCAGGCTTGGCTGAGCGAAACGAAAGCGGTTGCTTGCAGCATAATTATTGCACATGCTAGAACAGAGATTATTGCTCGTGTTTTCTTGTTTTTCAGTATTTCCATTAGGGTCTTCTCCTTTCTTGGTTTTAATTTGATTTTTGCACTCTTAACCTATGTTTCGAATTTAAGAATATTGCACACAAGAACATAGAACAAAGGTTCCTGTTGCCGCGAACTTGCTTTTGGCATTTGTAGTTGTCTAAATGGTTCTTTTGCAAAAGGTTCATATGTTTTGTTTTCTGAATTTAGTTAAGGTGATTTTGTGTCAAAAATTCTGGTTCTTTATTATAGTCGAAGTGGAAACACGGAGAAAATGGCTAACGCGGTAGCTGAAGGAGCTAAAAACGCGGGTACTCCTGATGTGGAACTGAGTTATCACGTTAATGCTGAAGACTTGGCAAGTTTTGACGCCATACTTCTCGGGGCACCGACTTACCACCATGACATGCCAATGGACATGAAGAAGCTTTTTGAAGACGCCGCAGTTGAAGGCGTAAACTTGAAAGGGAAAGTGGGTGGCGCTTTCGGTTCTTACGGCTGGAGCGGGGAAGCTCCGAAACTGCTTCTTGAAATCATGAAAAACAGGTTTGAGATGCAGGTGACTGAGCCACCGTTGCTAGCAAAGTATGTACCTGACGCAGGAATGCTGGACAAATGCCGCGATTTGGGAAAACGCGTCTCCGAAACCCTTATGCATTCAACTTGACATGGTTTTAAAGGGAGGCGAAGGAAAGTGAGTTCAAACTCGGAAAATGAATTGATTGAATTTATAAAACGGCAGATAGTTATCGAGAAGGAAATTGTGGATTCGCTGGAAAAGGGCGTGGCTGAAATCAATAACCCGCCCGTGAAGGGTGTTCTGAAAGGAATATCTTTGGACTCTATGAAGCACGCGGAGCTGTACTGTGCGGCTCTTACGTTGTTGACGAAGGTTTCTCCAGCGTTGAAGCAGGAAGACCTTGACGCTCAAAGAGCGCTTGTGGAGAAACACATCAAGTTAGAGGCGGAGCTTATCAAGAAAATAGAAGATAAACTTCCCACAATTGACGACAAGAAAGTCAAGTTCCTTCTGGAATCGATATTAACTGACGAGAAAAGACACCATGCAATGCTGAATATTGTTCTGGAGATAATTGTCCACGGCGAAACAATAACAGAAAGCGACTGGTGGAAACTACTATGGGAAAACTCGCCGTTCCACGGAGCCCCAGGCGGTTAATCCGCTAACCTTTTTTACTAAATACAAACAGCGTTGTTTCCAAGTCGAAACAAGACTAAGATTTCTCGTTATTAACGACTTGTTCTGACGAGTTCCAGGTTTCCTCGACCAAGTTTTGCAGGTCTTGCAGTAAGGACGCGAGTTTTTCGCCTTTAGCGGTTAAGCCGTATGTCTTTGGGTTTTTTCTTGTGAAAACGAGTTTTTTTCCTTTCAGTCCTCTGAGGTACTTGTAGATTCTTCTTATCGAAAGCTCGGTTTTTTCAGATAGTTTCTTCGCGGAGATTCCTTCTTCGGGAATGTTCTCGTAAACTTTTTTCTCTGTTTCCGCCAGAGTCTCTTTTTGTGGGTCGCGTTTAGACTGGAAGAAGAACACGTAGTCTCTTTCTTCAGGGGTTTCTATTAGTTCCGCTGTTTTCAGTCGTTTCAGAACTCGTGATGCAATTTTTGGCGAGATAAGGTCTTCCACTTCTTGAAAGGTCTTGGGTCCTGTAAGTAGGTCGCTGAGGAGTGTTTCTTCGTAGCATTCGGAGTGTGCGGGTAGGGCATTGACAAATTCGGGGAAATCCTCGAGTAGTTCTGTGAGTCTACCGCCGAACATTGTTGCGCAATATTCGTCTCGTGTTTCAGTGGCTAGGCCCACTTGCATTAATGGATGCAGGTATTCTTCGTTTATGGTGTCTTGGCTGTGGGTGTAGCCTGCTTTTTTAAGTTCCTGCTGAAGCTGATCCACGGAATAGCAGCCTTTCACGATTGTGTTTAAGATGTGGATGCGTGTTTCGTTTTTAAGGACGTTAAATAGGTCTTTTATGAAGTTTGGGTTGTCCATGGTTTCGCGTAGTCTTCTAAGCTCGTTTTTTAGTTTCCAAACGTTGCAGCGTGTTATGCATTTAAGCGGTGTTATCGGCGCGCATTCTCGGCATTCTGCATCCAAAGTTCGGAGCATTTCCGCCAAATCGTTATTTCCTGATGTGTTTTTAGACGTGGACGCTACTGCTCTCATCTAACATTCCCCTTTGTTTGACGGTGCCTTGACGGGTAGGAGTGAGAGATTGGGTGAAAAAGACCTTCTTAAAGGAGATATCCCGTCATGACACGCGTCATAAAAAGTATGACATGCGTCATATTTATATACGTTTCTAATAGAAATAACATATTTGGTGGAAGATTTTGTTGTTACCCTGCGAAGTAGGAGTCCAAACAGTTTTACCGGCAATACGCGCCCTCATGGCCCGAACCATAGTAGAAAAACACGGAATGAAAGAAAAACAGGTGGCGAAACTTCTCGGCTTATCCCAATCCGCAATAAGCAGGTACACAACAAAAGACCGCGGAAACACAATAATACTAGAAAACGTGCCAGAAGTACAAACACTCATAGACAAAATGATAACACTGCTTCTGCACGGGAAACCCAACCAAACCACCGAAATCCTAGAACTCTTATGCCAAACATGCAAGGTAATCCGAGAAAAAGGACTAATGTGCGAACTCTGCCAGAAGAAAACACGAGAAAACATAGCTGAACTATGCGCTTTTTGCCGTTCAACCTAAACCTTGAACTTATTAAAACCAAACCCCAATATTCTTCAAAACCCAGAGGAAGCAAACAATGAGCCAAAACGAGATCAAACACATCCTGACAAAACACCGCACAATAGCAGTAGTGGGCTTATCCCGAGAACCTAACAAAGCCAGCCACAGCGTAAGCTCATACCTGAAAGCAAATGGCTTCCGCATAATACCCGTAAACCCTTTCGCAGATGAAGTCCTCGGAGAAAAAAGCTACAAAAGCCTCCTCGACATCCCACCTGAAATTCAAGAAACCATAGAAATCGTTGACGTTTTCCGACCCTCCAAGGATGTTCCACCCATAGTGGAGCAAGCCATTAAGCTGAAAGCCCTTCACGGAACTCTGCAAGTAGTGTGGATGCAGCTAGGTATAGTTAACGAGCAGGCTGCTGAGGCAGCGAAAAAGGTTGGGTTAACCGTGGTTATGGACAAATGCATGATGATTGAACATCGCCGTTTAACTACAGCCTAGTCGGGGTTATGCTATGCCGCCTAAGATTATTGATGCGATGGTTGCGATGATTACGATGGCGATGGTTTCGAAGAATGTTACTTTCCAGTTAACTCGGGTCTTTTTTGAGCGGTAACGCACCACAAAGATGCCTACCACAACAGCAACTATAGTCAAAGACAAGATAACGTTAAACGGGGGCGGCAGAAGGATGAACGTTACTATTGGTATGCTGCCTGCTCCAAATGTTGTAGTGCCACAGATCATCGCCGCGTAAAGATTCGACCTATGTATCTCTTTATCCAGTAACACGAACAATTTTTTAATTAGAAACAGCGATTTGTCTCGTTCCGCCTTGTCTGGGATGTCGCTTACGCTGAAATTCATCAGGTTCTGCAGGGTCATAATGTCTGCCAAGTCTTCTGTGAGACCGCCTAAGAGGAAACTGGAGAAGTTGGTGATTGCAACAGCGCTCAAAGTTAGGAACGCCGCGAAAATTGTAAGTTGAGTTGATAAAGAAGCAGCTAAGGTCGCGGATAAAATCACAACGATTCCCGTTATGGAACCGTCAACTAGCCCAGCTACAATCTCCATGATTGGTTCTTTCTTTAAAAGTAGGCTTTCCCACTCTTTCGCCATTCTTTTACCTTGCTTACTTAACTGAACTTCGCCGTCATGTTCTAGAATCAGACCTTCAGAAGCCATCTCCTTCAAGGCTTTCTCAAGCTCCTCCATCTCTATACAAGTGTAGCTTGAACAAACCTTGTCGATACGGCGTTTAAGCACAACTTTACGGATTCTATTGCCCTTGGCAAGATTCAAAAGGACAACTACTCTTATAACATCAGGGAGTTCTTGGATTTCAAACGACACGCAACAAGTCACCGTTGCACACGCAAAAAACTCCATTCACACTAATAACTCTTATGCGCCACAACGAACCCAAATAACCTTCAAACAGCCGCTAACTTCAAGCGTGGACTAGTATAAACTAAAACCGCGTAAAACCCATATCTTGGGCGTCGGGGGCAACCGCTTTTTCTACACGGTTTGGCTTAAATGGTTCGGTGAAGACTTAGGTGAAAGTGAAGGCGGACGGGCAAAGCTTGTTCAGGGTGCATGCGTCGCATCGGGGTTTTCTTGCGTCGCATACGCGTCTGCCGTGGAAAATCAGCAGGTCCGTGATGCGCATCCACTGGTCTTTCGGGACTATGTTCATTAAGTCGTTTTCTATCTTGTCCTGATTCTTGTTTTCGGTTAGCCCCAGCCTCTGCGCGAGTCTGCGCACGTGAGTGTCCACGGCTACGCCTGCGATGATGCCGTACGCGTTGAACAAAACGATGTTGGCGGTTTTCCGTGCGACTCCTGGAAGCTCCACCAGTTCCTCCATGGTTCTGGGAACTTGAGAGTTATACTTTTCAACCAGCATTTTGCCTGTGTTTTTCAGGTTTTTGGCTTTGTTACGGTAGAACCCCGATGACCTGACGTCTTGCTCCAGTTCGGTCAAGTCTGCGTTTGCGTAGTCTTCAGCGGTCTTGTATTTCTGGAACAGTTTCGGTGTTAAGGCGTTGATTTGTTCGTCGGTGGCTTGAGCTGAGAGTATGGTGGCTACGAGCAGTTCAAGCGGGTTCCTGTAGTGCAACGCAATCTCTGCGTCGCCGTGTTCTTTTTCAAGTAGTTCCATAATTTTTTGTGTTCGAGCTTTAGGTTCCAAGTAAACTTCAGGTTTCTTCACAATCCGCACCCTGCTATAGGTTATTTTCTTTTCTACAAAAACTTTTACTGTTAACGAGCGTAACCATTATTGTGAGGTGAGGTTTATGGTTATGAAGCTTCGGGTTGACGGTAAAGAAATACCTTTGAACGAGTTTGTAGAGAAAATCATAGGCGGCGCAGTCGTTGGCGCTGTAACTTCTCTTAAAGGCATAAAAGAAGACTGGGAAAAAATCGAAATAGAAATCACAAAGTAAAACAAAAAGGAAAAAAAAGGGTTTATCCGGTGAAGTTGATTCGCGTTTTTATTTCCGCGAACATCTCCTTCTTTGCTTTGCATACGGGGCAGATGTACGGCGGTTCCTCTCTGAAGGCAACGTAGCCGCATTGTTTGCAGTACCATAATTTCTTCTTGTTTTTTGGGGTCTCTGTTATCGTTCCTGTGCTTGGTTTTACTGTTTCAGTTTTCATTTTTGTTTCTTTTGAAGTTGATGCTTCGTAGGCTTTTGCTTGTTTTTCTGGTGGTCTTCGTTCGGGAACTGGGTTTATCTCGGTTTTGCCTTCGTGCAGGTCTTTTCTGACGTAGAGGGCGCAGTAGCAGGCGCCGTGTTCTGCGACGTCGGGGTCTCGGTAGTCGCAGGGGCAGATTATGTCTCTGTCAACTTCGAATTTTCCAGATGCTAGTCTGCAGGGGCAGGAGGGGTAGCCGTAGCGTTCCTCGTTCCGTTTCAAGCCTTCGAGGAGGCTTTGGAGAAATTTGGGGTCGGGGTTTAGGTAGTACCCGTTGGTTCTGGCGTCGGCTTCAGCCCGCTGCCGCACTTTTTCTAGTGTTATTTCAGTCATAGTTCGAGAGCCTCCGTTAGTTTGTCTTTGCGGAAGCCCGTGATTAACACGTTATCGTCTACAATTGTGGTTGGGTAGCTGAGGGGTCCGCCTTTGCTTTGGATGTGATCGCGAATTTTCTGTTTGTCTTCTTCTTCGCAAAGGTCTATGTCTATGTACTCGTATTCGACGTCGTTGTCTTTCAAAAACTGCTTGGTCATTCTGCACCAGGCGCATGTGCTGAGGGCGTACACAACAACCTTGTGTTGCCTTTTTTGGCCTGAAACCTTGGAAAACTGCATATTCTCACTTGGTATTCTTTGCTTCAACGCGAATATAACTGTTTAGCACTTGCCTTCTGGGTGAAAGTTATTTTTCGCCTTTGATGATTCCCATGGATCCAAGCATAAAAGGCAACTTCAGTGCTGGAGGGATGAATTCTGCGTTTCGGGTTTGCACGAACTCCACTTTGGTTATTCCCCAGCTTTTGATGGTTTTAACTAGGTCGTCTGTTTCGCCGTAAATCTGTTTGAATAGGAACTCATCTTGGAAAGAGAATTTTCCGCCTTTCTTGACAACCCTTAATGCTTCGCGGATGACTTCCCGCTTGTCTTCGGCGTCGCTGACCTCGTGGAACACGAAGTTGCTTACTGCCGCATCGAAGTAGTCGTCGTCAAACGGTAAAGCTACGGCGCTGGCTTTCTGGAACTTCACTCGTTCAGTTACGCCTTCAATCTCCGCGTTTCTTTCACACATGCTCTTTGAGTATTCCCACCGTTTCCCCCAGTAATCAATACCCGTAACCTGCGCCTCTGGGTGCTTCTTAGCAAGCTTAATCGTGAGGGCACCGTTTCCGCAGCCTATATCAAGAGCTTTTCCCTCTCCGTTCCAATCCAAATTTGACAGCACCAACGTCCAGACGCGGTCTTGCACTTTTCCCCCTTGAAGCGAAAACTGGTGACGAGCATAAACGAAATACGCGGCAACCAGAATGAACAGCCCTGCGGGAACTGCAAAAACCCAGAACACAACTGCTAAAACTGAAAAAACGAAACCTAAGAAAGCAGACAGGTAAATCATTCTCTTCGGAACCCAATTACTGTACTCAGGTTTCGCCTCGACTTGACCATTCACGGTTTTTTCACCATTTTCAACTATGTTTTTTCATTATATAAAATGCGCAGCTGAAGTTACGGGGGTTATTTTTAACCATGTTCATCTCGGTCTTGTACTGGTTAAGCAGCTTGAGAGCGTCGGCATTGTTTCTGTATTTGTGGAGTAGCGTGTCCATTTTTTCTTCTAAGGGTTTATAGAATTCTGTCAACCAAGCATCCTCAGGCAACGGCACCGTGTCTGTGAGGCTGTAGCCGAGTTGCGGCATTCGCGGAAGCACATCCACAACGCGACTTACTTGATAATGAATTACCAAGTAGCCATCTTTCCTGAGAAGCCTGCGCCACTCTTTGAGGCTAGTTTCGAACCCGATATTTCCGACCACGCCTTCAGACCAGACAACATCGAATGTTTCATCAGGAAACTTCATTTCAGACAGCGAAAGGTTAAGCGCTTCAACTCGCTTCAAGTTTTCTTCTCTTATTTTCCTGTTGAACTCGTCTATGCATGATTGGTCTATGTCAATTCCCGTTACTTTCCCACCGCTAAGCTTTGTCAATTCAATGGTGGGCACACCAGAACCACAACCAATGTCTAGTATTCGAGGATTCTCTAACCGCGGCAGTTTCAGAAAGGCTTTCCGCGTATACTTGAGAAACCCCGTTCGGACCTGCTCGACTTCTTCAAGCACAACCATGCGCATCATTTTCTCAATCTACGCCGATATAATATTAGCTTTTTCTCAATCAGATTGAAGCTGAGGTAATAGTCTGAAATACTGCAATTGGAGTTTTGACATAATAAGAGATAATCATATAGTCACGTCAGAAGAATAGACCTTGAATAATTCCCTGTGAGAGTTGCATATCAAAAGTGAACCTGCAAATAAGATTTGGCGTGCCTGTAAATCAAAGATGCAGAGTGGCTGAAATTTTCTACGAAGCTTTTGAAGGAAAAACCAGCAAAATTTTTGTTGAAAAAAACAAAGCTGTAACTTTCGTGTCAACGTATCTGCGTGATGATAGAACACTTGTTGCGTTCAAAGACGGTGTTGCGGTAGGTTTTGCAGGATTACAGTATGGAGGAAAAAGCTTCATTGACGCTACTCTCCAGCAAACAGTGAAAATCTTCGGTTTGGGAACATTACGTGTCGCATTGTTTGGGGGGATATTCCTCTTCAATAGAGTCAGACAGAACGAGATTCACCTCGAAGCCATAGCTGTATCTGCAAGTGAACAAGGCAAAGGCGTGGGAAGCAAACTACTGCAAGCCACCATAGACCATGCTCTATCAAACGGTTTTTCCCAAATCAAACTTGAAGTAATAGAAACTAACCAAAACGCCAGAAGACTATACGAAAAAACCGGATTCAAAAAATTCAAGATTCAGCGGATTCCATACCCATTTAGTAGACTACTAGGTTTCGGAAGCGTAACCGAAATGATTTACCAGCTATAGAAAAAACACCACTGCTACCCTTCCAATTCCAAGCAACTACCTGTTACTTGAACAGGGTCAAACTTGGATGCTTTTTTGCTTCTTCAATTATAGGTCCTCTCACGCAAAAACCCAGTGCGAAGCAGCTTCCTCTAACCGCAAGCAATCTGTCTCCCGCGTTGACTCCATACTGTTTCAAGGTTTCCAAAGGAACAGTTATGCAACCGTCGGTGTTTAACGTGACCCAGCAGTAAGGTTTTCCATTAACCGTTATGGTTTCTCCTTCAGGCAACTGGAAACTAGCCAGTTTGGGATTTTCTTTTAATGGACGCGCCAAAACCGAATCCTTAAGCAACGACGCGGTGGTTACAGCGAACCCTCCTGAACGTTTACTGCCTGACAACAAAAACACTTTGCACGGCGGCGTAAACTTGTACTCTTCAAGCGCTTCGCTAGGAACAGCAACCTTTCCTGTAGCGCTTACTTCTGACCAGCCGTAAGCATGTTTGCCGCCTTTCACAAGCCGAGGCAAAACCTTTCACTCCAATTCCTAAACGTTTCAAAGACGATTATATCTAATCACCTGTTGTTAACTTGCGATGCCGCGTCACTTAACTCTATAGTGTAATCAAGTAGAAAACCTAATATTCCCGCTTTTCCTGCACTAGAAGTGGTGAAAGTTTTTGCCTATAGATCCTGATTTTCAGAAGAACCGAAAAGTTGTAGGCGAACACAACGGACACAAAGTCTGGGGACCCGTAGAACCACCCACGAAACTAGGTATACATGGAACCAACGTTGCTGTAGACTGGGATGTATGCACTGGAGACGGAATCTGCATCGACGTTTGTCCCATGTCCCTGTACGACTGGGCAGACACGCCCGGACACCCAACCTCCGAGAAAAAATCCGACCCAGCCAGAGAAACAGATTGCATCCAATGCTTAGCCTGCGAAATGCAATGCCCCACCGCAGCCATAAAAATAACACCCCCATAAACACAAAGCGCTGACAACACGGCGCCATCCACTTTTCTTTTAGTTTCTATATAAAAAGGGTTATAGTCTTTTCCGAGCAAACAGTTGCGAACCCGCCATTTTTCAGTTCAACCACCAGTAGACTCTTTATATAAGGGGGGTATAGAAAAAAATCACGCATCAGAGACAGCAACCGCTAACTATGTTGTATCGTCAGCATAGCTTATTACTGAGTTTGAAGAGTGTTATGTTTAGGAGACTTTTGTTATGGCAAAGACAGATGAGAATTTGAAGTCTGCTTTTGCAGGCGAATCACAGGCTAACAGGAGATACTTGGCTTTTGCACGGAAAGCTGAAGAAGAAGGCTTCACGCAAGTCGCCAAGCTCTTCAAGGCAGCAGCAGAAGCCGAAACAGTACACGCCCTAAACCACCTAAGAATCACTGGGGAAATCAAGTCAACCATGGAGAACTTGGACACAGCCGTTTCAGGCGAAACCTTCGAGTTCAACGAAATGTACCCAGGATACATAGACACTGCAAAACAGGAAGGCAACAAGCAAGCCGCATGGAGCTTCGACGTAGCAAACCAAGTGGAACAAATACACGCCAAACTCTTCACCAAAGCAATGGCTGCACTAGAAAACAAGAAGCCACTGGAGAAAACAGACTACTACGTTTGCGGAGTCTGCGGAAACACCGTTGAAGGCGAAGCACCCGACAAATGCCCAATCTGCGGAGCACCAAAAGAAAAATTCTTCAAACCCACATAAACCACCAACCCTTTTTCTGTTTCAAAACAGCCTCAAAAGCCATTCAAAAACGTTATATTACACGCCACCTAGGTTTTAGAGTGGTGAATTTTTTTGGGTTGCTGGAAATGGTTTAACGGAGTTTTGAAAGAAGCCGAAGTAAACGTCACAGACCAGAACAAAAACGAAGTTGATGACGTTATACACAAGTACATAGGCGAACAATCCAGCTACGGCAGATGCAGCGCAGACTGGAAGAAAGCCCGCAAAGAAATCAACGAAAGCCCCGAAATGAGGCAAGAACTCATCCAAAAACTAAAAACACTAGCCTAACTCCCCTTTTTCCTTTTTTCCCCAAAAACCAAAAACAGCTCTCTGCCAGCAC
>Ga0272441_10015130_pt1 | contig 10834 bp, 12 predicted proteins | sample SSMProp6N_FD_193582 | JGI IMG/M metagenome (GOLD analysis project Ga0272441, IMG submission 193582) | Marine sediment archaeal communities from Little Sippewissett salt marsh, Falmouth, MA, United States - SSM-Prop-6N | ecosystem: Environmental > Aquatic > Marine > Wetlands > Sediment ...
CATTCCCTTCTCGAAATTCATCACACAATATCATCCCGTTCTCCGCTATATGACCAAGAATAGGCATATAACCCCTAAAACCCTTGTAAGTCATCATTGCTTCATACTTCTCAGCCTTTATTCCCGTCGCATCTATGTCGAGGGTATAATCCTTTAAAACTTCTCTTGACATCCATTTTTGCAATATCTTCCGGTTCACACACAAAAGTCCATAAAGACCTCCCTTGTCTCCCATCCTGCGAAGCCAGTTTCCAAACGCATCGGAAGATGGAATCTGCTTCATATCAAATAGCTTGCGTATACCCTTATCAAACTATATCTCACGAATATCCTCGAGACTCCTCCCACCGCCATGAAGCATCAATAAAAATGGATAGAAATATGTCGATGCCTTGAAACCCGCATTACTCCCAGGTCTGGGCATATACTCGTCAACTAAATTGCATAATCCCAAACCCTTAATAAACTCCCCAAATAATGCTAAACCTGCATGGGAGGTTAATGTCTCGTCTGTAATTTCTGTCTTGAAAGGTAAAATTGTTTGGTGTATCATATCTTCACCCTGTTGGTTAAAGGAATTAAGAACTTATTCATTCATATTATCCTTAATTAACAGGGCATTTTCAATTATTTCTACAAAAATATAATTTCTATGTCGGTTTTAGGGATTACCAGGCAATCAAAATAATTAATTAAGATTGATTAATATTTTTATTGGATTTTATAATATGAAATGATTTTTATGATACAGAGATTGAATTTTTGAAATTCAAGGAGGTTAATAAGATAGCTCAGTTTTCAATTGAATGGATTATTCATTCTTATTTAAACACTTATGAACAGAGCATTATCTTAAATACTCTTCAAGCGTATCTTGTTTAAATTTATATGTCGGATCAGACAAGAATTAATCACTATTCAACAAATACAATCTTGAAAATCTTCCGGTGCAGGAATTTTTCATTCATAGCAACTTAAAAAACTATTTTTTCAGATGCGATCAAATTTTATATTTTAAAATTTACCAACCGTTTAAAGCTGATCCATTTTCATTTCCAGGAAAGCATGGAATTGTATATCCACTTTGTGCACTGGCATCATATATGATTCCAAGAGCTAACAACGACCCATCTGTTTGAGTAGCGATTGCATAACCGAAGGGTTCCCATAATCCATATAATTCGGATGGACTATGAGGAGTAGAAAAGATTTCGCAGTTTTTAGCATGTATTGTCTTTTCTTTTGGTGTTCCGGTTTCAGGATTTCCTGTTTTACCATAAAACTGAACTTTCACAAAATCATTTGTTTCCATTGAAGAATTCAAAATTATAAACATTGTATAGACGGGACTGGAATCATCCTGTCATAAGGGGAGGATTATAGAACCTGCATAAGCCGATACAAAAATTCCTGTAAATAATAAATTAATTAAAAGAATTATTTTGATTTTATTCATAATTAACCTAAAGTTATTTTTGAAAAAGACTTTATTACTAATATTGCAATAATCATGCCTGAAAATGGAAGACTATATTTCTATTACAATAGTTCTTATTTATCAAGCAAGTATAAATGTAAATTAATTTTTCAAGTAAAACAATTTTCAAGCCTAGTTGTCCATTTTGGAACAGTAAATTTTTAATTGATTGAAAATTATTGTAAAGAAACAACTATTAAACCTTTAATTGATTGATTTTTTAAAAATGTCCGTTTTGGGACAAAGTGTTGGACAAAAATTGACTTATTCTTTGATATAAATTAATATTCAATATAGTTTTTTGGAATTTTTATTATGACTACGAGTTTAAAAGAGAAAAAAGTACAGGTTTCATTATTAGTACCAGTTTATAATGAGGAGGAAAATCTCAAAGAGCTTTTCAGGCAATTGACTGGAATATTCGAGAGAGCTGGAAGAACATTTGAAATTATATTCATTGATGATGGTTCAAAAGATCGTTCCTTAGAAATCCTGAAAGGTTTTCAAAGTGAAAATCCCAATCTTGTAATTGTCGAACTCATGCGTAATTTTGGTCAACATGCAGCGGCAGCAGCGGGATTGTCCGTTGCATCAGGAGAGTATATTTCCGTTATCGATGCTGATCTGCAAAACGATCCTGAGGATCTAATCACTATGTGGGATGAACTTGATAAAGGTCACGATGTTGTCAGAGGCTTTCGTAAGGATCGAAAAGATCCGAGCTGGCGTAAGCTTGCTTCGAAGGTGGTTAACTGGATGACAGGATATATGACCGGTGTCTATTTAAAAGATTATGGTTGTTCGATTATTGCTTTGAAGCGGAATATTGTTGATAACTTGAACCTTTGTTCGGAAAGGTCACGTCATACGAGTGCATTGATAAGCTGGATGGGTGGAAATGTCAAAGTTATACCGGTAAAGCACCGGGAGAGGAAAGGTTCAAAATCGAGATACAGTTTTTTTAAACTTTTAAAAATGACCACTGACATTGTAACGGGTTTTTCAACAATTCCTTTACAACTTGTTGAATGGACAGGTGTAATAACTTCCATTTTTGGTTTATTGTTAGGAACTATTCTATTTATCAAATATTTTCTTTTTGGTGCTGCAGCCACATCAATGAGTATTATCATTGCAATCATCTGTTTCTTTTTCGGTATCCATTTTCTTGCACTAGGAGTTATAGGAGAATATATTGCCCGGATTTTTGTAGAGGTTCAAAACAGACCCTATTACATGATTAAAAATGTTCATGAAAACAGAGCATCTTTTAAATGAACGAGGATTTAATTTTAGAAGAGAACGTGAAGGTTCATGACGCTGAAAGCGAAGAATACAGTTTTCTTCATCCGGAGCAATACAATACCTACCAACTTACGGTACTTCAAAACCATATAGGCCTGATTTCAGATCTTGTTTCAAGTAAAAAACGAGATTTGCTTGATCTTGGTTGTGGTGAAGGTTATTTGACTTTACCATTTTTAGGGGCGGGATTTTCATGTACATCCGTAGATGTATCCTCGGGTATGCTGGAGAAGCTAAAAAGCAAAATTCCGGTTGATAAGATTCATGATGTAAAGCTCGTTAATAAGGATATCAGAGATTATGTAAGATCGTGCAGGAAAAATTTTGATGTGATTGGAATATCCGGAGTCCTTCATCATATGAAGAGTTTTGATAATTTTATTCAAGCTGTCTCGAAAAGGCTCAAAAAATCTGGTTTTTTATTCATAACCCATGAACCTTTAAAGCAAAATGTTAAACCATCTTTTGGACTTAGAATGCATAATCTTTTGAGATTGTTAGATGAATTTTTATACACTCTTACCCGAAAACCGCAAAGGTACAGCGAAAAATACGATTATAAAGTAACCGATTACCAGAGACAGTTTGGTGGGATATCACCGGATACCTTAATAGAAGTGTTGGAGAAAAATGGTTTGATTGTTCTTATAGTTTCAAAATTTTGTGTCAGGAGATATGGTTTGTTTGCATTTATAGCAAACGAGATTATATGCTCTGAAAATACTTTTGCTATTTTAGCTTTTAAATTATAAGACAGTTTTTATCTCAAACCGGGCATATGGCTTCTGACCCACATAGATAGAGAATTGAACCAGTCTCCTGGAATGAAGATCACTAAAAGTAAAAATACGAGAAGAAAAATCAGGGTAATTTTTTCAAGCATATGATCGTTCTCGAGGAGCTCTTTTTCTTCTTCTATTGATTTTTTCTCTTCTATTTTTAAATCAGTTTCTTGAACCAATTTTTTTTTCTTGTTTTTACTTTTAGCCAATTTTAATCCGTTCTAAAAGTTAAATTATCCTTTTAAAGTTTTTATCAAGGTTCAAAATATTTGATTTGGTAAAAGACAGAAATCAATTCCAAAGATTTTTATAAGAAGGTTTACTCTTTTGATTGTGTCACCAGTTGATGATTTTGCTTTTTTAGAATTTATTCCATTTCTACAGTAACTTCTAGTTCATTGGGATTTTTTGTAACCTTGCCTGTTGTATCTTCAGCATAAACTGTGACGGTATATTTATTAATGGAATCCCAGAAATGATCTCTGGCAACGGATTCACCACTTACTATATATTCTGTCCAGTCCGAAGGAGTTTCATCACCCCAATAAAATTTATATCTAATCATGTCTCCGTCAGGATCGATTGCAGAGGTGTAAAACATTTCCCTTTTTCCTACTTTTGTTTTATCTGGTCCAAAAGGAGCTTCGGTGAAGAATGGTGCTTCATTTGCTGGTCCGTAAATCTTAATAAGGTGCGTTTGAGATGGGATAGATATCATTCCATCGCTGTCCTTTGCGAGTGTATAAACCCTGAAATCACCAGCTTTATTATAAATATGGGAGCTTTCAAATAATTCACCGGTGTTTTTAAGTTCCGACCACTCGGTTTCCGAACCATCTCCCCACATGAATTTAACCGAAAGAGGGGACCCTTCTGGATCTTTAGCAATGTTCTCGAAATCATATTCGATTCCAACTCTACCTATAGCGGGGCCATTTGGTTTACTTGTAAAATAAGGTAATTTATTTGATGAGATTTCTATGATATGACCTGTTGAAGTGTCGGAAATATTTCCATTACTATCTTTAACGAGGGCTGTAACTTCGAAAACACCAAACCTCAAATATCTGTGAGATTCTGTATACTGTGTACCACTTTCCATAAAGTTCGACCAATCAGAAGTGTTACCATCACCCCAATTGAACTTGTAGCTGACATCATCACCATCAGGATCGATTGCTGTTGCCGAGAAGTAGTAATCGATATTTCTCTGACCTTTCGGATACCCGGATGGATGATGTGTAAAATAAGGGGAGCGGTTTTTGAATATTGTCATGTTTAATCTAGCAGGAGCTAATGCCATTGCGTCGTTCTGGTCTTTAGCATATACAGTTATCTGAAAGGTGTTAGAATAACCCCATTTATGGGAGAAATAGATTTCCTCACCGCTTTCAACGAGTTCCGACCATTCGCTTGTTGCTCCATCACCCCAATCGACCATGAATGATACGTTGTCATTATCGGGATCGGTAGTTTTCACAATGAAAAAGTATTCTTTTAAAACTTCACCTTCTTCTGATAGTTTTTCGACAGTTGGAATTTCAGGAGGAAGGTTATTGATAATTGTTATTGTGTGTGTGGGGGACCAGTCAGATATTGCTCCGAAGATATCCTGAGCTTGAGCTCTTATATTATAAATGCCAGGAAAAAGGTATGCATGATGTGCGGATACAGTAGTTCCGGATTCCAAAAACTCACTCCATTCGGAAAACAGGTTATCTCCCCAATCGAACCTGATGCTGAGCATGTGATCTGATTCATCAAGGCTTTGAGTTTTGAAGGTATATTGTTCCCCAACCCATCCTTTACTGTAACCATTTGGTATATAAGGTGCGTCGGGGGCTGTGTTCATAGAAAAATCGGAATAGCCGATTGCCATAAAATCAAAAGTTCCTGTGGTTGCAAGACCTGCTGCAAAAGTATAGGAACCGGGTTTTTCCATCGGGGGCAAGTTATTAGGCATAGTAAATTCGGCAAAAGCTATTTGTGGAAGTGTAAAACCGTCTCCTGGAATTGCAACCGGAATTGTTTGAACCTTATCAGACCATAATGGATAAAAGAAAATATTATTCATTGGATCTAGAAGTGCAATCACAAAATCACCTGAAAGATCCTCACGATTATTCACGATTGAAATGAATGCTTTTCCAGTTTCAGATGGATTAACCACTTCTTTATTAACATCAATATTAATAAGAAGCTCGTTATTTTTCTGTAAAAGGAATTTAAACCATGTAGCTATTATCTTTATTGAGTTGTATACAAACGAGTCGATGCTAGAGATGGTTTCATCGATATATTGATTATCGTACCCGATCTTATAATCTATATTTTGGATTTTTACTTTCTTGACAAATTCTTTATAGAGGTTGAAATTGTCTTCAACAGAAGAGTTAAATTCAAAAGGTATTTGTCCGAAAGGTATTGTTTCAATTATCCCACTGTTATTTCTCAGAATTCTTGCAATTATTTTATTAAAATCTTTGTCGTTCTTTAAAAAATCCAGGAAGAATTCATTATTAGAATCAGATGTAATGTATTTATCCAACACAGTTCGAAGAAGTTCTTGTCTGAATAGCATATCATTATTACAGTTAAAATCTATTTCAGGAGCCTCATTTTTTTCAATGAATCTGAGCGGATCTAATTCATTTGATGCTATCAAAGTCGAAAAATCCAGGATTTTCGAGTTCAAATCAATTTTATCTAAAGTTAGAGTATCATGTTGAGCATATAAAGAATTGAAATTTGAAAAAACGCCAAAAATAATGAGCAGTATAAAGATGTTTATACTCTTGTTATTGATTGACAATTTACTCATATCCCTTTTATTCATAACTTCTCCTTACGGTTTTTTAAAAACCTACAAATTAATACATAAATCCATCTTTATTCTAACAATTAAGAAATTTAGTGTCAAGGAAATTGGTGTGAATTATTTTGTTAAGAATCATGGCGTGAGTATATCAGATCTTTAAAATAAAGAGCTACAGATAAAAAAAACAGGGAATTAACCTGTTTCCCTGATTTTCAATGGTGGGCGGAGCAGGGCTCGAACCTGCGACCCCCGGCTTGTAAGGCTTGTGATACTACCCCATGGTTATTGGTTTTAAAGGATTTACATCGACATGAAAGGCATAAAACGACATCAATTTCATGACATTTTGTGTCCGGATTTGTGTCCACTTCTAATATTGATTTTTTTCGATCTAAACGAAAATATTTTTAGATTTTATTTAAAAATGATTAATTTAGATGTTTCTAAAAATTGCTACATAAGTAATAAAAATGTAACTTTAAAATGGAGGAATACACTAAGTGATGTGTCCAATGTCATCAACATCTACAAGGTCTATAAAAAATGAAGCAATAAAAATGTTAAGTGAGGGGATAAAACCAATAGAGACCGCCAAAGCTCTTAATCTTCACAGATCAACGATTACCAAGTGGAATAGGGATCCAGAGTTTGTAGCAGCTATCGAGAAGCGTAGATCTTCTCAGATATCAGAGATTCGGGAGAGATTACTTGATATATTCAAGAATAGCCTTCCAAACCTTGAGCTTGCACTTGAAGATCCGAAGGGCAAATCCTTCGGTAAAGCCCTGGAGATAGTGAGTCGGTCGATAGGATTATTAGATAAACAACTTGATGTGACGAATTGCTATCGATACAAATCACATGTTGATCGTGATAGATTCCTGGAACTTCATGAAGAAATGGAAAGGATTTATGACAGGTTATCTCCTGATGATAAAGACTTTATCCTTGCTAAGATAAAGTCTAAGGGGGATTAATAAGAAATTGATATAAATTAATGGAAGTAAAGAAGAAGGTGATATAAAATGTTTCAAGTTTCATTAGCAGATTTTGGGTGTTCAGGTGAACCAGGGGATAAATCCATGCAAGTAGATTTTGATCAATCCGGAGAAGTATGCGGATTGATGCCGACTCCTATAAATGCCAATATGATGACAGGTGGAAGGGTCTCCTTTTGTGCATACCTGACAGATGAGCAGCCACCGGCTGATCTTTATGTTCGGTTGCAAGGAGCTGACGATACAACATATACAAAAACCTTTGAAAATGCCATGCCTGTCGGAGCTGGTCAATCAGGATGGAAAAATTTTAATTTCACAGTTGAACTTGGGGAATTTCCAGCTATTAAATATTGTAGAGCAATTTATCTCGGCATAACTTTAAAAGAGTATTGAGAGGTGATATATGGAATCATTAAGTCAAGTTAGTCGAAAGGTGCATAAAAAGCCTTTAGCTTTGTGTTCAAAAGGATATCTGTATAACCTGGCAAAATACAAACAATTTCCAATTTTGAGGGTCAAGTGTCCGGTCATAATTGAGTTCCTTGTGAAGAAAGCTAAAGAGAAAAAACCGGATGATGAGTTTTATAACAAAGAAATAGTCAATATTGATGTTGAACAACGATTTGCACATTCTATTATTGCAATTTGTCAAAAAGGCTGTCAGAATTTTGTTAGTGAAAAATTTAGTAGTGAATATAACTCAGACGAAGATATCACTACTTTTCATTATGATTTATCGGATATTGAGACAACTATGTAAAACAATTGATTTCCAATTTAGTCAGAATGTTATCGGGACATATCATATTGTGTAAGAGGTCAACAAGTTCAAAGCAATAATTTATATGGGAATTTCTCATTTCGATAAACAAGAGGCTTGGTATAGTACCAAAATCATAGCTGCAGAATATCCATTTAGAGATATTCCCTTATTATGAATAGTTTGAAAAACTCTCGAGTACCTATCATCGATTCTATAGAAATCTATCCAGAAAACAAGGCAAGGATTAATTTTCTTGATTTAACCAGTGTCTTTATATGGACTTGAACGAGAAAACGTCTCTACGTTGCTTATTTGAGAAAAGTTTGAAAATAGTTGCTAATTTTTTTCATATTTCCAATTTTCTCCCAAGAAGGATCTACTTTGTCTTAATAACCCTGCTGTCAATCGGCTGCTATGAAGCTGTTACTGTATCAAGAATTATCGACGGGGATACTATTGAGGTTATGTACCAAGGCAAAGTTGAAAAGGTTCGGTTACTCCGGATTGACACACCGGAGCGGGGGGAGCGGGGTTTTTACGAAGCCAAGGAAGCACTTTCCGATCTAATAGGGAGAAGGGCAATAACCTTAGAATTTGAAACACCTGGAGAGCTGCAGCGGGATCGATATGGACGTCTCCTATGTTATGTGTTTCTTGAAGGTGTGAATATTAACGTAGAAATGGTAAAGAGAGGTCATTCAAAATTTTGGACAAAATACGGGGAAGGAAAATATGCAGAGGACTTCAGAAAAGCTGAAAAACCGAAGTTAAATTATCAATAGATAAAGGAGGATGAAATTTTGAACGATCAAGCATTATTTCTTTTACTTGGGGGGTATTTGAAATTGTTTTAGGACTTTTTAAAAATGAAATTTATTTTGGTTTCCACAATTCCAAATTCGTTATTAACAAATAATCATAGTTGACTTCTTGATTCTTTGGGAAGGCTGATTTAAGAACAATTCTTTCAATAAACAAATCAGGTAGAATTTCTCCTTTTTTGTTTTTTAAATCATCAAATAAATTTCTTTTATGAGAAAGCCATTTACCCGTTTCCTCATTTTCATACATAATATGGTCAGGGTAATCACCCGAAAAATGTGAACCATAGACAATTTTTGTATAAAATTCGTTAGGTTCTGAGACTCTATGATAAATAATATCGATACTTATATAATGAGAATTCTTATTATGCAAAAACCAATCAAAAGAAAATTCGGAATCAGGAGTTATTTTATAGTAAATACCCCTATCTCGAAAAGCAAACCGAAGATGATTAACTTCCTCACCTATAGGTAATGAGACTGATATAATCTTGATTGAAGAATTACCCTCTGATTTGTTATCCTTGTCGATTTGAAGTGTCATATATCCATTTTCAACATAACCTTCTTTAGGTATCCAGCCGTTATAATCTCCATTAAAACCTTCAAACCATTCACTTTTAACAGAAAATATAAGTTCGCACGTTGGTTTGGATTTTTCCATTTTTATATCTTTTATTGAATCTCGTATTTCAGTTAATAATTCTAAACCTTGATTGATCTTCCAATACCAACACCACAATTCACGTAGTACAACAAATAATAAAACGAATATCGGTAAAACAATAAAAAGCAAAAAGAAACTATCTGCTGATTCTGGTGACATAAAGTATCTCCTAAACAACTTTCAATGACTGAATTTTCCATAACTCACCCATTTTAAAATATATTTTTTCATTATATCACGTTTTGGTAAAAACAAACGGAATTATCCCTTTATTGGTATAAGTCAATTTAAATAAAATTCCATATATCTTCACAAAGAAAATAATCAAAAGTCTTAATATGATCTTTTAGAATATCTTCTTTAATCATGTTTGGTCTAATATCACAATAATAAACCCCATCAAGCGGATTTAGCTTAACAGTATAAACACGAAAATGACCGGACAAGAATGTTGAATTTATCCCATATTCATTTTCTTTTCTTGTATTTTTTCTTTGAACATCATTAAGGAAAATGGCAATGTGTGGAGTGTTTGTTTCTGTTAGTTTATTGTAAAGAAATTTATCAATAAAAATTTTGTCAATTCTATCTTTACTTGATGTTTTGATAGATCCTATTAATTTAATTTCTTCGTCTTTCTTCACGATTATATCGTGTTGATAATTCATATTAAAAAGTACTTCATTATTAAGGAGAATTGGTATTTTTATTGTTCCAGAAGCACAATTTATCCCAGTTTCTTTGATAATTAAAAGTATAAGACGTTCAAATAAATCACCAGCAATTTTTCGTGCCGTATTTGATTGACCAGCTGGTAATGCATCAAGAGAAGCACCGATAGACATTTGCATGGTATAAACTATTCTATTAATAATCTGTCTTTCTTCTGATGCTTTGATATCTTTTACATTTTTTAAAACAGGAAAGATAAGTTCTTTAATTTTGCAAAATTCTTTATAATCATACATCAAACGAGAATTGATTGGACGAGTGATTTGATATTCAGCATCAGAACTATATTGATAAAATCTATAATGATTTTCATTTTGAGATATAATAATTGCTTGCAAATTAGATTCTATATATGTTAAATATCTATCAGCAAAATCAAGAAAGTTAGATAATGTTTTAAACCTAGATTTATCAATAGCTATATTTGTAATTTTAGAAATATTCATTTTATTGAAATTCTACGCT
>Ga0272441_10015131_pt1 | contig 10834 bp, 9 predicted proteins | sample SSMProp6N_FD_193582 | JGI IMG/M metagenome (GOLD analysis project Ga0272441, IMG submission 193582) | Marine sediment archaeal communities from Little Sippewissett salt marsh, Falmouth, MA, United States - SSM-Prop-6N | ecosystem: Environmental > Aquatic > Marine > Wetlands > Sediment ...
TCCTCAACACCTGGATGGGATCCGACGGCTCCAAGTACGAGCTGCTCTGGGCCCCCGCGGGCGGCTCGCGGCGGCCGGCGAGCGAGGAGACGGCGAGGAACCGGGAGCACTTCCTGAGGATGCAGGGCAGGAAGGTCTTCCGCGTCGCGGTCCACAAGTTCTCCGAAGGCATCCGCCGCGCGGCCGAGTCCGCGGGCTGGGGCCTGGACGAGATCGATCTCGTCGTCCCGCACCAGGTCAATACCCGCATCATAGACACCATAGTCGAGCGCCTGGAGATACCCAAGGACAAGGTCTACCAGAACCTCGACCGCTACGGGAACACCTCTGCGGCCTCGATCCCGCTGGCGCTCTACGAGGCGGAGGCCGCGGGCAGGCTCGAGCCGGGGTCGAAGGTCGTCCTCGCCGCGGTGGGCGGCGGGATAACCTTCGGCTCCGCGGCGATACGGTGGTGACATATGGGAAAGACGGCGCTCCTTTTCGCTGGGCAGGGCGCGCAGTTCGTCGGCATGGGCCGCGACTTGGCCGAGGCGTTTCCCGCGGCGCGAGAGGTCTTCGAGACCGCCGACCGCGTCCTTGACCTGCCAATCTCGAAGCTTTGCTTCGACGGGCCCGTGGACAAACTCAACAGCACCGAGAACGCCCAGCCGGCGGTCCTCGCGGTGGGGCTGGCATGCCTGCGCGCCCTCGAGGAGCGCTCCTGCCTGCCCGACGCGGTGGCGACGGCCGGCCTGTCGCTGGGCGAGTACGGTGCGCACGTCGCGGCGGGTTCCTTCGCAGCGGAGGAGGCGCTCGCGCTCGTCAGGCGCAGGGGCGAGCTGATGCAGGCGGCGTCCGAGGCGAACCCCGGGGGCATGGCCTGCGTCCTGGGGATGGCGCGCGAGGACGTGGAGGCCGCCTGCCGCGACGCCGCGGACGCGGGCGTGGTCGCGGTGGCGAACCTGAACTCGCCCGGGCAGGTCGTGATATCCGGCGAGCACGACGCGGTCGCCCGCGCGGGCGAGATCGCGAAGACGGCGGGCGCGAAGCGCGTCATCCCGCTCAAGGTGAGCGGGGCCTTCCACACGCCGCTCATGCAGACCGCGGCGGACGGTCTCGCGGAGGCCCTGGCGAAGGTGGACATCCGGCCCGCGCGGATCCCGGTCGTCGCGAACGCGACAGCCGCCGAGGTCCGGGGGCCCGACGAGATCAAGCGGACGCTCCTCGACCAGCTCACGGGGCCGGTCCTCTTCGAGGATTCCATAAGGAGGCTCGCCGCCGACGGCGTGACGCGCTTTGTTGAACTCGGCCCCGGCAAGGTGCTCGCCGGGCTCGTCAAGAGGATCGCGCGGGAGGCCGAGACGGTGTCCCTCGGCACGGCCGAGGCGCTGGCCGCGTTCGAGGGCTAGCGGACCGGTCGCATGCGTGGCGATCGGCAGCTGGCTCGAAGTGGTGTCTTCCGGCTGCGACACTCTTGCCGCATACTGTTGGGCGGTTCCGCGTTGTGGTGCGGTGGGCCGGCCGATGCGAACGGAATCGGACGAGTGGCGGATTGTTCCGACCCCGTTTCGATCTGCCGGAGAGGGGCGAACCATGTCACGGAGACCGGTGGCCGTGAGGCGAGGCGCGGTCATCGCGGTCGTGGTCTCGGCTTGTCTCGGCGGTTCGGCCGTCTCCGCGTCCGATGCGCTCGGCAAGGGCGGCGTCTACGGCTGCCGGACCGGAGAGGATCGGCGCAAGGCGGTGCTCAAGTTCGGAGGAAGCGAGGAGTCCGAGGCCGCGGTCGAAGCGGCGCTCCGGTGGCTCGCGAGGAATCAGGAGCCAGACGGCAGCTGGGCCGTCGCGAAGTGGGGCGGCAAGAACGCCTGGGGCCGGGTCGGCGTGACGGGCCTGGCGACCCTCGCGTTTCTCGGCGCGGGTCATACCGAGAAGACGGGCAGGTATAAGCCGTTCGTCGTCAAGGCCGTCAGATACTTGATAAGCAAGCAGAGCAAGCAGGGGGCGATCGGGTCCGGCGAGGGCCACTGGGGGTACAACCACGCGATAGCGGGCCTCGCGCTCGCCGAGGCCTACGGGATGGCGCGCGTCAGGCGAACAGGCATGGCCGCGAGCATGGCTGTCCGCCACGCCGTCAACATCCACATGTATCGCATGGGCGGCTGGCGGTACGCCCCCGGACAGAAGCCGTGCACGTCGGTGACGGGATGGTTCTCCATGTTCCTCAGTTCTGCGAAGACGGCTGGCCTCAAGGTGGACCCGAAGGGATTCTCGGGCGCGAGAGCTCATTTCGACAGGGTGGCGATCATGCCGGGTCGCGGCGCTCCGGAGGAGGTCGGCGGTGCCGGGTACACGTCGAATGAGCGACCGACCGCGACAATGACCGCGGTGGCGATGATCGCGCGGCTGCGCCTGGGACAGAAGCGCACCGGCCCCTTGCTCGAGAGGGGCGCCGACTTCCTCCTGCGGAACCGCTCCGAGCAAGGCCCTTCCGGCTGGTATCTCTACCTTCACTACTACGGGGGGCAGGCGATGTTCCAGATGGGCGGCGACCGGTGGGAGAAATGGAACGAGACCATGCGCGACACGCTGGTCAGGGAGCAGATCGATGCCCCCGGCGACGCGCGCATCGACGGCTCGTGGGAGCCGGTCTCCAGGGGAGGCCAGTACGGGGGGCGCGTCTATTCGACAGCGATGGCGTGCATGAGCCTAGAGGTATACTATCGATACAAACGCGTCAAATAGGGCTGCTCCGAAGGGATGAACCGATCAGATCGGCCTTCCCCGGCGCTTGATCTCCGCGCGCCGGGCTTTTCGCGGATGGCCCCGGCGGGTATGCTTTCCGCCTCTGAAAAGGCGGCGTTGAAGCGCAGGTCTTGCGGGTAAGGGTCGTTCTCGGCAGACCGTGCGCATACTCTGGCGGAGGAGGAAGAAAAACATGGGTGAGGGAGCCTTTGCTGGCAAGGTCGCGATCGTCACCGGCGGCGCGCGGGGGATCGGCCTCTCGATAGCGCGGGAGCTGGCCTCGGGCGGCGCGGACATCGCGATCTGGGACGTCCTCGAGGACGCGGCGCGGGATGCCGCGAAGGAGATCGAGTCGCTGGGCGTCAAGACCTATGCCCGAAAGGTGGACGTTACCAACGGCGAGGATGTCGAGAAGGCCGTCGCCGACACCGCCGATGCACTTGGCAAGCTCGGCATTCTGGTCAATAATGCGGGCATCACCCGGGACGGGATGTTCCTCCGAATGGAGGAGCCCGACTGGGATCTTGTGCTCAAAGTCAATCTCAAGGGCGCGTTCCTCTGTTCCAAGAGCGTGGCCCGGAAGATGAGAAAGACCGGCGGGGCGATAGTGAACATCGCCTCCGTCGTGGGAGTGATCGGGAACGCGGGGCAGGCGAACTACTCGGCGTCCAAGGCGGGGCTCATAGGTCTCACGAAGACCTGCGCGAGGGAACTCGCCCGCTACGGCGTCCGCGTGAACGCCGTGGCGCCGGGTTTCATCGATACCGCCATGACGCAGGCGCTCCCGGAAGAGACGCGCGAACAGATAGTCGCGAACGTGCCCCTGGGAAGCTTCGGCTCGCCGGATGACGTGGCGATGGCCGTGGCGTTCCTCGCGGGGCCGAAGTCTTCTTATGTCACGGGCCAGGTCCTGCGCGTGTGCGGCGGGATGGTCATGTAACGGTCAGGAATGCCGGACAGATTCGAGAGGGAGGAACTTAGGGATGGACTCCGAACAGATCGCGCAGAAGGTGATCGACATCGTCGTCGAGCAGCTCGATGTGAGCCGCGACCAGGTGAAGATGGAGACGCGTTTCGTCGACGACCTGGGGGCCGACTCGCTCGACCAGGCCGAACTCGTGATGGAGTTCGAGGATGAGTTCGACCTCGACATCCCCGAGAATGAAGAGGCGATCCGCACCGTCGGCGACGCGGTCAAGTACATCGAGGGACAGGTCAAGTCGAAGGCGTAGGGCCGACGGTCGGCCGGCAGTCGAAGGCAGATCTCGGTCGGCCGTCGTTGGCAGTGCGCTCGGGAAGGGCTCGCAATGCAGCCGGAAACGTCCGCCGTCCCCGTCCGTCGCGTGGTCATCACCGGCTTGGGGGCGGTCACGCCGCTGGGGATCGGCGTGAAGACATTTTGGGAGGGGCTCCTCGCGGGCAGGAGCGGCGTACGCACGATCACGTTCTTCGACCCGTCGGGCTACACCTCGCAGATCGCCGGCGAGGTGCCCGATTTCGACCCCTCGAGGTGGGTCGACAAGCGACAGGCGAACCGGCTGGACCGGTTCGCCCTCCTCGCGATCGGGGCCGCGGAAGAGGCGCTCGCCGACGCGGGCGTGGCCCTTCGCGACCGCGGCGAGGACCTCCCCGGACAGCGCATCCCCTCGGACATCGACCCGCGAAGGTTCGGCTGCTTCATCGGCTCCGGCATCGGGGGCCTTGGCGAGTTCGAGAAGCAACACACCCGCCTGTTGAAGAAGGGCCCGCGGAAGGTCTCCGCGTTCACGATCCCGAAACTCATGGCCAATTCCGCGTCGGGAGAGGTCTCGCTCCTCTACGGTCTCATGGGGCCGAACTTCAGCGCCGTGAGCGCCTGCGCGTCGGGCGCGCACTCGATCGGCGAGGCGTTCAGGAACGTCCGCCTCGGCCACGCGGACCTCATGCTGGCGGGCGGGGCCGAGGCCTCGATCACCCCTCTGGGCGTGGCGGGTTTCTGCTCGCTCAAGGCCCTATCGACGAGGAACGACGCGCCCGAGCGGGCCAGCCGCCCGTTCGAGAAGGACAGGGACGGGTTCATCATCGCCGAAGGGGCGGCCACCATCGTCATGGAGGAACTGGAGCACGCCAAGCGCCGGGGCGCCCGGATATACGCCGAGCTCGCGGGCTACGGGGCGTCCGGCGACGCCTATCACATAACGCAGCCCTGTCCCGACGCCAGCGGAGCCGTCCGCGCGATGTCCGCGGCCATGAATGACGCGGGGCTCACGCCGGGGGATATCGACTACGTGAACGCCCACGGGACCTCCACCTACTACAACGACAAGGTCGAGACGCTGGCCATCAAGAAGGCCTTCGGCGAGGAGCGCGCGCACGAGATCGCCGTGAGCGCCACGAAGTCCATGGTGGGCCACTCGCTCGGTGCCTCGGGCGGAATGGCGGCCATCGCGACGGCGCTCACTGTCCGCGAGGGAAAGATCCACCCGACCGTCAACCACGAGACGCCCGACCCCGAGTGCGATCTCGACTACGTCCCCAACGTCATGCGCGAGTGCCGCGTCCGCGGGGCGCTCATCAACTCGCTCGGTTTCGGCGGGCACAACGCCACGCTCGCCGTCAGGGAATACGCTGATACATAGGACCCACAACGGAAAGGTCAGGCCGATGGAGCTTGACTACGGACTCACCGAAGACCAGCTCATGGTCCGCGAGGTCGCCCGCAAGGTGGCCGAGGAGAAGGTCGCCCCCGTCGCCCTCGCGTGCGACGAGAAGGAAGAGCTTCCCTGGGACGTCGTGAAGGCCATCGCGGATTCGGACCTCTGCGGTGTCTATATCCCGGAGGAGTACGGCGGAATGGGCGGCGACTCCCCGGCCCTCAATATGTGCATCGTCACCGAGGAGCTATCGAAGGCGTGCGGCGGGATCGCGCTCTCCTTCGCGGCCTCGGCGCTCGGGGCGCTGCCGATCATCATCGGCGGGTCGGACGACCTCAAGAAACGCTATCTCCCCGACATCGCCTCGGGGAAGAAGCTCGCCGGCTTCGCCGTCACGGAACCCGATTCCGGCTCCGATGTCGCCGCTATCCGGCTGAGCGCCGTCAAGGACGGCGACGACTACGTCCTGAACGGGGTGAAGCACTTCATCTCCAATGGCGGCGCCGCGGAGACCTACAGCGTCTTCGCCGTCACCAACCCCGCCAAGGGCGCGCGAGGCGCGACCGGCTTCGTGGTCGAGAAGGGCATGGACGGCTTCTCCTTCGGCAAGAAGGAGCACAAGATGGGCATCCGCGCGAACCCGACAGCGGAGCTCGTCTTCCAGGACTGCCGGGTGCCCGCGGAGAACGTGATCGGCAAGCCCGGCCGCGGCTTCATGATCGCCATGCAGACCTTCGACATGTCGCGGCCCGGGGTGGGCGCGCAGGCTCTAGGGATCGCGGCGGGCGCGCTCGATTACGCGACGAGGTACGCGCGCGACCGAAACATGTTCGGCCAGCCGATCTGGCAGCACCAGGGCGTCGGCTTCAAGCTCGCCGACATGGCGATAAAGGTCGAGGCCGCGCGCTCCCTTATCTACGCGGTCGCCCGGGCCCTCGACTCAGGGATGAAGCGCCCGACGAAGTACTCCGCGATAGCGAAGACCTTCGCCTCCGACATCGCGATGGAGGTGACGACCGAGGCCGTGCAGGTCCTGGGCGGCTTCGGCTACATGCGCGAGTACCCGCTCGAGAAGATGATGCGCGACGCGAAGATCACGCAGATCTACGAGGGCACGAACGAAGTCCAGCGCGACGAGATCGCCCGCCAGCTCGTCAAAGAGGCGGCGGGGTAAGACGGCAGCTTTCACCACGGAGGCACTGAGACACGGAGGCAGGCTTTCTTGGGTCTTTGCCCTCGACATCCGTCCGGCAGATTGGCGGATGTCCTGTGATTGTCGCTTGAACGGCGGGAGCCAAGCCCGCCGTTCTCCGTGACTCCGTGTCTCCGTGGTGAGACGAGGGGATCGAGATGCGGATAGCCGTCCTTATCAAGCAGGTACCCGAGTCGACCGACGTGCAGGTCGACCCGGAGACGGGCACGCTTCGCCGCGAGGGCGTCGCCGCTGTCATGAACCCGTTCGACACCTACGCCCTCGAGGAAGCCGTGCGGATCAAGGAGAAGCTCGACGGCGAGGTCGTCGCCGTCTCCATGGGCCCGCCCCAAGCCGAGGCCATGCTCCGCGAGGCCGTTTCGCTCGGCGCCGACAGGGCGGTGCTCGTCTCCGACCGGGCCTTCGCGGGCTCGGACACGTGGGCGACGTCGCTCACGCTCTCCGGGGCGCTCAAGAAGATCGGCTTCGACCTGATAGTCTGCGGCAAGCAGGCCATCGACGGGGACACCGCGCAGGTCGGCCCCGGCGTCGCCACCTTCCTCGACATCCCGCAGGCCACCTACGTCAGGAAGATCGAGGAGATCTCTGGCGAGAAGGCGCGCGTCGAGCGTCTCTTGGAGGACGGCTACGAGGTGGTCGAGCTGCCGCTGCCCGCGCTTCTTACCGTCGTGAAGGAGATCAACGAGCCCCGGCTGCCAAGCCTCCGAGGCAAGATGAAGGCCAGGAAGGTCGAGATCGAGAAGCTCACGCAGGCCGACATCGATATCGCCCCCGAGGAGCTGGGCCTTCAGGGCTCGCCGACGAACGTGCTCAAGGTCTTCGCGCCCGAGAAACGGGCCGGGGGCGAGAAGCGCGAGGGAGAGCCGCCGGACCTCGCCCAGTGGCTGGCGGAGGAACTCGGCAAACGCCAGCTCGTGTAGCCTCGTGGTCTTCACCGAGGAATGACCGTCTGGTGGAACGGACGTTCGCCGACGATCTGAGACTCGGAGGCAACGTGGGGATGCTCGTCGCAATCGGCTTTGGGATCGCGCTCGTTGCCGCGGTACTGTGGATTGCCAGCCGAGGGTAACGGGGACCGGCTGATGCCGGCGGGACGCCTGGACGATTGGGATCATCGATGGCTCTGAAGATTCTCTACGGCAAGTGCACCGGCTGCGGCCTGTGCGTGAAGGCGTGCCCCTTCGGGGCGCTTACGCTCGTCGACCGCGACACGATCTCGCTCGCGAAGTCGGCCGAGGGAGAGAAGAAGCTCTCGCGCAAGGTCGCCGTCGTCGACCTCGACAGGTGCACCCTCTGCGGCGCCTGCGTCGAGGCGTGCCGGGCCGACGCCATCGGGCTCGACAAGCCCGAGGCGGCACCCCCCGCGGGGGCGGCGGACCTCTCCGAGTTCAAGGGCGTCTGGGTCTTCGGCGAGCAGCGCCGCGGGAAGATTCAGGGCGTGGCGCTCGAACTCGCGGGCAAGGGCCGCGAACTCGCCGACTCCCTCGGCGTCCCGCTCGTGATGGTGGTCCTGGGGCACGACCTCGACGACGCGTGCGCGGATCTCCTCAAGTTCCCAATTGATGAAGTGATCCAGGTCGATTCGCCCGAACTCGCCGACTACCGAAGCGAGCCCTACAGCAAGGTCTTCGCCGACCTCATCCGCGATCGCAGGCCGGAGATCGTCCTCGCGGGCGCGACGACGATCGGGCGCGATTTCCTCGCGCGCGTGGCGATACAGCTCCACACCGGCCTCACCGCCGACTGCACGGGCCTCGAGATCGGCTCGGTCGAGGGCAAGGGCGAGCGGCTCCTCCTCCAGACGCGCCCCGCCTTCGGCGGGAACATCATGGCGACGATCATAACGCCCAACCACCGCCCGCAGATGGCGACGGTGCGCCACAAGGTCATGAAGGAGATCGCCCCCGGCGGCGACGGGTCGGGCAGGGTGACGAAGATCGCGGCGGGGCCGGAACTCACCGCGTGCCGCACGCGGATCCTCGACTTCGTCGAGGAGATCGAGGACACCGTCAACATCGCCGAGGCGGACATCATCGTCTCGGGCGGGCGTGGGCTGGGGAAGCCCGAGAACTTCGACGTCATAGAGGGCCTCGCGAAGGCCCTCGGCGGCGCCGTCGGCGCCTCGCGCGCCGCGGTCGACGCCGGCTGGAAGCCCTACAGCCACCAGGTCGGCCAGACGGGCAAGACGGTCCAGCCCAACCTCTACGTCGCCTGCGGGATCTCGGGCGCCGTCCAGCACCTCGTCGGGATGCAGTCGAGCGACGTCATCGTCGCGATAAACAAGGACCCGGCCGCCCCGATATTCGAGGTGGCCACCTACGGTCTCGTGGGCGACCTCTTCCAGATAGTGCCAGCGCTCACGCGCGAGGTGCTGTCGCGCAGGGGCGGCGCGGAGGCCGGGCAGGGAGGCGCGTAGTGCCGGCAACCGTGGTCGTCGGACTCCAGTGGGGCGACGAGGGCAAGGCCAAGGTCCTCGACGAGCTCTCGGAGCGCGCGGACATAGTCTGCCGCTTCCAGGGCGGCGCGAACGCCGGGCACACCGTCGTTGTCGACGGCGAGAAGTACAAGTTCCATCTCGTCCCCTGCGGCATCGCGCGGCCGGGCAAGCCCTGCTACGTGGGAAACGGCGTCGCGCTCGATCCGGCCGGGCTCCTTGATGAAGTCCGCCACTTCGAGGGCCGCGGCATCGACGTCCGCCACCGGCTGGTCGTCTCCAACCGCGCCCACGTCGTCATGCCGTATCACAAGTCGGTCGAGGCCCTCGCCGAGAAGGCCCTCGGCGACGCGAAGATCGGGACCACGCTCCGCGGCATCGGACCGTGCTACGCGGACAAATACTCGCGCACGGGCTTCCGCATGGCGGATCTCGTTCGGGACGGCTTCGCCGAACGCGCCAAGGCGCGCCTGGCGGACGTGAACGCGATTGTCGAGGGCGTATACCACGAGAAGCCGCTCTCGTTCGACGAGGCTGTGGCGCCCGCGATAGACGCCGCGCGCGAACTGGCGCCCATGGTCGGGGACGTCGCGAAGCTCTTGAACGACGCCCTTGACGCCGAAAAAGAGGTCCTCTTCGAGGGCGCGCAGGCCATGCTCCTCGACATCGACTTCGGCACCTACCCCTTCGTCACGTCCTCGAACGCCTCCTCGCTGGGGGTGTCGGCGGGTTCGGGCGTCGCGCCCTGGCGGATCGGCCATGTCGTCGGGCTCCTCAAGGCCTACACGACGCGCGTCGGCGAGGGCCCGTTCCCCACCGAGGCGAACGACGAGTCGGGGGCGCGCCTCCGCGAGAAGGGCGCCGAGTTCGGGACCACCACGGGTCGCCCGCGCCGGTGCGGCTGGTTCGACGCGGTGGCCTCGCGGTACTCCGTGCGGCTCAACGGCGTCCACGAGCTTGCGATCTCCAAGCTCGACGTCCTGAGCGGGGAGCCCGTGGTCAAGGTCGCCACCGCCTACCGGCTTCCGGACGGCTCGACGACGCAGCAGTTCCCCGCCACGCTCGACGATCTCGCGGCCGTCGAGCCCGTCTACGAGGAGCACGAGGGCTGGACGGAACCGCTCGGGTCCGCGCGGGAGCCCGGCGACCTCCCCGTTGCCGCGCGCCGCTACGTCGAGCGGCTCACCGAACTCGTGGGTGTCCAGGCCGGGCTCGTCTCCGTCGGAGAGGACCGGGGTGCCACGATCCGCTGGAAGAGATAGTTCGGCGCCCAGTGGCGGGCCGAACCGGCGTCGCGCGGCGCGTGCGCCGCGGCCTTCGGCTTCCCCGTCCGACGCTTCGGGCGCGAGCGTCCCTCGCCACGTCGCCATCATCATGGACGGCAACGGTCGCTGGGCGCGCGAGCGCGGGAAGTCGCGCCTCGCCGGCCACCGCGCGGGCGGCGAGGCGGCGCGCAAGGTGGTCGAGGCCGCGGCCGAACTCGGCATCGAAGCGCTCGCCCTCTACGGCTTCTCCACTGAGAACTGGCGCCGTCCGAAGGCTGAGGTCGGCGGCCTCTTCAGATTGCTGGGGCAGTTCTTGAAGAAGGAGACTCCGGAACTCGTCAGGAACTGCATCCGGCTTAGGGCGATAGGACGAAGAGACAGGATGCCGGCCGCCGCACGGGCGGAACTGGAGACCTCAGAGGCCGCCACCGCCGACGGTGAGCGAATGACCCTCTTCCTGGCTATCGACTACGGCGCGCGGGACGAGATCGTGGGCGCTGTGCGGGTGCTCGCCGAGCGGGTTGCGGAGGGCTCCTTGTACCCGAAGGATATTGACCTGGAGGCGCTC
>Ga0272441_10015132_pt1 | contig 10832 bp, 14 predicted proteins | sample SSMProp6N_FD_193582 | JGI IMG/M metagenome (GOLD analysis project Ga0272441, IMG submission 193582) | Marine sediment archaeal communities from Little Sippewissett salt marsh, Falmouth, MA, United States - SSM-Prop-6N | ecosystem: Environmental > Aquatic > Marine > Wetlands > Sediment ...
AAAGGCCCTAGATATGACAGATTACAGCGCCATGAACCGCTGGAATGGCGTCGACGGGCCTTCGCAGAAGAAAATCTTGGCAAGAGCCCAGCGGCTGATTCGGCAAGGGTATGCCTCCGAGATTGCCGTCATATTGGCTCTGGGCATCTTGCCCAAGTCTATCCACAAATGGCCGGCCAAACAGCGATACCAACTGGCCGACGGCCGTACCGCCGAGAACATCCAGAAGGACCTGGACCATTGGTTCAACCGGAACCACCACTGGAACGGAGCCAACTGATGGCACTGCATACCCTTCGCTGCCCTTGGTGTGGACACTCCGTCGAACGTCTGAAACTCAACAAGGCTGAGAAGTGCAAGCCAGAACAGTGCGAACTCTGCGGCACCGTTATGCGGGTGGAGCTTGGCGCTAGGCTGAGCTTCAAGGGGGAAGGATTCTATGTCAACGACTACGCCAAGAAAAGGGACGCGGGCCCGGACTTTGACTAAGTGGCTGGAAAAACTACTTATCAACATCATCGCATTCATTCTAATCACCCTTGATGAAATAAGTATTTGGAGGAAGAAATGAGCGACGATTCGCTAATGCTCATGGCTGATGTGGACCGGGTCAAATCGTCAGCCGCGCAAGCCTTTGCCGAAACCACAAGGACGGTGCAGGGTGAGGCCATGGCTGGCCACGCACCGTCAGAAAAGGAGATCATGGACATCTGGATCCGCAGCTTCATGTTCAACGGCTGGGGCCTGGTGCAGGATCCGAACAGTGAGTCCGGCTGGAGGCCCACAGAAGACTCCGCTGAAGTGGAGACCAACTGATGTGCGGCGGTGGAGTGAAGTGGTCACCGTTTGGGTTTGCGCTCCATGATACAGGCTACAGTCAGCCCCAGCCGCGAATGCCGAGGCTTCCGCAGGAAATGTCGGTGCTCATCGAAGAGACCTCAAGGATCGCCGGCTTGGGCTCACCGCTCATGGGAACCGGCAAGCTTATTGAGAACCGTTGCGAATACTGCAACACGCTTCTCGACCCCGATCGGAAGTACAAGACCTGTGCCTGTTGCGGGGCCGGTGTCTGATGGCGTTTTCCAAAAAGAAACTCAAGTCCCGCTTTGAAGTCGGGAAAGACTGGGAACACCGAATTGCCAAGCGACTGCAGGATGCCGGCTTCCCGGCAGTCGTACCAACGGAAGGATGGATTGAAGGTGCGGACGTTAATCAACTCACTGCAGAGGACCAGGATGTTGTGGTTGGCGAGATTGTTCTTGAGATTAAGTCAAGGGGCGGCAAGACTCACTACTATGGCCTTGAAGATTTCAAATTCCCTACTATCATTGTCGATACGGTATGGGGTTGGAAGCGCAAAAAGATCAAGCCAGACTACTACCTTTCAGTATGCCAACACACTGGCGGTGTTATCGTCATCGATGGGAGAGATTGGGAAACATGGTCGGAGGAAGAATTCTGGGATCCGTATGAGCAAAAACGGAACCTCTGTTTTGTAGCTGACACTGCAACTTGCCATGACTGGGAATGGTTCCTAGAAGACCTTGCCATCCAATTTCGAACCAGAACAGGAGAGGAGGTAGAATGAATTGGGTTTGATAACCTCAATGGCCTGAGCCGTCGAGGGCGAAATCGATGGTGGTGGAGTCATACCCGTCACTCCGGGGGTGGCTTCATCAATTAAGATATTGTAGCTGGAGTGTTTACAATATAGCCGCGCACATGGTATCATGGGTGTTGAATGGATGATTGCCGGGAGGTTGGGCCTTGGCATCCAAAAAACACCTGAACTATGAAGAGTTCCTTGAGGAATACAACCTTGAGGAGAAGTTCGAAAATCTTGCTGAGCGGTCACTTGCTAAGCTAGCGGCCAAACGCATCACTCAGTCGAGTGGTGTGGCTGGCCGTCCCACCTCAATCTCCACCTTTGAGCGCCTTCCGCTGTTCCAACAGCACGCACTTGACGTCTACCTCGCCCGCTCGGGCGCGGGTGACCGCATCAGCATTACCATCGAAGTGGTCATGGTGCCGGAAGAGGACGATGATGACTTCCGTGGCGTCAGCCATAGGATGAACCGGTGGCCGACGCCGACTCTCTTCACTCACAACAGCGAAGTCCCCAGGGATGGGATCGACGATCCGCTGGCTTTCGTGGCGACAGTCATCAACCTGGCGTTCAAGCTGTACGTCAACAAGGTCACGGTCGGCGGCAAGCGGGCAGCACGGTATGCCAATACCTAATCCCCACCCGCTGATCGAGAACTTCACGGTTGAAGATTCCATTCGGGAGGCAGAAAAGATCCTCGCTGAGTGGGCGAAGCTACGAATGGGTTGCAGAATGCTCTACGGCGACCGCGCTACGGACGCGAAAGACTACTCAAGTTACTGTCGCAGCTTCCATGATGGGTGGATTCGGCTCCAGTTGTCGCGCTTTGCCGGCCGAGACCACACCTGGTTTACGGCATTCAGCACGGTAACAAAAGAGGATCTGTGCAAAACCACCCCTTCTGCACGCCAGAAGGCCCACAGGATAGCTTCGGGCCCGGTTTCGGTAGGGGACCCCGTCCAAACCCTGGCGAAGCTCCTGCGGCGTTCTGTGCGGCGCTACAACAAGGTAGTGAAAAACCCCGAATCCTACAAGATTGGGTTCCCGGCTCCAATGACTCGGGCGAAAAACGTCAAGATTACTGTCATTCGACACTGATCCGGGGCGAAAATCACCCATTTCACCCATTCACACACACCCGAGCAGGAATAACTCTCACCTACGCTGCTACTCCCTGTTTTCCGGAAGGACTAAATCCAATTTTAGCACGCACTTTCTAGGATTGGAAACACATCCTCACAAGTCCTGTAGGTTCAGCATTTAGAAAACGCCATTTTGCGCCACATTCTCAGGTGGTGTTAAGTTGGATTCAAACAGTTGTTTGAATTGAGAACTGCCTGTCCCATATTATTGACCAATCTCAAGATCATTTTTGCGTGCGTCGAGAAAACGACTGGCGTGCGCAATGGGTTATTGAGACAGCGTTGAAAACAAAGAGGTTAGGAGATTATCCCATGACTTCCGCCGCAATCACGGTGTACTGCACCTCCTGCGGCCGGATCACCACCCACCATGTCGCAGACGATAACAGCGTTCGCTGCAAAGACTGCGATTGTTGTGCGTCTGCGGTCCAGCCACAGGACAAATCAGATGACTCAAGATAGAAACGCTCTGGAGCGGGCCGCATTGGCCGCGCTTGAACTGAAGAACCGGGTGTACCGGGACAACCCCTACCTATGGGCCGTCGAGCGCGTCAGAACCAAGGATGAGGCTTCACAGGCCAAGCTTCCGTTCCCTGACAAGCCGTACATCCAAGATCTTTTCCACGCATTGGACACAGAACAGAAGATCGCCGTGCCGAAGAGCCGGCGCATGTTCGCATCCTGGGGCGTGGCCACCTGGGTCCTGCACAGGATCCGGTACCACAGCTATAGCTCAGTCTACTGGCAGTCGCTGCAGGAGGCGAAGTCGGCGTTTGTGGTCGATGAGCGGATCAAGTTCATCGAAGACAACCTCGACCCGATGTACCAGAAAAAGTATGTGTCGACAAAGACCAAGACCGGACTGGTTGGCAAGCTGGCCTTTCCGGACACAGAGTCCTATGTCCTGGCCATCGCGCAGGGTGGCGATCAGATTCGATCGTTCACTCCGTCCGTGCTTGTTATTGATGAGTGTGAATTCCAGCCAGAATCACACGACGCACTTAAGGCGGCTCTTGCGACTGTTGAGAAAGAGTCCAAGATTATCCTTGTGTCGACATCGGATGGGCCCGGAAAACCGTTGGCCACCATCTGCAAGGACATTGGATTTCTCCGCTTTCCATAGGAGACTGTATGGGGTTCCCGATATTCAAGACAGGCAATCCGTTGGTGGTTCCTCCATACTCTCCGATCACCACCGTGCTCAGTGGAGAGGCAGGTGGCATGGGTGGTGGCGGCGGGGAAGAACCAGCAAACTACTTGTCGCTGCCGCTATACCACGAATGGCAAGGCGAATCCGATGGCGCGATGCCGTCGTACTGCATTTCATACACTGGGGATCCTGGATCGGAAGGACAGTATGAGCAGGCGACCGTCAGAACGGACCCCGGCTCCTGCGTCAGCACCTGGGGCAAGACCGTGCCGAAGCACACCAGTGGCTCGAAGGACTGCGTGGCCATGCTCGACCTTGCGGCTGGTGACGATACAACCGCAGGCATCGACCCGTCGCTCGATGATATTCGGGTGGTGCTTGCCTGCCGAGCCGATCACACCTTCGATTACTGGCAAGTGCTCCTCCATGATGGGCTGGGATGGGGACCGTCAGTAACAGCGAACGCGCTGTATTTCAACCGAAGCGAAAACGGCCGCGACTTCCGTTGGCGGCAAGTGGTCGATGGGGTCGAGTCGTACTACTACCAAACACCAGGGACCACTGGCACCTACGCTTCTGGCGGCAAGTGGCACTACCAGAAAATCCGGTGGGTTCGCAAGGGAACAACAGGGGGCCTGAAACTGTACAACGCTTCCCAGAGCGACTGTCTCGACGATGCTGGCAATCTCTACAACTACCCGTACCAGATCGCCAACCCGGACTCCGGAGCCGAAGCGTTCCCGAACTCGCTCCGCTACCTGTCATGGAAATCGTATACCTGGAGCCGCAATCGAGTCTGTCAGGTCTGGGTCGGAACCGGCGAGTGGCCGTCCCTGCCGATGACGCCAGCAAGTAACCTTGGAGGTTAGTATGGGGTTCCCGATATTCAAAACAGGGTCCCCGCTTGTGGTACCACCGTACTCACCTATCACAACTGTGCTCAGTGGAGAGGCCGGTGGCCTCAGTGGCAGCGGTGAAGAGGAAGAGGGTCCAAGCTATCTCACCCTTCCGGTGGGTCACAACTGGATCGACGAAAACTACACCACCTCGAACTCAGGCACCTTCATGCGGTCCATCGACGGCCCGGCTGTATACGGCTCCGATCCGGTCGGCTATGGTGTGCTGACTGGCGGTGGGACAGGCTCATGGAACCGGGCGATCCAGATGAACCCAGACGGTGGGTCGTACAGCATGGAGGCCTTGTTCCTTGACCTCCAGGGAACCATCGACCCATCGCTCGATGACATCCGGGTGGTTCTACTTGCGAAGACAGTGGGAACTGCCCAGAGCTTTATGACGGCAAAACTCCTTGACAACAGGGGCTATCCCTCGGCGAATGGCAACCAAATTGGCTGGCACTATCAAGAAAATTACAGCCCTGACTATCACTCCTTTTATCGAACCGACGCCGGTGAGTACGCCATAACCTCAGAAGACCAAAACGGTGGCAACCTGAATACTGGTAACGACTGGCGTTACTATATGTTCTACTACAAGCCGTCGACGGGCGCTGTTCAAATCAACGTCAAGACAACTGGCGGCAGCACCCTCAAGTCTTACGGCTGGACCGTAGACGTCGCCACCGGGCTTCCGGCTGGTATGCGGTATGTGCGACTCCGAGGCGTTCATGGTGCACCGTGCGAGTTTGCTCAGGTGTGGGTAGGCTCCGGTGCGTGGCCGAGTTTCCCAATGACTCCGCTGGCGAATCTTGTGGCGGAAACTCCACCGCAACTGACAGGCCCGGTGACGATCGACTTCGAAGAAGAAACGATTGGCGTGAAGCCGAGCTTTGTTCATCAGCGATCAAACTCCTACTATGCGGAAGACATTCTTGTCAAGGCCATCAGTGATGCCGGGAAGGGTACCCCGATCAATGGTGCTGGCGGTGAATCGTTCACCAAGGCGCTGCACCTTGACATCGGCGCAAGCACAGCGGCCCAGTGTTCCATCGACGTCGGTGGCGTATTTGCAGATGAATCGTCCGGGTGGAAGGTACAGCTGCTTTGTCAGAACAAGCCCTACGGCTCGAACCTGGATGCAAATATTGGGATCAATTTTGCCGGCTCAGACTGGGGCGCTCAAATGCCTGGGTTTGATCGGATCTATGCAGGCCTGCAAGAAGATTACGATCCAGACAAGGTGGTTCTTAACGGTCGCATCAACATCTACACTCCAGACAATGAGGAGCAATGGAACGGTTCTGAGGCTTATTCCACCCACACGGAGTACATGCAGGATGGCTGGACGTACCTCCGGTTCTATATGGACAGTGACAAGCAGATGGCCTTTGCCTACTACAATCTCAACGGCGCGCTGACTAGACCGGCAAAAACCTTCGACGCATCCGGCTTGAGTCGGATGCCGCAAAACCTGCGCTATGTGATTACGAATTCCGCATCAGGATTTCACCATGCGTACATCGCCCAAATCTGGGTGGGCCGAGGGAGTGATGACTGGCCTGCGTTTGGGTGGGCAGGGAACTAACATGCCAGAGACGTTTGAAGACTACTCAGTCCTCAAGCCACAGCGTCACCCGGCCGGCTGGATTGTCTTGCCGATTCCGTATTGGGCGGATGATGCGAAGGGTAAGGGCTCGCAGTGGGAGAAGGATCAGAGGGCCCTCTACGATCGTGAGGATGACTGGGCGCGAGAGATGCTCAGTGACTTCACGGCTCAGTTGGGCACGGCGGCGTATCCGTCCTTCGATCCGAAAATCCATGTGAACCATGAGGAGATCAACATTGATGTCAGCAGGCCACTCTGTATCGCCATTGACTTCAACCTGTCATGGCTGAACGGAGTGATCTGCCAGATTACCGGCGGCAAGATCTTTGTGATCGATGAGATCTCGCTGCAACCAGGAACGATTGATAAGTGGGTACAGGAGTTTCGAAACCGGTACCCTGGCCACCCCGGCGGTGTTCACATCTATGGGGACTCTAATGGCCACCGGCGCAATGTCCAAACCGGGAAGTCAGAGTATGACCTGATGATGCTGGGACTGGCTGGATACGCAAGCGATGTGGAACTGAGAGCGCCGCGAGCGGCTCCGAATCCGCGAGATCGTATCAACTCATTGAACCGGAAGCTCCGGGGGCATGAGGACGCACCAGGCATCGAGATAAGTGCAAACTGTCATGAACTCATCCAAGACTTTCAGGAGGTCGTTCTTCGCCCCGACGGCAAGGACGTCCTGAAGATTTACAAGGACAGCGACCCATACGCCGCTCGCACGCACGCATCCGATGGGCTAGGCTACTTGGTTTATCGGGAGTTCCCGATTCGCAATGAAGCCTTACGCCTGAAAGCAAAAGGACGGAAGCCGAGGGCTCCCATCGAGTATGGCAACCTCTTGGGCGAATTCTAACAAAATCTTTCAAGGAGAAGACTCAATGAGCGACCCTCGCAAACAGACCTGGACCATTCCGACTTCCGACTCCGATGGAATTTCGGAAGACTATATCGACATGCAGTACCTGCACCTGTGTGGCCTTGACCTGCCGGCGATGACGGCCGACACCACGGCCATTGGGTTCCTTCACTGCCTCACATCAGACGGCACCTACACGCCTGTGTACAAGTCTGACGGCACCCGCTTGACGCTGGCGGCTTCTGACGCAGCGGCCACCAGAGTGCAGACCGAGCCCGGTCTTTTCTCCGGCTTCCGCTACCTGAAAATCCAGGCGCTGGACGCAGCCGGTGATGCGGTGCAGCAGACGACTTCCGACCGTGAGGTCACTCCCGCGATCCGCAACTTTGGGTAGTTGCTATGGACGACCTTGCAATCGCACTCGACGATGAAGATACCGGTGCGTTTGCTGTCGACTCCATCGATTCCATCGAGATTATCGAACGGCCAATCTCCGAGCGCTTGCGCCCGGACACGACCTTTCACGCTGAGATTTTATCCCAGCTGATGTCTCGCCGCGATCTCGCCAAGAGCCATGTTGACCAGCGGGCGAAGAAATGGCGAGATGTCAACAATCGTCTCCGCATGATGATCGATCTGACAAAGTCATCGGAGAACGTTGATGGTACCACCGACAGCAAGAAAGCATCTCACCCATTCAAGCAGTCGGTCGTAGTGCCGGCCAGCTATTCGATCTTGCATGTCCTGTTGACACAGCTGATGTCGATCTATGGTGCCAGGGAACCGCTCCTGCAGTTCCGTGGCCGGTCGCCAGAGGATGTGAAGCGGGCCAAGATGATCGAGGCTGTCATTGCATATGATCTGGATCAGATGCAGGCGTTCATGCCGATCTATTCCATGTGTCAGGACGCGCTGAAGTTTGGCAATGGAATCATCTACGACTACTGGAACACCGAGTATGGCGAGGTAATCAGTCACATCCAGCCGCCGTCCGGAATGGCCGGCCAGCTGGCGCAGGCACTGCTGGGGCCCGAGGCCTTTGTTTCCAGGGAGTGGGGTGTCACCAAAGAACACAACTACTGGAAGCCGGTGGATCCGTTCCACTACTACCCGGATCCCAGACAGCCAATCGGTAAGCCCCAGGAAGGCGAGTTCATTGGCCACCGATTCTTCAACGGCCATATGTACTTGCTCGAACGTTCAGAGAAGAACGGTGGTCCGTACTTCAACTGCAAAGAGTTGAAGAAGATCGCCGGCACATCTCACCGCGACGACAATACCGGTGACGTTTCAGCGCCGGGTTGGAGCAACCAGACCGCTGATGAGAAGGACCGTGGAACCTATGAGCTTGACCATCTTCAGGTGAAGCTGATTCCCACTGAGTGGGGCCTGGGCCCCGGCGACCGCCCGGAGATCTGGTGGTTCACCTGGGCGAATGACTCGGTCATCGTCCGAGCGCACCAGACGCCCTATGAGCACAATCAGTTTACCTACTCAGTGGCCGAGTCCGATCCGGACTTCCACTCAGCCTTCAACCCCGGTATTGTTGAAGCCGTCGACGGACTGCAGCGCTACATGGACTGGATGTTCAACTCGCACATCCAAAATCTGATGCGCCACCTCAATGACGCGATGGTCCTGGCTCCGACCCTGGTCGAGATGCAGGACGTCACCAATCCTGGGCCCGGTCGTCACATCCGCATGTCACCACTTGGTGAAGAGTTGCTGATGTCCGGTGGGTTCAGTATCGACCAGTTCATCCACCAGCTGCCGGTGCAGGACGTTACCAGTCCTCACCTCAATGCAGTCAACCAGATGTTCCAGTTGGCCCAAAGACTTTCTGCTGCAAACGATCCGCAGATGGGTATGCCCACCCCGGATCGCCGGACCCTTGGTGAGATTCAGGTGATCAACTCTTCCGCATCTCAGCGGATCCAGTTGGTGGCCCGGATGCTCGACGCCCAGGCCATCGCCCCGCTGGCGAACCGGGCGGTTCAGAACCGGCTGCAGTTCATGAGTCTTGAGCAATACTTCCGCATCATCGGTGACTATGCGGATGAGCTTGGGCAGGAACACATCCTGGCAAACCCGGAAGGGATCCAGGGCAACTACGACTATGTGCACATCTCCGGCGTTCTCCCGCCCGATCCGGTCCGGCTCTCTCGGACCTGGTCGCAAATTCTGGAAACCCTGTCGCGTCTGGTGCCGATCATGCCACCGGATGAGCAGGGTCGAGTCCCGAATATCAACAAGATCGCCATGGAGACGTTCAAGTCGATGGGTGCGAAGAACATCGAAGATTTCTTCCACACCCCACCGCCGCCGCCACAGGTTATGCCTGATGAGCAGATCGCTCAGCAGGAACAGGCCGGCAACATGAGACCCGCGACCCCCGAAGAGGCCGCGATGATGGGAGGTATGGCATGAGCCTAGCTGCCCACCTTGAGATGCCACAGGGTCAGCCCGGACCCGCCGCGTCGACCGAAGAGCTTGAGGATTACCTTGAGGCTTGCCGGCCGATGTACGACCGAGCCAAGGCCCGTCTCGCAGGTACGGATGAGGAATACCTTCCTCGCCAGCAGGCACTTCGAATCCAGTTGAACAGAGCGATCCTGAGCTTTGGCCAAGAGGACCCGGCCTCCAAGGCCGTCTATCTGATTGGCAAGGCCCAAGGGATCATCGAAGAGTTGGAAGCACCCAGGCTAATCGTGGCCAAGTTTGAACAACTCAAACGCCAAATTGAGGGCGTATAACCTCATTCCAGACGCCGACCCCCGCCACAGGGGAGCGGAAGGAGATGAAATGGACCCCGAAAAAACTGAAGAGCAGATTGATAGTGATGGCCTCGATGATCTTCTTGAGGGCACTCCGGCTGAACCTCCAAAGGAGGAGCCGGAAGAGCACCAGACAGAAGACGGAAAAGAGCCCGTCCAACCTGAAGAGGAACAGGAGCAGAAAGACCAACCTGCCGATAGCGATGATGAGCCAAAGCAGGAGAGTCCTGATCTGCAGACCGAACCTCCGCAGGAAGAGGAGCAAGAAGAGACCCAAAGGAAGATCAAGTTCCGTGGGCAGGAATACTCCCAGGAAGACCTGATCCGTGATCCCAAACTACTCAACGACCTTGTGACTGCTGCCAATCAGCAGACTCATTACCAGGAGCTTCACGGCGAGAACAAGAAGCGACTGGAAGAGATGCAGGCGAAGATTGAGGAGTTCAACCAGTTCCGAGAGATGCAAGTCCAGCAGGCCGAGCAGGCGCGGCGGGAAGCCGAGGCGCTACAGCAGCAGCAACCTCAGCTGACTCCGCAGCAACTGCAACAGCACTGGCAACCGCATCTCGACAAGCTGGCCGAGGATGGATGGATCGAGGATGACATCGCACAGCTGTATCCGAACTTTGCATCCGGCGCACTGACATTCCGCGAGGAAGTCGCCCAGCGTCTGGCGCAGATTGAGGGTGCCCTGGGTCAAGTCTCTGGAGTCTTCCAACAGGCGCAAGAGCAGCAGAAAGTTCAGGCTGCATCGTCTGTGATGGATCGCATCAAAGCTCACCTGACCAAG
>Ga0272441_10015133_pt1 | contig 10832 bp, 10 predicted proteins | sample SSMProp6N_FD_193582 | JGI IMG/M metagenome (GOLD analysis project Ga0272441, IMG submission 193582) | Marine sediment archaeal communities from Little Sippewissett salt marsh, Falmouth, MA, United States - SSM-Prop-6N | ecosystem: Environmental > Aquatic > Marine > Wetlands > Sediment ...
CAAGTACTTCTGGAACAGCGGGATGTTCGTCTGGAAGGTCCGGACGATCCAAGAAGCGGTGAAGGCATTCCTGCCGGAATCGGCCGAACGCCTCGCCCCGGTCGGCCGGGCCCTCAGCAAGGGCCAAGACATCGCCGATCTGCTGGCGGACATCTATCCGGCGCTGTCGAAGATCAGTATCGACTTCGCCGTCATGGAAAAGGCCACGGACGTCCTGATGGTCGAACTGACCTGCGAGTGGCTGGATGTGGGCTCCTGGCCGGCGGTGGCGCAGGTGATCCGTCCCGACGCCGACGGTAACGCCGTCGTCGCACCGCGGGCGGTGATCCTCGACGGGGACAATAACGTGGTCTTCTCCGAAGACGACCACCTCGTGGCGCTCCTGGGCATGGATGACTGCATCATCGTCCACAGTGCCGACGCCACGCTCATTTGCAGCAAGGCCGACGCCCAGCGATTGAAGGATCTCGTGGATCTGGTCGCGGAGCGCTTCGGAACCGAGTATCTCTGACGACCCCCATGGCTCGCTGGTTGGGACTCGATCACGGCACGAAGCGCATCGGGATTGCTGTCGGAGACGCCGCCACGAGGGTGGCTTCGCCGGTTGGCTTGCTGCTCGCCAACAGCGCGGACTTGGCCGCGCAGATCGCTGAACTGGTCGGCCGATACGACGCCGTTGGCATCGTGGTCGGCTGGCCGATCAACGACGACGGCAGCGAAGGCCCCCAGGCGCGACAGGCGAGGCTGTTCGCGGTGGACCTGTCCGGACAGATCGGCGTGGACGTGAGGCTTTGGGACGAGCGTCTCAGCAGTTTCGAGGCCGACCAGCGCCTTAAGGGTCTCCTGACGCGCCGACAGAAGCGCCGCCGCCACGACGCGGTCGCCGCCGGCGCCTTCCTGGAGGATTTCCTGGCCCGCGGGGGACCGGCGGCCGCCCCGCGCGCAACGGATGCGTCGGAATTCAACGCAGGGGAGCAACAGGCTGACGCGCCGGGCGCGTAGCCCCAGGGTGGTTCACCGCCCGACTACGTCGTCTCTTCGTCCTCGTCCTGATCGGCGGCGAGGGCTTCCAAGGCCGAGATGGGGTCGGAATCATCGCGGATGGCGGACACGACGTCGGCCTCCAGTTCGATGATGTCGTCTTCATCGGTTCCGACCACGTCTTCGGCCTTCTGGGCTCGGGTCTTGACCGGGGCGATTTCCCGAGGCACGCCGTCGATCTGGACGGTGAAGACCACCGGCCCGATGACGAGTCGGTCCCCGGCCTTGAGCGCCGCCTCGCCAATCCGCTTGTTGTTGACGTACGTTCCGTTGGCACTGCCCAAGTCGCGGACGTGGAGCTCGTCCTGGCCCTTGGCCAATTCGCAATGCTGACGCGATACATTCAGCAGCGGGACGCGGAGGGTGCATTCCTCGCCCCGCCCGATCGTCGTGGCTTCATGACGAATCTTGAATTCCTTGCGCTGTCCGTCACGTTTGAACATGACCAGGTTCACATCCATGATCGTTCCTTTCGCGCTGGCCGCGGAACCGAATGCTTAACAGAAGTGATGTCGACGACGACGACGCGTTCGATTCGTGACCTTTCCAGGCTTGCGATCACGGGCATTGTACCTTTGGCTGGGCAGGCTGCAAGAAAAAATGCAGGCCGAGGGGGCTGTCCCTGCCGGAGGGCCTTCAGATGGATCTGGGCTCGCCTGCACCTAGCGGGCCGACCGAGCGGCGCCCGACACCTCTTGCCGTGCAAGTCCTTAGAACAGTTGCAGTAAGTGGCTGGCTGGATGAACCGCCACGGCCGGCCCGGATGAAGGTCCCTCAGCGCACTACTCAACGTCCCCCCTCCGCAGACCGATAACACCGGTGCTGGACTTAGGGAGGGTGGCGACGGGGCTTGGTTGATGTATCGGCTGTAACGTATGTTTCATATAGGCAATGGCCGCGTGGCGAAGGGCAAGCCGGCCTTGAGGTCCGGCCGCAAGACGCGAAGTCTCCAGAGGATAGATGCGCGACATGCCAGTCCGGGGCCCCTGAGCCCGGGCAACGCTTTGCGCCGCAGGCCGAACAGGACCTGCGCCGACCAGACCATCGCCCTTGACGCCTCGCGCCCTGACTCAGGACGAGTCTCATGGCATTGAAGATGCTGAAAACTCGCACGCTGCCCATCGGCGTCGATCTTGGCACCACAGGCGTCAAGATGGTCCAACTGAGTTGCGTCGAAGGACAGTTGGCACTGCTCGCCGCCGGCTACGCCGAGGTCCCGCCCTCCTCGAACGGTGCCCTGGATGACCGTCTGGGCCTCTTGGGCGAGCGCCTCCGATACTTGCACAAAGCCCATGTCTTCAAAGGGCGTCAGTGCGTCTTGGCCCTGCCCGCCGCGACCACCTTCGTCCAGCACGTCAAGACGATCAAGGCCTCCGGCCCTGAACTTGAGCAGGCCCTGTATTCCGAACTGGACGGGAAACTGCCATTCCAACCGGCCGAAGCGGTCATCCGCCACATCGTGGTGGGCGAGATCCATCACGAACACGAGGTTCGCCAGGAGATTATCGTCGCGGCGGCGGCCCGCCAAGTGGTCGAAGACTATCTGGAGATGATGCGGCGCTGCAAACTGGACGTGCTGGCGCTGGACATCGAGCCGTGTGCTATCCTGGAATGTTTCGCCCGGCTGTTTCGTCGCGCCCAGGACGACCGCAGAGTCACGCTGTTTCTGGATCTGGGGCAGGCGTTCACTCAGGTGGTGATCGCGCACGGGGCGAAGTTGGTGTTTGCGCGCAACGTCCCGATGGGCGCCCGGCAGATCGAAGAAGCCGCTGGCGCCGCGATGGGCATTGGGCTCAATGAGGTCCGATCGCTGCGGCTTCGTGCGATCGACTCGGACGCGGCATCGCCCGAGGCCGAACGCGTCTATCAGGCGATGGACACGCCTCTGGACACATTCATCGGGGAGATCACGAAGTGCCGTCGGTACTACGAGTCGGTGTTCCCGTCGAACCCCGTATCGCGGGCGATTTTCCTCGGCGGCCTGGCGCGGGACCGCCGTCTGTGCCAGCGGATGGCACAGCAGTTGAACCTGCCCGCTCAGATCGGCGACCCGTTGGCGCGGGTGGACCGGGTCGGCGAGGCAGGACTCGAAGCCGGACTGGATCGGCGAGAAGCCCAGCCGGCATGGGCCGTCGCCGTGGGACTGAGCCTTGGGGCGCAGGCGCCCCGGGCCGCGTGAGATCGAGTCATGAGTCTGGTCAATCTGTTGCCCGATGACTACGTCGCCCGACAGGCGCAGAGGCGAGCCAACATGCTTTGTACGGTCCTGTTTGGTGTGGTCATGATCGGCGTCGTGGGCGCCGCGCTGGTCTCCGAACACAGCTACGCCCGCACGCGCCAGGTCCGCGAACAGGTAAACCAGTCCTACGCCGACGCCGGGAAACTCCTGGAGCAGATGCAGACCCTTGAGGTCAAGAAGAAGAAGTTGCTGGATAAGGCGTCCGGCACGACGAACCTGCTGGAGCGCGTGCCCCGAAGTTACCTCGTGGCGACGGTCGCCAACGCGCTGCCGGAGGGTGGCTCGCTGACGAAGTTCGACCTGTCCGGGAAGCGCGAGATGTCGGTAACGCTCGTTAAGAATCCCAAGACGCGGTTCGGCGTCATGTCGTCGAAACAGTCCACGGGAGCCGGCCGGGGCCGGTCCCGCGTCTGGACGTTGACGGTCACGGGGCTGGCCGGCACCGACGTTGAGGTGGCCGTGTTCATTGCCGCCATGGCGCGCTGCCCGCTGATGGAGACTGTGGAACTGGTCTACAGCAAGGAGGAGGAAGTCAACAAGACGGTGGTCCGGGAGTTCCAGGTGACCATGCGTCTGAAGCCCGGCGCCGATGTCCTCACGACGCCGCCGGCCCAGGCCCGGGAGATGGCCCGGACAGACGCCTCCGGTAAGAGCCAGTTGACGGGAGGTGCCCGATGAAACTCGGCGTCCGGGAGATCGCGTTCATCGCTCTGCTGATCGTCATCCCCGTGGGGGCGTGGTGGTTCGCGTTTCGTCCGAACAACGCGTGCAACGCGGCGATGATGGAGCAGATCGAATCGCGCCAAGCCAAACTCCAGGCCCTGAACCAGGCGACCGGCACCATCGGGGACCTGAAGGTCGAGATCAGCGCCCTGGACGATGCGATCAAGTTCTTCCGGTCCAAACTGCCCACCCGGAAGGAAATCGACAAGGTGCTCAAGGAGGTGTGGGAACTCGCCGACGCCAACCAATTGAAGACCAAGAGCATCCGGACACTCAAACCAGACGACAAGACGTTGTTCGTGGATTCGGCGGGGCCGTTCGCCGAGCAGCCGATTTCCATGCTGTTTGAGGGATCGTTCGAAGGCTTCTACCGATTCTTGTTGGCGCTGGAAGCCCAGCCTCGAATCATCCGCATCCACAAGATGCAAATGGAGAAGTTGCCGGAGAAGGACACGGAAGGCCAGGTGCGGGCGGCGTGCACGATATCGGTGTTCTTTGAGAATTCGCCCAAGGACTAGTCAATGAGCGTCAATCCGTACGACATGACGGATGAAGAGCCGAGCGGCCTCATGGACGGCGCCGAGGCCTCGGCGGACGTATCTGCCCAGGCCCAGACCCCGCCGCCCGGCCCGAGGCGCAGTGCCTACCGGCGCCAGATGAATCGCGCCAATATCCTTCTGGCGGCCCTCTTTGTCGGGGGACTGGGTTCGGTGTACTTCCTGTCGCTGCGCAAACTCCCTAATGAGGCCAACGCCGAGGAACAGGTGGCGGAAACCCAAGTGGACAACCTGATTCTGCGTCTTGGCCAGAAGGGCGGCACGACCGCCGGCGGGCGAGGGACACATCGAGTGACCCGCGAACTGCTCCGTAGTTTCTGCGATCAGATTGTCCAGCGTCAGATCCCGGCGGGCAATCTCAAGAAGAACCCGTTCGCGTTTGTGGCCCCGCGGTCGACCCAGCCGAAGCCGATCAGAAGCGAGATGATCGGTCGGCGCTACCCCAGCGCCGTGAGCCCCGAGTACGCATCGTACGAAAACGCTCTGGCTACGTTCCGGGCCCTTCACTTGCAGTCGGTGATGATGGGCCGGAGCGGGCGCATGGCGATCATCTCCAATAACGTCCTCAGTGTCGGGCAGAGAATCGAGATGTTCAGGATCAAGTCGATTGAATCGGATGCCGTCGTGCTGACATGGCAGGATAAGGCGTTCGTGTTGAAGATGTCTCCTTAGGAGCAGATCCGTGGCGAGAGGGCGCCATAGCCAGACCGAGTCCGCGGCGCACGCGGAGCCCGACCCGGGCACGGGTATGCATCCGGACGATTCCCCGGAATCCATCATCTGGAGCCCTGAGGGCAAGTCCGATGAGCCCAGCGGGCCCGCGTCCGTCCTCCTGCAAAACGGGCAGATCACGGTCGAGCAGTTCGAAACCGCCCTGAAACGCCAGAAGGACAACCCCCGTCTCAGCGTCCTCGACGCCTTGGTCGAGGTCAACGCCATCGATGAGACGGCCATGCTGGAAGCCATTGCCGCCGACTTCGACATCCCTTTCATGCGCGTCAAGCCGGAGGACGTGGACGCCGAGGCGCTCAAACTCCTCGATCCGGAATACATCAAGCGCAAGTGCGTCATCCCCATTCGTCGGGAGGACGACACCGTCCTGGTGGGGCTCTCCGACCCGGCGGACTTCTTCCTGCAAGAGGACGTCAAACGCCGCATCCGCGATCCGGTGCGTTTGGTCGTAGTGCCGCGCGGCGACATCCTGCACGCCGTAGACGAACTGGAGACCACGGGCCTCCAGGGCATTGAGGAGATCATCGACGGCATCAGCGAGGACGACGTCGAGGTCGTGGACACAAAGACGGACGAGGTGACGGACCTCGAGAAGATGGCGGGGGAAGGTCCCGTCATCCGCTACGTGAACTTCCTGATCACCAACGCGGTCCGGGCGAAGGCGTCCGACATCCACATCGAGCCCCGCGAGGATTCGCTCCACATCCGCTATCGGATCGACGGGGTGCTGTTCGATCAACCCGCGCCGCCGCTTCAGATGCACGCCGCGATCGTTTCACGCCTGAAGATCATGGCGAACGTCGATATCGCCGAACGCCGCCTCCCGCAGGACGGTCGGATCCGCGCGGTGATCCACGGCCGGCATGTGGACCTTCGCGTCAGCACGCTGCCGACGACGCACGGGGAAAAGTGCGTCATTCGAATCCTCGACTATCGGTCCATCCTCATCGGCCTGGAACACCTCGGGCTGTGGGATGACATGCTGGAGAGTTTCCGCCACCAGATCACACAGCCCAACGGGATCGTGCTGGTCACCGGGCCGACCGGCAGCGGCAAGACCACCACCCTCTACAGCGCCCTGCGCGTCATGGACGGGGACTCGCTGAACATCTCGACCGTGGAAGACCCCGTGGAATACCAGTTGGGATTCACCAATCAGGTCCACGTGCGCGAGAACATCGGGCTGACGTTTGCGGCCGCTCTGCGAAGTCTCCTTCGCCAGGACCCCGACGTGATCATGCTCGGGGAGATTCGCGACGAGGAAACGGCCCTGATCGCGGTGCAGGCCTCCCTGACGGGGCACTTGGTCCTGTCCACCCTGCACACGAACGACGCGCCGTCGACGATCACGCGTCTGATCAACATCGGCATCGAGCCTTATCTGATTTCCGCCAGCGTCAACGCCGTGATCGCCCAGCGCCTCGTGCGGCGGATTTGCCAGAACTGCAAGACGCCCGAGACCACCGTGCGCGAGTCCGTGGCGCGGTACCTTGCCGCCCACGGCGCGGACATCGGACAGATGTACCGGGGGGTCGGGTGCGAGGAGTGCCGTCACACCGGATACTCCGGGCGGCTGGGCATCTACGAGATGCTCGAAGTGGACGATGACATCCGAGATCTCATCACCACCAACCCGTCGCTGATGGAGTTTCGGCGCGCCTGCCGTGAGCACGGCATGCGGCCCCTGCGTGAGGACGGCCTCCAGAAAGTCGCCGCCGGTCTGACGACGGTGGAGGAGATTGCTCGGGTCACGGAAATGGACCGCTGATAGGGAGGGCCATTCGATGGACCTGGCAGAACTGCTGGGCAAAGCGATCGAGGCGGGAGCGTCCGACGTGCACATTGTGGTCGGACAGCGCCCCATCTATCGAATCAATACCGAGTTGACATACACGTCCTTCGCGGCCACAACGCCCGATGCCGCCGTTTCGCTCGTGCGCGACATGGTTGGCACGCGGCGGTACGCCCAGTTTCTGCGCCGCCGCGACCTGGACTTCTCCACGGAGGTGCCGGGGTACGGGCGATTCCGCGTCAACGCGCACTTCCAGCGCGATACGGTGGCTATTTCGTTCCGCGCCATCCCCCAGATCGTCCCGGACCTGGCCACACTGAACCTGCCGCCCATCGTCCAGACGTTTACCGACCTGCCGCGGGGGCTGGTCCTGGTCACCGGGGAAACGGGCACCGGCAAGAGCACCACGCTGGCGGCCATGATCGACGCGATCAACCACAAGTACTCACGGCACGTCATCACGCTCGAAGACCCGATCGAGTACGAACTGACGCCGGAGAAGTGCGTCATCGAGCAGCGGGAAGTGGGATCGGACGTGCTGACGTTCGCCTCAGGCCTGCGTCACGTCCTTCGGCAAGACCCGTACATCATCCTGGTCGGCGAAATGCGCGATCTGGAGACGACGATGGCGGCGATCACCGCCGCGGAGACCGGGCACCTGGTGCTGTCCACGCTGCACACGCAGTCGGCGGCCCAGACGGTCGAGCGCATCATCGACATTTACCCATCAAGCCAGCAGAACCAGATCCGGGCGATGCTCGCCAACACGCTGCAGGCGGCGATTTCGCAAACGCTGTTCAAGCGGATTGACGTGGAGGGCATGATTCCCGCGGCCGAGGTCCTGATCTGCACGAACGCGGTGCGGGCGTGCATCCGCGAGGACCGGGTGTTCGAGATTCCCAACGTGATTCAGACCAGCGCGGGCAAGGGCATGATCGCCCTGGATCAGTCGATTCGCACGCTGTGCCAGAACGGCTACATCAGCAAGGAAGACGCCCTGACCAAGGCCAATCTGCGCGAGTGGATGATTCAAGCGCTCAGCGCGTAGTAGCGAGACGAATTGATGCCAACGTACCAGTACCAAATCCGAGAACAGGCCGGCGGGGTGAGCAAGGGACAGATCTCTGCGGGCAGTATCTCCGAGGCCGCCGGCGCCCTGCGCAGCCGGGGGGGGCGCCTGGTGGATCTGACGCCGGCGGAAAGCAGCCCCAAATCGCTCTTGGATCGGATCCGCACCTTCAGCATCGATCTGGGCCCGGGCCCCAAGGATGTCCTGAACTTCACCAGCCAATTGTCGGTCATGATCCGCGCGGGCATCAACGTCCGCGGCGCCATCGAGGGTATCGGCGAACAGATCGAAAACCCGAAGTTCCAGAAGGTCGTCAAGCAGATCTGCTTGGACGTGGAATCCGGCAAGCCGTTCTCCGACGCCCTGGCCAGCCATCCCAAGGTGTTCAGCCCGCTGTATGTCAACTTGGTGCGCGCGTCGGAGATGTCCGGCAACTTCGGTCACATGCTCGACCGCATCGCCGGTTACCTCCAGCAGCAGATCGACACGCGTTCCATGGTCCGTGGGGCGATGATCTACCCAATCATCATCGCCGTGATGGCGGTCACCACGACGGTATTCCTGCTGACATTTGTCCTGCCGAAGTTCACGACGCTGTTCCAGGGCAAGGAAGACCTGTTGCCCAAAGCCACGCTGGCGTTGCTGGCGATCAGCCACTTCCTCCGGTACCAGTGGTACTTGGTCGTCGGGGGCCTGGGCGGCGGGATCGCGGGGTTCTGCTACGGCATACGGACGCCGCGCGGGCATGAGTGGTGGGACGGCGTGAAACTGAAGATGCCCCTCTTGCGGCGCATGTTCCGGGCCTTATACATCACACGAGGCCTTCAGACGATGGGCGAGATGATCAACGCCGGCGTCCCGATGCTGGAGACGATCCGGATTACCGCAGAAGTCTCTGGCAACACGCAACATCGAAGGATGTGGATGGCCGTTCGAGACTCGGTCAAGGGCGGCAAGACGATCGCCGCGCCGCTGTTGCACAACTCGCTGCTGAGCCGAAACGTCGTGCAGATGATCTCCGCGGGCGAGGAGTCCGGGCGGCTCGGAGAGGTCCTGGGCGAGGTCGCGGAGTTCTACGGGAAGGAACTGAGAAACACGATCAAAGCCGTCACGGCCATGATTGAGCCGCTCATGATCGTGATCATGGGCGTGGTGGTCGGCTTCATCGCCATGAGCATCATCTTGCCGATCTTCAAGTTGTCGCAGTTGGTCAAGTGAAGCCGGAGGACATTTTGGGAGGGCACCGAGGATGTCCGGGCGCACTATGCAGAGCGACGTGGGGGGGTCCGCCCGCCGCGAGCGCGGATTCTCCCTCATTGAAACCCTGATTGCGGCCGCCCTGATCGGAATCGGTGTGGCCGCCATGCTGGTGGCGACGAAATCGGCCACGCAGGTGAACGCCGCCGGGCAGGAGATCACGCAGGCCGGCTATCTCGCTCAGGAAATCCGGGAGTGGACCCTGAAACTGCCCTTCATTGACCCGGACCCCGGCGACGCGAGCAACCCGCCCGGCCCGGACGGGTCCGATCCACAGGTGTTCGTGGACGACCTGGACGACTTGATGAACGTGACCTACAGCCCGCCGCGCGACGCGAACGGAAACGCCATCGCCGGCATGGACGCGTGGTCGCAAACGCTGACGCTCGAATGGAAGAACCCCGATTCGCTTCTGACGGCGGTCCCCGACGGGTCGAGTGACATCGTGCGCGTCAATGTGGATATCGCGCGGAATGGCCGCCCTGTTCTGTCGGCCGGTTGGCTCGTCGCCAGGAGATGACCCGAATGGCCACCAAACGGCACAATACGTCTCAGCGTGGCATGGCCTATGTGATGGCGATGGTCGTCCTGTCCCTGTTCCTGACGCTCGCGGGGACGTTCGCGGCGATGACCGACCTGAGCGGCCAAGTGGGCAAGAACGCGGCGGACCTGCAACGGGCGAATCTTGCCGCCGAGAGCGGGCTGGCCTTTGGCGTCAAGATCATTCGCGGCGTGAGGCTTCCCTCGGGAACCAGTCCGGACGAGATGATCCCGCGGCTTTCCGAGGCGCTGGCCGACCGTCTGAACGGAACGGCCAACCTGAACGGTGGATATGTGGCAAGCAGCGCGTCTGTCATTTCGATTCCGCGCATCCAGATCCCGGACGGCTCATTCGATCTCCGAATCGTCCAATCGGCCGAGGACGATCTGACCCTTGAGGTCCACGGGTTCGGGCGTCAGGCCCGGCAATCCATCGCCGTGGATTTGACCATCGTCACCCATCCCGCCAACAGCGCCTTCAGTTATGGCATTGCCAGTCTGGGCCAGATCATCCTGAGCGGTAACGCCCAGATCCTCGGGAAAAACGCCCTGACCGATGCCAGCATCGTGTCCGCAGCGGAGGGCACGGCCGTCAGCATCGACGGAAACGCCGTCATCGACGGGGACATCTCCTCCGTGGGCTCGGAGTCCACGGTGGTGATCAGCGGCACGCCGACCATCGCCGGGTCGCAGGACCCGGAGGTCATGGCCCAGCACGTGCACTTCGGAGTTGAGCCGCCGGTCTTCCCGACCGTGGACACCAGCATCTTCAAGCCGCTCGCGACCTCCGTCATCGACGACACCACCGACACCAGCACGAGTGGTGCGGTCTTCAGCAACGTCGTGATCAAGGCCGGCACGAACCCAACCTTCTCCAGCGAC
>Ga0272441_10015134_pt1 | contig 10832 bp, 11 predicted proteins | sample SSMProp6N_FD_193582 | JGI IMG/M metagenome (GOLD analysis project Ga0272441, IMG submission 193582) | Marine sediment archaeal communities from Little Sippewissett salt marsh, Falmouth, MA, United States - SSM-Prop-6N | ecosystem: Environmental > Aquatic > Marine > Wetlands > Sediment ...
GTTTCTTCCGTGTAGTACGAGGAGTAATTATTGAAACAGACTTCATGGGTAAATTTACAGTTTCTGAAAAGGAATACACAGAGATGGTTATAGGTAAAACAGCAGCTTTATTCGAAGCAGCAGCTAAAATGGGTGCTATATTAGCCGGTGCAGAAGAGTCTCAATTACAGGGATTGGGTGATTTTGCTCGTACCGCAGGTGTAGCTTTTCAAATAGTTGATGATATCATAGGTACTTTTGGAGATCCCAAAAAAACTGGCAAGCCTGCTGATAGTGACCTTCTAGAAGGAAAGAAAACTCTTCTCCTAATAAAAACAATTGAAAAAGCTAGTAAATCACAAAAGGATGTTCTCAAAAGAATTGTAGGGAATAGAGATTCAACATCTGAGGATATTGACAATGTAAGAAACATAATAGTTGAAACAGGAGCTTTAGAATATTCAAGACAGAAAGCAGAAGGACTCTATCATCAGTGTATAGAATATCTAGAAAGTATCGAACCTTCCTTAGACGAGAAATACAAAAAATTCTTAGTTGAAGTTGCTAAAATGGGTATTCACAGACAAAAGTAAAGAGGCTATTATATGGAAATACCTACTGCTGAAATCGTGTGTTTGGGTAATGAGTTGCTAATGGGAGTTACTACCAATACCAATGCTACTTTTCTTGGTGATCATTTGACTAAACTTGGTTATGAAGTACGTAGAATAACCAGTATAAGAGACGATTTAACACTAGCTGTTGAATTTCTTCATGAAGTATTTGACAGAAAACCAGCGGTAATATTAATGTCTGGGGGGCTAGGCCCTACTTATGACGATATACAGCTAGAGGTACTTTCTAAAGCTACTGGTTTAGAGTTGGAAGAAAATGCTATTGCGCTTGAGCAAGTTATAGAATTCTATCGTAAAAAAGGTGCAGGATTAACAAAAGAAAGGAGAAAAATGGCATTTATGCCATTTGGTTCCACAGTCTTGAAAAACTATGTTGGTGGAGCACCTAGTTGTTATATAACTTACAAAGAAATTGACATTTTCTGTTTACCTGGAGTTCCAACAGAGATGAAGGATATCTTTTCCCGTCATATTGTACCTCTTTTAAAGGAAAAAAATAATTTAGAATTATATGAGAAAAGATTTCAGATTTTTCAAAGTATTGAGAGTCAATTAGCACCTTTCATCTTAGCAATTAAGAATAAATTTAGTAATTTGTATATTAAATCTCATCCTTCTTATAAGGATAAAGTGGGAGTTATAATCCATATTTCAGGTTTGGGCAAAGATGTTAACCAAGAAGTTGATGAAGCAATTAATGAGCTTCAAACCATTATTAAGGAAAATATCCCAAATATCAGAATTGAATCTTTAGTTGATTAAAATGGCAAAAAGATACTATCCAATATTTATGTTAGGGACAGCTGGAAGCGGAAAAACTGTATTGACAAGAACTCTTTATGATTGGTTCAACGAGAAGAAGCTAGATGTAGCTACTTTAAACCTGGATGCGGGTGTGAGAAGATTACCTTATAATCCTGATATTGATGTTAGAGAGATAGTCAATATTGATAATTTGATGGATAAGCTAGACTTGGGACCAAATGGTGCAATGATAGCTAGTATGGATTTAATTGCTACAAAAATTGATGATCTTAGATCAGAAATTGATTATATTGAACCAGAATATTTGTTGATAGATACCCCTGGACAAATCGAGCTATTTGCCTATCGTAGCAGTGGTCGTTTAGTGTCGTCAGTAATTTCTCAGGAAGGGCAACCTGCTTCGATTTTCCTCATTGATCCTTCTTTAGTAATAAGACCAGAAGGATTTTCAAGCGTTCTTCTATTGAGTATGTCAGTTAATTTCCAACTTAATCTCCCTCAACTTACTGCTATATCAAAGGCTGATATTATTGAGAAGGAACAAATGACATCACTTGAATCTTGGATAGAATCACCTGATACGTTAATATCTACAATTCAGAGTTATGGTCAAATTAACCTTTCACAACAGCTAGGAATTAGTATGATAGAGATTATGGAACAGTTCAAAAGCACAGGAGACTTAGTTCCAATCAGTGCAAATACTGGTCATAATATTGATACTCTTATCGCTCTTTTAGAAAGAGAATGGGGGGAAAGAGACGATTTCTATGAGTAATTTTCTTTAAGAACCATATCTTCTTTCTCTTCTTTGATATGATCTAATTGCTCTCCAAAGATCTATTTTTCTAAAAAGTGGCCAATGTACATCAGTAAAGTAGTACTCAGAAAATGCTGACTGCCATAGCAAGAATCCCGACAATCTCTCTTCTCCTGATGTTCTAATAATTAAATCTGGATCCGGCATATCTTCAGTATAAAGATGATTGCTAATCAACTCCTCATCTACTTCATTAAGGTCTATTTTGCCATCCTTTGCTTTATAGAGGATTTGTTTGAGTGCATCAACAATTTCAGCTCTCCCCCCATACGCCATACAAATATTCAAGTCATACCTTTTATGATGTTTTGTGGCTTCTTCAGTTAATTTTATCTCTTCTTGCACCTCTTTAGGAAGCATCTCATGTCTCCCTAAAACTCTTATTCTGACTTCATTCTTGTGAATTCTTCTATCAGTACGAATCCTCTGAAAATATTGTACAGCTAATTTCATTATACTTGTGACTTGTTCTTTTGGACGTGAAAAATTCTCAGTTGAGAATATCCAACAAGAAATGACTTTAACATCAAGTTCCCAGCACCAATCTAAAACCTCTTCAAGTTTTTCTGCCCCAAGGCGATATCCTGTGATATAGTCTACACCTAGTTGTTTACTTCCTCTTCTATTGCCATCTAAAATAATTCCGATATGTTGTGGTATTGGATTTCCTCTAATTTCTGAGGCAAGTTTTTTTTCGTACATCTTGTAAATGAACTTCGTAGCTGGTAAGCGCATATATAGAACACCAATGTCTGAGATTATAGATTCCTTATTCTATTATTAAGAAAATCAATTTGTTGTCATTTTAATTTCTTTTTATATCGACTAATTTTGATAATATTGCAAAAGAAATTATTTATAGATGCACAATTATATACTAAGTGAAATATGACTGAGCGAATTTTAAACATCCTTAAAAGACAAGAAAAAAACATTAACTGTATATTTACTGGTAAGCTAATCGAGACTCTATCGGAAAAACAATTAGAAAAAATTCTCGAGCAGATAAGAGCAATTGGTAGTATTCGAAAGTCTATTGTAATTTTTGATCATCAATTACAACCCGAGGAGTATGGAACATATATCAAATTAGGTATATCTCCCATAATTGTGCCTTCTGATGAAGATATACATATGGCTCTCGAAGGAACTGATATTGTTCTTACTCAACATACGGATATCTTGTGTTTGGGTGTTGTTGATGATATATTACTGCCAATGATAGCTTCATCGAGAGAATCAAAAGAAATCTTACTAATAGCTCCAACAAAGGAAAAAATAGAGAACAGCTTGATATATGCCGATTATTCGATTTTCTCTGAAGATTTAAGCAAATTAGAATAGAAAAATAAACTCAAATCATACCATTTTCTACCAATAATCTGAACTCATCCAAAGATAGGTTATCTCCAGCTTGGTATTTCTTAAAAGCTTGATTTACACTTTCTTCAATATTAGACTTAATACGCTCTTTAATCTTCTTTCTATGTTCTTGTTGAGCGGTTTTAAGTTGTTTTCTTAGTTCATTTTTTTCTGTAACTTTAGCTAAGAACTCTTTATGGTGATTATCTGCTTTTTTCTTATTAGAAACAAACTCCTTGTGGTGCTCATTTGCTGTTTTTCTTAATGTATTTATTTTTTGAAAATATTGATTCATCAAATTATGATAAATTTGAGATTCCTTTGCTGCATCAATTATTTGCACATGTAACGAATTAATCATTTTTTGAGCTGAAGAGATTTTTTTCCATAAATCTGTCTGTTTTGAAGTTATATGCACTTCTTCAGCTAACTTATTTGCTTGATCAGAGAGATTTTCTAATAACTGAATCATTTCTTTCTCTTTTTCATTATCGATAACGCTAGTTTGGAGTTCCCATTCAATTTTATCGATTCGTTTGCTTAAACCTATTAACCTCCCTCTTTTCTTTGGAATACTTCCCTTATCAATGGACTGTTCCTTCTCAACAATCTCCTCTAGAGCTTTTCTGTCTTTCTGCAATGCTTCCTGTAACTCTTTGCGAGTTTTTTTCATACTTTTGACTTGTTTGTTAAGTCCATCTCTTTTTTCGGTACATTCCTTTGCCTTATCAAGAAGATCTTGTACCTCTTTATTTATTTCATTCCTCTTTGTTAATACTTCTTTAGTTAGTACGTTGTACTCATTTCTAATATCGCGAAGTTTGGTAATGTCTTCCTCAAGTTTTCCCAAAGTAACTACAAGATTTTCTGTTGTATCTTGGTCATCAATTGCATTGCTCATTTATTCAGCTCAACCTTTGAAGCGAAATTGTTTTTAAAGATTTTTCGTAACATGACCTTTTGAAATCTAGTGAAAATAAGAATTTGATAAATAGATAATATTGAAAGAAGTAAAATAAGGATAAATTAAATTCAGCTTAATTGACGTTCCACTTCTTGAGCTGCTCTTGCCATATCTAGAAAAACCAAACCAAGTTTAGCTTCTTTTCTAGCTGAAACAGTAAGTACTGCATTTTGACCTGCTGCTGTTGTGATAATATATCCATAAGCACCTTCAATGAAAATCTTTTCTAATTCCCCTCTCTGCATCTCTTGTGCTACTCTCTCACCCAAAGATAGCATAGCCGCAGTCATAGCAGCTAATCTCGCTTCCTCTATTTCTTGAGGTAGAACTGATGCTATTGGTAATCCTTCAATTGATACAATTGCAGCACTCTCAATTTCAGGTACTTTAATCTTTAAATCACTAAGTGTTGTTTTTAACTCGTTTGTTTTGTTTTCGAATGTTATTCCAAAAGCCATCTGGATTACCTTCTGCTTAATATCTCTTTATAGTTTTATAAATAAAGCTATATACTTGTACTTTAATTTCCCAATATTACTTTTAAACTTATTTGGTTGGGCAAAGAATCTTTAGTTTTAAAGCTCTTCTAAGGAATTTCTTTGTATTTTAACATGCTCTCTGATTTCCTTTTCTGAGGGTAGTTTTGTTATTAGTTTCCCATTTTCAACATATTTTTTTAACAACTTTTGCATTTCTCCATTGCAAGAAGGACAATGAATTTTTTCTATTTCAAATCTTTCACAAAGATATAGATCACACTTCTTACAGAATCCAACTTGTTTCTTCCCTGCAAACTTTCCTCTCTTTGCAACATCCTCTCCTTCAATATTCACGATATCAAACGCAAAGTCTATAGTAGGACTGTTAGCAACATATGTTCCAATCCCAAAACCATCTGCGATATCTCTGAACTCAAGAATAGATGTTTCATTTAAACCCCCACTCAAGAAGATTTTGATATCTTCTCTATTACGCAACTTTAATTCCCATTTAATTTCGTGGATTATTTCTCGCATATTTCCCTTTCGTGAACTGGGTGTATCTAATCTTACTCCTTCTAATTTTTTTCCTATGGCATCAAGCGCATCAAGAACTTCAACCCTTTCGTCATTAAATGTATCTGCCAAAGCTAATCTGGGGACAGTAGAATCAACGTTGGTGTCAAATGAGATAATTGCGGGTTTTATACCTCCTTCTATCATAATAAGAGCATGCGGAATCGTACCAGTGGCAGAAATCCCTAATTTCTCCGCACTAAGTACACAAGATATTCCATCAAAACCTGATAGATAACAAGCTCTATCTATAGTTGGTGCTATTACAGGAGGCATTCTTCTAATACCAAAAGAAAGTAGCGTCTTTTCTTGTGCTGCTATTCTCAATCTCAAAGCTGAACTGCCAACTCCAGATTGAAAACAAAGAAACCCTAACATTGGTGTTTCATATATTGCAAATTTTCTGTAAATTCCATCAATTACTAAAAATGGTATCTTAACACCATTATGATCTTTGAAAGGAAGAATGGTTCCTTCTTCAATGGCATAAATGTCTATGGGTATTTTTGCTTCTAGAAAAAGATTCAAAACATCCTTTAGACCTAAGAATAATAACTTCTTTCCACCTCTAGGAATCCCTCCGGTGGTTACTTCTGCCCAAACTCTTGTTTTCTCAAAACCGTCCTTCTCTAAACATTGGATAGTTCTCATAAAGTAGACATCAGTTGTTTTACCTTCAAGAATTTCCTCTTTCTTTGCAGTCCAATTATCAATATTATTCATTAGTTTATTATGAACAAGTCGTAAATTTAAGGGTTATTTTGTATAGGTTATTAAATGTAACAAAATTAGGGGTGAGAAAAAATGTTACTTGATCTCAGAAATTAAGCTTTACAGATTTATTTGTAAATTCTTCAATATGTTCTTCAATTGATTTGTTGATAGAGTTTATTTCATCATTAATATCATCCTTTTCTCTCCTAAGAGCAAGTGTTATTCGGTTTCTATCGATTTTCAGATTGTCTATCAATTGTTTGAGTTTCTTTATTCTTAGATCTAATTTCATCTCTTGGAATTTATCCTCTATTGCCTCACTTTGTTTAATAAGAAATTGAGCTGTTTTCTGATAATCTAGAAGCTCATCTCCAATAATTTCATCTATGTTTTCATATGCTCTTTGGAGTTTCTCTTTCTTCATTTGAATAGATGGATCATTACTGATATCTTTTAAGGTTCTAAGTGAAGACTTGATGCCATTATATCCTTCTGGTTCTTTAACAAGAGCATTTAAAGGTTCTTTAGTGAGGCTTTTCAAAGTTTCTTTATCATAATCGTCTAAGTTGACTTTCTTGTTGTCAACAGCTTTGAGTACTTTACTTGATAATTTTTTAATTTCAGATAATTTATTGGATATCGCTATTTCAATGCGTTCTAATTCTACACGGTTTTTTTGCAATTGTATAAAACCAGGATGATTTTCTAATTCATCCAATTCTGCCTGATTCTTATCAATTTCACTAGTAATTTTCATCTCTTCATCTGCATGTGACTGAATTTCCTCTTCAAGTTCGTAATTGCGTTCTACTAACTGTTTTAATCTTTCAATATCATCTAGAACCTTCTCAAATTTCACTATTTCTGAATAAGATATCATTGTCTTATTCTCAAATTGGAATACTTCCTCTCTTAACCTAGTTAGAGATCTATCAAGACTCTTTACTTTGTCTTTGTATGATCTGTCTCGCTTTAACCAAGAAAGATATTTAGCTAACATGTTCATACAAGAGCTGATTTTGCTTTGAGTGTTGGTTAGAAATTCTTCAAGATTTTTGTAAGTGATTTCTTCTGGAACTTCAAAATCATCAAATATCTCATTGGTTCTATTGTATATTGTTGTAGCATAATTTTGGTATACATCTGGATCCTTAATATCTGAATAATCAAACCTGTGCGCTGCTGTTCTTACATCTTCTACCTTATCTTTAATTGATCTAAGTTGCTTAGCTGCTTGGTTTCTATAACTAGACATATTTGATGATACTTTACTATTAAACCAATCCCATGCTTCTTCTAAAGGTAAATCTTGAGACATCGATGAATCAACCAAACTAATTTTTTATTAAGACATTATAATGTTTTCTAAATTAAAGTTCATAAATTTAAACTATTGGCGGAAACACAAGCGCATCGCTCAGGTTTCTCTAGATATCAGTGAACGAAATTTTGTTATACAAAAAATAAAATTGACACTTATGGTATCATTTTCGTTTAGCTGCCATGGTCACTCAAATGTAACTTCAAGACATAAATCTACTCTTGAATTTACAACAGATTCTGATTTATCTTTAAGGGGAGATTGTATTTTAGGAGTCAGAGCCACAGCAAACCTTAATGGCCTTCCCTCGGATATAAAGAAACTCCTGAGAAATGAAAAAACTAGAATTAAGATGATGATTAGAACAGCTGATTACACTGAAGAAATATGGGGAAATGGTCATCCTGAACTACAACTATCAGATAAAACTGCAATAATTGTGAGAAAAAGTGATTTTATTTGTCCAAGAACTTTGATGATAAAAGCGAACAAGTCAGCTATTGATATTTCTAACGAGATACGATATATGATGAAGAATCCAGATTCTAAAATGGAAGTCACAATTCATTTGGAAGAAGGTTCAATTGAAACTTCTAAACAAGCGTGAATCTCCCTTGGAGCACTCTCTCTAATTTTCTGAAAGCTTAAGATTTCTTTGATAACAAAATTCTGTTCTTTAAGCTTCTTATCAAGAATTTCTCTTATCTTTACTTCAGGTTTATCATCGTCTACAAATTGATAGAAATATATTATTCCCCCAGGTTTGATAATCTGACATACAATATCTAAAAATTCATGGGCTTTGCTTGGATGATTCATTATGATTCTATCTGCTTGAAGAAGAGATTCTGTTACTAATCTACAATCACCATAGACCAAAGCAATCTTACCTTTAAGGCTATTGAGATCGATAGATTTTTCCAAGCATTTTAGAGCATCTCGATTGATATCAACTGCAAAAATTGTGGATTCATTATTTTTAGCAATATGAAGCGGAAATGAACCCACTCCTGTAAAGAGGTCTACTACAACCTCATTGTCTCGGCACTTATCAGCAACTCTAAAGTGTTCATGACCTAATCGAGGGCTAAAATAGGCTTTACAAACATTAACCCAAATTTTGACTCCATGCTCAATATGAAGCGTTTCACATTTTTTCTCCCCAGCAAGCAATTCAATTTCTCTTATCCTCAGCTTGCCTGAAACAGCTGAAGCTTTACGATAAACAGTATTGATAGATGGAAAAAGCGTAAGAAGGGAAGAACCTATTTTTTCTTTATACTTCAATATCTTGTCATTAATATCTACTACTACAATATCTCCGATAACATCAAATGACTTTGGTATGAACTCATGCAAATTGGGAGGTATCTCCTTCTTAACTGCTTCATATAAATTCTTTGGAGACAACTCCTTTTTTATGAAAGTGAGAGTAGTAAATTCGTATTGAATCGCTTCTAACGAAAGAATATCTGAGATTTCCTCCTTTGCTAAAACAACTGGTATAACGAGTTTTTCTGATTCTCTTACAAACTCTAAAGCCATGTCAATAGCTTTGTGTTTTCGAAGTTCTTTCAAAGCTGTTTCTGCTAGTTTGTAGGAGATGCGAATTCCGGAAGATTGCTGATTCATGGTCTATTTCCCTTAAAGAAAGATTTTAAGACTTATTTTTATCTACTTAGGTATAGTTGGTCTGTAGTATTGGCCTATAGTATATTAGTTTAGTGTGATCTGAAATTGATAAAAGCAGTTCTAGTACTGAAATCTTCTGGTTCATGTAGATATTATAGAATCTATGATGAGAATTGGGGTACTGAGGAGAAGAATGTTGAAGTAATCAGCTATATAACTGCTGTAACATCGATTATAGGAGAATTTGGTGAAAGCTCTCCTAAACTAATAGAATTTGGTAATAACGAAATTGTCTGTGAAAAGAAAAGTGATTATATTCTTACTATAGTAAAAGAAAAAGGCACTTATGAATCTCTAGTAAAAAGAGTCAAGAAGAATTTTCAGAATAATTTTCAACCATTGGAAGTTATGATGGAAAGTGAATTTTGGATTGAAGATGACGAATTCTTAGATTTGGAGAGAGAGGGAATATACAAATTCATGAGAAACTTGAATCTGATTATTAATAAAAGGACAATCCGATCTGGAAAGGACATCATTGAAAAAGATAAAGATGATTCTATGGATAAACCTCTAGTAATTCAAGATGTTGACCTTTTAATTACATTAGAATCAGGACAGCCAGTTTTCTTAATGTTGACTCTTTCTTTGCCTTATGATGCTACCTTAATTACTGCTTTTATGTCGGCTGTTCTAGATTTAGGAAAATCAATAGGTTTAGGAGAATTAAAAACGCTTGAAAGTGAAAATATTATCATTTATGTACAAAAAATAGAAAAAGCTTTCACTGTCGTTATCACTCAGAAAAAGGAACATAGAGCAGCTTATAGGCAATTTGCTGGTTTTGTTGCTGATTTATGCAATGATTGGTTGTATAGAGAAGGCATTGAAATCGATGAGGCATTCCAGATTTTTGAAGAAAGAAAGCATTTTGAGGATACGATCAAACTGTTAATAGATACTGATACTTGGGAGAAACATCTGATAAAAGAATGGGAGAGGGAGTATGCAGAAGAAATGAGTATAGAAAATGGTTAACAAGAAATGGTGAGCTCGGCGAGATTTGAACTCGCGACCGACGGATTACTCTGCGGAAAAACTCGCTTAAGAGTCCGCTGCTCTACCTGACTGAGCCACGAGCCCACTTTTTGGTGTTTATTTCTTATCTAATTATCATATAAAATTTTCTCTACTTAACAATGTCTAAATGCTCTATCTTTGATAGTAGATGTGTAGAATAGTTTTTTAAACAAGTTTTAGGTTTATTCTTTTATGTCTGATCAACGTGAAATTCCTGAAAATACTAGGCCAGCATTATATGTTGGAGCAATGATTCTTGCACTCGTTGGAGCAATACTCAATTTCTTCTTTGAGTTTGCTTGGTGGTATGAAAGTAGCTACTATGGTTATAACTTCGGACTAGGCACAAGTTTCACTCCTTGGTTATCTCAATTACTAATTGTAATCCTTGGACTAATGTTTCTCTATGTTCTTCTAGTAGCTTTACAACAACTTTATCCTATCCTCAAAGTGTCTAAAGAGGTTGATAAGCGGATTGAACAAAGCGGTTTTTTTGTATCTATAG
>Ga0272441_10015136_pt1 | contig 10832 bp, 10 predicted proteins | sample SSMProp6N_FD_193582 | JGI IMG/M metagenome (GOLD analysis project Ga0272441, IMG submission 193582) | Marine sediment archaeal communities from Little Sippewissett salt marsh, Falmouth, MA, United States - SSM-Prop-6N | ecosystem: Environmental > Aquatic > Marine > Wetlands > Sediment ...
GGGAAACGCGCGAAACGACGCGGACACGTCACCGAACTCCAAGAACGTACCGCCAAGCCTGTTCGCCGCTTCGCGGAACGCCTCGGCTTCGCCGTTCAGTTCCCTGACCAACACGTCCGAGCTGTAGGACCGGAACGCTTGCGCGTAGAACGCTCCGCCCGGCAGCTCCTGGAATCCGAGCCAATGGCCCGGCTCTTGATCCCGAGCATCCGAGCCCGTCATCCGAACAAGGTAATCGAGAACCAGAGCCTGAATCTCCTCTGGGCAGCGAGCTCCGTCGTCAGCGATCACCACATAGTCCGGCACCGTGATCCGAAGCGGGTTCGCGAACATCAACAACTCGAGGTCCGTTTCCCGCCGGTTGGCTCCACAATCCACCGAGATGGTGGCAATCGGGAGATCCCGCAGCTGCCTCTGCGCAGCTGCGATGCGTGGACGGATTGATTGGCGCCACTGCTTGCTCCCGGGCATGCCTAGTCTGCCTCCCGTTCTTCCATCCCCAGTTCGCGATGAAGAAACCGAACCGTCTCATCAGCTTCCGCTGCCGGAATGCAGAACGTGACACTGTCTTCCGCTGCCGCCTGGGCAACCGCGACGACGCGGACCTTGTGCTTCCCCAGGGCGGCGAAGGCACTGGACGCGATGCCTTCGGTCCCGTTCCTCGCCAGTCCGATCGCGGACACGGTGGCCACCTGCTCCATCGTATCTACGTGATACGGCGAGTCCACCCCACCGAGAATCTGTGTCAGAAGTCGAGCGCTGTGCGCCCCATCCTGCTCGCTGACCACCAGATTGATCCCCTGCTCCGAGAAGGACTGACTGAACATGCGCACTGCAATTCCGGCTTCATCCAAGCGGACGAGGGCGTTGGTTGCAGAGCGAAGTTGCCAGGAGCTGCCGTGATCTCGCAGCCTGAGCAATTGTAGCCCGGTTGCTGAGACGATCGCAGGCCAGAGCGATCGGTGTTCATTAGGCAACTCAACGATGCGGGTTCCCGCATCGCGTGGATTGAAGCTGTTCATGATGCGAAGTGGGATGCTCTGCTCGATGATGGGGCCGATCGTTCGCGGATGAAGAACCTCCGCGCCGAACCGGGCCAGCCTGGTAGCCTCGGCGTAGGAGAGTTCCCGCAGAACGCGGGCGCTGGGGACCACATTCGGATCCGCGGTGAGAATACCGTCGACATCCGTCCAGATCCGCAGTTCTGTGCTATCCAGACAGGCTGCAACGATGGCCGCCGAGAAGTCGCTGCCACTTCGCCCGAGGGTCGTCGGGATTCCATCTGGGGTTGCTCCGACATACCCGGTGATGATGGGGATGATGTCACGACAAACGAGCGGAGGAATCATCGCTTGGATCTGTGCGCGGGTAGCAGCCATCTGCGGTGCCGCAGCACCGAATTGATCGTCGGTGACAATGAGGCTCTTTGCATGGACTGCTTGTGCTGGGATCCCCCGGCTCCGGAACGTGGCGGCAACGATGGCGGAAGACAGCGCCTCGCCGAAGCAGGCAACTGCGTCATGCCCACGGGACGTGAGCTCACCAAGCACAGCCATGCTGCGAAGAAACTGCTCCAATCGATCAAGCTCCTTGTCGACCACCTCGTGCAGCTCTTCGCATTCCGAAGAGGAAGATAGGAGATCGTCAACCATTCGATGATGCGTCTTTCCGAGCCAGCCCTGAGCCTCTGTACAGGTGGCTTCGTCTCCAAGCGCTGCCGCGCGGGCGCCGGCGATCAGGCGGTCGGTCGCCCCTCCTATGGCGGAGACGACCACGACAGGCTGCTCGCCGCGGCTGGACCCGACGATATCGGCAACCGACAGGATGCGTTCTGCCGTGCCCAAAGAAGTTCCCCCGAACTTGTGAACGATCATTCGTTGATCTCCTTCGAGGGGGAGGCGCTTTCGAGTGCATGCGCCAGATCCAAGATCAAGTCGTCAGCATCCTCGATGCCCGCGGCGTAGCGGATCAGACTGTCCGAGATACCGCACGCGGCACGTTTGGCTGGGTCGCGCGAGATGAACATGGCCTGCTGTTGGGCAATGCTCTCCACACCACCCAAGGTCGCCCCAATGTAGGGGATTCGCAGGTTGTCGATGACTCGGCTTGCATCCACCATGCCTCCGTTGATCTCGAAACTGACGACCCCTCCAAAGCCCGTCATCAAACGCGCCGCAATCTCGTGATCCGGATGGGATGTCAGACCTGGATAGTAGACCGACTGAACACGCGGGTGGGATTCCAGGAACTCGGCGATTCGTTGTCCGGTTTGGTTCTGCTTCTGAACACGCAGATCCAGGGTCTTCAGTCCACGCAGGAGCGCATAAGCATCATGCGGACTTCCCACACAACCGAGGATGCCGCGGAGGGTTTCCAGGCGCGCAAGCAGCGAACGTGATCCCACGATGACACCCGCCAGCAGGTCGTTGTGTCCTCCCAAGTACTTGGTGCCGCTGTGCAGGACGATATCGATGCCAAGATCAAGCGGGTGAAGATTCACAGGAGTGGCGAACGTGCTGTCGATGGCGGTTGGAATGCCGTGTTGCCTTGCGATGCTGCTCAGTTTGGCAAGATCAATGACCCTCAAGTACGGGTTGGTCGGTGCTTCGCAGAAGACCAGTTTTGTGTTCGGGCGGAGACTTGCCTCCAACTTGTCGATCCTGCCGTCCTTGAGGAATGTCGCCTCGATCCCCCATCTTGAAAGGTGGTCAAGGACGAAGTTCCGCGTTTGACGATAGGTGCCGGAAGCGATCACGAGATGATCGCCTTGCCCCAGCACGGCCAGCAGGAGTGTTGTGATCGCTGCCATGCCGCTTGAGAACAGGAGCGCGCGTTCGCCGCCTTCGAGACAGGCCACCTTCTCCTCCACAGCCGCCTGCGTCGGATTGCCGTACCGGCCATACTCTCCGCGCAGGTTGGAGTTCTCGGCCTCCTTGCTCTCGACAAACGCGACGATCTCGCTTGTGTCTGCAAACGCGTACGTGGACGTCTGCACGATGGGCATTGCCACGGCATCGTATGACTTCCCTCTTCCCTCTCCCGCGTGAATCACTCGCGTCGCAAACCCATCGTCCATGGCTGGCCTCCAAGTTTCATCCGCCGTCCCAACCCAAAATGAAAAGACCCCAGGGAGATCCCTGCGGTCCTTATCGCCACTTCGCTCGGTACCGTTCCGGCGGCTACCGAGGCAAAGTGGTGTCTCGCATCATCATGCCAACGACGAAACCATGCAACACGGGGGCAGCGTTTCCGACCTCTGCACTCGCGAACCGGCTCGTCGTGATCATGACGGTAGTGTACAGGGAGTTCGCCTCAGTGCAAATGGCACGGCCGCGGCGCGAGACAGGTCGCGTGCGAGTACGTTTCGCGCCCAGGGACAGATTACAGGCTGCGTAGGCGTGGGGAGAACCGGAACCCACGCGTTTCCTGTTTGCCTTTCTTGTCACAGCCTGCCCGAAAGTTGGGCTACGTGACAATCTGATCGAACGCGATGAACAGCCGCCTCTCAGCGACTTCTCGCGAGCGACTGCACGGGCACTACCCCGTGGGTGCGTCGACGCAATCGGAACACCACACCGCATCGCCGCCGAATCCGGCGACTGGCATGTCCTCAAGCGGTGTCCACGCGTTGTCTCTGGGGCTGTACTGCCACGAATCAGAGAGCGGATCGCCGCGGCATCCTGTCCGCCGAACACCCACATCGTGGAGTCTGAGCCCGCGGACGCGTGAAGGTTGCGATCCGAGGGACCGCCTCCTTCGGGAGTTGACTGATCCCAACTATCCGCTTGCGAATCGTAGACCCACAACTGGCCAACGCCGCGGTCGGGCATCACGACGTTGACCAGGCCATGGCCGGCGCCGGTGTCGGCGGATTCATCACTCGGACGCTCCGCCGGCTCTTCTTCCTCCTCCTCATCACCTGAGCTGACGCCACGGTCCGGCATCACGACATTGACCAGGCCGTGCCATTCGTCTCCAGAAGAGTCATCGCTCGGGAGGCCCGCCATGTCTTCCTCCTCATCCTCGTTGCCCCCTGCGCTGACACCGCGATCGGGCATGACGACGTTGACCAGGCTGTGTCCTTCGCCTCCGGAGGAGTCATCGCTGGGATACATCAGTTCTTCTTCCTCATCCTCGCTGCCGTCCTCGCTAACGCCGCGATCGGGCATCACGACGTTGACAAGGCTGTCCTTGGTCCCTCCGGACTCCGTGAACTGCCCTCCGAAGACGTATAGCTTGTTGTCGTGAGCCCAGGTGCTGTGGCCGGCGAGTCCGAGGTCCGGGACGGCGGTGTGGCTCTCCCAAGTACTCGCCGCGAGGTCGAAGCTCCAGAGTTCGCTGGAGGGTCCTTCCTGTGTGAGCCCGCCGACCATCCAGAGCCTGCCGTTCATGATCGCTGCGGAGTGAAACGCGCGGCCTGAGGGCCTGGCGCCAAGCGGATTTACCTCCTCCCAGGTGTTTGCCGCGGGGTCGTAGGTCCAGATGTCGGCCAGGCGGCCTTGCTGCGCACCGAGTCCCAAGAAGACCCATAGCATCCCATCGTGAGCAACGGCTTCGTGAAACGCCCTCCCGGCGGCGATGACGGTGGACTGAGTCTCTCCCAGCTTCTTACCTCCCGATTCCACTGCCAGAGATCGTTGAGCGGCCTTCCTCGTACGCCGCCGAACAGGAAGACCTGATCACCAACTTCGGTTAGGCTGTAGCCAAGGCGCGCTGGCGGCACCGTCTCGGGACGAAGAAGAAGCCACAGCTTCGGATTCCCTGTTCCTCCGGCCAACAGGAACCCGAACAGAAGAGTAACGACGAGGACGCCCGCAACTGCTCCGCCCTTACGCACTCCGGCCTCCTTTGATCTGACACAGTCCTACCATCAAGGTGCGCCGGAATCCAAGCGGCTCGACCGCCCCTGCAGGTGAGTGGCTACGGCTCTCCTACTCCCTTGCTGCCATTGGCCTTGCGTACCACCGTAGTGAATGTGCGATCCTGGAACGGCAGGAAGACACACCAGTCTGCTCCGTTTGCCGAGAGACGAACGCCGATGTAGTCCTGTTCTGGATCTGGATCAACGTAACCTGTCCAAATGGTGGCCCTCTTCCGCAGCTCTTCCACTGCCCATGCTGGGACAACGGGAATCGTCAGATCGAACGTCTCTGTCTCGCCGGGAAAGAGTGCCACATCAGGTATCCGCGCGCCGAAATACGTTGTACACCACTCCGGAACCCAGTTGACGTAGTACGTCAAACCGATCGAGTAGTCCACTGGCCCAAAGAACGGTACGTCACTGACATTCTTGATCATCACCGAGATGACGGTCTCTCCCGCATTGCCGACCTCTCCTCCTCCTCCCGCCGGTTGGTTGAATGACAGCAACCGAAGCACCGGTTCCGGCGCGACGACCAGCTGACCGTTGACGACCTCCACCCACAGGTCTCCGGGAACCTGCCCGATGACGAATTGAAGGTAGGCATGTGGGTCCTCGAGATCGTCAGAGGCAATCTCGAACCTCTCGGCAATCGCGCCAACCTCTGTCGAGAATCTGAAGCTGGCCAGCGTGCGGTCCACGACAAGCAGGCTCTCCAGTCCGCCCGGACTTCCGAACACAACCTCTCGATCGAGGAGTCCAACACCTGTCGTCTGGTAGCCCTCGAAGATTCCCGTGGCGAAGACGCTGCAGAGGTCCTGGTAGAGGGTTGTGTCCGTGAGGATGTCGAACGCTGCTCCATCTCCCCCGAACCTGAGAAGCATGTACTGCTCGTCGTGGGAGAAGGTGAACATGTAGTCGCCCGACGGCCCCACGATCAGCAGTCCGAGATCTACATCACCGGCCTGGGCCAAGCTGCACACGCCAACAAGAGCGACTGTGATGAGAATCGCGCGAACGCTACAGCGAAAGGCTTCCATCAAGCACCTCCTATCATCGCACTCTCGGTGGAGAGCAGCATCCATCCGCGAAGGAAGACACTTGCCCTTCCCCCAAGAGAGGGGGCAGCCTGGCTGCCCCCGTGTCGGTGCTTAGTCGCCTAACATGAAGGGGTCATCGACCGTGAACCCGCCGGTGTAGACGATTTGCTGGAGATAGGTTCCGCCGGACGGTGCCGACCAGCCATCTCCGGCGAGGGAGTTCGCCCCGGCGCCCGACAGCTCGAAAACGCCGCTGCCAGTACCCGTGGCGCCGCAGTTGTCGTAGCAACCGCAGCCCCGACCGAAGCGGAACGCAGTCCCGCCCATGTGGTTGTTCATGTATGTGAACGATGCGGAGCCGGCTCCCCAAACCTCGGCTTTGGCCCAATCGCCGTCGCCCGTCGAGATCTGATGGTACATTGCAATCGCGCTTCCGGAGACCTGCAACTGATTGTTCGCTTGGAAACCATAGTTGCAGGATTTCATGGACGCGTAACTCGTCGTCGTGCGAAGCCCGAGGAACAGTGTGCCGTCATCGGTGAGGATCTCTGCAAGGTGTTGCTGCCCGGCGGGTCCGTACATCCCTATTGGGTACGATTCCGTTCGGTTGACCTCGTAGTAGATGTGGCCGCCGCCTGCCGCGTTCCCCATCAGCGTGAAGGTTCCGCTGTCCACCCCGTAGCTGTACGGGTTGTCATCGCCGTCCTTGCCGAAGAACGTTCCCCAGAAGTGATGGCCTACTGCCAACACATACCCGTCACTATCATCTCCGTTGACGAAGGTTCCCTCCACAAACCCTCCCCAAGCGTCCCAATTGACTGTAACTTCAGTCGGCGCTGCATAAGCGAGCGCTCCCACCGCAAACAACAACGTGCCAAGAACCACAAGACGCTTCATTCGACTACCTCCCCTGACAAGGTGTTCTGTCCTCCCGCCGCACCCCTTCAGCTTCTTCCGCAGGCACGCCCCACCACCGTCGTCCCTCGCGATTCTCGTGTGACAAGGTCGAGCAACGTTCGGGACCCACCGCATTGCAACAACGGCCTCCTTTCGCTGCGCACCGCCCCAATGACGAACCATCCGAAATCGCCGGGCATCGCCTCACCTAGGGAGCATGGGCCGGTTGCGGCAACACGCCGCGTGTCCCGGGTTGGGCAACGCGACGCGTCGAAACGATCACGGGGATCTCGGAAGGTTGTCGGGCCGGACAGCGTTCGATAAAATGCAGAAAACGAGGAGGGAACCAAGCTTGATTGGATTGTTCCGTGCCACCGGATGTCCATGCTAAGTTTGCTCCCTCTCTCGTTCTTTTCTCTACAACAGCAGTATCGTCCTGAAGCGGGCTAGACCAGCGCAATGAAGAAGCAGCAGAGCGGCTTGACGAGCCTGGATGCTTCCGCACCGATGCCCGTCCTGCCCCACCACACACAATCGGGAAGACCACCTCGGTATGCAGGCGCATACAGGCGTCACACGCTCATGGTGGAAAGCGATGCTGAGGTGACTATGAAGCGACGGGGTGGTTTGGGTAACGCGTTGGGTTCTTGTGGATCCGACTCGCCTCTGTAGGGCGCGAGGTTCTTGCAGAGTCCGCGGTCTAAACCTTGCCATCCTCTGCCTCCAAACGCCGTCAATACGGGCTGTTTGCGTTTGGCAGCTCGGCGATCTCTGCGAGACCCGTGGCTTTGCGTCACCACCTTGTGGTGGGTTTGCCGTTTCAGCGCAACCCTCGAATGCTGCGAAGGCATACTACAGGAATATCTGCAAGCTTGTCAACCCCTCGCGTTGGTGGAACTAACAAGACCCGCTGACAAGAGTGATCATTCAAGATCATAGTAGTTGCGTATAAATCTTCGAAACTGCGCTAGGGTCCCTCACGGAATCTCCGGTGACGGGGAGACCCAGAGATCCTGACCACGGATCACTTGTCGCAACGAGTTCACGCGGTCGAGAGGGAGAGGGGCGAGTCCTCGGTGTGTTACTTGTCAGATCACACGAGCCGCTGTGCTACAGCGCATCTCGAGAGTTGACAGTCGTTCAGCAAGCGCCATACTCTTACGAAGCCATGGGGCACTACCTGAAATCCAGTTGTGTGTTGGTTGCCACCGGTCTCTGCTTTGCAATGGCTTCGTTTGCCTCGTCCGTCCCCCTCTCCATCCTGCCGATTCCGCTTCCTCTCCAAATGGTGGGAGAGGATGCCCCCCCACCCGATGTGGCCAACGGGACTCTCGATACGGCGGCAACCGGTGTCTACCTCTATCCAACGCAATACCGCGTCTCGATCCCGGATAAAGCAACGAGGGCCGTGTTTGAGGTCGAAGCTGACTGTGAGGCGCTTGACGGTATCGATCTGTTTGTCAGGTGGCGGATCCCCGTCACCGACGACGAGGACTACGTCTTCTGCTCGCAGGCCTCCACGGATGGCCTGTCCATTGAGCGAGTCGTGCTTGAGCCAGCGGATGAAACCTATCTCCCGTCGGGGCCGTTGTACATCGCCGTTGGAGCGCCGTCGAATGACCGCGTGCCGTTTGTCGTTCGTGCAGCGTGTACTGTTGCGGAGCTACCTGAAGATGCTGCCTCAGCCGATGCCTACGTTGTTGATGTCCCATTCCTCTTCTGCGAGGTCGCCGAGCATTTCACGCTCATGATCCCCGATGGATGGCAGCGTGTCGCTAACAGTGACCTTGATCCATCGGTTGTTGCGGGTTTCGAGCTCCCACGGTTCGCGGGTCAAAGCACTGTGGCTCGGCTGGAGATCGCCAGTGTTGCAGTCGATCCGCAATGGGACGTCGAGCGGTTGTCTACGGCTCTGAAAAACGCCTACGTGATTGACGGAGGATACTCGTCTGTGGATCACGCTAGGATCCAGATCGACGGCCAGGAGGCAGTGCGATGTTGGCTGGTGAACGAAGCGGAGGCCTCGGCCGTCGAGCTCGCATGCTTCATTCACGAAGGTCTCGCCTGGCTCATCACGCTGTCGTTTGCCCCGCTCGGATACGCACCAACGTATGAAGCTGTCTTCGACATGGCCATCTCGTCGTTTCATCTGCTTTCCGGCGTGGAACAGGAATAGGCGCCGGTCAGCGAGGCTGGCGTGAGAATCAGGTGGTTGTCGATCGCACTTCTCGAAGTACATGAGGATACCCCTTGACGTTGTACGACCGCATGCATCATGATCGGTTGCATCCGGCAGAGGAAACCAACATGACAGCCACCCACGGATCTGAGAGTGTCAGGCCGAAACTGCAGTTGCTCAGTCCGGAGCAGATGCATGCGGTCCACGGCTATTCCGTCGGCATCCTGGAGACAATTGGCGTACGGGTGGAGTCGGACAGGGCGCTGGACGTGTTCCGCGGGTCAAGCGCCGTGCGAGTCAACGGGGATGTTGCGCACATCCAAAGTGAACTCATCGATCATGCCCTTGAGGTAGCTCCTTCCAATGTTGAGGTATTCGACAGGGATGGCAATCCGGCCTTCTCGCTGGGGAAGGAACAAGGCAACGAGACCTACTTCGGGATCGGCGTCACCAACATGTACTTCCAGGACATCGAAGGCAGCCGGATCGAGCCGTTCACGCGGCAGCACACGCAGCACGCCGCCAAACTCGGGGATCTCCTACCAAACTACGACCTGGTGTCGACCTTGGGGATCCCATCGGATGTCAGTGCCGACAAGCTCGACCTGTACAGCGCGCTCGACCTGGTTGCCAACACATCGAAGCCGGTGGTCTTGCTGGTCTTGGGGAGCGGCAACATCAACAAGGTATTCGAGTTGCTGAGGTTCCTTCACGGGGACATCTCGGAGCAGCCGTTCTGCATTCCCTACGTGAATCCGATCACGCCGTTGGTGCTCAATGAGCAGACAACCGACAAGATGATCGCGGCGATCGACGCGCGGCTGCCGGTCATGTACTCGAACTACAGCATGGTTGGCGCCTCGACTCCTGTGACAGAGGCCGGTTCGCTTGCGCTTCTGAATGCGGAACTGCTTGCCGGCCTCGTATTGGGACAACTGGTCAGAGAGCGAAGCGAGATGATCTTGGGAAGCCTTCCGGCCTCATTCGATATGCGAACATCGCAAAGCTGCTACACGCCTTCCTCGTACCTATTGAACCTGGCTTGCGCCGAAATGATGAGCTTCTACGGGCTTCCGCATTGCGGCACATCTGGCAGCGGAAACGGTTGGGGCGCCGATCTGTCGGCATCGGGAGATCTGTGGCTGAATCATCTCACATCCTGCATCGGCAAGGTCGGGTGCGCCCCCTTTGTGGGAGGGAACTTCGATTCCATGGCGTTCTCTCCAAGCACTGCCGTTCTATCGGACTACATCATCGGCGAGGCGAGGAAGTTCTCTCGAGGATTCTTGCTGAACGATGAAACGGTCGATACGGCGGGAATCGCTGCGATTGGTCATGGCGGACACTACTTCACTACGGCAAAGACCCTGGCCTCGCTTGCGGAGTTGCGGAAGACCGAACCGCTTTGGCCGTCGTTGAGCTTGGAGGCATGGCAGGAGCAGGGCGAACCCAAAGCCGAGCGGTTCGTGATCGACCGCACGAAGGATGTGTACTCCCAAGCCATCAAGGAATCCGCCCGGAACCTAGACATCATCGAGAAAGGCGAGCGGTTCATCGCGTCGGCGTGAGCCAAGGCGATGCCCAATCGGAGATCAACTGAAACGCATGGTCAGCATGCCGCGAGGGGCTTCTCTGAGCGGGATGACTGATGTGATGAACTCGGACGCTGATCGCCGTCCGTTCTACCCTTGCACACACGAGATGCACGCTGTGCTCGCAGAGGCAAATGTGGCAGACGAACGGTTTCGGGCCTTCTACGACAGCAAGCGCGAGGGACTCGCTGCTTGGTTTGCCGCAGCGATCCAGGCGAACGTGAAGCGTGCGGCTGAGAAGAAGTAGACGTGCGAATCCGTTG
>Ga0272441_10015138_pt1 | contig 10831 bp, 6 predicted proteins | sample SSMProp6N_FD_193582 | JGI IMG/M metagenome (GOLD analysis project Ga0272441, IMG submission 193582) | Marine sediment archaeal communities from Little Sippewissett salt marsh, Falmouth, MA, United States - SSM-Prop-6N | ecosystem: Environmental > Aquatic > Marine > Wetlands > Sediment ...
TCCGCGAGCGGCCGTCCACAACCGATACATTCTCATTGCCGCAGTCGCAGGAGGAGTTCTTCTTTTCGGTGCCTCTCGGGACGCTGGATCTGTGTCTCTATGGTCTCAACCACGGCGTGCCGGCCGGCCGGGTGGCGGGTGTGGTCGGAATGGCGCATGAAGATGTCGACCTCATCTTCAAGGACATCGAGTCGAAGCGCCAGGGAACACGGTACCTCCACCGATCAGCGCTGCTTGTGGAAGAGGTTCTTGAAGAGTGACGTCCCCGCTCTCCCTTTGACTGCGGAGACGTTTTCGGTAGAATTGTCGTGTTTCCTTTGCCCTGTTTTTTGACGGGACATTTTTTCAACGCGGCCGAGCCGTTTGGTGATCGGCCCGGATTGAACCATTGGAGATGTTGGTTGGGACGCTGTCGGATAGATCAGCAAACGACGGCCATCAGGGTTCCTGATGTCTGATTCGAGTTCCCGGGTGAAGGGATCCGGGAATCCGGAAGACGGAGTGCTTGTCCCCAGGGACGGGCACCTGCTGACGGTGGTGCTTGAAGACTACTTCCACGTGGCACCCCTCAAGAGCGTGGTGCAGAACGAGAGGTGGTATCGATTCGAGCGACGTGTCGAGGACAACACGCGAAAGACTCTCGACCTGCTCGACGAATTCGACACCAAGGCCACGTTCTTCGTCCTGGGTTGGACTGCGGAGGAGATGCCTGAACTCATCCGCGAGGTGGTGGCCCGGGGCCACGAGGTCGCCAGCAAGGGCTATGCTCATCGCAGCATCCGGCAATTCCAGCGTGAGGAGTTTCGCGAGGATCTCCTGCGCTCGCGGGAGATTCTGGAACGTGCAGCCGGACGTGCGGTCCATGGATACCGAATCGCCTACGGCTGGTTCGGTCCACAGGACCTTTGGGCCCTCGATGTCCTGGCCGAGGAAGGGGTCCGCTACGACTCGAGTATCCGACCGCTGTTTCGCCGTTACGCGGCCGACCCTTGGCGGTTGATCCCCCATCAGCATCGCACGGCCTTCGGTGATATCTGGGAGTTTCCGCTGTCCTCCTGGACGATGGGAGGCTGGTCGCTGCCCATCGCCGGCGGCAATTACTTCCGCCAGTTTCCGCACTCTCTGATGCGCCGGCTGGTGGGTTCGTGGATGGCCTCGGTCGATGCTCCGTTTCTCATGTACTTTCACGTGTGGGAGCTCGATCCCGACCAACCGAGAATTCGGGCGGCGCCTCTGTGGGAGCGGGTTCGCCAGTACCGGAATCTCGGCAAGATGGAAGAAATCGTCCGCCATTATCTTGGGACGTACCGATTTTCCGGTCTCGGAGAACGCCTCGGTCTGGTTTCGGACGTGCCGGGTATCGGACAACCCTCATCGGTTGCCGGAAACCCCTCGCCGCCACTCGAACTGTCCGGTCACAACGGAAGTCAGCGGCAAAGCGAAGCACGCATACCGATTTCAGTGGTGGTGCCCTGTTTCAACGAGGAACTCATTCTGCCCTATCTCGACAACACCCTCGCCGGCGTGGAGAGTGGCCTGGGATCCGATTACGATCTGCGTTTCATTTTCGTCGACGACGGGAGCGCGGACGGGACCTGGTCCTCACTGCAAGAGATTTTCGGCTCGCGGACAAACTGCACCATTCATCGGCACGAATCCAACCGGGGCGTGGCGGCCGCGATCCTCACCGGAATTCGCGCGGCCGAAACCGATATCGTGTGCTCCATCGACTGCGACTGCACCTACGACCCGCTCCAGTTGGAACGGATGATCCCGCTGCTGGGTGACGGCGTGGATATGGTGACGGCTTCTCCGTATCACCCCGATGGCGAAGTCAAGAACGTCCCCGGCTGGAGGCTCTTCCTGTCCAAGTCGCTGTCGAGCTTGTACCGATCGGTGTTGAGCCACCGACTGGCCACATACACCAGCTGTTTCAGGGTGTATCGCAAGGACGCAGTCGCGAATCTCGATGTTCGCGAAGGGGGCTTCCTCGGTGTCGCCGAAATGCTCGGCAGGCTGGATCTGGATGGTGGCTCCATAGTGGAGTGCCCCGCGGTCCTCGAAGTTCGTCTTCTCGGGCGATCGAAGATGAAGACTCTTCGGACGATCCTCGGCCACCTGCGACTGCTCGCGGTGCTCGGAATGGTTCGGGTCTTGCCGAAGAGCGGCGACAGCCGGACCACCGTCGCCGGCGACAGCGGCGCCCGGCCGTCCAATTGAGCGCTCCTCCGAGACGGGTCCGAGTCGTCACCCGTCGTATACTCCCGTGACGGGCTTGTCCGTCGAGAAGGCTTGATTCGCCTGTGTTCCCTCACGGCGGAAGCTCGAGACGAGAGGGAGGTGCCGCGCGTGGTGCCAATTCGCGACGTGGAAGAACTTCAGACTCTGGTCCGTGGGCATTTCCCGGCCTTGGAGAGCGATACCGTGTTTCTGGAGAACGCCGGCGGATCCCAGGTGCCCCGCCCTGTTGTCGATGGAATACGGGACTACATGCTGTCCAGTTATGTCCAGCTTGGCGCCGGGTACGAACTGTCGCAGCGGGCGACCGAAACGGTCCATGCCGCTCGAAAATTCGTGAGCGTCCTGTTCAACGGTTGCAACGGCGAGGTGGTCCTCGGGCCGTCGACATCGTCACTGCTTCAGATGCTGGCGGAGTGCTACTCGCGGATTCTCGAACCGGGCCAGGAGGTCATCGTTGCCGACACCGGGCACGAGGCCAACGTGGGTCCGTGGGTGCGTCTCGAACGACACGGTGTCAAGGTGAGATGGTGGAAGGTGAACCCAGAGTCGTACTGCTGTTCGCTCTCCGACCTCGAATCCGTATTGTGCGATCGAACGGCGCTGGTGGCCTTTCCTCACGTGTCGAATCTGCTGGGCGACATCGTCGATCTCCCTGCGATCACCGAACTCGTGCACCGAGTGGGGGGGCGGGTTGTGGTCGACGGCGTGGCCTACGCACCCCATCGGGCCATGGACGTGGACCTGTGGGATGTGGACTGGTACGCCTTCTCCACCTACAAGGTCTACGGACCCCACATGGCTGCGATGTGGGGGCGTCGGGACGCGCTGGCCGAGCTCGAGGGGCCGAATCACTTCTTTGTCGACACGGACGATGTGCCATACAAGTTCGAACTCGGAGGGGTCAGCCACGAGGGCTGTGCCGGCCTCCTCGGAACCCGTGACTATCTCGGCGTCCTCGCGGGACAGCCCGAACCGGAGCGGTTCGACCGGGCCGACGTGGAGCGGGCATTCGATATGATGACGGCCTGCGAGTTGCCGGCCCAGCGCAGGTTGATTGACTATCTTCGCTCGAAAGAAGGTGTTCGAATCATCGGACCCGCCCACGCCGAGGTTTCCCGGGTCGGCACCGTCAGTTTTGTTCACTCATCCAAGACGTCCAAGACGATCACCGAAGCGGTGGACCGGTCGGGGATTGCGATTCGCCACGGACACATGTATGCCTACCGGCTGTGTCAGGCCCTGGGGCTCGATCCCGACGACGGGGTGGTCCGCGTCAGCCTGGTCCACTACAACACCGTGGAGGAGATCGATCGGCTCGTCGAGGTCCTTGACCATGCGATGGGTTAGACCCCTGGCATGCCAGAATTCTCAATTTTAAAATCTTAATTTTGAATGGGTTGCGAGTTGAATCTTTTCGAGTGGATTGGCTGCGTGGGTGGAAATTCAACATTCAAAATTGAGAATTCATAATTCTGAGTTGATTGGATGCGAAAGAGGATCGGCCCCGTTGCCGGGGCCGATTGGGGTGTTGATGAGACCTCGATGCGGTCAGTCCGCACGGATCTCCAGGTTGGATATCTCCGCGGCGGCTGATTGGACCGCATTGTCGAAGTTCTGCTGAGTTCCAATCCGATGGGGGCCGAGCAGGTCGGAGAGGATGTGAAGGGTCTCCGATTGCGGCGCGCTGATATGGACGCGATCGTCGCTCACATTGATGTTCGCCCCGTCGAGGATCTTGGCGGCGGATTCTGAGAACGGTGCGTCGTGGTCGGTGAATGCACCGAGTCGCTGCCGCAGACGTCCGGCGACTTCGGCGTTCAGAGCGTTCTCAAGACGTTGGCCCAACAGCTCCATCTCCTCGTGAAACGGCTCCATTTCCCGGTGGATGACGTCCATCTGCTCGTGCATCGGCCCCATGGCGATGTGGAGCTGTTCGATCTGCTCGTGGAGTGGTTCCATCTGCCGGTGGATCTCCTCGATCTGCTCGTGGAAGGGTTCCATGTCCATGTGGACCTGCTCCATCTGGCGATGAACGGCTTCGAGTTGCTCATGGATCTGGTGTTCGATCTCAGCCAGGTTTCCGGGCTCGACGTGGATCTCGAAATTCTCCATCTTCCTTTCGATCTCTTCCATGTATTCGTGCATGGGTTCCAGGTTGACCTCGATCTCCTCGATCCTCTCGAGGTAGGGCTGCATCTGCTCTTCTATGGCGGCCAGGGCCCGTTCATCGATCTCGATCTCGAGTTCTTCGATCTGCTTGAGGTGAGGTTCCATTCGAGCCTCGGCCGCGTTGATTTCGGTCAGCACCTGCTTGAGCTCGGGGTTGTTCGGAGAATCTGCCGGGGCCATGGCGGCAATTGCCGGGACCATGGCGGCCACGAGGATGACGGCGGGTCCCAGGGTGGCAAGCCCGATCCGTCGATGGTGTCTATTTTCAAGAATGGTCATGATGCGTTCCTCCAGGTGTGATTTGCGGGCCATCTCCAGCACGCATACGGCCGGAATAGGTTGCCGCACGGCTGCCCGCGCGATTCCCAACAGATGACAGGCATAGCTCGATGGACGCGTGCCCAGCGCCACGACCTCCTGGTCGCACGCCAACTCCTGCTCGAGATCGAGCCGCCGCACCGCCCACCACATCAACGGATTGAACCAGTAGACGGTCCGGGCCGCGCGGGCCACCAATCGCCAGGACCAGTCCATGCGGGCAACATGAATCAACTCGTGCAGCAGAACCGCTTCGCGCCGTTCTGACGGCCAGGTCTTCGCGATGGCGGGCACGATGATCGTGGGCCGCCAAAGCCCCACAGTGGCTGGAATCTCAACCACGTCACTCATGACGAGCCGCACCGGCCGGCGGCATTTCACCGTGCAGCGCAGGTGACGCAGGTCTCTGATCCAGTGGTATTCGGTGATCGTGCGCGCGTTGCGGACTGCCCGCCGCATGAACCAGATCCCGACACAGAGCCGCGCGGCCAGCACCGTGACCCCGGCAATCCAGAGGATCCAAAGCGCGTCCCCCAGATGGCTGGAGTATTGATGGGTCATCGAGGACTCTGGGTGTGGCACGGCTTGACGTCTGACGGGCGTTCGGTTGGCGGCAAACGACGACGGATCGGAACCGGCGGCCGTCTCGGCTGGGGATGCTGACGTCGCGGTGGGGAGATTGACCGGCACTGGGATGCCGAGGGGCGGGAGTATGGGTTCAACCAGCGGTATCAGCAGCGATCCCGCCAGCGCCGTGCACCAGACGGCCACTCGAACCCGAGCCGGAAGGCCGCGGGAAACAGCGGTAATTCCCGCAGCGGCGACGAGCAGCAGGAGGACCTTTACGGAACCCATTGCAAGGGAAATCATCACTGACCCTCCCTCCGTGCCTGCATGATCCGATCCACCAGGCGCTGCAGGGCCTCTTCGTCGAGTTGATCGTCGTCGAGTTCCAGAAGGGCCGTCATGGCCCCCTCGGCTGAACCGTCGAAGAAGGTCTGAACCACCCGTTTCAGAGCCGATTCGCGAGCCTCCTCGCGGGGAATGGTCGGTGAGAAGACGTACCGCGGCCCCTGCTGGTCGTGTCGAAGATGTCCTTTCTCCTCGAGAATTCTGAGCATGGCACGAACGGCGGAGTAGGACGGGGGATCTGGAAGCCGCTCGAGGACCTCGGCCGCCGTTGCGCTCGTGTTCTCGTAGATGATCTCCATGATTTGACGTTCTCGTCGGCTGAGTTGTGTCGGGTCCGCCGCCATGTCGCCTCCAGCTGCTGCGATATCGATGGCCATCGATGATTATGATGCTGAAAATTTAGCATCATGCTATAAATTTAGCACTCAATTCTGATTTGTCAAGAGATACTGCTCATTTCGGATTACGGAAATTGGAGAGTCGAAGTTCTTGCCGCTAGTGATGGTGTCTACGGCTGACTCGAAGCTCTAATCAACTCGATAGGACCATTCAAAAGTCAAACCCTCATCGAAGTCGCCCGAGAATACAAACTGGTTGATCATCCGATAGGTCTTGATCTCGTTGGCTCCGATTGTGTCGGAAAGAAAGCCGCCGGAGAGGGATACTTCAGACTGATCCGTTTCGATGAGCGAGGTCTTCCATGCGCGCCGAGCAGTAAGAGATGAAACGTCGAGATCTACCTGCGAGTCGTTTCCTGAAAGTTCCCACAACCGAACTACGAAGCCTCGACCGGCGTCTTCCGCGGGTTTGAACGCAGTGACCACGACGTCATCAGAATCTGGAATGAGCAGGCGACCCGTAGGTTGATTCATCGGACCGGTCTGGGCACGGGGCAGGTTCATCACATGGAAGGGGTTTTGATGAGCGAGGGACGTTCGCAGCGCCTCGGCTGCATCGAAGGGGCCTTCGACGCCGCGAAGTGCAAAGCGATTGAGGAAATAATCATCTCCCCCTTGGTTCCAGGTTCCGGCTCCCAATCCCTGCTCCATGACGACGACGTGGACCTCGTTTCCGGTCAGGTCGAATGCGCTGTTGGTGCTGTCGTTGATCTTCATCGCGTATGCGTCTTGATTCGAAATGACGATGTGTTGCCCTGAGCCGGTAACGGCCACGAAGTGATTCAGGGTCATCCGGTCGGCGCGTGTCCCCGGCAGGAAGTCTCCCCCCTCAGTGACCATCCCGGGTCGAGCGATGGCCCCGATCTCTTCAAAAAACATCTCTGAATTTGGAATGTTCGAATGGAAACTGTACGTCTTGAAACCGGTCTCGTTCTGCAGGATTTCGTTTCGTATCTCGACTCGGTCAATGTTTCTGAAGAGCGTTATTCGGGTCGTTCTCAGCGGTGCCGACAGATCGATTCGCAAAGTGGCTGAAACCGGTCCGACGTTTTCTGCGGTTACCGACGTGACCACGCCGGCGCCGTAGTCGTTGAGCCCAAGCGATCCGGCCAGTTCACGATCCGGACCTTGCAGCTTGTGAAGGGCACTGACGATTCGACCCCGCTGACCGGTCTCCACGCGATAGGCGTCGTTCTCGATTGTTTGCTGCTGCGGCGAAACCGCCGCTGCAGGGGGCCACGCTGACGGCGACCCATGGTCGTACCTGTATATCCGATACCCTAATGACGGTAGGTCGCTGGCGAGGAACTGCAGCAGGAGGTGGCCGTCACGTTGGATGATCTGGCTCGGCACTTCCGAATTTGTGGCCACGTCGTGGACCACGTACGGTCCGTTATCCGCGACGGGCAGTTCGGCGACGTCGGTTCGTGGAAAACCCAAGGGGTTGAAAACCGCAAGACGCTGCTGGTCTGGTGTGTTGAATAACGCTGCAAGTCGCTGCTCGGCCGATGCCACCGCGCTGGTCACCGCACCTTCGATGTCCTGGGTCCAGAGCTCTTTATCGGCTTGCATTTGCTGGAGGGAAGGTCCCCCGGCCGTGACATCCCATCCGTGTTCGAAGTACTTCCATGCCGAAAAAAGACCGTGCTCCAAGGTCTCCCGCACAGACGACCAGAACTCGGGATCGTAGCGATGAACCCAGGCTGCTAGGGCCTCTGCGGTGCGAATTCTCGTCAGGGCGCGACGGGTTCGGGAAGTGCGTTCTGCAAGTGAAGCCGGCCACATGTCCCAGTCGTTGCCCCATCCCCCCCTGAGGGTCCGCAGCTGGCCGGCCACCTGGCTGGCTTCGATCGCCTGGAAGAAATCGACACCATTGGACACGATTGCTCGATCGGTTGTCCCGCTGGCGTTGAAGGCCGTCGCCGTATCAACGATGGCGCGTGTCGCCCATCCGACGTCGTCCCAACCTGCGCCGAAAAGACCGGTGAAGGGGACGCCTGGCATCCGGTCTCTGGTTCGATCGATTGTGAGGTTGATGCGTCCGACCGAACCCAGATTGTCCCGGGTCTCCGAGTATCCGCCCCAGTCGGTGTTGTTCCCGATCAGGTTGTACCATTTGAACAGCAGTGTCTTCCCATCCGGTCCCTGCCACCAGAAGAGTTCGTCGTCTTGCCTGCTCGGAGCCGACTGAACGCACCCGCAGACCCCCTTCCAGGTGTAGCGAATCTGGCTTCCGGCCCAGATACTGGCGAGTCCCCAGGGGCTGGTGTGATTCTCTACGTTCTCAGCCAGCAGAAATTCGAGGTCGTACTCGCGGGCTATCCTGCCGGGGTAATAGCCGGCGCGGATGGCCGTTTCCGTAGGGAGTGCACCGTAGAGGGTCACAAACGGGTTGAGCGGGATCGTGATGTGACCTGAGCGGATTGCCTGGATGAGCCGCTCGAACTGTTCGGGCTGGCGGTTTTGTTCGTAGAGGTATAACCACCACCAGCAGTCTGGCACATAACGAGCCTGTTCGTGGGGCGGATGGCCGGAGGTCGCGTCGATCTGGTCGAGGTAGTAGTCCAGGTCCGCGAGCATCGCTGCTTCGTATTCCGCCGCGGTCGCATTCCAGTTGTAGTCGGTATGGTTGCTGTTCATCATGAAGACATCGTGACCGTGGGCTAGGGGCTTCTGCGTGAGTTGGATGAGAACGACAAGCGCGGAAGCGGCCACGAGGATCCGAGTCATTCGATCGGGAAACGGCTTGAGGATGGGCTTCATTGGCGGCACTCCCGGGTTCATTACCAAGTTTTCATGCGGCGCTCGGTTGAATTTCTTGCGCGTAAGGTCGCAAAATAGTACCACATGGGAGAGGATGCCTATTCTGAGAAACACGCACCAGCTGAGGTGTGGGTCACCCCGTGTGTCGCATCGATTGGCCATAATCATGGACAGATATGAAAAATTCAAAGACAACCCCACTATCGTGGTTCGGACCCTGGATGGGATCTCTATTCCTGGCGGTTGGGTTGTTTTTCCCCTCGACTGCTGCAGCCGCCGATGCCGTCGTGCCCGGTGGGATTTTGGTTGAAGCAGGGTCCGAACACATCGGGCTGGTGTGGTGGATCGATGGCGACGACGATCTGGACAGCGTGATGGTGTTGGAGTTTCGTCGCCAAGGGGATACGGCGTGGCGGCCCGCTGCTCCGGCCGTACGCGCCCATCCCGATCTCGTGGTGAACGGCGACCCGTTGGATCTGAACTCGTGGGGGGCAAGCGCCCTGTTCCTGCGACCGGGGGCGGTCTACGAACTTCGGCTGAGTTTGGTCGACCCGGATGGGGGAGGAGAAATTCGAACCGTTGTGGCCGAAACCTCCAATCAGCCGCCGGCCACCTTCGATGGGACTGATCGGTGGGTGGTTCCCGGAAACGGCGGTGGAAGCGGGACACGAACGGATCCCTTCAGGGGGTTGCAATCGGCGGCGGATGCCGCGGCGCCGGGAGACATCTTCCACGTCGCATCCGGGTTATATGCCCCGTTTCAGGTCTTGGCGAGTGGTACGGCGGGCGCTCCCGTCGTTTTCCGAGGCCCGGCGGATCAATCTGCGGTGGTGGATGGTGGCGGAACACCGAGAGGAATCGTCACCATCGGCGAGTACGACCAGAGCATCGAGTGGGTTGTCATCGAGGGACTGACGTTATCGAGCGGTGCGTGGGGCATTGACGCCCAGCACAGCCGGGACATCGTGATCCGACATAACCTCATCGCCGATGTCGACGACGGAGTCGTCAACCGTCGTGGAGCTGCTCTCGAAGCCCGCCAGATTGTCTGCGACAACGTCATCGAGGGGCGGGTGACGTGGCCGGGGTCGGGGATCCCGTCGGAACGGGGCATCGACCTGAAGGGATTCGGCAACGTGGTCTGCCACAATCGGGTCAGGAACTTCGGCGACTGCATCTCGGTCCAACCATCCACCGGCCCCTCCTACGGCAACGACGTGTACGGCAACGATGCGTCGTACTGTGTTGATGATGGTATCGAGATCGACTACAACCAGGCCAACGTGAGGGTGTGGCGAAATCGAGTCATGAACGCTCGCATGGGGGTCAGCGTCCAGCCGATTCGTGGCGGCCCCGCCTATATCTTCCGCAACGAGTTCTTTAACTTGGAGAGCGTGCCCATCAAGATGCACAACGAGACCACGGGATTTGTGGTGGTGCACAACACCGGAGCGAAGCATGGTGACGGGCACGGCGACAACGGTGCCATGTGGCGCAACGCTATCTTTCGCAACAACCTCTTTCTCGGCACCAGATACGCCTTCGAGTTCACGACCGTTGCGGCCGACGGCTTCAGGGATTTCGATTTCAACGGGTGGGGGACGACGAGGGGAGTGGGTTCGCCTTCGGATCCGTGGTTCAAATGGGACGATGTTCGATATGATCGGCTCGCGGATCTGCAGGCCATCGGGGTCGAGCTGAACGGCCTCGAGGCCGGCTTTGCGGACCTGGTCAACAGCACGCTTCCGCCAACGTGGGACGAGCCGGCGATCCCGGGCAGCCGTGATCTGCGGTTGGTCCAGGGCGCAGCTGAGATTGACGCAGGCGCCGATCTGCCCAACCTCAACAGCGGCTTCCTGCTGGACGGACATGCGGACATGGGCGCCTTCGAATTCGGACAGCCCCTCCCGGCCTATGGCCCGCGGCCGTGGATCCTCTACGCCGACGGACTTGAATCGGGAGATGTCTCGGGGTGGTCGTCAGCGGTTCATTGAGTCAATCCCGGTCCCAGTTCAGGACCACGGTGGTTG
>Ga0272441_10015139_pt1 | contig 10831 bp, 8 predicted proteins | sample SSMProp6N_FD_193582 | JGI IMG/M metagenome (GOLD analysis project Ga0272441, IMG submission 193582) | Marine sediment archaeal communities from Little Sippewissett salt marsh, Falmouth, MA, United States - SSM-Prop-6N | ecosystem: Environmental > Aquatic > Marine > Wetlands > Sediment ...
GGTCATCTCGCTGAGGCGGGAAAAGCCTTCCTGCACGCGCCGGAACATCTCGCCGATGGAGCGGCCGAAGAAGATTACTCCCACGGTGATAACCGGCAAAGGAATCACCGAAAAGGCGGCCAACCGAGGGTTGCGGCTGAACAGGATGATGAGGATGGCCACGGTCATGAACAGTCCGTCCACGAAGGCCACCAGTGCCATGCCCGAGGCCATGCGGATGGCCCGCATGTCGTTGCTGAAGCGGGCCATCAGATCCCCGGTTTTGGCCCGGCTGTAAAAGGTGGAAGACAGGGTCTGCAGGTGGTCGAAGAGCCGGCTTCTAAGCTCTCCCTCGATACGGCGGGAGGCGCCATGAAGGAAATAGCGCCAGGCGAAGCGGGCTCCGGCGATGATCAATGCCAGACCGCCCATCTGCAGGATCAAGAGGAGGACGTCACGGGGCTCGAAGCGCCCCGAGGCCACCGCGTCGATGGCCTTGCGGATCAGCTGGGGAAGATAGAGCTGGCCGGCGTCGGTGATGATCAGCACTAGCAGTCCCGCCAGGTAGTAGAGACGGTATTTGCGCATGTAGGGGAGCAGGGTCCTGAGTTCCTTGAGCATTAATCTAAGTTAGTAAAAATCAGGCACCGTGAAAAGGCTTTTCGGCTTCTGCCGAGGCGGCCGAGGCGGCCAGCATTTCCTGCAGCCACTCGCCGCGGGACCAGAGGCTGCAGCCCCCTCCCGTTTCCTTCAGGTCCTCGCTCTCCCGGATGCGCCTGAGGAAATCGGACTGCAGTGCCTGCCGCAGGCTCATCTCCCGCAAACTGGCGTCCGAGTAGGGCACGAAGGGGCAGGGCTCCACCCGGCCCTCGGCGCTCAGGTGGACAAAACCCCGGCCGGCGGACAGGCAGCCGCCGAACTGCTCCTCATCGCCGGGTATGGAGATGAACAGGGCTGCGTGGCGGGAGCGGTAGTTTGCGATGCGCTCCGCTACGAGGAGCCGCTGCTCGTTCGTGACCACCCACTCCTCGGTGTCGCCGTTCACCGGGCTGTACTCCACCAGAAAGAAGAGCCTGCAGCCCGCTTGAAGCATTTCGCCGATAAAGCTTACATCCGTCACCCTGTCGACATTGGCGCGGGTCAAAGTCAGGGAGACGCTGAAAAAGAGTCGGCGGTTTTTGAGCTCGGTCATGATGGTACGAAGCTGGGCGAAGACACCCTCGCCCCGGCGGCCGTCGGTGTCCGGCCCCTCGCCCTCCAGGCTGAGCACCGGGATCACGTGGCGCTGGGATTTGAGGCGGGTGAAGAGATCGTTTTTCAGGAGCAGGCCGTTGGTGAAGAGCAGGAAGAGCATGCGGGGAAACTCGCCCGTAATGTCCAGGAGGTCGCGGCGCACCAGGGGCTCGCCCCCGGCGAGCATGAAGAAGCCGATCCCCAGGTCGCTTGCCTCCCGCAGCACCGCCCGCATCTCGTCGCTGGAGAGTTCCTTCTCCGGGCTGGCGTGCAGGGCCCTGGCGTAGCAGCCTGCGCACTGCAGGTTGCAGCGCTCGGTGACGCTGAAGATCACCATGGGCGGCACGTGGAGGCCCCGGGCGGCCCAGTGCCGGCGCAGCCTGGCGGCCCGGCGCTGGTGGCGGACGGTCTTGAGGAAGCCCAGGGCCTGCCCGGGACTGCCCAGGGCCGCGCGCACGGCCCCCTTGAAGAACACGTGCAGTGATTTGTCGAGCAGAGATGCGGGGTCGGTCGGTATGGCCATAAGCTGTTGACTCCTGAGCCCGGCGCCGGCTGGGCGCTGCGGGTTGGATTGTTCAGAGGGTTATCATAGCATCAGCGGGTCGGAGATGCAATCCTTACCGCTGAAGTTGGGTATTGAATAGGCGGTGTGCAGGTACGTTCGAACGCGACGGTTAGTCGATGATAATGCTTCCACCAAGCCGAATGCTCTCGATCTTCCAATCGAAGAGACCGTCCTTGGCCATGTAGAAGATGATCTCTGTACCGGAGTAGATACCACCATCGATGTCGGCCCAGACTGTGTCGCCGGATTCACTGCGGTTGTAAACATCGTAGGAACTTAGAGGGTTGAACCATGTATCAAAGGTACCTGAGGGGTCTTTGAGCACATTGTACATGCTGGTTTCTTCGGGGTGGAAGTTGGTGTAGGCGCTGCTGCGGTCGGTGTAGTTCAGGTCGTCCACGAACATGTCGATGCGGGCGTCGATGCTGGTGCCGAACAGGCTGCAGCTCTGCAATGCCAGGACCAGCAGCGCGGCGGTAACAATGGTAATGATTATATGTCGAATTTTCATTCTCTCTTCCTCCTGAGTCTAGATATCCGCTTCCACGAGATGCGGAACGATCGATGCCTCGAAATCCTCCAGCAGCGCCTGGTAGCGCTCCAGAAAGGCCGTGTACACTGCGTCGGACCGGTTCATGATATAGCGGGTCTTGAAGGACAGGTACATCCTGCCGGAGATGTAGCGCCTGAGCGACAGGGCGGCCAGGGAGAAGAAGCGCACATTCACGCCGCTGGTGCCTGCCTGCAGGGTGAGGGGAAAGACGGTGTCATTGAAGTACTTCTTGGCCGCTTCCTCTCCCTGGCTGGAGGCTATCTGCTTCTGTTTCTCGATCTCCGTGTCCAGGCGCGCCTTGAGATCGGAGAACAGGGCGTAGTAGTCGTCCACCTCGCCGATGTAGTTCTGCAGGCGGTCGTGCAGGCTCGCGATGGAACCCACCGGATCCGCCAGCAGCGCCTCCAGCTTATCGTCGTTCCAGGCGCTGTAGTCGATCTGGTCGCGCTTCACGGTGAACTTCTCGCCCGGGGCCCGGCCGGGGGCGACTTCCACGCCCTCCTCACCGCCCAGGGCCACGGTGCGGCCCTCCGCCTCCACGGCCACTTCGCCCTGGTCAACCACGATCAGCGAGGAGCCGTCCACAGCGGAGAACACGGTGAACTCGGTGCCCCGAACGCCGGCCACGCAGCTGATGGTTTGGATTTTGGGCTCGTTGCCGGTGATGCGGTCGTAGCGGAACTTGATGGAGCCCAGCACCACGTTGAGCACGTCGGTCTTCTGCTGGTCCGCCTCCCGCTCCAGTAGAGTGAAGACCGTCTCCGGGTTGATCTTCAGCACGACCCCCTGGCGGTCCAGCTCCAGGAAGCCGTCCAGGCCGGTGGTCACCGTGTCGCCGGTGTCCATCACGTCGCCGATATAAGCCTCCATCTCCTCGCCGTCACTGTAGCGGATGATGGCATCCCCCTCGGTATAGACCACGTCCGCAGGTGTTGCGAAGCCCGTGGCGGCGGGCAGCATCAGCATCAGGATCAAGAGCTTTTTCATATCAAAAGGGTCCTTTAAAAGCGTAAAGCTTGCGGGAGAGCCACTTCTTTTCCACAACCAGGAGAATCCGCTGACCCTCACCGGTGGAAAGCTCCAGCAGGCGCGCCTTGGCGGGCACGTACTTCTTGAAGAAGGTCTCCACTTCCATGGAATCGTAGAACTCCAGGTAGGTGGTCTCGTCCACGGGCAGGCCGCTTTCCAGCACCGGATTCTCCACGCTGAAGCCGGCCTTGATGATGTTGGCCCAGAATGAGGCCACATCCTTTTCCAGGACAATGATCTCCTGGTCCACAAGGAAGGGCAGCTGGCTCATCTTGGCCAGGTAGGCGTCATCCCCGGAGTTGATCAGGTCGCTGATGTAGTAGAGGTCCTTCTCGTCCTTACTCATTTTCATGGTGGCGCAGGACGAGAGAAGCAACGCCACTACCAGCAATGTTAGTAATCTTTTCATAGTCATGGTTCCTGTGTATCTATTGTATCTCTATTTCCCGATAATTCAAGGAAATTGTCCGCTTACTTTTTCATCTCCAACAGCTCCGCCAGGCGGCTGATGATGGGCAGGTGCTGGGTGCAGGCCGCCTCGCACTGACCGCATTCGGTGCAGCGCTCCGCTTCCGCCGGGTCGACAACCCAGTGCCATCTCAGCCGGTCCAGGGCGGCCTTGTCGGTGCCGTAGAGCAGCTTCTGGTTGTAGGCGTCCATGAGCTTGGGAATGGGGATCCCTTCCGGACAATTGTCGCAGTACTGGCAGCCCGTACACAGGTCCTGGAAGGATCCGGACAGGGCCTCTTTCATGCGCTCGATTTCCGGAGCCGCGATGCCCCTGTAGGAGTCCGCGGCCCGGAGGGCCTCATGCACCTGCTCTATATTTCCGAAACCCACCAGGGCGGTGGTGATATGCTCATGAGCGAAGAGGAAGTGGAGAGCCGCCTCCACCACGGTTTGCCCTTTGGCTGTCTTAATGAAATCGAAGATTTCCGGGTTTTCGGGAATGATCCCCCCCCCAAGGGGATTCATGACCGCGCAGCCCAGGTCGCGGGCCGCGATGGTCTCGAAGGCCTTCTGGCGAAAGGCGAAATTGTAGGCGGAGTAGCCGAAGAGCACGCCCTCGAAGATTTCTTCTTTGAGAAGCTCCTTGATCTCGTCGCCGATCAGGTGGCTGGACACGCAGATGTGGCGGATCAGGCCCTCTTCCTTCATTTTGACCATGGCTTCCAGGACTCCCTGACGCTGGCGCTTTTGCCAGTCAGCAAGGCTGGTGACACACCAGACATGGTAGAAGTCGATTACCTCCACATTCATGCGTTTTAACTGGCCCTCGATTTCCCGGCGGATTGCGGCATCTGAGGCCGCGAAGGTCTTGGTGGACAGGTAGTAGGGGAGCTTCCGGCGCCGGAGCTCGACCAGGCCCGCGCCGAAGACTTCCTCGCTGCGGGTGCCGAAATACTTGGGCGCGGTGTCGAAATAGTTGATACCCCCCTCGGCGGCGGCTACCATCATCTCTACACAGCGCTCGCGGTTGTCGATCTCCTTGAAACGCATGCCCCCGAAACCGACCGCGCTCAACCTTTTTCCCGTCTTGCCGTATTCACGATAGATCATATAATATCATCCCTGTTTTCTAGTTTGCCCGTAATACGCCTGCCCGCCATGCTTGCGCAGGAAGTGCTTGTCCTGCAGGCTTTGCTTGAGGGGAGCGGCTTCCGGGTTTATGGTGAGGGTCATTATAACCATTTCGCTAATATATTCCAAGATCTGGCTGTGATAGACCGCCGCCTCCGGGGTCCTTCCCCAGGTGAAGGGGCCGTGACCCGCCACCAGCACCCCCGGTACCTCCCGGTAATCATAGCCCTGGAAGGTATCCAGGATCTGGAGAGCGGTTTCCGCCTCGTAGTCTCCGGAAATCTGCTCGTCCCCGATCATGCCGGTGCAGGGAACCTCGCCGCGGAAAGTATCCGCATGGGTGGTGCCCAGGCAGGGCAGGGAACGCCAGGCCTGGGCCCAGGCGGTGGCGCAGCGGGAGTGGGTGTGCACCACCGCGCCGATACCGGGAAAGCCGCGGTAGAGCCCCAGGTGAGTGGGGGTGTCGGAAGAGGGGATGAGATCCCCGGCCACCACCCGCCCCTCCAGGTCCACGGCCGCCAGGTTGTCCGGCGACAGCTCGCCGTAGGGGACGCCGCTGGGCTTGATGATAACGATACCCTGCTCCCGGTCGATGCCGGAGACGTTGCCGAAGGTGGCCATGACCAGGCCGCGCTCCACCAGGGCAAGATTGGCCCGGTAGACCTCTTCACGCAGGCATGCCAGGGAGGGGCTTTCCGTTTTTCTTTTCATGGTTCGACTCATTGCCGGACGCTCCTTAAAGGATCCGCAGCTGGTCCTCCAGGCCGGCGCCAAGCTCGAGGTACCAGCCGTAGAGGGTGTTATAGCGGGCGGCGCGCTCCGGGTCGGGATTGTAGGTCCCAACGAAGCCGCCGGACATCGCTTCCTGGGCCTGCGGCAGGGTCGGGTAGAGCCCCGCCGCCGCGGCGCCGAACATGGCCGCTCCCAGGGCACAAGTCTCCTTGGACTTCGCCACCTTGATGGGCATGTTGAGCACATCGGCCGAGACCTGCATGACGAAGCCGGATTTTTGGGCGATGCCTCCCAGGGCCACTACTTCATCGATGGCCACCCCCTCGCGGCGGAAGCGGTCCACGATGGCCCTGGAGCCGAAGGCCGTGGCCTCCACCAGTGCCCGGAAGATCATGGGCGCGGTGGTGCCCAGGGTCAGGCCGATGAGGGCGCCTTTCAGCCTCTGGTCGGCGTCGGGGGTGCGCCGGCCGTTGAGCCAGTCCAGCGCCAAAAGCCCCGTGTTTTCCATATCGAGTTCTTCGGCCGCCCGGGTCAGATTTTCCAGGATGGTATCCTTGATTTCCTGCTTGAGCTTCAACTCCTCGTCCTCGCCGCTGCCGGAAGGCTGGACGAAGCGCAGGGGCCAGAAGAGCAGGTCCACGAACCAGGCGTAGACGTCCCCGAAGCCGGACTGACCGGCCTCCAACCCGATCATTCCCGGGATGATGGAGCCTTCCACCTGGCCGCAAATGCCGGCCACCTGCTTTTCGCCGATCACCCCCGGGATTGCAACCATCATGTCGCAGGTGGAGGTTCCCATGATCTTGGTCAGGGTGGCCGGTTTGATGCCGCCGCCCACGGCACCCATGTGGGCGTCGAAGGCGCCCACAGCCACGGCGATCCCCTCAGGCAGGCCCAGCTTTTCGGCCCATTCCGGGCAGAGCCCCCCGGCGCTGACGTCCGAAGTGAAGGTCTCGGTGTAGAGACGCTCCCGCAGGCCGGCCAGGAGCGGGTCCAGGTCGGCGAGGAATTCCTCATCCGGCAGCCCGCCCCAGGCGGCGTGCCACATGGCCTTGTGTCCCGCAGCGCAGCGGCTGCGCTTGAGAGTCAGGGGATCGGTGCAGCCGGTGAGCAGGGCGGGCATCCAGTCGCAGTGCTCCACCCAGGAAAAAGCGGCCCGGCGTACGGCTTCGTCCCGGCGCAGGATATGCAAAATCTTGGCCCAGAACCACTCGGAGGAATAGATGCCTCCCTCGTAGGCGGTAAAATCAGGCCCGGACCAGGCGGCGGTGGCGCGGTTGATTTCCGCGGCCTCTTCCACGGCGGTGTGGTCCTTCCAGAGAACGAACATGGCATTGGGGTTGTCCGCGAACTCCGGCAACAGGGCCAGGGGCGTGCCCGCCTCGTCCACCGGGCAGGGGGTGGAGCCGGTGGTGTCGATGCCGATGCCCGCCACCTGTTTGGCCGCGCCTGCGGGCAGCTCGGAGAGGGCGCCGCGCACGGCGTTGACAAGGCTCTCGGTGTAGTCCAGGGGATGCTGGCGGAAGCGGTTCGAGCCGGCGTCGCAGTAGAGCCCCCTGCTCCAGCGAGGATAGGGAGCCACTGCGGAAGCCTTCTCCCCGCCGCCGGTGCCCACCACCACGGCCCGCACCGAGTCGGTGCCGAAATCGCAGCCGATAATATAGCCTTTCTTCGCCATATCAGAGTCCCTCGTGATGGTACACGTCCCAGTCCAGGTAATTCTCCATGGCCTCCTCCAGGGCTTTGGCGACCCGGGAGGGGTTGAGAGCCACGTGGTGCTCGAAGCCGTTCTCGCAGATGTAGCGCAGAAGGTCCTGGAAATCCGGTACCTCGATTACGCCGTAGCCGCCGAAGCTGGAGATTGTATCCTCGGTGATGCGGGCCTCCCCCAGGTAGGCGCGCACGTTGCCGAAGCTGTCGTCCGTGGAAACCCGGCAGTAGGTCACATCCCCGGCCTTGAGCCGGCCGGTGATCGTACCGTAAGTATTCTCCTTGCCTACGCTGCCGGCGATGATGGCCTGGTAATCCATTACGGTCTTGCCGCTGAAGAAGACCTTGGGCAGGTTGCTGCAGTGGAAAACCACCCCTTTGTCAGGGTCCTTCCCGTAGTTGTTGTTCCAGTCCAAAAGCGCGCTGGGCTTTCCGGAAGCCAGCACCATGGCGTACATGCCCACCAGGCCGGTAATGTCGGTCTCGCAGGCCGAGGGCTTGAGACTGTTGGAGAGCATGCTCATAGCCGTGCAGGGCACCACACCGAAGTATTCCTCCATGGATGTCCAGCATTGCACCGCCGTACCGTCCAGTTCGTGCTCCTCCATAAAGCGATCAAGGACCACGGCGAACTTGGCTATTTTCAGCAGCGCCGGGGCCGGCACCCGGGAGTGATCCGCATAGTTTTCGATGGCGGAGAGTTTCTCCTTGACAGCGGCCTCCGTGTCCTTGAGCTTCCAGGCGCGGCCGAAGACCTCGGAAAGGTCGATGCTCTCCACGGAAATGCCGCTCTGCTCCAGGAGCTTTTCGCTGTAGCGGACCGTAAGGAAGGCCGCCGGCCGGGCACCCACCTGGCCGAAACGAGCCCGACGCAGACCTTTCACAACGCGGCAGACGGCGCCGAAGCTCCTCAGGTCCGTCCGGAAACTTTCATCCTCCGGGTCCACCGTATGCAGCGTGGTCAGGCTGTAGGGGATGACGTACTGGCTGAGATTGTTGCAGCAGGACATCTTGCCGCAAAAGCTGTCCCGGCGGCTGTCCTGTTCCATCTTGTCCGGGTCGTCCGGAAAGGCCTGCACCAGCACCGGAACATCCAGGCCCGCCAAACGGATGGTGTCGGCTATGCCCCGCTCGTCGCCGAAGTTCGGCAGCGTGACCAGGATGCCGTCGATCTTCTCCCGGTGAGCCTTGAAAAGGTCGGCGCAGCGCCGGGCCTCCTGGTAGGTTTCCACCGAGCCGTAGGGGGTGTCCTTCGGATCCAGAGTGACGACCTCGAACCCCTCTTCCTTCAGTACCTTGAGCATGCGTTTCCGGCCTTCCTCGCAGAGCCGGGAAGGGAAAAAGCCGCGATTTCCTACGATCATACCCAGACAAGACATTACATTCCTCCTTGCAGACGCTATCTTATGTTGTTTCGCCGGCACCACGCCGGCCCGCAGCATGAATTGTACCCAAAGTCCCGGGACGAATGCAACCTGTATGTCAGTGGTTGGAATCTTTAAACCGGCGATTTAAGGATGATTTCAAGCGCAAAATGGTATATAATCTTTTACAGAAAACGGGAATTCAGGAAAGAATGCAAAAGGTGATTTCTCTTGCCACGGGCATGCGGTCCGAACGTTCCCTTTGCCCGTCGTTTCGTGCGGCTGGACATTTTTATTACCTGTCGCAGGCCGGCTCCAGACTGCGTGCGGTCCTGGAGAGGAGTGACTATGAATACCACTAAGAATGAAGCGAATAGATACCGCCGGGCGGCGGTTCTCGGGATTGGAATACTCGCCGTGCTTCTCCTCCTCTCCTGCCCGAACCCCATTGACGAGACGCTGGCCAACCAGGTGGAGGACGAATTCGCCCCGCTGATCACCATCATCACCCCGGACCCGGCGCTGAAGTACTACTACCCCTCGGAGATCCTTGTCGAGGGCACGGTCCGGGATTTCACCGACCACGTCGGCGGCACTGCGGGCACCATTGCCTCGCTGACCTACGAAGAGCAGTTTGACAAGCGCATCCAGGGCGTGATCGATGTGGCCGCCGACGGCAGCTTCTCCTTCACCATCGACGCCCTGCTGCTGGAGGGCACTCAGTATATCGTTGTCTCCGCCGTGGACTGGAACGAAAATGTGACGGAAACCGTTCTAACAGCCTATGACAAGACCACCGGGCCGCCGATCGGCGCCGATATCGATTACACAGACTACACTTCGAATCCGGCGTTGGGAAAGACCTATACCATTACCGGGGTAGTGGGCAGCGCCGTTGGATTTTTAACCGTAACCTACAACGTGGAGCCCGAATTCGGTGCGGACATCGTAAACCAGCCCATTAATCCGGTCGCCGGCGCCTTCAGCTTCGACTTCAATCCCTCGGCCGAGGGCGTTTCGGGAGAGCTGAAATTCATCCTCTATGCGACGGATAATGACGGCACAAACACCTACACCTTCTACCTGTACGACGACCCCGATCCGCCTGCCTACGACGCGGCCTGCGCGGTGGCGGCGGACAACACCTATGTCGACCTGATTTTCGACGAGGGGATCTACCACTCAGGCGGCACGGCGCCCCTAACCACTGATTTCACCTTGGGCTGGGGTGCGGGCTCCGGCACGGTGACGGACGTGGTCCTGGGCGGCTTCATCGGTACGCCCGCGGCCGGGGACACCAGCGTGCGCCTGGCCCTAAATGTGACCGGAACGCCCGCCGGGGACGAGACCCTGACCGTCACCGGCAGCAATCTCACCGACATGGTGGGCAATCCCCTGTCACCGGCCAGCGTGAACCGTACCCTGACCGACAAGATCGCCCCGGTGGTGATGCAGGTCGGCGTGCAGACGGGCTACGAGAACGACGCCTACAACCATCTTGACCCCACTCTGCCGATCCCGATTATCGTGACCTTTGACGGCCCGGTCACGGTTACACCGCCCTTGAGCCTGGCCCTCAACAGTGGCGCCGCAGTGAGCTATTCCGGCGGAAGCGGCACGAGCGCGCTCACATTCAACTACACGGTAACCGACGGAGACAACACGCCCCCGGCCACGGCGCTGAACTACACCGGCACCGGCGCTCTGACGGGCAGCGTCACCGACGGCGGAGGCAACACGGTGGTGAATCCCGCCCTGCCGGATCCCGCCGGGTTGAACGCTCTGGGGGTGGAAAACATCACCATCGACACCTCTGTACCGGCAGATCCGACGATCTGGGTTGATGACGCGGACATGAGTATCACCAAGCAGGAGAATATCGCCGGCGTACCTTTCGAGCTGCGAAACTGCGAGCCGGGGACGACCTATACTGTAGTTCTTACCAACTGCTACTTGCTGGGAGGCTCTCCGTCCGCCAGCGGAACGATCCCGCATGCCGGCACGGTCACGGGCTTTAAGCTGCAGACCGGTCTGGGTACAGGGACGGCGACCATCACCGCCACCCTCAACGATGAGGCTGAAAAC
>Ga0272441_10015142_pt1 | contig 10831 bp, 8 predicted proteins | sample SSMProp6N_FD_193582 | JGI IMG/M metagenome (GOLD analysis project Ga0272441, IMG submission 193582) | Marine sediment archaeal communities from Little Sippewissett salt marsh, Falmouth, MA, United States - SSM-Prop-6N | ecosystem: Environmental > Aquatic > Marine > Wetlands > Sediment ...
CGGGCTGCAGCCACGCGCCCCGGTGCCGGCCACGCGTTCGCAGCTTGACAAACCTCGGACGATCATTTTATATCAAACCTGACTTCCGCCCTCGCGGCTTTCCCCGCGGAGGCCGCGGCGGTGCCGGAGCCCCTGCTGAGCCTCAGAGGAGGACCCCGTGATAAGTCTGCAGAATCTCAGGAAATACTACGGCGATACCTGCGCTCTGGACGGCGTGGATCTGGAGGTGAAGCGGGAGGAGGTCCTGGGCCTGCTGGGTCCGAACGGGGCAGGAAAGACCACGGCCCTGCGGATCCTGACCTGCTATCTGCTTCCCACCGCCGGCACCATCAAGGTGGGCGATCTCGACGTGCGGCGCGACCCGCTGGCAATCAAGAGCATGATCGGATACTTGCCGGAATCCGCGCCTCTCTACCCGGACATGCTGGTTTTGGACTATCTCGACTATGTGGCCTCCATTCGACGGCTGCGTGGCGACGGGAAGAGGCACAGGATTGCCGCCCTGGCCGACATGTGCGGCCTGCGGGAGGTCATGCACCGATCCATCAGCGAGCTCTCCAAAGGGTACAAACAGCGGGTGGGGCTGGCCCACGCCATGATGAGCGATCCGGAGATCCTCGTTCTGGACGAGCCCACCTCCGGACTGGATCCCAACCAGATAGCAGACATCCGCTCGATCATCCGCGGCATCGGCAGAGAAAAGACGGTCATCTTCTCGACTCACATCCTGAGCGAAGCCGAAGCCACGTGCGATCGGATCGTGATCATCAACAAGGGTCGAGTGGTGGCGGACGGACCCGCCGACAGCCTCGGCCGAACGGTTCACCATATCATACGCCTCAGCCTGATCGGCCCGGCCTACGCGGAGCTGAAGAAGCATCTCATGGCGATCGAAGGCGTGGAGAACGTGCGCAGAGTCGGCACCCGCTCCCAAAGCGGCAAGCCGCTCACGGTGCAGCTCTTCTCACAGGAGGACAACAGGGCGGAGATCTACCGGAGCATCAAGCAGAAGGACTGGCTCCTCCTGGAATTCATGAAGGAGAGGGAATCCCTGGAGTCGATCTTCCGAGAGCTCACCAAGGAGGAATAGATGTCCGCAGCGAGCTTCCGACAAATTCTCAGGCGAGAGTTCAAGGCGTACTTCCTCACGCCCATAGGCTACATCGTGATCGTCATCTTTCTGCTGGTAAGCGGCTGGTTCTTCTTCTCCAGCTTCTTTCTGGCCGGACGGGCCGATCTGAGGGGTTTCTTCAGCCTGCTGCCCGTGATTCTCTCTTTCGCCGTTCCGGCGATCACCATGCGGCTCTTCTCGGAGGAATTCCGCAGCGGATCCTACGAGATACTGCTCACCCTGCCCGTAACGGCGTTCAACATTCTGATGGGCAAGTTCCTGGCCGCCCTGGCGTTCGTCACGATCATGATTCTCCCTACCCTCTCCTACCCTCTCTTCATCAACTTCCTCGGCGAGCTGGACTGGGGGCCGGTGGCGGGGGGATACATAGGTGCCGTGTTCCTGGCCGCATCCTATTGCGCCATCGGGCTGTTCGCCTCCTCACTGACGAGGAACCAGATCGTGGCCTTCATCATCGCTGCCGCGGTGTGTTTCCTCCTGACGATCCTGGACGGCATGCTCTTCTTCATACCCCGAGGTCTGGTCAGGATCTCTCAATTCGTGAGCTCCTCGTATCACTTCCAGAACATCTCTAAAGGCATCCTGGATTCCCGGGACTTGATCTACTTCGCGAGCGTCTGCTTCCTGGCTCTCTTCGGCGCCCACGCGGTGATCGAAGCGAGAAAGGAGGGGGCCCCGGCATGAACACCTCCCTGAAGACCCTCAGGATCGCCGTGTACGTGGCACTGGTCGTTCTCATCAACGTTGCCGCGGCCACGCTCTTCTTTCGAGTCGACATGACCGCCAACGCAGTGTACACCCTGTCGGAGGCCAGCAGGAGCGTGGTCTCCACCCTCCAGGAGCCGTTGACCATAAAAGCCTACTTCTCGCCGAATCTGCCGCCTCCCTACAACAACACCGAACAGCAGTTCCGCGATCTGCTCGAGGAGTACGGCGAGCACGCCAACCGGTTCTTCAACTACAGCATCAGCACTGTGAGCCCCGAAGAGGACGCGGACAACCAGAGAAATCAAGCGCTGAAGCGGGAGGCCCAGAACTACGGCATCTACCCCGTCCAGATCCAGAACATCGAGCGGGACGAGGTCAAGCTGCAAACGGCATACATGGGAGCGGTCTTCATTCACGGCGATCTGACCGAGACGCTGCCCGCTCTCACGCAGGGGACGAACCTGGAGTACCGGATCACCCAGATCATCCAGGGCATGAGCAACAAGATCAGCGCCCTGCTCGCCCTGGAGACCGACATCCGCGTAGAGCTGTTCCTCTCCTCCAATCTGTTCGCCCTTTCGGACAGCCTTCGGAACCTGCCGCGGAGGATTGAGGAGCTGGTGAGCTCGCTCAACCGGGAGAACTACGACCGCCTCAGCTACGCCTACCGCGACCCGTACACCGAGCCGGAGCTCACCGCCGAGGCGGCGGACAGAGACGTGGCGGTGCTCAAGCTGCGGCAGCGCACGGGAGACGAGGAGACCCTGGAGGATGCCTACGCCGGACTGGTCATATCCAATCAAGATGGCGTAAGGACGGTGGATCTCTTCCGCCGCGGTCTGTTCGGCGATTTGCAGCTCGAGGCGGAGGAGACCCTGTCGGCGGCCATCCAGGATTCCGCGGAAAGGCTGATCGGTCTCAACCAGGAAATCGGCTACCTGTCGGCCTACGGCACGCGCCCGCTCACCGGGCAGGGCGGAGGGGTCAACAACCTCCGCGCCGCCCTCTCGGAGGGATACGAGATCCGCGAAATCACCCTCGACCAGACGATCCCCGAGGATATCGGCACCCTCATCATAGCCGGGCCTACCGAGACCTTCTCCGACTATGCCCTCTACGAGCTCGACCAGTTCCTGATTAAGGGGAATTCCCTGGCCGTTTTCCTGGACACGCACCGAGAGGTCAGCCCCCAGGGCTCGCAGGCTGCCTTTGGTCAGCAACCCCAGTACGTGCCCATCCAGACGGGACTGGAGACCATGCTTCGCCACTACGGCGTCGGAGCCAGGGCTTCCTACGTCCTGGACGAGAACTGCTTTCGGCAGGTTCACCGCCTTTCCGACGGAAGCTTGAGCGAGATCCCCTTCTACTTCTATCCGATGGTACCCATGGGAGGCATCGCCCGGGAGCTTCCGTATCTGCAGGGCATCAAAGGCCTGATAATGCTCAACGTCTCCCCGCTCGAGCTCACCGGCGGCAACGGCACCCCGACCGAGCTGGCTGCGTCCTCCGATACGGCGTGGGAGATGAGCGAGAACATCAACCTGTACAATCCTCTCTTCATCTCTCCGCCCTCCAGCCCCGAGCAGAGGGGCAGCCGGCCGCTGGCATACCTGTTGGAGGGGGAGTTCACGAGCTATTTCCGCGGCAGAGACATACCTGCCAGACCGGCCGCCGAAGAAGACCAGGCCGGCGCTCTCGGCCTCTCTGCGGAGGATGTCGCTCTGACCGCGAGCTTCCGGGAACGGACTACGTCCGGGAGACTGCTCCTGATCGGAAGCTCCGCCATCCTCGACGACGCGGTGATAGACCAGGATTCGTCCAACCCGAACACGGCCTTCGTGCTGAATCTGATCGACGCCTTGAGCGGCAGGGAGGACTACGCCGTGATGCGGAGCAAAGGACAGAGCTACAATCCCTTGAAAGAGACGACCAGCAGCACGAAGCGCTTCGTCAAGAGCTTCAACATCGCCGCTCTGCCGATCCTGGCCGCCCTGGCCGGTTTGCTGGTATGGGCGTCCTGGCTGGCCCGCAAGAGAAGGATTCAGGCCGCCTTCCTTCCCGCCCCGAGGAGCGATCAATCATGAAGCGCACACAGGACATGGAGCGTATGGGGGAGTCGAGGCGCCGGTGGGACAGGAGGCGCACGTGGGAATTCGGGCTGCTCGCAGCGGCCATCGTGGCCGTCTCCCTTTACATCGGTCTGAGGGAGACGGACCGGATCCGGTACAGCCTTCCACAGCTTGCGGACCTGCAGCCCAACGCGGTGGACAGCCTGATCGTCCGCCAAGGTGGAACCACGGTGACCCTGGAGCGGAAAGGCGAGAGGTGGTTGATCCTTCCCGAAGGGCACGCGGCAGATTCGCAGGCGGCCGCAGACATGGTCCGGGCCGTGGCCGAGCTCACGTTGTCGGACCTGGTTTCCGTTTCGGCGGACTATGGGCGCTACGGACTGGACGAAGGCCGGGAGATCGTTGTGACCGCATCGAAGAACGGCGGTGTCTTGAGGGAATTGCGGGTCGGAGAATCCGCAGGCAGGAGAACGTTCGTCCGGCTCCAGGGAGACAGAAGGGTCTTTACGGTGGCCGAGAATCTGAGGAGCCTCTACGATCGGGACGCCGAGTCCCTGCGGGACCGCACGGTGCTCTCCTTCGCGCCCGAGACCATCACCACGATCACGGCTGCCACAGAAGGCGCAGAACACCGCATCTCCAGGGCTCGGGAGGAAGGGGAGGACGGCGAGGCCCTAACGGTCTGGAGGACGGCAGAAGGGCTGCAGCTCGACGGTGAAGCCGTAGAAACGACACTGAATCGGCTTTCCTCCCTGCAATGCGTACGATATCTCCAGGAGCAGGATATCGAAGGACCGCCCGTGTTGACCGTTGAGCTCCGGGGCGCCGCTGCTCACCGGCTGACCGTCTACGGTTCCCGGGAGGACGGGCATCCGGCCGTCTCATCGGCCGCGGAAGATCCCTTCCTGGTCTCCAAATGGATCATAGACGATCTCAGAGAGACCGTATTCCCGGAGCCCGAGGCGGCCGCGGAGCCGACCGGTGCGTCGGCGGAGTCAGACGGGTGAACCCCCGCATCTGGCGTCTGGAAAACACCGTCATGGACTATCCGTGGGGCTCCCGGACCGCCATCGCGGAGATCCTCGGCTCGCCGTCTCCTGCGGAGGGTCCCCAGGCGGAGCTCTGGATGGGCGCTCATCCCAAGGCTCCCTCGAGAGTGATCATGGGAGGGCGCACCGTGACTCTCCCGAAGCTGATACGTGAGGCGCCTTCACTCATCCTCGGGGACGAGACGGCAGAGGAATTCGACGGAAGCCTCCCCTTCCTCTTCAAGATCCTGGCCGCCGCAGAGCCGCTCTCCATACAGGCCCACCCGAGCCGGGAGCAGGCTCGGGTGGGATACGAGCGCGAGGAGCGTCTGCACATCCCGCTATCCGCCCCCAACAGGAACTACCGCGACAGGAACCACAAGCCCGAGATGCTCTGCGCCCTGACGCCGTTCTGGGCTCTGAAGGGCTTCCGACCCTACGAGGAGATCGCCGATCAGTGGAGCCGCCTTTCATGTCCGATCCTCGAGGCGGCGGTTGCGGAATTCAGCCGCAGCCCGGACGCCCGGGGACTCGCGCGCTTCTTCGAGTTTCTCCTCCGGCTCGGGGGCGAGGACAAGAATGCCGCGCTGGACGGGGTGTCCGCCGCCGTCTCCCGCTTTCGAGACGACTGCCCGGAGAAGCGGTGGTTCTTCCGGGCCAGGGAAAGGTATCCGCGGGACGCCGGAGCTCTCTGCGTCTTCCTCCTCAACCTGGTCGAGCTCGCGCCGGGGGAGGCCATAGCCACCGAAGCCGGCGAGCTGCACGCCTACCTGGAAGGCACCGGAGTAGAGCTCATGGCCAACTCGGACAACGTGCTCAGGGGAGGGCTCACGCCCAAGCACGTGGACGTAGAGGAGCTGCTGCGCACCGTGCGGTTTCTGCCGAACAGCCGGCCCAAGATCCACGGCGAAGCCCGGGAGAACGGCGAGACGGTCTACCCTGCGCCTTTCCGCGAGTTCGAGCTGACCAGGGTCGATTTGGACGGCACAGCAGAGTGGAACGGACGCAGGGGCGTCGAGATAGGCATCGTACTGGACGGCGGGGCCGAGCTCCGCTGGCCGGAAGGGGACGGGACGCTGGATGTAAAGAGGGGCGACTCCTTTCTGGTACCCGCCGCCCTTTCGAGCTATGCCGCGTTCGGCAAGGGCGTGCTGTTCCGTGCGTCGGTCCCGGCGCTCGAGACCGACCAAAACTGACACAGCAAGGAGAAGATGTTCATGAACAGAAAGCTTTATGGGGAGATCCGCACAGCGGTATCCGATATACCCGTTGTCGACTGCCACGACCATGCGGCCGCAAGAGAAAAGACCGCAGACATCCTGACTTTCATCGCCCAGGGATACTTCCTGAGCGACCTGACCAGCGCCTCGGGGGATCGGGAAGCCGCCTTCATGCGGGACGCCGGCCGTCCTTTGAATGAGCGATGGCCGGTTTTCGAGCGGGCGTACCGCAGGACGCGCCACACCGGCTACGGCAAGGCGGTCAGGCTGGCCCTCAAGCGCATCTTCGGAACGGATGAGCTGTCTCTGGCAACGATCAAGGAAATGCAGAAGAACCTGCCGGACATGAGCGGCCGGGAGCGCTACGACCGCTTCTACGAGGACGCCGGGATCGTCGCGAGGATCGCCGACCGCTGGCCTTCGCTGCAGACTCTGAAAGACGGAACCCATGCACCGCTTCCGGGGCAGCGGCTGGCCATATCCCTACCGGGTCTGCACGGCTTCAAGAGCCGCGTCGAGATCGAAGATCTCGAAAGGGTCATGGAGAAGACAGTCACCTGCCTGGACGACTACCTCGGCCTGTGCGGGGAGATCTTCGAGTTGTGGAGGCGCCGCGGCGCCGTCTGCTTCAAAGATCAGTCGGCGTACGGCCGTTCTCTTGCCTACGCCAACCCCCCGCGAAGCGAGGCGGAAAAGGTGTTCAACCGCATCCTCGGGGATCCCCGCTACCATGCGGAATACGACCCTGAGGGCTCACCGCTCAGCGACTACCTGATGCACTGCTTCATGCGAATGGCCCGGGAAATGCGGCTGCCCGTCCAGATTCACACCGGCCACATGGCCGGCGTCCGCAATGACGTGGCCAAAACGAATGCCGCGGGCCTCCGGTCACTGATCGAGATTCACAGGGAAGTGCGCTTCGATCTGTTCCATCTCAACTGGCCCTACGCCGGCGATCTGCTCTTCCTGGCCAAGAACTACCCGAACGTGGCCGTGGACTGCTGCTGGGCCCAGACCATCGACCCGATCTACACGCGCCGCTTTCTCGTGGAAGCCGTAGCCTCCATTCCCCACGGCAAGATCCACGGATTCGGCTCCGATGTGGGCGGTGCGGAGCCGCACATAGCCTGGGCCAGCGCGGAAATCGCCAGGGACAACATCGCCGCCGCGCTGTCGTGCCTGGTCGAAGAGGACTATCTGGAGTCGGGGGAAGCACTGGAGGTCGCCGCCGATTGGCTGTTCAACAACCCCAACGACTTCTTCTCGCTGGGTCTGGAGGCGGCCGGCGGAGCCTGAGGCTCAGTTCTTGATCGATTCCTCCAGCTTCGGGGCGGACGTCCTGGTCGAGGTCCGCTTCTGCCGGAACACGATCTTGCCTGCCTTGTCGAGATCAATGATGACGGTGCTTCCGTTGCTGTATTTGCCCTTCAGGATCTCCATGGAAAGAGGATCTTCGATTTCCTTCTGAATCGTCCGCCTGAGCGGACGAGCTCCGTATTTTTCCTCGTATCCCGCCTCGATGAGGTGCTCCTTGGCCTTCTTCCGCACGTCCATGCTCATATCCTTCTCCGCCAGCCGGTCCCCCACCTCCTTGAGGAGAATGTCGAGGATCAGGCCGAGGTGCTCCTTGGTCAAGCTGTGGAAAACCACGACCTCGTCAACGCGGTTCAGAAACTCAGGGTTGAAGAAGCGCTTCAGCTCGCCCATAACGGACGTCTTTATCTCGTGGTAGTCCATGATCCCGTCTTCAGCGTGGAAGCCCAGCACCGAGCTCTTGCTGATCTGCTTGGCCCCGGCGTTGGAGGTCATGATGAGCACGGTGTTGCGGAAGGAGACGGTGTGTCCCAGATTGTCCTGAAGCTGCCCTTCCTCGAGAACCTGCAGGAGAAGGTTGAAGACCTCCGGATGCGCCTTCTCTATCTCATCCAGGAGAATGACGCTGTAGGGACGTCGTCGTATCTTCTCCGTCAAAAGGCCGCCTTCCTCATAGCCCACGTATCCGGGAGGCGCCCCCACCAGACGAGAGACGTTGTGCTTCTCCATGAAATCCGACATGTCGATCCGAATCAGCGCATCTTCATCACCGAAGAGAAACACGGCCAGTGTCTTGGCCAGCAGGCTTTTCCCCACCCCCGTAGGCCCGAGAAAGATGAAGGAGCCCAGCGGCCTCTTGGGCGAATTGAGGCCGGTTCTGGACCGCCGGATGGCCGAAGCGACCTTGGAAATGGCCTCATCCTGGGCGATCACGGTGCGGTGCAGCTCCTTCTCGATCCTCAGGAGCCGCTCAGATTCGGTCTGGGCGATGCGGAACAGGGGGATGCCCGTGATCTCGGAGATGATGGCCTGAATCTCTTCCACGTCCAGCAGGTTCTCTTCCGCCTTGACGCTCGCCTCCCACTCCTTGCTCATCTGATCGACCTGGTACCTCAGCTCCCGGATGTGGTCCCGCACGGCCGCCGCCTTTTCGTAGCTCTGGGTATTGACGAGGTTGCTTTTCTCCCCGGTGAGCTGCTCGATTTCCTGCTCCAGCTTGGTGAGTTTCTCCGGCCTTGTCCGGCTGATCACCCGCCGACGGGAACCGGCCTCGTCAATGAGATCGATCGCCTTGTCCGGGAGAAAGCGGTCGCTGATATAACGGTGCGAAAGCGTGGCGGCCGCCTGGATGGCGTCATAGGTGTAGGTCACGTTGTGGAACTCGGCGTAGCGATCCTTGATGCCGTTCAGGATCTCTATGGTCTCCTCCACCGTGGGCTCGTCCACGTAGATCGGCTGAAACCGCCGTTCAAGCGCCGCATCCCGCTCCACGTACTTCTTGTACTCGTTCAGCGTGGTCGCGCCGATGCACTGCAGCTCGCCCCGCGACAGGGCGGGCTTCAGCATATTGGAGGCATCGATCGCCCCTTCCGCACCGCCCGCGCCGATTATCGTGTGAAGCTCATCGATGAAGAGCACGATGTTGCCGGCGTTCATGATCTCCTTCATGACTCTCTTCAAACGTTCCTCGAACTCTCCCCGGTACTTCGTGCCGGCGACCAGAGACGCCAGATCGAGAGTCAGAACCCGCTTGCCGAGGAGAACGTGCGGCGCCTGTCCTCCCACGATCATCTGCGCCAGCCCTTCGACAATGGCGGTCTTTCCCACTCCCGGCTCACCGATCAGAACCGGGTTGTTCTTCGTCCGCCGTGCGAGAATCTGTATTACGCGGTTGATCTCGGTGTGTCGTCCGATGACCGGATCCAGCTTGTTCTGCCGAGCGAGCAGAGTGAGATCCCGGGAGAACTCGTTCAGGGTCGGAGTGGTTTTTTCGCCCTGCGAAGATGAGGATCGCCTCTTCTTCTGTCCCGTTTCACGGAAGCTGCCCAGACCGGTAATCCTCACGATCACGTCCCGGAGAACCGCCATGCTGATATTGTACCTGCTCAAGTAGCGCGCCGTTACGCTGCCGCTTTCCTTTACGGAGGCCAGGAGAAGATGCTCGGTGCCGATGTACTCATGGCCCAGATTCCGGGCCTCCTCCGCCGAGTCCTCCAGCAGGCGCTTGCCGCGCAGGGAGTGCGGCACATCGCCCAATATCAAACCCGAGCCTTTTCGGGGTATATACTTCTCCAGCTCCATCTGCATCTCGGCAATGTTGACCTTCATGCGCTGGAGCGCCTTGACCGCCACCCCCTCCCCATCCTTGAGAAGAGCCAGCACGACGTGCTCGGGTTCGAGCTGATCGGAATGGAAACGTTTGGCCTCTTCCTGGGCCAGAATGGTGAGCACCTTCTGGGCTCGCTGGGTAAGTCCCTTAAACATGGTTCCCTCCCGAGTAGTCTGCAGCGACTAGCTTTTCTCTGATGATTCTCGCCCTGGCAAAGTCGACCACCTTCTGTTCTTGGGACGGCTCCACGGCTGCCTGCACGTGTGAACGTTGTGCGAGGAAGAAAAGCGATGTCACCGTCTCGAGGGAAACATTTTCTATCAAACCGAGGCTGATTCCGAGGCGCAGCCGCGAAAGCAGCGTAACGGCCTCCCTGGTCCCTATGGACCGGCAGGAGGTCAGGACGCCCCACGCTCTGAAAACCTTGTCCTCCAGTTCCACCCGCTGCCTCTCCTCGAGCCGGCTGCGGGCCTGCCTTTCGTATTAGATCAATGGACCGGCCACACGCTCCAGATTTTCCAGCAGCTCCTCCTCACTCAAGCCGAGCGATATCTGATTGGACATCTGGTACATGTCGCCGAGAGATGCGTTGCGCCTTCCGAAAAAACCCCTCACAGACAGTCCAACCTGGGCGATAATCTTGAGCGCCTTGTCGATCAATCCGGTAATGACGAGCGCCGGAAGATGAACCATGAGTGAACCACGCATCCCGGTTCCCACGTCCTTCAGACTGCTGTTCAGGTAACCCCATTCCAGGGAGCAGGCAAAAGGAAGACTCTCTTCCAGGCAGCTGTCCAGGCGATCGACGACCTCGTACGCCTCGGAGAGCGACAACCCTTCCCGCACACAGGCAAGCCGCACATGGTCCTGCTCGTTGAGTAGGGCGGAAACCGTCTGATCCTTGCTCAGTATGAGCGCTTTCTCCGCCTCCAGCGAATAGGCCTGACCGATGATGTTCCGCTCGAGCAGTATGCGTCTCTCCAGGGGCGCCAGCTCTTTCAGGTATAATATCGTAAAATTGCGCATATCAG
>Ga0272441_10015143_pt1 | contig 10830 bp, 10 predicted proteins | sample SSMProp6N_FD_193582 | JGI IMG/M metagenome (GOLD analysis project Ga0272441, IMG submission 193582) | Marine sediment archaeal communities from Little Sippewissett salt marsh, Falmouth, MA, United States - SSM-Prop-6N | ecosystem: Environmental > Aquatic > Marine > Wetlands > Sediment ...
CCCGCCCGGCAAGGGCTGCCGCTACTGCAACTGCGGTTTCGTGCTCCTCGGCCTGATGATCGAGCGCGCCACCGGGAAATCCTATCGTGAGGTGATCCGCGAGAGGATCTTCGCGCCTGCAGGGATGGGGGATTCCGACTTCTTCCGTCTCGATCGCTGCGTACCTGATCTCGCGGAGGGGTGCGATCCGATCCGAGACGAAGAAGGGAAGGTGGTCGAGTGGAAGAAGAACATCTACTCCTTCCCGCCGATCGGGTCACCGGACAGCGGCGCCCACGTCACCGCCGCGGACTTGGATCGGTTCCTCCGCTCGGTCAAGGACGGTCGTCTACTCTCTTCCGAGTCGACTGAGCGATTCTTTACCCCACAGGTTCACTACAAGGATCAAACCGACTGGGAGATGCGCTACGGCCTGGGGATGTGGTTCCACGTCGAGTCGGACGGGCACGTCCTCTGCTGCCAGAAGGAGGGGTACAACGCCGGCGTGAGCGCGGTGATGCGGTACTTCTTCGACTCGGACGTCAACCTCGTCATCCTCTCCAACATGGCCGACGGCGCGTGGGCGCCGACACGCGAAATCCACGAGATCATCGTCGAAGCCTGCCGGCGTGACACGGCACGCGACTGATCGCTGTTACGCTTCCTCGCGCCCGAGTCCTTGAAGGTGGCTCATCGATCCGTAGCAGGCCACGAGACGCGCAAACTCGCTCTCATCGAAAAACAGGCAGCGCCCGGCCGTGAATTCCAAGGCAACCGCGATACAAAAGCGGGCGGCCTGTTCGAGCGATGTGGGATCATTCGCGCCTGTTGCGCAGCCGGGAACGGGAGTCGCCGCCGTGGTCGCAACGCCGACGACAGGAGACGAAGTCGCGGTCGACGGCTGCATGATGCTGTTGACGTGATCGAAACCAGCGACGTACGGCGTGAGATCTTGTGTTGCGATGGACAGGACGGCCGGCACCTCGCCGGTCACGTGCCGCAGGATTGCCAGTAGATCGGGGCCGACGGGCAGAATGTAGCCCTCCTTAGCGGTCGGCGTGATGGCAAGACCGCACCGATTGACGAGCCAGTTGCCTTTCGTCGCGTCAACCGACAGAATCGCGTCCATCGTCGGGGCAACCTCGTGACGGTTCATCGTCTCCATGTCGACCGGAGCTCCCATGAACGGCACTGGCTCGTGTGGAATGATCGGAGATCGCGGCGAGATGTGGGTGGAGACGATCACGCATCCCGGGAGTCGGTCTCCACGCTTCGTTACCCTGCCGAGCTTCGCGGCACAGGAGAGGGCGACGATTGCCCCGTCGGCGTCGGAGACAAGGCCAAGACGATCCGGCCGAGCGCCGATCCCGCCGAGCCGTCCGATGATACCCAGCGTTGGCCCGTCCTCTTCGCTCCCGATCGTGGTTCGCACGAAGTCCGTGCTCCCCCGTTCTCCCTCGACGCGCTTCACATCAACGTGCTCTACACCCACTGAGTGGAGGAACGCTTGGACGGAGGCGCCATCCACACCCGCGTCATCGAGCAGATCAATCACCTCTGTGATCTCACGCAACACGATACCCTCCTTGCCGCCACCGAGGATCGCGCGCCGCGCCTTGCTCGTCAACCGCCGATGGCTTCGGCGGCTGCGCGGATCCGATTCCATGCGGCAGCAACGTGCTCCTCTTCCGTTCGCGTTTGCCCAACGCACAAGCGGAGCGCGTACTTCCCATCGAGCACGGTGTGGGTCAGATACAGATCGCCGCTCGCGTTGAGGCGATCAAGCATCTCCCGATTGACGTCGTCTCCCCCGAGATGCCGGAAACAGACCAGGTTCAGCGGGGTCGGAGCCGCGAGTTCGAAGCGGTCGTCCGCCTCGATCCATGAGCGGAAAGCCTGAGCTAGCTCGACGTGTCGGCGCACGTGATGCCGGAGGCCCTCGACGCCGTAGTGACGGAGGACGAACCAAAGCTTGAGGGCACGGAATCGGCGGCCAAGCGGGATCTGCCAATCGCGATAGTCGATGACCGCGCCAGACTCGGTCGCTCGATTCCGCAGGTACTCGGGCAGGATGCTCAACGTCCGGATTAAGGCGGCGCGATCGGCCACGTAGAAGCAGTCGCAATCGAAGTTGGTGAACATCCACTTGTGTGGGTTGAAGCAGTAGCTGTCCGCTGCTCCAAGACCATCGTGGAGGAACCGGAACTCGGGGCAGACCGATGCCGTTCCCGACATCGCCGCATCGACGTGTAGCCAGAGGCCTTCCTCGCGACAGATCTCCCCAATCTCCGGCACCGGATCGATGGCGTTCGATGAAGTCGTCCCGACGGTTGCACAGACGAAGAATGGCAAGAGGCCCTCATCGCGATCCTGGTCGATCCGCTGTCTGAGCAGATCCGGTTGCATAGCGAACGTCCCATCAACGTCGATCATCCGGAGGTTCTCCTTTCCAACCCCTGCGATGCCGATCGCCTTCTCGACCGAAGAATGAGCCTGGGTCGAGGTGTAGGCGACGAGCTGCCGGTCGACTCCTCGCTCATTGATGACGTATCCGGTCGCCCGTTCGCGCGCGGCAAGCAGTGCACAGAGCGTCGCGCTCGAGGCACTGTCCTCGATTACGCCGCCTCCGGGGCCCGTGGATCGAAAGGCATCGGGCAGTCCCAGCATTCCGACGAGCCAATCCAGCACGTGGGTTTCGAGCTCGGTGCACGCCGGACTCGTCGCCCAGAGCATTCCCTGGACGCCGAGTCCGGCCGAGAGCAGCTCGCCGAGAATCGCCGGATAGGACACGTTGGCCGGGAAGAAGGCAAAGAAATCGGGCGACTGCCAGTGCGTGATCCCGGGAAGCAAGATCTCGTCCACATCGCGCAGCATCGCCTCGAACGGCTCTCCCTTCTCAGGTGGATCTTGCGAGAGCCGTGCGCGGATCTCGCCAGGTTCGACCTGAGACAACACGGGGAGGTCGTTCACGCGATGCTCCTGGTAGTCGATGATCCAGTCGATCAGCTCATGTGCGCATCGTCGAAACGCATCCGAGTTCATGTGGTAGCTCCTTGACATGTCCCTCCCTTCCTGTCAGCTTTTATACTACTCGCAATTCCACGCGTTTCGGCCCTCAGAGACGCCGAGATGGTCATCGTTCGACAGGCGGAGTTCTCAACGAGGGGGCGGAGAGACTGTGCGAGGACGAGGTGTAGATCGCCGCCACGTACGCGGGAGCGTTTGCCTGCCAAACGGCCGCCCCGCGCTCTGCGAGGCCGGCTCGCATGGCATGCTCGATCTGAATCTGAGCAAGACTCCAGGCGATGAGCGACGAGCGTATCGGGAGCCCTCTTCAACTTGCCGCGCGGGGCACGTTGCCCTGTGCGTCGTCGAACCGGCGCCGCGCCTACGCTTTTGACGCGATGGTCTTTCCGAACGCCATGCCTCCGCGGATCTCTTGCGTGTGGTACATGATCTTCAGTCCGTTTTCGCCTAGGGCCTCCTTCAGCGGGTCAAAGGCCAATTGATCGAACCGCGGGAAGAGCTTCCCGAAGATCCACGCAAACCCGCGTGGCAGGTACAGGTCGGTGAAGACGAACAGGCCCTTCGAGTGAAGAACACGAGAGGCTTCGGCCACGACCTGGCGCCAGCCGCCTGGGATGTGATGCATGACGACAAGCGAGAAGACGGCGTCGAACTCCCCATCATGGAACGGAAGCGCGCGCGCGTCGACAACCCGAAAGGTCACCCGCTCACCGAGATCTCCCAACCGAGACGCGGCAAGCCGGACTTGCGCCGGGTCGAAGTCGGTCGCGGTCATCCGAGCCCCGAAGCGCTCCACCATCAGACGCGCGAGCGCTCCCTGGCCGCAACCGAGTTCAAGGCAGGTCGGGTGCTCTGGCAGTTCAACGTTCTCGAGTAGCTCAAGCGCCGTGGCGGCGGTCTGCGCTGCTTGTCTCGGGCCGTTGACTGCGCGCTTCTCCAGCATCGTCAACTTCATGATTCGCCGCTTGAGCCACGAATCCCTCTCCTTCTGCATCATGATCATCACCCCGCGACAAGGAGCCCCTTTCCGAGGTTGCGAAACCCGTACCTGGAAGCCGGATTACTTCCTCTACGGAGGCGTCGAGCCCAACTCGGCCAATTCAACGATCGGCGCAACGACGTCATCCCATCCGAGCGGCATGAGGTGGACGCCCTGGCACATCGTCTTCATCTGGCGAGCTAGGTCAGCGGCAATCTCGATCGAGACCTTCTTTCGATCCTCCCTCTTCGTCTCCGCCAAGCGGTCGACGAGGCGCTGAGGCACGCTGACCCCGGCGATGTTCTGGTCCATGTAGGTCGCCATTCGGGCGGATTTCAGAGGCACAAGGCCAACGAGGATCGGCACGCCGAACGCCTCTGCCTTCTCCATGAAACGCGCGAATGCAGCAGGATCGAAGACTGCCTGCGTCTGAAAGAACTCCGCGCCGACATCAATCTTCTTTCGCATCTTGAGCAGCTGCATCTCCAGATCGTCGGACCCTGGATTGACCACCGCCCCAAGGCAGAACTCCGGCGGGGAATCGATCTCGTGGCCGGCGAGGTCACGGCCTTCGCTCAGCCCCTTCGCGGCCGCGAGGAGCTGGACCGAATCCAGGTCGAACACCTTCTTCGCCTCCCCGTGGTCGCCGAGGACCATGTGATCCCCCGTGATGCACAGAACGTTCTCGACCCCGAGCGTGGCGGCCGACAGAAGATCCGACTGGAGCGCGATCCTGTTCCTGTCGCGACACGTGACCTGGAAGACGGGTTCGATCCCCTCTTCCTTGATCAAGTGAGAAACGGCCATCGAACCGAGCCGCATCACGGCGCTCTGGTTGTCCGTCACGTTGACTGCATCCACGACAGGTGCCATCAGGGCAGCCCCTGCGAGCGCCTCGGACGCGTCCGCTCCCTTTGCAGGGCCAACCTCTCCCGTGACGAGGAATCCCGCTTCAGCAAAACGTGTTGAGAGCTTCATGCCGTGTCTCCTTCGGGCTCGTCATCGTTCGGCTCATCCAGGCTAGACCACGCGGACACCGTGATGTTGGCGAAGGAGAAGTCTGCTCGCGCACCCTGCATGCTCAGGTTCCTTGGACCACTGGAACGCAGCCAATTCTTGGGAGGTTGGAACTCGAGCATTGATTCCTCCTGCCCGAGCTCCCGTAACCGGTCGAAGATCAGGCGCCATCCGCAGTCGCGCTCAGGGTAGACCTCACACTTCCCGTCTCTTGCGCCACCGCATGGGCCGTTGAGAAGCGACTTCGCACACAGGGTGATCGGACAGAGGCCACCCGTGTTCTCCAGCACGCACTCGCCACACAGCGAGCAGTACTCCGTGATGAAGTCGTCGGTGACCGTCTCGCCGCCAAAGATGGTGTCGCATCCTGGATGGACCATCCGGGCTCCTGTGGCGTCTATGACGGTATGAACGCCTTGCCCGCAGGCCAGCACGAGAAATGAGTCGGCCGCCTGGCTCTGCGCTTGGTACTCTTCGTTCAGGAGCTTCCGGACGGCCGAGAGCTTGCATAGGCTTCCTCCGTTCGGAGGGACCATCCATCCCGTCACCATGACGCCCTTTGCGCGGAGTCGCTCCGCCATGGCCTCTGTCTCCGGTTCTCCACCGGATTTCGCCTTGGCAGCGCAGTTGCCGCATCCGACGACCATCACCTTCTCTCCTTCCCCGAGAGCACTCAGAATCTCCTCAAGGGGTTTCTGAATTGTCGCATGCACGTTTCGTCCTCCCTACCTGCCAGTCCGCCGCCACACGCCATGAGCGCACAGCGTCCGAGCTCCCTCACCTCCCGGGGAGCTTCCTCACGTAGAAGGTGTGGCCTTCGTGGTCCAACTCGACAAGACGGCCCCGAGCGACCATCTTCCGAACAACCTCCCAGCCTTCTCCGGCCCGCGCTAGCAACTCGTCGACCGCCTCCTCTCTCATTGGATGGACTGACGTGATCCCTAGTAGAGTACCCTGAATACTATCCGATAAGACGAATTCGTTGCCTTCATATCCCATCAGGAACTCAACGCGATCAACGTGGCCGGCGAAGGACTGGTACACGTTCATCATCGCATCCATACTGGAGAGTTTTACCCACGCTTCGGCAGGCGGGCGGATCGGGGCCGCAACGTAGGCGACCGCGGGCCGCAGACGACCTACGAAGGCGGCGACGTTCTCGACGTGCGTCTCTCCGTCGTTGACACCGTTGACGATCATTGTTTCCGTCACGAGGCGTCCGCCGAACCCTTGCGCAAATTCGAGGATCCCATCCTGAATCTGATCGAGGCGGAGGGTCTTGTGGGGTCGATCTACGTTGCGCCAAGTGGTCTCGTCGACCGCATCGATCTTCACCGAGACCCAGTCCGCGGCAGCGAGGTCGCGGCGCACGTCGGCGCGCCATAGGAGGGACGCGTTACAGATCACGGCAATCCGATTCCCCAATGGTCTCAGCCGATCAATCGATTCTCCGAGACGGATGTCCAGTGTGGGCTCGCCGTCCGGAACGAAGGTCAGGTAGTCGATCGGGGCGGCCGCTTCTTCAGCTTCTTCGACCCGCCTCATGACCTGACGGCAAACCGCGTCAGGCGAGTAGAAATCCTGCCGCTCGGTCTGCATTCTGGTCGTGCGCCCGAGTTGGCAGTAGACGCAGGCATAGCTGCAGGTCTTTGGCGGGACGTTGTTGATCCCCAGACTTCGGCCCAATCGACGAGACGGGACGGGGCCGAACGTGATCGCCTGCCTCGCGTCGTCTGCGGCGGATGGCACCTAGGCCTCGCCTCCCTGTCGACCGGCTACGTCCTGTGTTCCGTCGCTTCACGGGAGGAGATCATATCCTCAATCTTGGAAGCGATTCCGTCGAACGCCGTTGCCACCAATCCGGCCGGATCGGCGAGGACGATCGGTCGCCCGCTGTCTCCTCCCTTGCGTGCTGCGGGGTCGATCGGCACCGCGCCGAGGAACGCGATTCCTTGCCGGTCCGCCTCGCGCCTTCCTCCGTCGATCCCGAACAGCTCAATTCGGCCGCCACAGTGCGGGCAGATCAGCCCCGACATGTTCTCGACGATTCCGATCGTCGGAATTTCTAGCTTCTGCGCGAAGTTGATTGCACGGCGAGCGTCGATGAGCGCCACTTCCTGGGGCGTTGTCACGACGATCGCAATTTGCGGAGCCGTTTTCTGGGTGATCGTCAGGATCTCGTCGCCCGTGCCCGGCGGCAGGTCGACGATCAGGACGTCGAGATCTCCCCACTCCGTTTCGCTGACGAGCTGCTCGAGCGCCTTCGATCGCATCGGTCCGCGCCAGATGACGGCAGTGCCGGGGGGGAGCATCGAGGCGAGGGAGACGATCTTCACGCCGGCGCGTTCGTGCGGCAAGAGGCGCGCGCCGTCCGCTCGAGGAGCCTCGTGAATCCCCGTCATCTGCGGCACGTTGGGCCCCGTCACGTCCGCATCGAGCAGGCCGACGCGATGCTTGCGCTCCGCGAGCGCGTAGGCGAGATTTACGGCGATCGTCGTCTTCCCGACGCCGCCTTTGCCGCTAAACACGACGATCCGGCTCTTCATACGGTCCAACGCCCGCTCGAGCGCTCGCTGTGTCTGTTCCGCTTGCTCCCGCTGTTTCGCTTGCTCTTCGTCGTTTCTGTTCGCCATTGCCTTCCCGCTCTCTTTTACGAATCTTCGTCACGGCGCGTTCCGCGCCGACGATCTTGCCAGATCAGCCGGACTCGCCCCGGGATCCCTGCGCCCGAAGAACGGTCCTTCCGATCTCGGTTCCGAGCTCCCGCGCCACGACGGGGCACTTCACCGTGAGGAGGAAGAACAGCGGGGCTCGCTCGTCGGAGAGCCCCTCGAAGTTCCCCTGCCCCTTGGAGAGAATCAGCTTCGCTCGTCTGAACGCGTCGACAAATGCTGGCCGGCAGCGCCGAAGGGCGGTCCCCGGCCCGTCCGAACCGCTCGAAATGACCTCCGCCACGTCGTCCATGCCGACGAACGCAGCGTCCTCGACCGTCACGTCGTTGATGATCGGCCGACCACGGACAACGAACGTCACGCGCTTGCCCCGATCGACGAGCTGCTCCACCACCAGCTTGTCGAGGACGAGCTCCCCCGCGTTGTCGCCAAGATACAGGACGTCGTCAACCGACGCGAGTCGCTCCTCCAGCTGAGGATAGTCGGCCATCTTCTCCCCGTTCTCCAAACCCTTCTCGATCGCGCGATCGAGATCGACGACCGAGTGCGCTCCGAAGTCGATCAGGTTCCCCGCTGCGGCGAGCGTGAGCGCGGAATGCAACGGATCGGGAGAGCGGCGGATCGTCTCTCGCAACTGGGGTAGGAGGGCGATCACTCGCTCGTTGTCGGCTCGCTTCGTCTCGCGGTACGGGTCGTCAACCCCCGTGACCTCCCGCACGGTCCGGTAGATCTCCCTTCCCACCTCGATCGGCGTCACGTCGAGTGGAAACGCAGGGATTGTGGAGGCGACGCGGTCGAGAACCTCGCGCTGCGTCCGCTCGTCGTCGGTCGCCCGCCGCGCTGCGTCGAGCGCTTGGCGAAGGAAGCACGGCAGACAATCCAGGTAGACTCTCATCGATTCCCCCCTGCAGTCCGGGGCGTGTCTGCCGCTATTCGCGCGCCATCTTGGCTCCGCATTGGGGACAGGCCATCCGATTGCACGGGGTGCCGACGGCGTGAGCGACGCGTCTCCCGCATTCAGGACAAACGCAGAATCCCTCCGGGCCCGCACCGGCGCGATTGCCGCCCATGCGGCCCCGACCTTGCCCGCGTCCGAATCCTCGGCCGGTTCCTGAACCCGCTCCGGCCGGGCCGGTTCCGTCTCCTTGTGGCATGTGAGCCTCCTCACGCAACGACGCGTTGCCCGTCAGGCGATCGCTTCCATCAGGCGGGCGAACTGGCGACGCATCGCATCCCCGGCCGGACTCCCGTCCTCTTCGACCGCGCTTCGCCCGGCGACCATCGCCGCGGTGACCTTCGGGTCGTACGGAATCCCGCCGAGGAGGGGAAGATCCTCCTGCCTCGCGTACGCCGCGATCTCCGCGGCCACGGCCGAGTTGAGATCTTCCTTGTTGATGATGAGGTAGGCGGGAATCCGGAAATGGCGGACTACACCGAGAATCCGACGCAGATCGTGCAACCCGGACAACGTCGGCTCGGTGACCAGCACGACGATGTCGACTCCGCTTGCCGAAGCGATCACCGGGCACCCGATTCCCGGAGATCCGTCAATCAACAACCACTCCGCTTTCGCCGCCTCGCACAGTGACGCGGCCTTCTGCTTCACTTCGGCGACGAGCTTGCCCGAGGTCTCCTCCCCCGGCAGCAGTTCGGCGCTCGCGAGGGGGCCAAGCCGGGTCTCCGCCGTGAACCAACGCCCGGTGTCCTGGATGACGAGTTCGATGGCGTCGGCTGGGCAGGCGGTTTCGCACGCGCCGCACCCCTCACAGAGGTACGAATCGATCTCGAAGGTCGGCGAGACGGCGTGGAAGCGACAGACCTCGCGGCATCGTCCGCACGCGACGCACGCCTGCTCGTCCTTCACCGCCAGCTTCGACCCCTGATAGATTCCTTCGCTCACGATCTCGGGAGCGAGCAACAGGTGGAGATTGGCGGCGTCAACGTCGCAGTCGGCGAGAACCTTATCGCTCGCGAGAACCGCAAACGCGCCCGCGAGCGACGTCTTCCCGGTTCCCCCCTTGCCGGACAAGAAGAGGATGCTCTTCATGTCACCATCTCCTTCAGCTGCGACGCGAGGTCGAGGAACCGGCTCTTCCATTCGTCGGGGCGCGCGTCGACGAGCGCGGTCCCCTCCGAGTAGAGGGACGCGATTCCTCGATCGAACGGGATCGAGAGGGCGACAGGGATTCCCTCGTTGCGGCAGTACGTCTCGACCCCGTTGTCGCCGATCCCGTCACGGTTGATCACTACGGTCGTCGGCACGCCCAGCGTGCGCGCGACGCCGACGGCCGCTCGAAGATCGTGCAACCCGAACGGAGTCGGCTCCGTCACGAGGAGCGCGACGTCGGCGCCGGCGAGCGATGCGATCGTCGGGCACCCCGTCCCCGGCGGCGCGTCGAGGATTGCTGTCCGCTCGGCGTCAAGACCCTCCTTCAACTGGTGGATGATCGGGGTCGCCATCGCCTCGCCCACGTTCAACAGCCCGTGGGCGAACGGGAATCCCCGAGCGGTCCCCGACTCGACAACGCCAAGCTCATGCGGCACTTCGCAGATCGCATCCGCCGGGCAGACCATTCGGCAGCGGCCGCACCCGTGGCAAATCTCCGGGTAGACCAAGACCTTTTCGGCGAGAACGGCGATCGCCGTGAACTCGCACGCTTCCGCGCAGGCGCCGCAGTGCGTGCATTTCGTCTCGTCGATCTTGGGGAGAAGCTTCGCCACCGTCTGCCGGTCCGAGAACTGGGGATTGAGGAACAGGTGGGCGTTAGGCTCTTCCACATCACAGTCGAGAAACTGCACCGCCTCCCTCTCGGCGAGGGACACGGCGAGGTTGACCGCGACGGTCGTCTTCCCGGTGCCCCCCTTGCCGCTCGCGATCGCGATTCGCATCAGTGCCGATCGCGAAAGGCATGCTGCTGACAGGCATCCTCGTCGGAAGCGCCGGCGAGTCGTCCGCCCTTCCACGCTTCGATGGCTTCCCGTGCCGTTCCCGACTGGCCGACGCACACCTCGATACCATTGTCGCTCAAGATCCCAATCGCCCGCCGGCCGAGGCCGCTGCACAGCAGGATATCGATCCCCAGACTGGACAGGATATCCGCCGGCAGACCAGCTCCACCCGCGTGCTCCGAGGTGTTGTCGACGACCTCTACCATC
>Ga0272441_10015144_pt1 | contig 10830 bp, 9 predicted proteins | sample SSMProp6N_FD_193582 | JGI IMG/M metagenome (GOLD analysis project Ga0272441, IMG submission 193582) | Marine sediment archaeal communities from Little Sippewissett salt marsh, Falmouth, MA, United States - SSM-Prop-6N | ecosystem: Environmental > Aquatic > Marine > Wetlands > Sediment ...
CCGGGTAGCCCAGTTCGCCGTAGGCAAGCTCCGGGGGAACGATCAGAATCCTCTTCTCCCCCCGTTTCATTTCGGTCAGCGCCTCGTTCCATCCCTGGATTACCCTTCCGATCTGGAAGGTCGCCGGCTCGCCTCTCTGGTAGGAGCTGTCGAAAACGAGGCCGTTGAGACGCTGGCCCCGGTAGTGGACGGTAACCGGCTCGCCGTACTTCGGGCTGGTGGTGCCCGACCCCGGTTCCAGGATCACGCTGCGAAGACCCGTGCCGGAGATGCGGGCGGAGGGCCAGCGCCGCTCGATCTGCTCAAGAGCAAGCTTGCGGGCACGGGAGGCGTACTCCTCCTGCCGTGCCGGAGCTTCCCGAATCAGGCTGTCGAACAACTCCTGGTCGACCCGGAACTTTTGGGCCTCGGGGCCGATCGGCAGGATCTTCAGCGAATCGATCCTGTCTCCCTGGCGGATGGCATCGACCACTTCCTGTCCCTCTACAACCCGGCCAAACACGGCGTGAAAGCCGTCCAACCAGGGAGTGGGCTTGTGGGTGATGAAGAACTGGCTGCCGTTGGTATCGGGACCGCTGTTGGCCATGGACAGCACCCCCGGACCGTCGTGCCTGAGCTCCGGAGCGATCTCATCGGGGAAGCGATATCCGGGTCCGCCCGTCCCGTTTCCCGAAGGATCTCCTCCCTGGACCATGAAGTCTTCAATGACGCGATGGAAAGCGAGGTTGTCGTAGAAGGGCCGTCCATCCGGCCGGTTGTCGAAGGCGATCGTACCTTCGGCCAGACCGACGAAGTTGGCCACGGTCAGGGGAGTTTTCCGGTATTCCAGGGATATGAGGATCCTGCCCCGGGTGGTGTTCATCTCCGCATACAGTCCGTCCTGCAGGGATTGGGCGGACAGCGGTGGCAGGAAGAGAAAGCCCATCATGAATACGAACAGAGTCTTCCATACGATGTTTTTCATCTGTGTCCCCATTGGAGGTTGCGAATCGGGTGTCCGCAGTTCTCCAGGTCATACACGATCCCGTGGGCCAGTTTGTCCGTCACGCCTTTGTAGAACAGACGTACCGTGAATGTGATCACCATTTGATTTTTTCCGTAATCCCGATCGAAATCGAGGAACAGGATCTTCAGATGCTTGCGTTTGACCACCTCGATGATTCTGGAGATTTCCACATCATTTGCCACCGTGATCTTCAGAACCCGGTAGGAGTCTTTGGCGTAGATTCTTTCAAATCTGTTGACGATGACGAGAACAAACAAACCGATCAAAGTTACTAAGATCGCCATCTCGAACAGACCAGCCCCGGCGGCCATGCCTATACCGGCGGCTACCCAGAGGCAGGCGGCGGTGGTCAGTCCGCGGATATTGAATCCCGCCTGTATTATGGCCCCGGCACCGAGGAAACCGATGCCGGTAACGATCTGAGCTGCGATCCGGCTGGGATCCACACGCAAACCTGTACTTTCAGGGCTTCCCGCGTAGATTTGCGCCATAGCTACCGATAGCAGCATGAATAGAGCCGCGCCCATACTGACGAGCATGTTGGTGCGGAGTCCTGCGGCCCGACCGTGGATGTCCCGTTCGAAGCCGATGGCCCCGCCCAGCACACAGGCTACCAGCAACCGTATCAGTAGGTTGCCGCTGATAGATTCGGGAATAAGAGTGAGATTCTGAAGCATATCCTGAAGAGAATAGTTGATTTTGAACGAAAGAAAAAGACCCTTCCAACTGGAGGCCGGTCGAATGTTTGCAGCTCTCGGGTGTCGGTACTACCACCGCGGCGGAGTAAATTTTTGTTAGTGAGTCACCCTAAAAAAAATCGTATTCTAGTACTTTTTTCTTAGAAAACCGTTAGGAGATACTTGCGTATCTTGTGGTTTCGGGTATAATAGGGGCACAATATCTTGTGGGCAGGGTATGAAGTGCCCGTTCTGCCGGCATACTAAGACGCGGGTAGTGGATAAACGAAACCTCGAGGGACTCGATACGATAAGACGTAGGCGGGAATGCTTGGCCTGTGGGCAGCGCTTCTCCACCTACGAGCGAATAGAGTGGACCGGGGTTTCGGTCATCAAGAAGGACGGGCGGCGGGAGAGCTTCGGTCGGGACAAGCTTCTGGCCGGTCTGCTAAAGGCTTGCGAGAAAAGGCCCATCCCGCGGGAAGAAGTCGAGAAGCTTGTCAGCGCAATCGAGGCGGAACTGTACAATTATGGGAGCCGGGAGGTCCCGGCGCAGGTCATCGGGGAGCTGGTAATGGATCGACTCAAGGCCCTCGACAAGGTGGCCTATATCCGCTTTGCTTCGGTGTACAGGGAGTTCACCGATCTCAAGTCGTTTGAGAAGGAGCTGAGAACACTAAAGAAAAACTAAAAGCTTCCTAACGACAGAAGCGTCGCAACTGTGATTTACTCATGACTGGGAGGGGAACTATGTTACGCAAAGTGGAGACTATTCGAAAGAGAAACGGACAAGTCGTTGCCTTTGACCAGGAGAAGATCACCACAGCGATCTGGGCCGCGGTTCAGGCCGTAGGTGGAAGGGATATCGGGAAAGCGCAGAAGCTTTCCGACCAGGTTGTCAAAGGGATTCGACGCAAGTATGAAGACGGAAGTATTCCTTCAGTCGAGCATGTTCAGGACATTGTCGAAAAGGTCCTTGTCGAAAACGGGCATGCCAAAGTAGCCAAAGCCTACATCCTGTACAGAGAACAGCATAAAAACATCCGGGAGGTCACCAAGCTCCTTCGGGATATCACCATAATCGATGACTATCTCGACGAGATGGACTGGAGGGTTCGGGAGAACAGCAACATGACCTACTCCCTCCAGGGTCTCAATGTGCACATCACCCAGAAGGTCGTCTGCAACTACTGGCTCAACAGTGTCTATCCCAAGGAGATCCGGGATGCCCACATCAATGGGGAGTTTCACATCCACGATCTGGGAACACTGGGACCGTACTGCGTTGGTTGGGACCTTCAGGATCTGCTCATCGAAGGATTTCGGGGGGTGCGGGGAAAGGTAGAGTCCAGAGCGGCCCGGCATTTCGACGTAGCCCTGATGCAGGTTGTGAACTTCCTTTACACCCTTCAGGGGGAGGCGGCCGGCGCCCAGGCTTTTTCCAACTTCGACACGCTGCTGGCTCCCTTCATCTACTACGACGGATTGGACTATAAGCGGGTCAAACAGTGTCTGCAGAAGTTCCTGTACAACATGAACGTACCGACCCGGGTCGGTTTCCAGACACCCTTTACCAATATCACTCTGGACCTGAAAGCGCCGCAATACCTCAGAGAGCAACCGGTAGTGATCGGCGGAGAGGTAAAAGACAAGGCCTACGGAGAGTTCCAGGCGCAGATGGACATGTTCAACCGTGCCTTCGCCGAGACGATGAGTCAGGGTGATGCCACCGGACGGCCCTTTACCTTTCCGATTCCGACCTACAATGTGACCACCGACTTTCCCTGGGAATCTGCCCAGCTGGATTCTGTCTGGGAAATGACGGCCAAGTACGGCATTCCCTATTTCTCCAATTTTATAAACTCGGACCTGAACCCGGACGACGTGCGCAGCATGTGTTGCCGGCTGCGCCTGGACAAGCGGGAGCTGCAGAAGCGGGGCGGCGGGCTTTTCGGATCGAATCCTCTGACCGGTTCGGTTGGAGTGGTAACCCTCAACCTGCCCAGGATCGGTTATGAGGCGGGTAGCGAGCAGGAGTTCCTGGACATCCTGAGCAACAGGATGGAGCTGGCCAAGGAGAGCCTGATCATCAAGCGGGAGGTGCTGGAGAAGTTCACAGACCGGGGCCTGTATCCGTACAGTCGCTTTTACCTGCGCAACATCAAAGCAGGATTCGGCAACTACTGGAAGAATCACTTCTCGACGATCGGGATCATCGGCATGAACGATGCGGTGTACAATCTGCTTGGATTCGATCTCACCCAGCCCGAAGGCGTGGCCTTTGCAGTTCGGGCCCTCGATTTCATCCGCAGCAGATTGTCGGATTTTCAAACGGAGACCAACAGCATCTTCAATCTGGAAGCCACCCCTGCTGAAGGAGCCAGCTACCGTCTGGCTCGGATCGACAAGCGGCTGTATCCCGACATCAAGGTCTACAGCGAGGAAGCGCATGCAGGCGGCAACGGAAAGGAGATCCAGGCACCCTACTACACGAACAGCACCCAACTGCCGGTGGGCTTTACCGACGACGTGTTCGAAGCCCTCAAGCTGCAGGACCCGCTTCAGAGCCGCTACACAGGCGGGACCGTTTTGCATGCCTTTCTGGGCGAACGGATGCCTTCCGTCCAAGCCACCAAAGCCCTGGTTAAAAGCATCGCTGAACACTTCCACCTGCCCTACTATTCCCTTACCCCCACGTTCAGTATCTGCGAACAGCATGGCTACCTCAGGGGCGAGCAGCGGGTGTGTCCGAAATGTGGCGAGGTCTGCGAGGTTTGGTCCCGCTCGGTAGGCTATCTGCGTCCTGTGGATCAGTGGAATCCGGGCAAGCAGGTGGAGTTCAAGCACCGGCTTACCTACGACAAACAGCTGGAGGCGCCTGGTCCGAAGAAACGCCCGGCCGCCGAACCGTTTCCGGGGCAGGAGTCGATTCTGGCCCTTGATGAACAGTCCGGCAACCTGGAGCAGGTAGGGACCCCCAAGGCGGCGGCGCTGTAACGCAAAGTTTCGTTGACTTTCAAAGGATGGCAAAGAACCTCTCTGATCGAGTACCCCGGGAAGGTCTCAACCGTGGTTTTCACCGGGGGGTGTAACTTCCGTTGTCCCTTCTGCTACAATTCCGAGCTTGTGGAGCGGCCACATCAGCTGGCCGATCTCAGCTCGGATACGGTTCTGCAGTACCTGAAAGAAAACGTCGGTCTGTATCAGGCTGTGGTGATAACCGGGGGTGAACCCACGCTGAGCGTCGGCATGGAGGATTTTCTCACCCGGGTAAAAGAGCTGGACCTTTGCACCGGGTTGGAGACCAACGGCACGAATCCGAAGATTGTGGCTGTTCTGCTGGAGCGGGATCTTGTAGACTACATAGCCATGGATGTAAAGGCGCCCCTCGAGTGGGACACCTACAGCCGTGCCGCCGGATTGGCCCGGGGCAAGGAAGCATTGCTCGAAAATGTGAAGCGAACCCTGAAGCATCTGAAGAACGCCGGCGTGGAGGTCGAGCTGCGCTGCACCGTAGTGCCCCGCATCCACACGCCGGAGGATATCCTGCGGCTGGCCGGGCAACTGCAGGGGTTTCCCAGCTTCGCCCTGCAGCAGTTCTCCCCGGAGGAGACCCTGGATCCCCGGCTTCGGGACCAGAAGCCCTTCGACGTCGAAGTTTTGACGGAACTTCACGGGGAGATAAAGCCGTTTTTTCCCCGCTGTGAGCTCAGGGGGATCTAAGAGAAAAACTCGATCATCTGCCCGGGTGAAGAAATCACGGATTGAGCGCCGTTTTCCTCGAGTTCCTGCCGGGTCCGGAATCCCCAGAGCACGCCCAGGGCGAACATTCCGCCTCGACGGGCGGTTTGCATATCCGTATTTGTATCCCCCACGTAGAGCACCTCATCAGGATCAAGATCCCAAAGGCGACAGGTTTCCAGGGCGGCGGCGGGATCCGGTTTTGAGGGCACTCCATCCCGGGCGCCGAATACCGGATCGAAGCGCCATTTGCTGAAGTAACGCTCCGCCATCACCGTGGTGAACTGGTGGGGCTTGTTTGAAAGGATAGCCCGCCGAACCTTGCGGTGGACCAGCTTGTCCAGGAGAGGGCCGATTCCAGGATACAGGGCGGTCTGATCGGCCCAGTGGGCAGTGTACTCCTCCCCCATCTGCGCCTGCAGTCGTTCGATCGTCTCCTCCTTGCGGGCGGCCTGGGGCAGGACACGTATTACCAGGTTCCTCATGCCGTCTCCAACGAAGTACTTGTAGGCCTCGATCGGGTGGGTTGGGTAGCCGGAGCGCTCCAGGACGCGATTCATGCAGTCCCCAAGGTCCTGAAGCGTATCGAGCAGCGTTCCGTCCATATCGAATATTACGGCACTGTATTTTCTCATGCTCACCCCGATGCTGTTTTGTAACGCAACCTTCGGCGGCGACGTTGGGCTTCAGAGGAAAATCTTATTCGAACCACAGCCGAGCTTCAAGCCCAACAACAAGATCCGCGCCCTTCATCGTACCATCCCCCTGTTCGAGGGTGCGTTTATCAAAATCCGCGGTCCGGCGTTCTTAAGGTTGAAAGACTGCAGGTGTTTGTGCTTCAATAGTAGATGAAGAGGAAGGAGGGGCGAGAGAGATGAAACGCCCAGTAAAACGGGAGCAACGACGAAGCAATCCACCCCTGGAGTACGACAGGGAACTGCTGCGGGGTAACACCGATTCCCTGCTGTTGTACCTTATCAATGAATCCGGTCGCATTCACGGGTACCGCCTGATCAAGGAAATTCAGCAGCGGAGTGACGGATTTTTCAAATTCCGGGAGGGAACCGTCTATCCTGCTCTGCACAAGCTGGAGAGCGACGGTCTGATCCTGGGAGAGTGGCAGGTTCAGCCCAACGGCCAGCAGAGACGTTACTACAGGATTACCGAAAAAGGAGAAGAGGTGTTGCTCAAGCGGATCAGCATGTGGTTCAAGTTTTCCAACGCAATGAACCTGATCCTCAACCCGGTGCGCTCGTGATCCTATAAACCGCTGTCTCAAATCATGGGAGCGATAGACGCCTATCTCAGCCAGATCAAATCAAATCTCCACCTGGACCCGATTACGGAGCGAAGGGTATTGGGAGAGTTGGAGACCTATTTCGAGGACAAGGTCGAAGATCTGCGAACCGAGGGACTTACCGAGGTGGATGCGGCCAAGGAGGCAATCGACTGTTTTGGTACACCCCGAAAGGTGGCCAGGCTCCTGTACGAGGCGCACAGCAGGGGCAGCTGGTTGGAAACGCTGCTGGCAGCTCAACCCGCGCTTCTGGGAGCCGGTCTGTTCGCCACCCACCTCTGGTCGCAGGGTTTGGTTCTGATCCCCGCTTTCGCCCTCCTGTTATTCGTGACCCTGTTGGGCTGGCTGAAGGATAAACCGAACTGGTTGCATCCCTGGATGGGGTTCGCCTTTGCGCCTCTGCTGGCTGCGGTTTTTATGTCACGCAACTTCGTATATCACTCGATCTACGGCATATTGGTCGGTTCGGGTGTGTCCACCGAACACATTGCCCTCCTGCTTTTTCTGGGTCTGTACGGGGTGGCTTTCTGGATTGTCCTGGCCGTGGTCTCCAGGGTCCTGAAGAGGGATTGGCTGCTGGTATCCTACATGCTCGCACCCCTGCCTCTGCTTGGAATCTGGATCACCGCAATCGACCGGGGGGGACAGATCCTGTTTTCCCTTGGCATACACATCCACCAATGGGACCGAAACATGTTGCTCGCCTTCCTGCTGTTGGGTTTGTCCGCGGCTCTGTTCATTCGTCTGCGCCAGCGGCTATTAAAGGTGGCGATCCTGCTGGTGATCGGCATGGGTTCCACTATAATTGCCGGTTGGACCGTGCTGGGGGCCAATCATTTCTTCAACCTCCTGTTGATCTCCGCAATTCCCATTTCCACGGTTCTGATTCCCGCAGCCCTTGCCACCCTGTTCGTACATCAGGCGGAGTGATGGAGCTGTAGATGAGGGAAATCAAAAATATCCTCTTTATTACCACCGATCAGCAGCGCCAAGACTCCCTTCCCTGCTACGGCTTGGATTTCATGGAGACCCCGGCTCTGAGCCGCCTGGCCGGGGAAGGAGTCGTATTTGATCGGTGCAGTTCGGTCTCACCGATCTGCCAGCCCGCCCGGGCATCCTTCATCCTGGGGCAGTACCCGCTGGTCACGGGGGTAGCCCACAACTTCCGCTGGATCCGCCCCGATTCGCCGACCATCGCCCGGGCTTTCGGGCGCGCCGGGTGGAACACAGCCGCCATCGGCAAGATGCATTTCCACCCTTGGGATAACCCTGAAGGTTTTGCTGCCAGAATCAGCGCGGAGGACAAACGGCACTACTTCCGACCGGATGACTATACCCTGTTCCTGGAGGCGAATGGATACAGCCGGGACCATCCGGCGACTTTTCCCGGTTACCAGGAACAGCTGGGTGCGGCTGTCAGCCCCCTTCCCGAGCAGCTGCATATCGACTCTTTTATAGGCGCCCAGGCTGTGCGCTGGATCGAGCAACAGGCTGGGGAACCCTTTTTCTGCTGGGTATCCTTCAACAGCCCCCACGATCCATACGATCCGCCTGCGGAGCTGGCAGATCTGTACCGGGAGGCTCCGATCCCCGAGGCCTGGGGCTCCGCCGCGGAGCTCGAGCACAAACCCGCCTACCAGTCGAGGATTCTGGATTTCTACAACAACAACCTCCTGTACGGCACCGACTACAGAAAGCTCGCGAGATCTTCGATTCGCAGGATCCGTGAGTACTATCTGGCTACGGTAACCTTGGTAGATCGACAGATCGAGCGGATCCTGGCAGCCCTGGAAGCTAAGGGGCTTTCGGAATCGACCCTGGTTGTGTTCTCCTCCGATCACGGCGATCACCTGGGCGATCACGGTCTACCGTTCAAGGAGACCTTCTACCAGAGCGCGTTGATGGTTCCCCTGATCGTGCGCGGCCCCGGCGTGGCGGCGGGTGCGCGCTCAGGCGCCCAGGTAAACTGGCTGGATCTGCACGCCACCTTTCTTTCGTTGGCGGGAATCGAAGTGCCCGATCACGTCCAGGGCAGGGACATCAGCCGTCTGTTTGCCGAACCCGAAAACCTGGTCGACCGGGAAACGGGAAAGCCGGATCCCTACTATCAGATTGCCTTCAGCGAGCTCCTGGGCGGTGCCATGGTGTGCAACGGGCGCTACAAGCTCGTGCTCTGCGACGACGGGGACGGGGAGCTCTACGATTTGGAGGAGCGACCGCTTGAGGTCAACAACCACTTCCGGGATCCCTCGTTCCGTGAGATCAGAGAACAACTGAGCGGGCAGCTCGCCGCCCACCTGGTCGGTCACAGCCGCATTCGCTCCTTCGGCGGAGGAAGACACCCTTCAGATCCCCAGCGGGACAGCTGCTTCGCAGAGATCCGCCGTCAAATCGATGCCGGGGAACTTTTCTTGAAAACCTGAAATTCAGTACATTGGCGAAAAAGCAGCACATACTTTCCTGCAAGAGAGGAGCGGAAAGCGAATGGGATCGCTGAACAAGAAGTATCAGCTCTATTGGGGAGATCTTCACAATCACAATGCGGTGGGCTACGCAAAGGGATCTTTGGAGAGGTCGATAGAGATCGCCCAGGAGCACCTGGATTTCTTCGCCTTTACCGGACACGCCTCGTGGCACGACATGCCGATCATGCCTGGGGAGCGGCATATGCACTGGGTAAAGGGTTTCGAGGCCCATTCCAAGCATTGGCCCAAGACCCGCACGCTGATGAAAGAGGCAAACAGCGATCGCTTTGTTTCCCTCCTGGGCTACGAATGGCACTCCAGTGCCTTCGGCGATTACTGCCTGATCTTTCCGGAGGACCAGCCGGATCTTTTCCTCCCGGACCACGTGGAAAAGCTCCTTGCCTTCGCCAAGAAGAAGAAGGCGCTGGCCATCCCCCATCACGTGGGCTACAAGCTCGGATGGCGGGGATACAACTGGCAGTACTTCGATCCCCAGGTAAGCCCCGTGGTGGAGATTTTCTCCGAACACGGCTGTACGATGAGCGATCGGGCGCCCTACCCGATGATCCTCCACTCCAATGGCGGCCGTGCGGTATCCCAGACGATCGAGTATCAGCTGGACCGGGGAAAGCGCTTCGGGTTTGTTGCCTCCACGGATGATCACTTCGGCTATCCCGGTGCCTATGGCGAGGGGTTGGTCGGTGTGTGGGCTGAGCAGCTCAGCGCCGCCGGCCTTTTCGAGGCCATCCGCGGCCGACGGACCGTGGCGGTCACCGGAGACCGGATCGGGCTGGCCGTCACATTGAACGATCACCCAATGGGAAGCGAGATCGTCTACGAGCCGGATCGGTTCTTCGAGGTCGAGGTCCAGGGACCGGATTCGCTTGAGATGATCGAGCTGCTGCGTAACGGCAGGACGATCCACCGTTTTTTTCCGGAAGATCTCATCAGTTCGCCCCTGAAGCTGCCCGGGCGGGCCAAATGCCGCTTTCAGTACGGGTGGGGTCCCTGGTCCGCTTTGTCCATGGAGAGGATCTGCCAGTGGGATGTGAGGATCGCGATCGAAGGGGGAAAGTTCAGCGGAGTAGAGAGGCACTTCCAAACCGGGCCGTACGACGAGCAGCTTCGTGACAGGCTGATCCACACTTCAGAAAGAGAGCTGCATCTGAAGTCCTTCACCTCCCGCAAGCAGGCCTTCCTTGAGGATGCCACCAAATCCGTGATCCTGGAGATGGAGGCGGATCCGGAGGCCAAGCTGATTCTGGAGTTCTCTCAACCGACGGAAAAGCGATTCGTGGTGCCGGTAGCCGATCTGATTTTGGAGAACGCCGTCGAGTTCACCGGGGTATTTACTACGGAGAGCTTCGTGCTTCACCGGCTGGTGTCCCCGGAGCAGTACAGCTGCCGGGTTCACTGGCAGGACAGGGGCCGTGAGCAGCGGGAGGGCGGAGACATGTACGTCCTCCGCGTCCGCCAGCACAACAACCAGTGGGCCTGGTCCAGCCCGATCTGGGTAGGCTGAGGGTGGGTCGAACAGGCCGAGCGGCATGATTCGATTTCAACGCTGCGGTTTTTCTCTCCAGCGCGAACCCTTCCTGCGTCCTTTTCACTTCAAGGGAGGATCTTTCAACGAGAAGTGGATCA
>Ga0272441_10015145_pt1 | contig 10830 bp, 6 predicted proteins | sample SSMProp6N_FD_193582 | JGI IMG/M metagenome (GOLD analysis project Ga0272441, IMG submission 193582) | Marine sediment archaeal communities from Little Sippewissett salt marsh, Falmouth, MA, United States - SSM-Prop-6N | ecosystem: Environmental > Aquatic > Marine > Wetlands > Sediment ...
ACGACGGCCAACAACTCCTCGAACTGCGCGTCGGTCTCGCCGGGGAAGCCCACGATGAACGTGGTGCGGATGGCGATTCCGTCCACGCGGTCTCGGAGCTTGTCCAGCAGCTTCTCCACCGCGGCGCGCCCCACGCCGCGGCCCATCCGCCGCAGGATCGTCTCGTTGATATGCTGCAGCGGGATGTCCACGTAGGGCAGCACGCGTTGCCCCGCGGCCAGCACGTCGATCAGCTCGTCGGTGAAGCGCCGCGGATAGGTGTACATCAGCCGCAGCCAGGTGGCCCCGTCCAGCTCGTCCAGGCGCCGCAGCAGGGCGGGCAGGCTTGCGTCGCCGCCGAGGTCCTGTCCGTAGGCCGTGGTGTCCTGCGCGATGATGCTGAGCTCCACCGCTCCGTCGTCGATAAGCTGGCGGGCCTCGGCCAGCACCGCCTCGGGCTGCTTCGACCGCAGCGGGCCCCGAATGGCCGGGATCGTGCAGTAGCTGCAGCGCTGCGAGCAGCCCTCGGCAATCCGCAGGTACGCGGTGTGACGCGGCGTCAGGCGGAAGCGCCCCGCGTCGTCCGGGACCGAGCAGGGAGAGGACAGGCGCGTGAGGCGCCGCTTGCCCCGCACCGCCGCCAGCACCGCGCCGCGGTCGTTCACGCCGACCAGTGCGTCGATTCCCGGGGCGAGCTCGTACAGCTTCTCCCCGTCGCGCGTGGGCAGGCAGCCGGCTACCACCACCCGCCGCGTCCGCCCGCTGCGCTTGTGGTCCAGCGCCTCGCGGATGACGGCCAGCGATTCGTCCCGGGCGGCCGAGAGAAACCCGCATGTATTGATCACGATCACGTCGGCGTCGTCCATCGGCGCGCCCACGACGAACCCGGCCTCGGCCAGCTCGGCCAGCATCTTCTCGCTATCGACCAGGTTCTTGGGACAGCCCAGCGAGACGAGGCACACGGTGGGGGATTGTTGCGGATTGGATTGCTTTGGCATGGGAAGCTATTGGTTAACAGGCAATCAGTAAGCAGTAAATGGTAATCAGGGGCGCGCTGCCCGCATCGGCGGCGAGACCGACTCGCCGGTTGCGGATTGCCAAGTACTGGCTGTTCGTTGTGTCTGCCCGCCCACGGGCGGGTCGCATGTCGTTTTTCGCCGCTCGGCGATTATACTGCCCCCATGACCGATGAGTTTAAGCCATTTTCCCTCGGCGGCGTGCGGATCGGCTTTCCCGTGGTGCTGGCGAGCCTGGCCGGGTACACCGACCTGGCCTACCGCATGCTCTGCCGTCGCCGCGGGGCCGAGTACTGCGCCAGCGAAATGATCCTCGACCGCTGCGTGCTGGCGCGACGCCGCAAGCCCAACCCGCTGATCGCCATCGGCGAGCAGGACCACCCCGTCGGGGGCCAGCTTATCGGCAACGACCCGGCCACCATGGCCGACGCCGCGGTGGCGCTGTCTCGCCTGGGATTCGACGTGGTGGACCTGAACTTCGCCTGCCCGGTCAACAAGGCCCTGCGGCGAAAACGCGGCGGATTCCTCATGAACGATCCCGCCCGCGTGTTGGAGATCACCCGCGCCGTGCGGGCCGCCTGCGATCGGCCGGTCACGCTCAAGCTCCGCCGACGCTACCGCCATGAGCACGAGGACGACAACCTCTGGCGAATCGCCGAGGGCGCCTTCGATGCGGGCGCCGCCGCCGTCGCCGTCCACGCCCGCAGTGTCGAGGCCAAGTACTCCGGCCCGGCCGACTGGGAATTCCTCGCCGAGCTCAAGCGGCGCTTTCCCGAGCGAACCGTGCTCGGCTCGGGCGATATGCTTACGCCGGCTGCGGCGCTGGAGGCGCTGCGCGACACCGGGGTTGATGGCGTCCTGGCCGCCCGCGGGGCGCTGGGAAACCCCTGGTTCTTCCGCCAGGTCAAGGACCTGGCAGCCGGACGCGAGCCGTTCCATCCATCCCTCGCCGAGCAGCGCAACGCCCTGCTGGAGCATCTCGCCGGCGCCGTCGAACTCTACGGGCCGGAGAAAGGGCCGCGGATGATGCGCAAGTTCGGCATCAAGTACGCCCGCCTGCACCCCACGCCCAAGGCCGTCCGCATCGCGTTCGTCGCCGTCAAACGCCCCGAGGACTGGTACGACGTGGTCGAACGGTATTACACGGACTGACGTCCCGCGAGCCGGCGATTCTGCAGGGCAGGCAGGCTGCTCGCCCCACGCCCGTGGCGAGCGCCTTCACCGCGTCCTTAATTACCGGTTACTGTTTCCTGGTCACTGTTCACTGGTTACTTCCTGCCGTTTTGGTAGAATTCTGCCAATGCACAAATTGATCGACATCGTGGAAGGTTTCGCCGCGCCGCGGATCGTGGTGCTGGGCGATTACATGCTCGACTGTTACGTCTACGGCGACGCCGAACGGATCAGCCCCGAGTCGCCCGTGCCGGTGCTCAACGTCGTCCGGAGCGAAAGCCGTTGCGGTGGCGCGGGCAACGTGGCGGTGGCCGTAGCGGCGCTGGGCGGGCGTCCCATCTGCGTCGGTCTGTCCGGAAAGGACGCCGCCGGCGAGGAACTGGCGACGCTGCTGGGCGCCGCCGGGGCGCAGACCGCGCCGCTGCTGAAGCTCGCCGATCGTCGCACCACTGTCAAGACCCGCCACGTCGGACTGGCCCAGCATCGTCACGCCCAGCAGATGCTCCGCGTGGACAGCGAGGACACCGCTGCCCTGTCCGACGAGCTGCACAACACGCTGCGGGCGGCCGTGCGCGGCGAGCTGGCCGACTGCGCACTGCTGGCTATCGAGGACTACGGCAAGGGCGCGCTGGACGACCTGGTCACCCCGCAGATCATCGCCGACGCCCGGGCCGCCGGCGTGGGCGTGCTGGTGGACCCCGCACGCTCGGCCGACTATGCACGATACCGCGGCGCGACGTTGCTGACGCCCAACCGCTTCGAGACCGAGCAGGCCAGCGGCATCAAGATCACCGACGCCGACTCGCTCCACCGCGCCGCCCGGCAGGTCCGCAACATCGCCCAGGCCGACGCCGTCCTCGTCAAGCTGGACAAGGAAGGGGCCTACCTCCTTGCCGGCGACGAGGGACGCATGATCCCCACCCGCGCCCGATCGGTCTACGACGTGACCGGCGCGGGTGACATCGTCCTGGCGACGCTGGCGGTGGCGCTGGCCCAGGGCGTCGAGCTGTCCGACGCGGCTGCGCTGGCCAATATCGCCGGCGGGCTGGAGGTCGAACGCTTTGGCGTGGTTCCCATCGCCCGCACGGAGCTCATCGACGAGCTGCACCGCATGATCGGCCTGCGCGGCGGCAAGGTGATGTCCCGCGACCAACTTGCCGAGCACCTCGCCCGCCGACGCGCGCGAGGCGAGGCCGTGGTGTTTACCAACGGCTGCTTCGACCTGCTTCACATGGGTCACGTGCGCTATCTTCAGCAGGCGCGCGAGCTGGGAAGCTGCCTGGTGGTGGCGATCAACGCCGACGAAAGCGTGCGGCGGCTCAAGGGCCCCGGGCGCCCGATCATCGGCGCCGGCGAGCGGGCCGAGATGCTCGCCGCCCTGGAGTGCGTGGACTACGTCACGATCTTCGACGAGGATACACCCATCCCACTGCTGGAGCTGCTGAAACCGGAACTGCTCGTCAAGGGCGGCACGACGCCCAGCGTCGTCGGGCAGGAGCTGGTGGAGGGCTACGGCGGGAAGGTCCGCACGCTCAGCGCAGTGGACGGGCTGAGCACCACGCAGATCATCGAGAGTATCCTTAACGGCAGCCGGCCGGGTTAGCGGACGGGGCATGGGCGTGCTGCCCATGCGCGGCAGGGTTCTCGCGGCCGTGCTGAAACGTTTTCCGCGGGCGAGGCGCCTGCGGCACGCATGGCCGTCTTGGCCATGCCACATGAGAGCAGGGAGCGCATCATGGCGAACAAGGCCGTCTTCATGGATCGGGACAACACGCTGATCGAGGACCCGGGTTACCTGAGCGATCCGGGCGCGGTCAAGCTGCTTCCGGGGGTGGAGCTGGCCGTCAAGTCGCTCGCGCAGGCGGGGTACAAGGTGGTGGTGGTAACCAACCAGTCCGGAATCGCCCGCGGCCTGCTGAGCGAGGACGATCTGGAACAGATTCACGCCGAGGTGCGTCGCCAACTCGCCGAGAAGGGTGCCCACCTCGACGCGATCTATTACTGCCCGTTCCACCCCGAGGGGACGGTCGAGCAGTACGCCCACGAATCGCAGCTTCGCAAGCCGCAGCCGGGCATGCTGATGAAGGCCGCCTCGCAAATGCAGATCGACTTGGCATCGAGCTGGATGATCGGCGACGGCGCACGCGACGTGGAAGCGGGACAGCGCGCCAGTTGCCGGACCATCCGCGTCCGCGGGAGGGTCGCCCCCACGCACCAGGCGCCCAGCCCGGACGCCGACGAGAGCGTACAGGCCGACTTCACCGTGCGCAATCTGGTGGACGCGGCCCGCATCATTCTGCGCGAGGGCGGGCGCGTTCCCGTGGCGAACATCGCCGCTGCGAAGGCCGCTGCCGCCGCCACGGTCAGCCCGCCGGTTGCGCCCGCGCCACCTTCCCAGCCGGCGCCCGCGGAAGCCCCGCCCGCGCCCGCCGAGCCCGCGCCGCCCGTTCGCGAGGAAGGCATGGACGATAGCACGGTGCGTCGCGAAATCCTCCGCCAGCTTCGCCTCATCGCCGCCGAACGCCGCAGCGAGGAGTTCAGCGTCACCAAGCTGCTTGCGGGCATGGTACAGATGCTGGCGCTGCTGGCGCTGGTGCTGACCTTCTGGCGCATGATGCAGAACGAGCTGCCCGCGGCCTCGCTGTGGGCCCTGATCGCCTTGACGTTCCAGGTTATGGCCCTGACGTTCTTCATGATCCAGAGACAGAAGTGACAGGGACGGGGAGCCAGCAGGCGGTGGGCGCCGGCTCGGGCTTTGCCGGCTGTCGATTACGGGCTACCGGATACTTCACAGGGAGGATTCCCATGAACCGACTGACCGCAATCATCTCCGTTCTGGTCGCGCTGGCGATTTCGGCCGGCGGATGCCGCAAGGACAACTCGCCGTCGGGCGAGGCGAGTACCCAGCCGGCGAATGAGCCCGCCGAGCAGGTCGTGCCCCTCTCGCCCCCGCCGGCCGGGACCGAAGCCATCGCCCCGGCCCGGCTCGCCGAGGCGCAAAGGCTGATCAACGGCGGCGTGCGATACCTGCTGGCCACCCGCGACGCCGACGGCGGATGGAGCATCCACGGGGCGCTCAAGCCCGCGATTACGGCAATGGTGCTCAAGGCGCTGGTACAGCATCCGGACTTCGACGCCGAGAGCGAGGTGGTGGCCCGCGGTTTCGACGTGCTGCTGAGCTACCAGCGAACCGACGGGGCGGACGCCGGGGCGATCTACAACCCGCCCGAGGGCCTGGCGAACTACACCACGGCCGTGGCGGTGATGGCGCTGGCCGCGGCGGACGACCCGCGCCACACGGCCGCCATGCGGCGGGCGGTGGAGTTCCTCAAGGGCCAGCAGATTGTCGCCGGAAGCGAGAGCCCCGAGGGCGAGGCGATCGACGAGGCCCACCCGTTCTACGGCGGCGTGAGCTACGACAGGCACGGCCGGCCGGACCTGAGCAACGTCGGCATGTGGGCCCAGGCGCTGCACGACGCGGGCGTTTCGGGCGAGGACCCCGCTTTCCAGCGGGCGGCGGTGTTCCTCACGCGGACGCAGAATCGCAGCGAGTCCAACACGCTGGCGTGGGCGGCCGCCGGGAGCAACGACGGCGGGTTCGCCTACGCGCCGGCGCTGGCGGGCGATCTGACGGCGGGCGAGTCCAAGGCCGGGCCGGGCCCGGGCGAGACGGGCCTGCGGAGCTACGGTTCGATGACGTACGTGGGCTTCAAGAGCCTGCTGTACGCCGAGGTGGGGCGTGACGATCCGCGGGTGCGGGCGGCGTGGGACTGGATCCGCACCTACTGGAGCCTCGACAGCAACCCGAACATGCCCGCCGTCCAGTCGCTCCAGGGGCTGTACTACTACTATCACGCCTTCGCCAAGGCGCTGCGGGCGTGGGGACAGGACGTGGTCACCGACGCCGAGGGCCACGAGCATAACTGGCGCGCAGAGTTGATCCAAACGCTGGCTGCCCGCGTCGGCGACGACGGTTCGTGGGTGAACGACGCCGACCGCTGGCAGGAAGGCTCGCCCGTGCTGGTCACGACCTATGCCGTCATCACTCTGCAGGAAACGCTCAAGAAGTAACCGGTAACCGGGAACCGGGATGCGAATCGTGCCTTGCCCCCGTCCGGCGGCGACGGTATCGTAATCGCTTCATTTTTCCCAGCCGAAGGAGCAACCCATGGAAATCAGGCCCTTTCGCGGATGGCGATATTCCGGCGACGCCGGCGACGTGAGCAGCTACATCGCGCCGCCGTACGACGTGCTCAACCAGCAGGACAAAGACAATCTGCTGTCTCGCAGCGAGCAGAACATCGTTGCCGTCGATATGCCCTACGTGCCGCCCAAGGAACTCGGCCCGGAGGAGGTCTACCGCCAGGCGGCCGAGCGGCTGAAGCAGTGGCAGGCCGACGGCGTGCTGGTGCAGGACGATCGCCCGGCGGTCTACGCTTACGAGCAGACCTACAGTTGGGCGGGCAAGACGTACAGCCGCCGGGCGATGCTCTGCGGCGTGCGCGCGACGGCGCTGGGCGAGGACGTGATTCCGCACGAGCACACCTTCGCCGGGCCCAAGGCCGACCGTCTTCGGCTTACCGAGTGCACCGGCGTGCAGCTTTCGCCGATCTTCGGGTTCTTCGACGACGCCGGCGGCGTGAGCGAAACCCTCTGGTCCGCCGCCCGGGGCGCGCCCACCATCCAAGGCAAGCTCCGCGATGTGCACGAGAAGCTATGGGTGATCGACGATGAAGCGGTCATCGCCAAGATCGCGGCCGCCTTGGCCGACCGTCCGGTCTTCATCGCCGACGGGCACCACCGCTACACCACGGCCATGAACTACGCCACCGAGCTGCGCAAGAGTGGACGCATCGACGAGAAGCACGAGGCCAATTTCGTGATGTTCTGCCTGGTTGCTCGCAGCGATCCGGGCCTGCTGGTGCTGCCCACGCATCGCATGGTCCGCGGGCTCAAGGAAGGCTTCAGCGTGGAGGCCCTGGCCGAAAGCTTGCCCGAGTTCACCTGGAAGCGATGCAGCGTGGACGAGGCGAACCTGGCCGACGCCGACGCGTTCCTGCGCAAGTACGGTAGCGGGGCGATGGCGTTCATCGGCGCCCACCCGGCCGAGATATGGGTCGGCCGCCTGAACGACCCGAAGGCGATGGCCGAGCTTGCCCCCGACGAGTGCGAGGAATGGCGCCGCCTGGACGTGGCGATCCTGCACCGCCTGGTGATCGACAAGGCGCTGGCCGCTTGGAAGACCGACCAGACCGCCCTGGAGTATACCCCCGACGGACGCGCGGTGATGGCCGCCTGCAAGGCCGGCTCGATCGACCTGGGCGTTTGCATGCAGGGTACGCCCCTGGAGGCCGTAGAGGCTATCGCCAACCGCGGCGCGTCCATGCCCCACAAGTCCACCTACTTCTATCCCAAACTCGCCACTGGAATGGTGATTAAACCCCTGGAACTCGGGACCGGAGACTAGGGATCGGGACCGGGGTATCCTGGAACAGGGAACTGGGAGCCGGCGGCGAGCGCCGGGCGCGTCGTCGTGAACGAGCCCGAGCGGCAGCGAGGGAGAATCGCAGCCCACGGGCTTAGACGCTGGTGGCGAGCGAGAGGCGCTCGTATTCGGGAGCCGGAGGCCCTGATCGCGCCGAAGGGACACTCCCGCAATGTCCGGCGACTTTCTGATCCGCCGCTTTCGCTCGCGGCTGGTTCATCAATGCGCTGATTCGGGCGCCGTGGCGTATTCCTTGCCATCGGCGCGAGGCAGATCACGATTCACGAATGATGCTCTCTGCCGCGCGGAGTCCGTCGATCGCGCTGGTGACGATCCCGCCGGCGTATCCGGCGCCTTCGCCCACGGGGTAGAGCCCGCGGGCGGTAACCGACTGCAGCGTCTCGTCCCGTTCGATCCGCACGGGGCTGGAACTGCGCGTCTCGGCTGCATAGAGCAGCGCCCTGCCGCGGTCCACCCTTCGCAGCGAGCGGAGCATGGGGACAATCGCATCCGCCAGCGTCCTCGCGACGAATTCCGGCAGCACGCCGTGCAGGTCGGCCGGGGCGGCGCGCTCGCAGGATCGCTCATCCGGAATCGCGCCCGGGCGGCGCCGGGCCAGGAAGTCTTCCAGCGTGCAGGCGGGCAACGCATAGGCCCCTCCGCCGGCGGCGAACGCCCGCGCCTCGATCTGCTCCTGCCAGGCCACGCCCGCCAGCGGCCCGCGCGTTTCGCCCGCGTCCGAGAAGTCGTCCGGTTGCACGGGCACGAGGAAGGCGGCGTTTCCCCAGTCGCTGTCGCGGGCGGCCAGGCTCATCCCGTTGGTGGTCAGCCTGCCCGGCGAGGAGGCGCAGGCGATCACCAGCCCGCCCGGGCACATGCAGAAGCTATAGCACGCCCGCGCGTCGCCGGCGGGGCGGCGGGTGAGGCGGAAGCCGGCCGCCCCCAGGCGCGGATGCCCGGCGGCGCGGCCGAACTGCGAAACGTCGATCTGCTCCTGCGGCAGCTCCACGCGGACGCCGACGGCGAAGGGCTTGGGCGAAAGCGCCACGCCGCTGCGGTGGAGCATGGCGTAGACGTCCCGCGCGCTGTGCCCGGTGGCCAGGATGCAGCGCGACGCCGCCAGCGGCTGACCGTTGACCCCCAGTCCCGCAAGCCGCCCGTTGCGAAGGTCCAGCCCCTCAAGGCGCGACGCGAAGCGGACCTCCCCGCCGAGGGCAATGATTTCCTTCCGCAGGTTGGGCACGACGCGGGTGAGGCGGTCGCTGCCGACGTGCGGCTCGGCGTCGACGAGGATCGAATCGTCCGCCCCGCACGCCACCAGCAGCTCCAGCACCGTTTGCAGATGTCCGCGGAGCTTGCTGCGCGTGGTGAGCTTGCCGTCGGAGTACAGCCCGGCCCCGCCCTCGCCGAACAGGACGTTGTCCTCGCCGTCCAACTCGCCCGTCGACCAGAACCTCGCTACGCTGGAGCGCCGCTGCTCGACCGCCCGGCCCCGCTCGACGAGGATCGGCGCCAGTCCCGCTCGCGCCAGGCGCCATGCCGCCAGCAGCCCGGCCGGGCCGGCGCCCACCACGACGGGACGGTCCACGTGACGGGGAGGCGACGCAAGGCGCGGGTGTGAAAGGACGCTGCGAGGCTCGGGGGGTTCCTGCGAAGTCTCGTCGACGATTTCGATTCCGCCGGCTCGCTGCCACTTGCTGCGGTGGGTTCGCGCCGCGTCGGCGGCAATCTCCACTTCCACCGAAAGCGCGAACTGCACGCCGCCGGGCCCGCGCGCGTCCACGGATCGCCGCAGCACGCGGACGGACGGCACGTCGCTCGCGTCGATGCGGAGTTCCCTCGCCACGGCCGCCGGCAGCGACGCGTGGGTGTAGTCCAGATCGACCTTCAACTGGGTCAGGCGGATTCGCATCGCTGCAGCGTAGTGATCGGGCGCGGGTTTGGCCATTGTGAATAAGCGCGCCACACGCTAGACTTTGGGATGATCCGGCGTTGGGCCGGACAAGCCGATGCAGCAAGGAAAGTTTGAACAAACGAATGCACTTTGAAGACCTCGGGCTCATCGAGCCCATCCTCCAGGCCGTCCGGTCGGAAGGCTACACGCAACCCACCCCGATCCAGGAGCAGGCGATCGGAGCTCTGCTGGAAGGTAAGGATATGTTGGGCTGTGCCCAGACCGGTACGGGCAAGACAGCCGCCTTCGCACTGCCCATCCTCCAGCGCCTGCACCAGACGCATCCGCACGTGGAGCATCACGTGCCGGCAGCGGCGCCGCCCGTCGAAGAGGCGCCGCAAGAGGGCAAGAGCAGGAAGGGGCGCCGCCGCCGAGGGCGCCGCGACAAGGGCAAGCCCAAGGCCGACACGCGTCCGCATCCGCCGGTGCGGGCGCTGATCCTGAGCCCCACGCGCGAGCTGGCCGCCCAGATCGATGAGAGCTTCACCGCGTACGGCAAGAATCTGCCGCTGCGGCACACGGTGATCTTCGGCGGCGTCAAGCAGGGCCCGCAGGCCCGCGCGCTGCGCGACGGGGTGGATATCCTCGTGGCGACCCCCGGGCGCCTGCTGGACCTGATGGGCCAGCGCCTCGTGAAGCTCGCCCACGTGGAAGTGTTCGTGCTCGACGAAGCCGACCGAATGCTCGATATGGGTTTCATCCACGACATCCGCCGCGTGGTGGCCGAATTGCCCGCCGAACGCCAGACGATGCTCTTCTCGGCCACCATGCCGTCGCGCATCCAGTACCTGGCTGATTCGATTCTGAATGACCCGGTGGAAGTGCGCGTCTCGCCGGAGCGGCCCGAGGCGACGACGGTGGACCAGAAGGTGTTCTTCGTGGAGCGGTCGAGCAAGCCTGCGCTGCTGGAGCACCTGCTGGACAGCGAAGACGTTACCCGCGTGCTGGTGTTCGCCCGGACGAAATTCGGGGCCGACCGCCTGACGCGGCAGCTCGGCAAGGCCGGGATCGACGCCGAAGCGATCCACTCCAACAAGACGCAGGGCGCCCGCGAGCAGGCCCTGGCGAAGTTCAAGAAGGGACGCACCCGCGTGCTCGTCGCCAGCGACATCGCCGCGCGCGGGATTGACGTGGAGGAGATCTCCCACGTCGTGAACTACGACATGCCCAACGAAGCCGAGGTCTACGTCCACCGCATCGGGCGGACCGGGCGGGCGGGGCAT
>Ga0272441_10015146_pt1 | contig 10830 bp, 9 predicted proteins | sample SSMProp6N_FD_193582 | JGI IMG/M metagenome (GOLD analysis project Ga0272441, IMG submission 193582) | Marine sediment archaeal communities from Little Sippewissett salt marsh, Falmouth, MA, United States - SSM-Prop-6N | ecosystem: Environmental > Aquatic > Marine > Wetlands > Sediment ...
GCCGGACTCCCTTTCGGCGCGCGAGGCTGCCCATCCGGCGCGCGGCGCATTGCTCGTCGGCCGGGAGGCGGCATTCCGCTCGATGGCGAGCATGCGCATGGTCGGCGGAAACGGCCATGCTTTCGGGCCACCGTTTCGAGCCACGCCGCGACGGGGCGGGCGGGGAAGCCCGCCCGGCCCTTCGCGGTGCAGCCAAGCTGACACACACCCCTACTGCATCCTTCAAGAAGCAGGCGCTGGTATTGTCCTCCGCCATGTGCTAGGCTCCGCATCTGGAACACGCACTTGCTCCTGTTCCTGATGGAAGGGCCCGGAGCGGATGCTGTCGAGAAGTGGAGCGGAACGGTAGAAAGGGGGCAAGATGAAGAAGCTGATTCCTGTCGTCGCGCTGGTGCTGATCGTCGCGGTGATCGTGGTGATAAGGAAGGGCGGCCCGGCGGCCGAGGTGGAGCCGGTGGTCTGGTACGGCATGATGCCGCATCCGTATATCACGGAGGTCCAGGGCGGCGTGGCCGCTGCGGAGGCGAAGACCGGCACGAAGATGCTCAAGGTCGTGGGCCAGGAGTGGACGCAGGACAACGAGAACGCCAACATCAAGGCGCTCTCGACCAAGGGACACAAGTGCTTCAGCGTCTTTCCCGGCGATCCCGCGGGCGCAAACGGCCTGTTCGCCCAGCTGGTACGCAACGGTCAGCATGTTGTCGCATACGGCGCCGAGCCCAACCTGCCGACGCCGGCCTCATTCACGGTTGCCACGGACATTCACCAGGCGGCCACCGACGCCTGCGAGGAACTCGTGAAGCTGATGGGCGGCAAGGGCAACATCCTGAATGTGCTCGAGACCGTCACGGACGTGAACACCAAGGTGCGGGACGACGCCATCATCGCGGTGGCGGCGAAGTACCCGGACGTCAATATCGTGCAGACGATCTCGGACATGTCTCAGGTGAGCGTGGCCAAGGAGAAGATACAGAGCGCCCTGGCCGCGCGCGGCGAGGAAATCGATGGCATCATCACCACCGGCTACAATCCGACGATCGCCGCGGCGGCGGTGCTGACCGAGTGGCACGCCGGCAAAAGCCATAAGCGTATCCGCTACATAGGCATCGACACCGGCCCGACCGTCATGGAGGCGATCCGCAACGGCTCCATCGACGCGACGGTCTCCCAGAATCCCTTCGGCCACGGCTACATCTCCTGCACCCTCCTGTCCAAGATGGCTGCGGGTTGGACGCCGAAGAACAAGTACCAGTTCATCAACGCGGGACACGTCATCGTCAACAAGGCTAACATCGACACCTACGCGGGCGAGATCAAGGCTATCACCGATGCCATCATCGCGGACATCGAGGCGAAGTACCTGAAGTCACCGGAGTAGGCATTGCTGGAACTCCGCGGCATCTCGAAGTCCTTTCCCGGCGTCAAGGCGCTGGAGGACGTCAGCGTGACGTTCGACGCGGGCGAGATCCATGCCCTTGTCGGCGAGAACGGGGCCGGCAAGAGCACCTTGATGAAGATAATCACGGGGATCTACAGGCCCGACTCCGGGCAGGTCATTCACGACGGGACGCCGCTCAACTTCGGCAGCTATCGCGAGAGCCTCGAGGCCGGGATCGACATCGTCCACCAGGAGATACAGGTGGTGCCCGAGAGCACCGTGGCCGAAGGCATCATGATCGACAAGCTGATCACGGTGCCTCACACGGGGATAATCCGCTGGGACGAGGTCAACAAGGCGGCGCTCACCTACATGCGCATGGTTGAACTGGATATCCCGCCGAATACGTTGATCAAGAGCCTGAGCCCGGCCCAGAAGCGCCTTACCCAGATCGCCCGGGCCCTCGCCGCGGACGCCAGGGTGATCCTGCTTGACGAACCGACAAGCGCCCTGACCGAGCACGAAGCGGAGAATCTCTTCCGCATTCTGCGCGACCTGCGGGCCAGGGGCGTCACCCTCGTCTTCGTGTCCCACAAGTTCGAGGAGGTCTTCGCGCTATGCGACAAGGCGACCGTCCTTCGCGACGGTCGTGTCGCCGGCACGCGCAAGATCGCCGACATAGACTCCGACGAACTGATAGCCATGATGATCGGCCGCGAGTTCGTGGAGACGCATCTTGGACGCGTGAACGTGAACCGTGAGCGCGTCATGCTGAAGGCGGACAGGCTGACCCGCAGGGGGAAGATACACGACGCGTCCTTTGAGCTGCACGAGGGCGAGATCCTCGGGTTCTACGGGCTCGTGGGCGCGGGACGCACGGAACTGGCGCGCGTCATCATCGGCGAGGAACACACGGACTCCGGGGCGCTTTCGGTGAACGGCGCCCCGGCCCGAATCGGAAATATCGGCGACAGCCTCTATAAGTACAGCATCGGCTACGTGACCGAGAACCGCAAGGAGGAAGGCCTCTTCCTGGAGGACAGCGTACGCAGCAATATCTCTGTGGCAATCTGGCCGCGCCTGCGCGACCGCCTTACCCGGCGCATCGACCAGCGCGAGGAGGACGAGGTGTGCCGGGAGACGGTGCGGTCGATGTCCATCAGCACACCCGGGCTCAACCAGACCGTGGAGAATCTCAGCGGCGGCAACCAGCAGAAGATCAGCGTGGGGAAGTGGCTTGCCGCGGACTGCGATATCCTCATCATAGATGAGCCCACCATCGGCGTGGACGTCGGCGCCAAGGACCAGATACATCACCTGATAAGGGCCTTGGCGGAAGACAAGCGCAAGGCGGTGATTCTGATTTCGTCCGACATGCCCGAGATCATCAAGCTGGCCAACCGGATACTGGTCTTCCGCGAAGGGCGCATCGTCGGCGAGGTCGACGACGTGGATAATCCGGACAAGGGTTATAGAGAGATCAGCCTTGCCATCGGGGAGTTCCTGAAATGAGCAAAGAGACGGCTGCGGGGGCGCCCCAGGCCCTCGAGCAGCGGGTCCTGGTCAGCGGGCGGACGATAGGCCTGATAACGGCCGGGCTGATCCTGTTCGGCGGGATCGCCATCGTGTCCGATACATTCTTGAGCGGGTATACGATGTTCGTGTTGTCGCGCCAGGTCGCGTTCTTCACGATCATCGCGTTGGCCCAGGCCGTCTGCCTGGTCGTGGGAGGGATGAATCTTTCCGTCGGGGCCATCGGCAGCATCTCGACGGTGATGCTCGGTCTCGCCCTAGCGAACGCGGGATTGAGCGGCTGGATCGCCGTGCCGCTGGCCATGATCTGCGGCGCCGCCGCGGGATTGGCCAATGGGCTGCTGATAACAAAGTTGCGCATCAACTCTTTCATTGTGACCCTTTCGATGATGTTCATCTTGATGGGTCTGAGGTCCGGAATCTCGGGGGGACAGCCGTATGCGGTGCCCAAGTCGTTCGGGTATGTCGGGCAGCAGGGGATTCTCGGGATCCCGTACGTCTTCGTGATAATGTTGGCGGTGTTGGCGGCGCTCAGCTACATGTACCGCAACACCGTCCTCGGGCGCCGCATGCTGGCGACCGGCGGCAATGCGGACGCGGCGCGGCTTTCGGGCATCAACAACGACAATATGATCATCTGCGCCAACGTGCTTTCCGGCCTTCTGGCCGCGCTGGCGGCGGTTCTCTGGGCGTCGGAGCTGGGTTCGGCCGCCCCGGAGACCGGCGACTCGTGGCTGATCGTGACTTTCGCCGTGGCCATCATCGGCGGCACAGGGCTGACCGGCGGGGTGATCTCGCCCTACGGCGTTATGATGGGCGGCATCATCTACACGCTCATTCGCCACGGGCTGATCGAGTTGAAGGCGAATCCCTACTACATGAACGTTTACATCGGCATCCTGATCCTTCTGACCATCGCGATCGACCGGATCCGCGAGATATATGGCGAGGGCAAGAGTAAATGAGTCGGAAGGGGCCACGAGCACGTCCGGCAGCCTGTACCGGATGATGCCACCTTGAGCCAAGCCGTGTCCGACAATTGCGTATTGGAGCAAACAGCCCCTCTTCCTGGCGCGGAAACGGATCCTTGTCCCCGTTGCGGCGACAGGCGGGCAGCCGGGATGTTTCCAGGAACAGATTGCAGGGCAGAGCCTGGCGTCCCGTCAGGACCGACTCTGTGGGTCAGGGCCAATGGCGGCGTGTATCCGGCAAGCGGGCCTCGCCCGCGCCGCGCGACGACCACGACACGAGCGTTTTCATTGATGTGGGCAGGGAGTTGCTGAGAGAAGGACCGCAGACATGAACGGTATGAACGTCGAAGCGTGTCTCGAGGACCTCGAGCACAGGATCGACCCGGAGGTCGAGGACCGGCTGCAGGCTGAATGGATCGACTTCATCGAGGGGCGTTTCGAGGGCGACGTCTTCTCGCCCGGGCGAGCGACGAAGACCCCGCCTGCAGTCTCATGGCCCGAGGTGAGCGTCAACCGCGCGCAGGTCGACCTCGACGCGATGGTGATCCAGCAGTACGGCGCGTGCTCGCGCCAGCTCGCAAGAGGCGCGGGCTGCCCGATGGCGGTCCGCACCAACTACGGCACCGGCATCATGCCGTCGATCTTCGGAGCCGAGCTCTTCGTCATGGACGAGGAACTAGGAACGCTTCAGACGACGAGGCCCCTCGGGAGCGACGCCACGGTCGCGGCAGCGGGCAAGGGCGTTCCCGATCTCGAAACAGGACTCGGCTCGAAGGTCTTCGAGGCGGGCAGGCGCTTCGCCGAGATCGCGTCGACGTATCCCAAGATCGGCAGGTACGTCCACATCTACCATCCCGACATGCAGGGGCCGATGGACATCTGCGAGATGCTCTGGGGCAGCCCCCTCTTCGTCGACCTCATCGACAAGCCCGACGATGTCCACGGCGCGCTCGACGTCATCACCGAGACGTACGTGCGCTTCATGAGGGCGTGGGACGATACCGTTGGCACCAACGGCAGGGACTGGTCCGCCCACTGGGGGGTGTTGATGCCCGGCAAGATCATGATACGGACCGACTCGGGGATGAACCTCTCGCCGGACCACTACGACGAGTTCATCCGGCCCTACGACCAGCGCCTCTTCGACGAGTTCGGCGGCGGCGCGGTGCACTTCTGCGGCAGGGGCAGCCACTACATCGAGAGCTGCTGCGCCATGGCCGGTATGCGCGCCATCAACATGAGCCAGCCGCACCTCAACGACATGGAGACCATCTACCGCCACACCGTGGACAAAGGGGTATTGCTTCTGGGCTTCAGCAGGGAGTATGCCGAGAAGGCCGTCGCGGAGGGCAGGGACATGCATGGCCGCGTGCACTGCTAGAGAGCGGACGTGCCTGCTCATCGCGACATCCGTTGCCGCTGTGCTGTGTGTCTCCTGTGCGTTGCCGATCGCGCACGAATACGGCCAAGGAGAAACTCCGGTGCCAGACGCGAAGCAACTCTACGAGGGAAGGGTCGCGGAAGGCTGCGACTACATCGCGGCGGTGAAGGCCTACGCCGACTATATGATCGAGCACGGCCGCGACCGCTACGGCAAGGTCCACTCGCCGCTCTTCGTCTCGGCCATGAATCGCAGGACTGCCACGGTCTTCAAGGCGCCCTACCCACACGTGATCGCGAAGCCCTACGCCCCCGGCCTCAGGCGCGACCACAAGATGCGCCCCTACGACCGCACCTATGTGGGCGCCAATCCGCTCCAGGATCTGGCGCTTTGCGGACTTCTGTATCGCATGAGCGAACTCACCGGCGAGGGGCGCTACGCCGAGGAGGCCGACAGGAGCATCGACTGGTTCCTGAAGAATGGATGGAGTTCGGGAACGGGTCTCCCCGCCTGGGGCAGCCACATGTACTGGGACGTCAAGAAGGGCCAGCCCGTATACGCCAGCACCGGCAGGCCCGACGGCGGCTACGGCGGCCACGAGTACAACTTCGTCTGGCCCTACTGGGACCGGAACCCCGAGGCGCTCAAGCGCTTCGCCCGCGGTCTTTGGGAACACCACATCAAGAACAAGGAGACCGGGCACTTCAACCGTCATTCGAACGACGGCAAGTCGGGCATGGAGTTTCCCCGAACCGGGTCGTGCTTCGTGGACATCTGGGCACGGGAGTACGGCCGGAGCGGCGACCCGGAGATGAAGAAGCATATCCGGACGCTCCTCGGGCTCTTCCGCTCGATGCGCGATCCCAGGACCGGCGCCATGGCGTGGTGCACAGCCGAGGGCGCTGACCGGCGCGAGGTGGCGAGCGTGGGCATGAACCTCTTCATGGCCACCACCCTCCAGGACGCGGCGGCGTTCGTCGAGAGACGCCTGCCTGTGCGTACTGGCGCACGCACGCAGACAGGCGATCCCGAGCTCGCCGAGGAGATGCGCGAGTTCGTTCGATCTATTGATAACGAGTACCTCTCCAACGACTACGACAAGATACTGGACGTGGCTGGCAAGGGGGTGCTTGCATGGTACACCCTTGCCGACCGGGTCTGCATGCCCAAAGGTCTCACCCCGCCGCCGGAGGGCGTGGACGCCTCGGTCGGCTTTCCTCTCAAGACCGCCGACGGCCGGCCGGCCGCATCGCTCAATTATCTGACGCCCTGGTTCCCGGGGCGCTCTTATGCCAAGTTCGCGCTGCTCCTGCGGGATCGTCATGAACGCTGCGAGGCGAAGCACAAGGCCACATACCGCCGCGCGCTCCTGGACATCGCCGACGTCTACATGACCATCTCCCCCGAGGTCCAGTTCGCGCAGTACCCCGACAACATCTCGGACGTTGTCGAGCTGCTGCGTTACGTCCACAAGCTGACCGATGACCTCACCTACCTGCACCGGGCCGACCAGATGATGGGGCTTGGCCTGCGCCTCTTCTTCGACGAGACATCGCCGCTCCCGAAGATCACGAACTTCGACGACTGGTACGAGTCGAGCGCGAAGAACGCGTCGTCGGTCGAGATCCTCAGGCAGATGCTTGAGCTTGCGCTCGACCTCGAAGCATTGCCGGAGGCAGGGCGGGCCGCGCCGGAGGTCGTCACCGAGAAGCGCGGCGGTGCGTGGCACGCCGCAGTTGGCGACTCGGCGTCGGACATGATTCTTCGGTACGGCCCAGAGCACACCCATGGTCTCTACCTGTCGCAGAAGAGAAGCCCTGACGCATGGCGAATCAGACTGTCCGACACGATCACGCGTATCCCAACGCCTGCGGAGGCCGACGAGCTTAACGGCCGGATGAAGCGCTTTACCGGCAAGGGGCATACCACCGCAGAGATCGCCTACGGCGGCTTCAAGGACGTGCCGCGCGAGGTCACGCTCGTCATCCGCAACGCCGGCCGCGAGGCAACTCGCGTCCGCGTCGAGGCGACGCTCCACGACACGTATCATGACAACGGGCGCAAAGCTATCGAGGTGAGGGTTGATGCCGATAAGGCGGAATCCATCACGCTGATTGCACCGGGCAGGAAGTGGATACGGCATCTTGCCATCGGCACTAGTGATGGCAATTCCGCGCTGCGGCTGGATGAGTTCGCTTTCGCCGTCTCGCCCCGTAGCGATCTGCAGGCCCAGCACGACATCGGCCCGGCGTTGGCAAAGGAGTAGGTGAGCGCCATGATTCATCCCGGGCTATGCTCGTTGACTCTGGGGCACCTTCCGCCGGCCGAAGTGGTTGGGCTCTGCGCTAAGGCGGGCCTGACGCACATCGAGTGGTGGGGCAAGCGCCACGTCCCCCCGGGCGATGTGGACCGCGCGCGCGAAGTCAGCGACCTCACAAGCGATGCGGGCCTCGCGATATCCACCTACGGTTCCTACTATCGCGCGGGGGTGAGCGAAGGAGATGGTCTTTCATTTGACGACGTGTTTCGGACCGCCCTCGCACTCGGGGCACCGGCCATACGCGTCTGGGCCGGGACGAAGGGATCCGAGACGTGCACCGAGCAAGGGCGAGCGGCGGTCGTCGCCGACACGCTCCGCATCGCGAAGCTCTGCGCCGCGGAGGGGGTGGGCCTCGTCTTCGAGTACCATGCGGGGACGCTTACTGACACGAACGCAAGCGCCGCGGCCTTCGCCGACGAGGTTGAACACAGCTCGGTCTCCTTCGGCTGGCAGGTAAGGACGGGCGCGAGCGTCCATGAGAACCTCGCAGGGCTGCGGGCCATGCTCCCGCGACTGGCGACGATGCATGTCTTCAACTGGTCGAAAAGCCCGGAAGGCGAGTACGTGCGGCATCCGCTCGGCGAGGGGGCCGACGAATGGCGCGGCTATCTCGAGGTGGCCTCGGAGGCCGGCCGCGACCTCGTCGCGCTTCTCGAGTTCGTGCGCGGGGATACGGTTGTGCAGTTAGAGGAGGACGCCCGCGTCCTAAGGGGACTCCTGTGCGGTTAGATTCGCTCCAGTGGCAGCCCGCCGTCTACGAGCACAAGGCGGCGCTCATCGGCCGCACGCCGATGGCGGTCGCGTGCGACACGGGGCTCCTCGCCGAGGCGCTGCTTCGGGAACTCGATGTATACCGGTCGGACTTCCTGACCGTCGGCCTCGACATCTACAACATCGAGGCCGAGGCGCTCGGCGCGGAGCTGGCCTCCCCTGGGGAGCGTGAGTGCCCCGACATCAAGGGCTGCCTCTGGTCGCTCGGGCACTTGCCCGAGGTGCTGGAGCCGCCGGCGATACCCGAGTCGGGGCGATTCGGGATGCTGCTTGAGGCGGCCGACGCGGTGCGCGACCGGATCGGTGACGAGGTGCACTTGCGCGTTGCCGCATCAGGGCCGGTGACGCTCGCGGCGAAGCTCGTCGGCATGGAGGACCTGGTCCTCGCGCTTTCCATGGCGGAAGGTAGCGCCGAGCGCCTGTTGGAGTTCGCAACCCAGGTAAGCGAGCGGTGGCTGAGGAGCCTCCGCGCGCGGGGCCTCGACGCGGTCGTCTTCGACAGCATTGCCGCGCCGCCGATGTTCAGTCCCGATCTCTTCGAGCGCGTCGTCCTGCCACTCCACAGAAGACTGATGGGATTGCTCGCGGAACTCCGACAGGCGGAGCGCGAGCTCGTGATCGGCGGCGACACGACGCCCGTCGCGGCGCTCATGAAGGAAGCGGGCGCGACGATCCTGCTCTGCGACTACGCGGCGGACGCCGAGGACTTCAGGGCGGCCGTCGGCGACGATTCGCGGATCAGAATCAGGCGCAACGTCAGTCCGGCGGCGCTCGCGGGGGGCGACCACGGGGAACTGGCCGGGCGATTCGTGGATGACCTCTCCAGGTTCTCGCATCCCATCGCCGGGACGGGGATCCTGCCCTATGACTTCGAGCCCGAGATTCTGCTTTCCTTCAAGCGGACCGTCGCGGGGCTGGGCGTCTGAGAGGAACACTGAATATCATGAAGGCCGCGTTTATCGGGAGCCCGGGCCGCATCGAGAAGGTCTACGGCGGCGGGCGCCACGAGCGGCTCGCGGCCGAGTTCGAACTCCACCCGGACATACTCACCGAGCAACTCCTTTCGAAGAATGTCGGCGAGTTGGGGGACTTAAAGTACCTCTTCTCCACTTGGGGCATGCCCGCGCTCGCGCGCGAGAGGATCGCGCAGCTGCCCTCGCTCGAGGCGCTCTTCTACGCCGCCGGGAGCGTCCGGAGATTCGCACGGCCGTTCCTGGTGTCCGGCGTGAGGGTCGTCTCGGCGTGGGGCGCGAACGCCGTCCCGGTGGCCGAGTACACCGTGGCGCAGATACTCCTCGCGAACAAGGGCTTCTTCAGGGCGGCGCGCGCGGCGCGTTCGCGCGAGGCGAGGAGGCGCTACGACCCATCGGCGGTCCCGGGCAACTTCGAGTGCACCGTGGCGCTCCTCGGTGCCGGCATGATCGGCCGCGCGGTGATCGAACTGCTCAGGCCCTACGCGCTGGACGTGATCGTCTTCGACCCGTTCCTCGCGCACGCCGAGGCCGAAGCCCTTGGCGTCGAGAAGGTGAAGCTCGAAGACGCGTTCAGTCGCGGCCGGGTCGTGAGCAACCACCTCGCGAACGTGCACGCGACGAGGGGGATGCTCCGCGGCGAGTTGTTCGCCTCGATGCGGCCAGGCGCCACGTTCATCAACACCGGCAGGGGTGCCACGGTGGACGAGGGCGCGATGATAGACGTCCTGCGGAGGCGGCCGGACCTGACCGCCGTGCTCGACGTTACGGCTCCCGAGCCACCCGACGACGCCTCGCCGCTGCATGCGCTGGAGAACGTGGTACTCACGCCGCACATCGCCGGGGCGACCGCGAGCCACGAGGTCTGGCGCCTCGCCGACTATATGATTGACGAGGCCATCGCGCTCCGCGACGGGAGGCCGCTGAGGTACGAGGTGACGCTGGAGATGCTCGCGACGATGGCCTGAGACGCGCATCGGGGAACGCCCCGGCGGCCCTCAGCGGGATGCCTTGTCGGTCAGGCCGAGAGTGGCGGGGAGTCCCTCTATGAATCCGCGAATCTCGTCGCGGACGCGGCGGTAGTGCGCGAGCGCCTCCTCCTCGGACCGTGCGCCATCGGCGAGGCGCGGCGGGTCGTCGAAGCTCTTGTGCACGCGCCGCGTCTTGCCCGGGAAGAGCGGGCAGCTCTCGTGCGCGCGGTCGCAGACGGTGACTACATAGTCGAATTCAATTCCGCCCAGTTCGTCAACGTGCTTCGAGCGCTGGCCGGAGATGTCAACCCCCGCCTCGGCCATCACCTCCACCGCATGCGGGTTCAGGCCGTGCGTCTCGATGCCGGCCGAATATGGCTCGACGATGTTGCCCTTGAGCGCCCGCGCGAAGCCCTCGGCCATCTGGCTCCGGCAGGAGTTGCCCGTGCAGAGGAAGAGGACCCTTGGCCTGGTCTTCTCATTACTCAAGGTGTCCCCCCCCCCGGATGCAGATTAGTGCGTAGTAAGACCGCG
>Ga0272441_10015147_pt1 | contig 10829 bp, 13 predicted proteins | sample SSMProp6N_FD_193582 | JGI IMG/M metagenome (GOLD analysis project Ga0272441, IMG submission 193582) | Marine sediment archaeal communities from Little Sippewissett salt marsh, Falmouth, MA, United States - SSM-Prop-6N | ecosystem: Environmental > Aquatic > Marine > Wetlands > Sediment ...
AAATCAGGATATGATTACTTTAAGTCATTAGATGATATTCCAATTTGGAATTGGTATAAATTACATGAGACTAATGACCTGAAATACTTGCTTAAGATTCCAGACTACACAAAGAAAATCATTGTATCATCCTATTTCAAGGCTTTACTCAAAGCACAATATCAATCACTAATTTACCAGTTTGAACAAATGGATTTAACCCTCGCCAGGTTGAAACGGGACTATGCTGTAAAACTGTACAATCTATTAAATAAAATAACAAAGCAGTCATTAGATTACGAAAAAGTAAGCAATGCAATAACTATCATTCAGGGTTTACTTGTTTCGGATGAGCCACAAACCGATTGGCTATTTAATGTTGACTTTACAGAAACAACCGACCAACGCAGCTATTTGACTGAAGTCGCTATTGCAGTTAAAAAGTATAATGAAGAAGTAAACGGCAACAAACGAGTAAAAAAACAGACTTTGTACGAAAAAACCGTAAAGATTGAAACTATTTTAGGAGTAAAGATTGACGTTAAAACATGCTCAGTTTTGATGTATTCAGAATATGAGAGGGAAGCGGTTAACAAGATCGATCAATTAAAGAAATACGCAGACAATGGCAACAGGTGAAAAAATACTACATAAGGACTTAATACAAGAGGGAAACCCGTTTGAAGTTGTCATTAAGGGTATTGATACCTATACGCAAAAGTTAGAACAACTTACAAAGCTAAGTAAAGCAAACCCATTACAGACAGGGAAACAGCTTGAAAAGCAAAACAAGACAATGCAGGCCACAATCCCTATAATGGATCAGATAAACAAGTTAAAAAAATCTGAAGCCAATTTACGGGATAAATATGCAGCGGCCATAACCGAAGAAGGCCAGGCATTAACATTATCAATAGAGAAAAAGAAACAAGAGGCAAAAGAAATACAGCTTTCAACACGGGCAAAGGTTGCTGAAGCTGGTAGCTATTCACGTTTGCAAGCTGAAATGTCAATAAATATTGCACAGCTCAAAAAAATGAGCGTAAGCAATAAGAAAGAAGAAAAAGAGCGCACTCAATTAGCTAAGAAGATCAGGCAGCAAAACGATGAGTTAAAACGCCTTGATAAACAGATGGGTAATAATCAGCGAAATGTAGGCGATTATGCTAATCAGGTTGGTATGTTGGGCGGTCAATTTGGGCTTTTGTCAGTAGTATTTAATCAAGTTAAGGCAGGTTTGAATTTATTAAAACTTGGCTTTGTTTCTTTAAAGGCTGCAATCGTTTCAACTGGTATTGGGGCATTGGTTATTGCTATTGTTTCACTTGTATCATGGTTTAAAAATACAGCAATAGGTGCGCAAACATTGAGAAAAGTATTAGAACCTATCAACGCTATATTTGAAACAATTACAAGTGTAGTTAAACAACTTGGTGAGGGTCTTTATCGCATGTTTTCAGGCGATTTCTTAGGAGGTTGGCAACAAATGAAATCAGCGGTTGCAGGAGTAAATATTGAATATGAAAGACAGTTAGCACTACAAAAAGCAATTACAGAACTAACAAATTTACAACATAAAAGATATTTAAAAGATGTCATTAGAATTGCACAATTAGAAGTTGAAATATCAAAAAACAGGGAAATTGCAAACAATGATAATTTGTATTCAACAGAACAACAAATTGAAGCTATTGAACGGGCAAAGGAAGCCACTCAGGAACTATACTCAATCAAATTAGATGCACAAAACAGGGAAGTTGCAAGATTAGCTCAGATAAGTCAACAATCAACAGACAGTGAGGAGGATGAAAAAGCATTGGCCGATGCAATAGCTGCTTCAATCAAAGTTCAGGCCGAAGCTTCAAGAGCAAATTTAACATTGTTAAGGAGAGCCAATACACTTTATAATAGAGTTAAAAATGATATTGTAAGGGGTAAGCAAGATATTTATCAAGCTGAAAAATTACAAACTGAAGCAATTCAAACAGCGGCCGATGAAAGGTTGGAAATTGAAAAACGTTATTCAGATGATTATATACGGATAAGGGAAGAAATGTTTGCCCGTGAAGATGCAATAAGAAATGCAACGGTACAGGCAGAAATAGCCGCAGCCGGTCAGGTACTGGGAGCAACAGCAGAACTTGCAAGGGAAGATACGGCGGCATATAAAATACTCAAAACAGCGGAAGCATTAATTTCAACCTATGCGGGAGCTGCCCGTGCTTTAAATGATCCTTTTCCCAGTGCTTTTGTAAGGTTTGCAAACTTTGCGACAACTGTTATCACTGGTTTAGGTGCAGTTGCTAAAATCAATGCTGTTAAATTCGCAACGGGTACGGATTACCTGGATGATCCCAACGCACCACAAGGCAGGGATAAAATATTGATGTATGGAGATAAAGGCGAAATGATTTTAACAAGGGATGAGGCTGCAATGGTTCGCGGTATGGGTTACGGGCATTCAGATATTCCTGGTATGCTTGCACTCAATAAGGTTTATAATTTTGAGAACAGGCAACTTGCAGAACTGACTGCCCGTTCAATAGCCGTTCAAATGCAAATCAGGGATGGGATTCATAATATTGACAATATTTGGTACGATAAAGACGGGAACAGGGTATTAAAAAATAAAAAACGTAAAGAAACTTACATAAATTAATGTTCACATTTGAAGTTGACATAGGATCATGGACAGTACCCGTTAAAGGTGGCGGCTATATAGCTGCTGATCCTATCTTTAATAAATGCAAGCTAAGCAAATCGAGGGCATTCGAAAATTTAAGGGTTCGGGGTGATTTTTCTGGTAATTTGATTTTTTCAGGATCGGAGTACACAGCACTAAAAACGGTTAGGGACACAGGCGAAACTTTCATATCTATAAAAGTGTATTCCGATTCTGTTTTACAATTAGCAGGTGATTTAAGTCTGCAAGGTAAATGGAACGAACAAAGCTATGAATGTGAACTTGAAATAATACAAGCCGACTTATATAACAAGATACTGGCAAACCTGGACAAAGAATATTCTATGATAAGCTATACAGATTTGGTTTATCATAGCTTTACAAGTCAGTTACGTTACCGTTACCAGGCTATTGAGTTCGGCGAAAGTGCAAGTTATATAGATTGGGATTATTATAGCTCAGATCAATCATATACGCCTGATGATTGGGTAACGGCAACAGCTTACGTAGAAGCAAACAATGATCCAACGGATGATGATTTGTGGTATGCCTTTGCAAGCAATGCACTATGTAAGAACGGCGGCAACTTTTATGTTTGTATTTCTTCACATACAAGCAGCGCAGCAACAGAACCAGGTGTTGGCGCAAGCTGGACAACATATTGGCTAAGAACAGAACAACCGATTTATAATAGCCAGGAATATGCACCTTTTGAATTTGATGGGTCTACATGGGTAGGCATTGGAGATAGTACAGATACCAGCGATATTCATGAGGATGAGTGGCAGAAAGCAAGCACGACAACGGACACATACGAATTAACAATACAAACGTTTAATATGTTTGACATGCTCGAAAGCATATTAGCTGAAATTGATAGTTCGATTGATGTTTACGAAACAACGAGCGGGGCAAATACAAGCTATTGTCCATATACAGAAACCGGTTTCGCTAATAAACACCTTAAATTTTTGAAGTCATGGGAGGATGAACCGAAAATAAAACTTTCTGAAATTATCGAGATCATGAAAGTTATGCACAATTGCGATTGGAGACTGGAAGGAACAAAGTTTGTTTTTAGACATCCTTCAGAACGGCCTACGTTATACACCGGCGGCAACTATGATTTAACAAGCTTTCAATCCGAAAACTGGACTAACTACGAGTACCAATACGAATTAACAAACAAGGTGAGCCGTGAAGTATTTGAGTTTGCCGAAAGCAATTTCGATGATTTTAATACAATGGAAATACTGTACGATAATAACTACGAGGATAAGCAGGAATTTAAAACCAACTATAAAACCGATATTAAACATGCGCTTGTAGATGAGGAGTACACGGTTGTGATTGCAGCTTATGAGACAGGCGGTAAATATGTTATGTATAATCAAATCGGCATATTTTCAGGTGAAACTGAATACAATGGCAGCCTATCAACAAGCCGTTGTGTAACTGATCACCACGAAGAAGGTAGACCGTTCGATGATTACGAAGATTGGACAGGCGAATCGCAGCAAACTTTGAGATTAACATCATTAAGAAATAAGCAGGTGAGTTTAAATGTCCCGATTTGGGAAATTGCAACGCACAACATAGGTACTTATTTATATAAAACCAGCTTAAGTAATATTGAAGTAATTGAAATTGTTGTAAATTTAGACGGTAATTTTGCCGAAATAAAAGGTATATTCTAATGAACGGATTTATAAATATGTTAACGGACAACGCTTTGCATGACTTTCAAAAGTCAGGGTATTTCAATAATATTCGCACAGCGTTACCAATAGCACCGGATGGGTATTTGCTGCCTTTCTTTAGGGTTCATGATGATACAGGAAACGAGGACACCGTGAGCGAGTTTAAACTCCAGGCAGTGGATAAAAAAGGCAATGCAGCGGAAACCTTTAGCTTAACCACAAGCTGGGTTACGGTTTCGGATAACGGTTCTAAGGTTGTTATTTATTACAATGCTGATCACGACATTTTAGATTCATTAGATGAGTACAGCGATTCAATTTATCGGTACAGGGTTAAAATGTCAGACGGTTCTGTTTATTATTCAGAACATTTTCAGATAAACGACTTTAAATTTACAACAGTTATCGGTGGCGGTGGTGAGTTTTCAGATGATTTCGGTGGCGACTTTGCAATCGGTGGCGGTATACCAGGAGCGGGAGGAGGTGCAGCATGATAACAAAGCAAGAATTTATACAGATCAATTATTCAGGGGTTCAGAACTACCTGCCAACTGGCTATACTGATAAGATTTACCTTGAAAAAAAGCGAATTAAGCGCATTGGTATTTATCCCGAAACGTTCAGAACCGAAGAAAAACATAAAACCGTATTCAGTGCCTTGTATAAAAACCAGTTAATTCAGTCGATCAATTACGATTTATACAGGCTGGAATTTCTGAAAACAGAAAGTGCAAACGCTGAAATATTACAGTTTGCTCAAAGTATTGTGATGTATGATTACGGTGCAAAAAAGAACTATTTGCCAGTCATAACAGAATTAAGAGTAGAGCCAGTTGGCGGAACATCATTTCAAAAGGTTACCATTGAGTTTTACGATACTAACATTGATAATTATCCGCAGGGTTACCCAATACAAAATGAGTTGCGTTCTGATGTAATTGAAACAACTTACAGTGATCAATTAAGTAATATGTACAAAGTACGATTGACACCTGTTGCAACTGATTACGAATTTTATACTTTACTATTTCACAAGGTACTGGAAACCGATCCAGAAAATGTTAGCGAACACGAATTAAACGGCTATATTAAAACAGGCAGGTTGACAACGAAAACGAAATACGAATTTGTATTATTCCTGAAGGATTCGGATTTACAGACCTTCAAAAAGTATGCCTATCAATGCACTGAAGATGCAAATATTAAAGTTTATAAAGATGCTTATCTGTACCGATCAAAAGAGAAACCCGAAATTGAAATAACACCGATTGCAGGAGCTATTGATATTAACAAGGTAGTGCTAAGAATTACGACAACGGTTACGGATACCTATAAATATACAAGCTAATGAACTGGGCAGAAAACATAATATATTGGCTGGATAACTTAGAAAACTATCAATTTGCTATGTTTTTCGCTGGTTTAATAGGTATTTTATTGTTATTAATTTTATTAATCATATACAACAAATCAAAATGGGACGATTAAAGATATTATTACTGGCAGCGTTATTTATACCCGTTCTAAATTACGGGCAAACGCTTGATGAAACGATTGATGCAAACCTGCCTTCGAATAGCACCCGTTCGATAACAGCGGCGGATTTGCGAAGCACGTTAAAAACTATTGTCGATTCACTTCAAAATATAGAGGGAGGCGGTGGCGGTGGTATTTCGGATGCTGTAAATGATAACAAGTACTACACAAGGCGGGGGCAATCCTGGACTGAAGCCGATCAAAACAGCATTACAAAATTCCGGAATCCTGAATATTATTTAACTCATTATTACGCTGATTTAATTAGAGGGTATTATGATCCAGATAGTGGCAATGTCAATATTTTGGTTTTAGGTGATAGTTACGGAACACACTACGCAAGGCGGCTAAAATATGAATCAGCAGACATTTACGGTTACGGTGGCGGCATGTTTTCAGGTAATCATTTACCGAAGGCTTATTATGATGGTGAAGCGACTTACAAACAATATGATTATATGGCCGGCGATTTTGTTGCTGATGTTGATTATAACGATTCCTTAAATTGGATGAATAGAAACTATTATGCTGTAAATAATGGCGATCAGATGATTTTAAGTGCTAAGAAATTTGACAGGGTTAAAATAGTTCATAGAAGCATAACGGGAGATGGCGATTTTGTTGTAAAGTTAGGTGTTAATGGTAGCAATTTATTAACAGTCGATGCCGCAACTTATGCGGATTCAACAGTATTTCAGGAGGTTGTTTTTGGTAAGGTTTGTCAATATCCATTTGATACTGTTTACATAGAAACAACATCAACAGACACGGTAAAACTGTACAGTGTAGGTTTATTAAATGAAAGTTACAATGAAGATTGGGATGGTGATATTACATACGAGCGGAACGCAAGTATAGCGGTTCATGATGTTTTTGATGGTGGCAATACACCAGCGGACTTTTATACAAATAAAGACACGGCTTACATACGTTCATTTTTAACTGACAATGAAATTTCGCTATTAATTTATGCTTCACTGGAAGCAAACGGAGCGGATATAAGGGAAACAGACAGCTTACTAACTTTGATGAGTTATATTAAGCCAGACATGTCAATAATGTTAATTTGCCCGAATGATGAACAAAACAACTACGGTTATACAAACCGATATTATTTAGATTCACTGGCACAAGCAAAAAGCTGGGCTTATATTGACTTTAATAACTTTGCTGGTAGCTTTGAGAATTTGGCTGATCCTGATTATGGAGACGGCAACGGAACAAACTTAATTGGAGATTCTACACACTTCAATAGATATGGAGACTATTTAACCTGGTTTATGTATGATAAATATTTATTTCCTAAAACAAATGATATAAGGTCAATAAGAACAGAGGAATTAATGTTAATGGATGGGCGTATAAACGTACCAAATTCATATAGTATTTACATTAATTCAGCCGTTGAAGGTGATGCCCCGCTTGCAATAAAATACAATTATAATGTTGGTATTGGTTATTCAGCTTTAAAAAATATCGATTCGACAGGAACTTATAACATGGCTATCGGACACCAGGCTTTGATGGAAAATACGACAGGTGATTTTAATTGTGCGATGGGTAGTTTAGCACTGGATGCCAATACAACAGGGGGCAACAATACAGCCGTAGGTAGATCAGCATTAACAAGCAATGTTTCAGGCAGTGACAATACAGTTATAGGATCACAGGCGGGTAGGTTGATAGAGGGAGACGATAATGTCGCAATCGGCAGTAGTGCGCTTTTTGATCATACGGGAAGTGATGCGGTAGGAATTGGAACAAATGCGGGTGCAAATAATACGGCTGGATATTCTGTATTTATTGGCACAAGTTCAGGTTTAAATATCACCAGCGGAGCCGGTAACACAATAATAGGTGGTTTGGCTTTTGCTGGAGCAAGTGCAGGGGATTCAGATAATAATGTATCAATCGGTTATCAATCAGCATATGGAGCTGGAGAAAAAAACCAAAATACAGTTATCGGTTATCAGGCTGGCAGGGGATTGACAACGGCAGATGGGAATGTTTTATTAGGTTACAAATCGGGATATGATTTAACAACAGAAGATGACCAACTTTATATTGCAAATGATGAGGACAATGGAGCAAAAGAAAACACCTGGATTTATGGAGACGGAAGTTATAATGTTGAGATTCCAAACGGAACACTAACGGCAACTGGTGGATTTTTTCCACGTGTAGTAAATTATGCAACCAGTATGAATGCAGATGTAGCGGGGACAGTTGGAGAAATCGTGTTTTGTGAAACTGACAATATATTTTATGGTTGCACACAAACAGGTGCAGCCGGATCAGCATTATGGGGAGCATTTAATTAAATACTAATGCAAAATAAATTAATCATAGCAACGATCGTATTGGTAGTCATACAGTCTTTAATTATTGCCACGTACAACTATCATAGCATAAACAAAAACCAAAAGTTATGGCATCGGTTTCAATGGTTTTCCTGGGTGCTGTTTTACGGGTTTATTGTTTACCTGATCTTCCAGCCGGTACAGACAAAGGAATTTATCAAGCCTGGTATTATCTTGTTATTGGTTGCGGTTGTTCATTGGATTTTGTTCGACTTACTTTTAAATATCAAACGTGAGTTACCGCCGTTTCACAGGGGTAAAAACTTCATTGATAAATATTTTGCGCATCCACTCGTTAAACTTGCCTTGCTGATTTTATTTGTATTGCTATCCGTTTTCGGATATGGGCAAACACAACGGGCTGTTAAGATTACAATCGATATTGACACAAGCATTGTGAAGGGCAAATTAACCGATTTAACGGCAGTTATTGGCGATGATACATATAGTATTGGAAACGGTACAAAACCCGACCTTATGAGCTTAAATATCTTTATAGGCGAAGGTGCAGGCGTTGGTTTACTGGGCAGGGATTCAACCGTCGCTTATAACATAATTATTTGTGATGATACTTGTTTGATGAAGTTTGCGCCGAACTGTTTTAATATTGTGATTGATCCAGAAAATGATTATATTAACCGCTGGTTAAACAATGTTGAGGTTGCTACTTTGTGGAGTTGTGAGTTTTTAATGCAACAAACAAATGATCCTGCAATGAAACAAGCTGTATTTTGGAAAGCTTATAATTATGTTTTGCGGGCAAGATTACGGGAACAGGAATTAATTGAAAATTACGAAATCATAAAAGATTAAAGTTATGGAAAAGATTGGATTTTTAGAAACGTATAACAGTGAAGCTAAGTTAGTTGAAAAGTCAAGTAAGCGGCGAAACAGGTTTTTAGCTTTGATTGCAGGTTTATTAATTGCTATTTTAAGTATTTTGCCCTGGATTGATGTTACGCTTGGAGATTCTTTACCAATGGTTATTGTTTTGCTTGCTTATTCACTTGGTGAGACACTATTTGCAACAGCAGTAGAAAAGATAAACATAAAGAACGGTGGAAAAAATTAAGCAGTACATACCAATCATTTTATTTATTGCGGCTGTTATCGGCTGGGCTTATGACAGTGGGAAAAAGGCGGGAAAAATTGAAACGCTCAAACATGAAGTTGAAGCACTTAAAGAAGATAATAAAGATTTAAAGGATTTTGTACAACAACAAATTGAATTTAATGGCAAAGTGGGTTATATTGTCGATAGGCTTAGTGTTGATTTTAATTAGTGTACCTGACACAACTAAAGTCAAAAAGGAACAACCGAAAGTTAAGGCGGTTGATCTGAAGGAACAGCTACGCAAACAAAAAACCCTTAACATGAAATTGGATACAATAATTAAAAAAGATACGATAAAATGATAACACGGGAAGATATTACAATAGAATATGATGTAATTGTGTTTGATACTGAATTTCATATTATCACAACAGTACCATATCAATATACGGATGAGGGGACAAAAGAAACAACCGGCTGCAAAGATCCGGCTGCGGGTAATTACAATCCAGGTGCAACACATCATAATGCAGCTCTTTGCTGGTATTATGGCAATTCAAACCCTTCAGAATGAACGGGCAAACTAAAATATTAACAAGATATTTAAGAAGTATATTTATACTTTTGGTATTGATAACAATCATAGCAATAGCGGCATTTGTTTTATCAGCTATTTTATACCATAATGACAGGCAATGGAAAACAGAACACGAAAGAAGATCAAAGCGCAATGATCTGGAAAATACTGTAATGAAAGAGGCATGGAAAACAATCTACGGTATTGATGTAGATTCGATCACAGCTGAAGGCGTAATTGACAATGAGGTGTTTCGTTATCAGATTGAAAACTATGAGCCCAAAACAAGAGGTGTACAAATTATTAAAAGAGAAAAAACAGCAATCAGAACAAAATGACTGAATACTTAGATACTATCATAACAGCAGCAGGGGTATTAATAATGCTACTTATCACAATAGTAGGCTATTTTTTGAACCAGGTTAATGTAATGTTTAAGAATAAAGTCAAAAATGACACGATTGCCTTCAAAGAAATAAACGACAAACTGCACGAGATCGGTTTAAAATACGCTATATTGGAGAATAAATTTGATAATCTTGCAACAAAAGTGAACGAATTACACGATAGATAAGATTTATTTGTATATTTGCAGTATGAAACGTAGGAAATTTCATAACTTCTTCAGGTTTTACATATACGGCGGCGGGGCTTCAAATCCTACGTTTAAGCCCCGCTTGCCGTGCGGAAAATACGCACAAACTAATTACGAGTACTAACGGAAAACGGCTATATTATCGTTGCGTATTTTAAAAACTAAATTTGATATGAAACAATTAATTGAAGATTACGAGCGTAGATTGCAAACAGCAGAAACTATGCTAAAGGAAAAAAACTATTCGAGTATAACGCAAGCTGAACGAATAAAGACAAAAGCGAGTTGTTACAGAACTTTCTTAGCAGAACTAAAGCAGCAATGCAATATAGCCAATGTTAGCAA
>Ga0272441_10015148_pt1 | contig 10829 bp, 6 predicted proteins | sample SSMProp6N_FD_193582 | JGI IMG/M metagenome (GOLD analysis project Ga0272441, IMG submission 193582) | Marine sediment archaeal communities from Little Sippewissett salt marsh, Falmouth, MA, United States - SSM-Prop-6N | ecosystem: Environmental > Aquatic > Marine > Wetlands > Sediment ...
AGATTTAAACCTGTTGTAAAAGTGTAATAAAACTGATTATAATTTGCATTTGGTGTTCCCAAACTTATCGTTTGTCTATCTTCTACATTGTTATCTGCATAGCAAATTAGCTTAATTGATCTCAACTCATAATCATCAGAAGCTTCTCCAATGAAATAGACCATATTAGGGTTTATAGAGTCTGTAACCATCTTCGCATTAATTGAGGGATAAGCATCCTTAACAACGCGAAAATGATAATCGAGTTTTTCATAGTTTGCCACATTCCTGTTTGATGTAGCCAGGGCGTAATAAAACTCATTATAAATTGTTTTGCTAAGTGAGAATACATTTTGATTATTATATAATGTAATCGTAGTGTCTTTGCTGATTAAGACTATTTCTTCCGTATTAAGTCCTTCAAGTTTCCAACTTACTTTTGTTCCTTCCGGGAAAGTTGCATTTCCGGTACTTTTAAGGATGTCCGGAGGCATTTTAGTATATGGCGGATAATCCAAAGTAATCTCAAATAATTGTATTGATGGTGTTTTCAATGATTTCAATTCATAAACCCTTGAACTAACCTCATTGGCTTTAAAGGAGAATTCTGTCGTAAGTAAAGGAGCGCTAAAAGTATACTCATAGAAACCATTAGCCTTTTGAAGCAAGATTTCCTTCCCATTTACAACTATATAGACATCCGTTGGCTTAACTTTCCCTTCTGTTGCTACCTGAACTGTAAAACTGCTGTCCTCCAAAACCTGTAAATCTCCGGATATTAGTCTGAAAACAAAAGGAGCTGGTGGTTCGTAAGCCGTATCATAATTTATAACTCGTTCATAAGAACCAAAAAAAGAATCCATATTTCCTGAAATCCAAAGCACCAATATTGATAAAACAGGAATCGTTGCATATTTTAAGTACTTATAACTATCCTTGAAGTTTACTGCTCTGGTAAAAGGCACCATTGTTAAACTGTCTGAACGCTGTTGGATACTCGCCAGTAAAAGTTCAGACCTGTCATTGTCCTCTGCTAAATCAAGTAGATTGTATAATTTATCTCCTACTTCCCCAAAGTGTTTCCCGATTAATAATGAAGCTTCTTTATTGCTTATTCCCTTTTTAAATTTTAATATATAGAAAATGGGAATTGCTATATAATAATAGATTAAGAATGCCTCAACTGCCAAAAACAGTAATAACAATATAAAACGTCCTTCCGAATTAAGCCAGAACAAGTATTCAATGCCAAGTATTAACAGAAAATACAGCACCCCAAAAGCTAAAAAAAGTAGCCCTCCTTTTATCAGCATTTTCGTATAATACTTACGACTAAACTGATTCAGTTTATCTAATATGTTGTCATAACTGCTCAAATTCTGCTATATTTAATACCAAGATACCTGTTAAACTAGATTTTTGCCTCAAATATTTGTTAAAAAGTAGTGAATGAAAGATTTAAAGTACCTTGCCGCATTTACTATACCAATCTCAGCCTTTATTGGAATTTACTTTAAGGGATATTGGAGTTTTATTACGCCGATATACGCGTTTTTGCTGATCCCGGCTATGGAGTTGTTACTCCCCATAAATGCCACAAACCTTGAAGGAAAGGAAAGAGAAGCCAGTCTAAAAAATAAACTTTTTGACTGGTTACTATATTTAAATATTCCCCTGGTTTTTGGGCTCCTTTACTATTCCTTAAATGAACTTGCCAGCAGTTCATATGAAAACCATGAATTACTGGGAATAATAATATCTATGGGCATTGTATTGGGAACCAATGGTATTAATGTAGCGCATGAATTAGGGCACCGCGCAAACACTTATGAGCGTTTTTTGGGTAAGCTTTTACTTCTTCCGTCTTTATACATGCATTTCTACATTGAACATAATTTTGGGCATCATGTTCATGCGGCCACAAAAGAAGATCCTGCTACTGCAAAATATAACCAATCGGTATATTCTTTTTGGATAACTTCTGTTTCACGGCAATACATAAATGCCTGGGTTATTCAGAGAAAACTGCTGAGATCCCATAACAGGGGTATGTTCTCCGTATATAATGATATGCTGTGGTATACCATAATTCAGTTGGTTTACTTAGGTTTTATCTACTACGTTTTTGGTTATTTAGTTTTAATATATGCCATCCTGGCGGCATTAGTCGGTTTTTTACTCCTTGAAACTGTTAATTATATAGAACATTATGGATTGATCAGAAAAAAACTACCCTCAGGCCGCTATGAGCGAGTTCGCGAAGTTCATTCCTGGAACAGTAATCATGTAATGGGTCGCATCATTTTATATGAATTGACGAGACATAGTGACCACCACTTTAAGTCATCCAAAAAATACCAGATTTTGGATTATCATGATAGTTCACCACAGATGCCCTTTGGTTATCCCACTTCAATGGTTCTTTCCTTTCTGCCTCCGCTATGGTTTAGAGTAATGAATCCAAGAATACCAGATGAAATGAAAGCAGCAAGTTTATAATTTATTTTATTGTGCTTTTTTTACAACTATCTTTGTCGCCTAACTTTGTTTAAATGACTCAAAAAGTTCGTGTTCGGTTTGCGCCAAGTCCAACAGGGCCACTACATATAGGTGGGGTTAGAACTGCCCTTTATAATTATCTCTTCGCTAAACAAAACAATGGCGATTTCATTCTCAGAATAGAAGACACAGATCAAAATAGGTATGTGGAAGGGGCAGAGAAGTATATCATTGATGCCTTAAACTGGTGCGGCATTCCTTTTGATGAAGGTCCGGAAAAAGAATCAGGTTATGGCCCATACAGACAAAGCGAGCGAAAATTACTTTACAAGAAATATGCAGATCTGCTCATTGAGAGCGGAAAGGCTTATTACGCTTTTGACTCCGCTGAAAGTCTTGATGCTCACCGGAAGGACCATGAAAGTAAGGGTAAGACCTTTATATATAATTGGCATAATCGTTTAAAACTAGATAATTCGCTATCCCTCACGCCGGAAGAACTTCAAAACAGGTTGGCCAATCAACAAAATTATGTTATCCGCTTTTATACCCCAGAGGATGAAGTATTACATCTAAAAGATATTATTAGGGGTGATATACAAATTGACACCAACATATTAGATGATAAGGTTTTATATAAAAGTGATGGAATGCCCACTTATCATCTGGCTAATATAGTAGACGATCATCTTATGGAGATTAGTCACGTTATTCGCGGTGAAGAATGGTTGCCTTCATTGGCCCTTCATACACAATTATATGATGCTTTTGGATGGCATGCCCCTAAATTTGCTCATCTGCCATTAATTATGAAACCTGAAGGAAAAGGTAAATTGAGTAAACGCGATGGGGAAAAAGGTGGGTTTCCAATATTTCCACTATCATGGGGGGATTCTGTAGGCTACAAAGAGGCTGGTTACTTTCCGGAAGCAGTGGTGAATTTTCTCGCACTATTGGGTTGGAACCCCGGTACGGAACAGGAGCTTTTCAACCTGGATGGGCTGATTAAAGCTTTCGACCTAAGTCGGGTACACAAATCCGGCGCCAGATTTGATCCTGAAAAAACCAAGTGGTATAATCATCATTATCTGCAAGAACAAGAAGATATAGTTTTACTAGACTCCTTTAAACCTATACTGGCTGAAAAACTAGATAAAGAACAAGCATTTGATATCAGTCTCTTTACTAATGTTGACTACATTACCAGCGTAATTTCTTTGATAAAAGAACGTGCATCTTTTGTGTCAGACTTTTGGGAACTGGGCGACTACTTTTTCCAGACACCAAATTCATATAGCGAAAAGGTGGTTAAAAAACAGTGGAAAGAAAATACACCTTCTATTTTGAATAAAATAGCCTTAATCTTGGAATCCTTAGAAGATTTTTCTTCTCCTGAACTTGAAAAAATGATTAAAAAATGGATTGGGGAAGAGCAATTAACATTCGGACAGGTTATGGCTCCTTTAAGATTAGTTATGGTAGGGGATTTAAAAGGTCCGCATTTATTTGATATCATGGCCTTGGTTGGAAAGGAAGAAACTTTAAATAGAATTAGAACAGCGTTGGCCAAATTGTAACAAATTGGTTATAATTCCGACATATCTTCTACATCTCTATCTCTTAAATAGTATTCACTAACTTAATTTATACACTATGGGCAATTTACTTCTTATACCTATTATTTTAATTGGTCTTTTTATTCTTATGGCCTCATTTTTCACTGTCAAACAACAAACTGCTGTGATTGTTGAGCGGTTTGGAAGGTTTCACAGCATCAGAAATTCAGGATTACAGATGAAAATTCCGATGATAGATCGTATCGCGGCTCGCCTGGGTCTTAAAATACAGCAATTAGATGTAATTGTTGAAACCAAAACTCTGGACGATGTATTTGTAAAGCTGAAAATTTCAGTACAATATGTGGTTCTTAAAGACAAAGTTTATGAGGCATTCTATAAGTTAGAATATCCACACGATCAAATTACTTCTTATGTCTTTGATGTGGTTAGGGCAGAGGTTCCTAAAATGAAATTAGACGATGTCTTTGTAAAGAAAGATGATATTGCTATAGCGGTAAAATTCGAATTACAGGAAGCCATGTTGGACTATGGATACGATATTATAAAAACTTTGGTGACCGATATTGACCCGGATGCTCAGGTAAAAGAGGCTATGAACAGAATTAACGCTTCAGAACGTGAAAAGATAGCTGCACAGTTTGAAGGAGATGCAGCGAGAATCCTGATAGTTGAAAAGGCCAAGGCAGAAGCAGAAAGTAAGCGTTTACAAGGCCAGGGTATTGCAGATCAAAGACGGGAAATCGCAAGAGGATTGGAAGAATCTGTAGAAGTACTTAATAAAGTGGGAATAAATTCTCAGGAAGCCTCAGCTCTTATTGTGGTAACCCAGCACTATGACACTCTTCAATCTATCGGCGAGGCTACAAATACCAATCTAATATTACTGCCAAATTCACCACAGGCCGGCAGTGATATGCTGAATAATATGGTGGCTTCATTTACTGCAAGTAATATGATAGGTGAATCTATGAAGAAACAAAATCCTAAAAAATAAGGAAAGAATAACTAATGAGCGATTTTTAAAACTCCTGCCAGAATTTTTCAGGCAGGAGTTTTATTTTGATATTATATTCTTGAATATTCCGGAATTATCGCGCTAATTAATTGTAAAACTGCGATATGCGACTTCTATTGGCTTATTTGACCTTAGTGCTTTACTAAAGTATGTCGCAAAGGGGAGAAGCTCTTAAACAAGCCCCATATTCATCGATTTGTATAAATAATACCAATCGTAATATTTAAATAGATAAGGTTTATTTATTCATGGGTTTATGCTCTATTTTGGCCCATGCATCACGAAGAGTTACGGTTCTGTTAAATACCATTTTTTCTTGGGTTGAATCTTCATCTACATTAAAATATCCTAATCTCTGAAATTGAAAACGATCGTTAATATTTGCCTCTTTCAGACTGGGTTCAACATAACCGGTAATAACCTCTAGCGAATTTGGGTTAATAAATTCCAGAAAATCTTTATCCTTATGCCCATCGGGTGTTTCATCTGTAAAGAGCCTATCGTACAATCTCACCTCAACGGGTAAGGCATGTTTAATAGAGACCCAATGCAGGGTGCCTTTAACTTTTCTCAAGCTTTCCTCGCTTCCACTACCACTCTTGCTTTTAGGATCATATGTGCATTGAACTTCCAAAATATTTCCCTCTGAATCCTTAGTACAGCTCTCTGCTTTAATGATATATGCATTCTTAAGACGAACCTCGCCGCCTAGTTTTAATCTAAAAAACTTTCTGTTAGCCTCTTCCCTAAAATCTTCCTGTTCTATGTATAACTCTCTAGAAAAAGGTAGTTGGCGAAAACCGGCTGATTCATCTTCCGGGTTATTTTCTGCCTGAAGCCATTCTTCTTCGCCTTCAGGATAATTGGTTATTACCAATTTCAAAGGATTCAAAACAGCCATCACCCTGGGTGCAATTTTATTGAGATGCTCTCTAATGTGAAATTCTAAGAGTGAAACATCCACAACATTTTCCCGCTTAGCTATTCCTATGGTCTCAGCAAAATTCCGGATAGATTCCGGCGTAAAACCTCTTCTCCTAAGTCCGGATATCGTGGGCATTCTTGGATCGTCCCAACCATTTACAAGTCCTTTTTCAACCAATTTTAACAATTTACGCTTACTTACAACCGTGTGACTTAAGTTTCTCCGGGCGAATTCACGCTGTTTAGGTCTTATTTTCTTTGGATCAGCTACGTTATCGAGAAACCAATCATATAATTCCCTGTGAGGAGCAAACTCAAGAGTACACAATGAGTGAGTAACCTGTTCTATATAATCACTTTCTCCATGCGTCCAGTCATACATAGGATAAATACACCAATCGGTATTTGTTCTGTGATGCGCGCGCTTCAGGATGCGATACATAATCGGGTCGCGCATTAACATATTGCTCGATGACATATCTATTTTAGCCCGGAGAACATGGGTTCCTTCCTCATAAAGACCCTCTTTCATTCCTTTAAAAAGTTCTATGTTTTCCGCAACAGACCGGTCTCTATATGGGCTATTGACCCCTGGTTCTGTTGGAGTGCCTTTTTGTTTGGCCATCTCTTCGGATGATTGGCTATCTACATAGGCTTTTCCTTGTTCTATAAGTTCCAATGCCCAATCAAACAGGGGTTGAAAATAATCTGAAGCATAACATTCTGTGTCCCATTCAAATCCCATCCACTCTACATCACGCTTAATGGCGTCTACATACTCCTGTTCTTCTTTTATGGGGTTAGTGTCATCAAACCTCAGGTTTACCGGTGCATTATAGCGCAGACCAAGGCCAAAATTAAGGCAAATAGAGCTTGCGTGGCCAATGTGCAGGTAGCCATTTGGTTCCGGCGGAAACCGAAATCTTAATGCATTAGCAGGAAACCCATTAGCCAGGTCCTCTTCAATAATATGTTCTATAAAATTAAGTGATTTAGGTGATTCACTCATGGATTCGAATTTGAAGCACAAATGTAGGAAAAATGAGGGTATGACCACCTATAAAAGATCCTCACCATACAATAACCTGATTTCACAACATATTTAATTAGTGCTACAACATTAAATTCCCAGCCAGGTAATTAAATGACATATTTGTTGTTAAATACACTGGTAAATTCGAGTAAAACTTTAACAACGCATGTAAAACGAAAAAATAACGAACACCCAATACGGTTTGCCAAAACCCAAATCCAGTAAAAGGTAAAACTGTAGTTCCCCCAAAACTACACTACTTATGAGAGCAAAACTATCCTTTAAAATCAAGTATTTCTTTTTGACCATACTGCTGTTAGGATGCATGCAACTCAGTGCACAGGTTTTAAATGCTCCTGTTGCCGCACCTAACCAGACTCCTCCTCCCGGAAGTTCTCCCTGGGATAAGGCTTGTGCCTCTGGTACTTTCAATGACTACTGGGTAAATTTCACCTGGAGTCCTCCATTAGTTAACAGTGATAATGAATTTATTCTTGAGCTCTCAGATGCGAGCGGGAGCTTTGCAAGCCCCGTAGAACTTGCACGAGATGCCACAAAAAATACAAATTTTGACTTCTTTATACCGTTTTCACTCCCAACAGATACGAGGGGAGAAGGCTATAAAATGCGGGTTAGAAGCACAAGTCCGGCTGTTATTGGAGCCGCATCTGCCGCATATCCCATGTACTTTATTGATGTAAATTCTGGTCTTACGATCAGGCAACAAGGCAATGCCGACTTTGGAGATGGTACGGCTGAAGTCTGTAACGGGAACTCCATTACCTTGGAGGTTTATAATCTTCCTAATGCAAATACCTATCAGTATAATTGGTATAGAAGCGGATCGCCTTTAGCCGAAAAAAGTAATTCCATTACGGTTTCACAGGCAGGAATGTATAATGTGGAAATTGATTATGGTGCGTGTTCCGGATCTGGTAATACCCTTTCAAACATAATCGATGTAACCACCGGGGCCAGTTTAGGAATAGCTATTAACACCCCTACTAAAACTGACTTATGTACCGGTGAAACTGAAAATCTTGAAGCAAATATTAATAATGCCAGTTTAACATATGCCTGGTTTAAAGATGGTGCAGCCATTCCATCATCTAATAATTATATTTTTACTGTAGATGCATCTGTACCTGGGTTTGAAGGAGACTATCAGGTCGAAATTTTTGGTCCTGGAGCTTGTGTAGAAAGATCTTCAGCCGTGACCATAACTAATGCCGGGAATTTTACGGTAACCAGAAATAATCCTGCGAACGTCGTAGTTTTACCCGGACAAAATGAAATATTAAGTGTCACAACGGACGCTTCTTCTCCTACTTATCAATGGTATAGAGATGGAAGCCCAATATCGGGAGCCACAAGCAATAGTTTGACGGTCAGCGAAACAGAAACCGGTTCCTATTTTGCCCGAGTTTCCCTAAGCGGTGGACCGTGTTCTTCAACCTCTATAGATTCTGAAGCAACTACGGTAGTTACCCCTGCTTCTTTTGAGATTGTAATTGATTATGCCTCTGCTTATACGGCCTGTGCGAACAACAGTATTGTCCTTGATGTAACGACTATTAATGCTATAGATTCGGGTGGGGGCGTGACTGATGTAACTGCTTCTCTTATCTCCGGATTTTCATACCAGTGGAAAAAAGATGGCAGTCCTATTAGTGGAGAAACTTCGGCAAGCCTAAGTTTAACGGATATTACTGAAAATGGTAATTATGAAGTAGACGGAAATATTACTACATATAACGCAACATCAAACTCCCTGGCTGTTCAGCTATTGGTAAATGAGACTTTAACCATTAACAGTACCGGTCTTATTAGTTGTGGTCCATCAGAACCAATTACAATAAACACTGCCACGAATTTGACTGGTGAATCTTATGATTGGTTTAGAGATGGTATAAATCTAAATATCACCGATATAGCTTTAACGGTAACAGAACCAGGAACATACCAGTTGGTATTAGATAGAAATGGTTGTCCTCTTCCTTCTAATGAAATAGTTATCTCTGGTCTGGATCCTGCATTGATAACTCTTGATCCCTCAGGTACAATCGTTTTTCCTGAAAGCAGCTCCAGAACAGTTACCGCAAGTGGCGGTGACTCCTACAGGTGGTATGATTCTAATAATACAGAAATAAGCACTTCCTCCTCCGTAACATTTACAGAAGAAGGCTCTTATGTTCTTATAGCAACTATAGGGAATTGTGAGGTAAGCAGGGAGTTAACCGTAGAATATCTTGACAACTTTAAAATACCTAATGTTATTACTGTCAATGGTGACGGAATAAATGATCAATGGATTATTCCCAATTCCTACTCCAACAAGCCTGAAGTGAATGTAGTCATCTTCAATAGCGCAGGTAAAGAAGTATTAAATGAATTCAATTATCAAAATAACTGGCCAGAATCTTCAATGACTTTTGCCAAACAAAACATGGTCTTTTTCTATAAGATTAAAGACTCAAATGAAGTTTTAAAACAAGGAACCATAACCATTATTCGCTAACCAGAAAAATGAAACTAAAGCTCGCATACCTGTTATTGTTCATCATGGCACTTACCAAAATAAGTGCACAGGAAGAGAATCCTTTTATCTCTTATGATGTGCCTTCGCAGAACCTATTAAAGTTTAATAGATTTTTAATAAATCCGACTTTCTCAACAGTTCGTGAAGACTTGTCATATATTAATCTTTTACATAGAAACCAATCGGTATCTTTTGATGATAATAACCAGTTATATTTCCTTAGTTACAGTGGTAGGATTAACGACAGATCCGGACTGGGATTAAGTCTGTATACACAAAGGGAGGGAGTTGTTAGTAATTACGGAATATTAGCCAATTATGCTTATGGTGTAAAATTAAGCGATAAAAGTAATTTCACCTTTGGAGCAAATTTATCCTATTACAGTAGCGGCTTGGATCAGAACAGGGCCAACCCTATAGAGCTCGATCCTTTATTGAGTGGCTTTCAGGATAGTTCTCTGCTTTCCTTTCAACCGGGCTTTAACATTTCATATGATCAGTTTGATTTCGGTGTTTTTGCGGAAAACCTATTTGATTATAATCTGAAAACAAATCAATCCATTACCGAGTTTAAGGACAAAACCTTCTCGGCTCATTTACAATATACTTATGAGTTGGAAAATAACTCCGGAGTATTTGAAAACTCCCGATTGATGCCACTGGCAAGGGTCAGACAGGTTGGTCAGGAAGATATTGTTTTAGGTGGTAATCTTATTTTCGACTTACCAAAACTAGGTTGGATACAAGCAGGATACGACAGCTTTTACGGGGCTTCTGCCGGAATAGGTTTTAACCTTGGAAAAAGGCTCTCTCTGGGGTATACCATGGAGAAGGGTCTGTCAAATAGTTTTGACAACTTTGGTACTACCCACGAAATTTCGTTTGCCTACTCGTTTACTCCTAACCTCACAGAAGACAGGGTAATGCTGGAAGAAAATGAAGAAGCAATTGCAGATATTGAAGAAGAACAAGAAGCAATAGAAGAATCCCTTGCTTCTGATGACGAAGAGATTACAGAACTCAAGCGTCGCCTCGCAGAAAATGACGCGATCCTTGCTGAGCTGATGTTCAGGCAGGACTCCATAGAGACCAATCGCGAAAAAGATCTTGAAAGAAGATTTGAGATGGTTATGCGCATGGTGCGGAATGAAACCAATGGAGATCGCCCTGATCTTGAAGAAAAGGCCAGGGAAATGTATTTCATAAATAACGACAAAACAGCGATTGTTGAAAATGTCGAGAAGCCAAGGCCTACTGAGT
>Ga0272441_10015149_pt1 | contig 10829 bp, 11 predicted proteins | sample SSMProp6N_FD_193582 | JGI IMG/M metagenome (GOLD analysis project Ga0272441, IMG submission 193582) | Marine sediment archaeal communities from Little Sippewissett salt marsh, Falmouth, MA, United States - SSM-Prop-6N | ecosystem: Environmental > Aquatic > Marine > Wetlands > Sediment ...
CTCGCATACGTTCGAGCCGGTCGAGATCCCGCCGCAGGCGCTCGTGGACAAGTTCCTCCCGCGCTACGAGGCCAAGTACAAGCTCGATACGTCCGATCCGCGCTTCTTCAGCGGCCTCGTCCAGCCGGACGTCTACATGGAGATGCGTCACAAGATGGACCGCGCCGCGCGCGAGGCGCTCGACCTCGCGAAAAAGGCCGGTCGCGAATTCGGCCGCCTCTTTGGCCGGAGCTACGACGTGGTCGAGCGCTACCGCACGCGCGGCGCCGAGACGCTCCTCCTCGCCACGGCCACGATCGCGAGCACGGCCAAGGTCGTGGTGGATGAGCTGCGCGCCAGGGGCGTGCGCATCGGCCTCGTGCGGCCGCGCCTCTTGCGGCCCTTCCCGGCGAAGGACATCGCCGCGGCCGTGCGCGGGGCGAAGCGCGTCGCGGTGATCGACCGGAGCGTCTCCTTCGGCGCGGGCGGCGCATGGGCGGCCGAGACCAGGGCCGCGCTCTATAATCTTCCGCGCGCGGCGCGGCCGGTCGTGCACTCGTTCATCGCCGGGCTCGGCGGCCGCGACGTGACGCCCGCGGTGCTGCGCGAGATCGCCGGCCGCGCGCGGGCGGCGAAGGCGCCGCTCGAGAGCGTCTGGATCGGGGTGAAGCCGTGACCACGCCCAAGCGCGACCGGCCCGAGACGGCACAGCGCCTGACCGAGTGGGTCGCCGATACCGAGCGCTTCCTGCCCGGGAACACGGCGTGCCCGGGCTGCGGCGCGGCGCTCGCCATGCGGCACGTCGTCAAGGAGCTCGGCGAGCGGACGATCGTCGTCGTGCCCGCGTGCTGCTGGGCGATCATCGCCGGGCAGTTCCCCTACGCCTCGCTCGCGGTGCCGAGCATCAACACGCCCTTCGCCTGCGCGGCCGCGGTCGCCAGCGGCATCCGCGCCGCACTCGACGCGCGCAAGGTCAAGGACACGACCGTCATGGCCTGGGCCGGCGACGGCGGCACCTTCGACATCGGCCTCCAGGCGATGTCCGGCGCGTTCGAGCGGAACGACGACCTCCTCTACGTCTGCTACGACAACGAGGCGTACATGAACACCGGCGTGCAGCGCTCGAGCGCGACGCCGCTCGGCGCGTGGACGACGACCACGCCCGTGCCGCACGTCAAGGACCGGCCCAAGAAGGACCTGCTGGACATCGTCGCCGCGCACCGCATTCCGTATGCGGCCACCGCCTCGATTGCGTTCGTTGATGATTTGCGGCGCAAGGTCCGGCGCGCGAAGGAGACCAAGGGCGCGCGCTTCCTGCACATCCTCTGCCCGTGCTCGCCGGGATGGAAGACGCAGACCGGGCACACGGTCAAGCTCGCGCGCCTCGCGGTGCACACGAAGATCATGCCGCTCTTTGAAGTGGAAGACGGGCTCGAGTACACGGTCAACGTGGAGCCCGACGGTACCCCGGTCGAGGAGTTTTTGAAATTGCAGGGCCGCTTCCGTCACCTCTCGGCCGACGAGATCGCGCGCGTCCAGGCGCAGGTGGACCGCACCTGGGCCGCCCTCTGCCGCCGGGCGGGAAGGGCGCGGTAGGGGACGCACGCATGACCTCAGACGCCAAGACCCGATCGTCGGGCGTCACAAAGGCGATAGTCGTGGGAGTCATTGCCGGCGCGGTCGCCTGTGGTTTGAACTTTGCTATTCTCATCTCTCTCTTCTGTATTGGTTTCGAGGGAATAGATGTCAAGCCGGAAGATATGCATCCGGCGCGCGATGCGATTTTATCTTTTCTTGAGCACCTCAGTCTTCCTGCTTGCATCGGATTGATGCTCGGGATTTCCCTGTGGTGGTCCATGGGACGCGGCAAACCGGGCATTCGCTGGTGGGTCTGGCCTCTGGCCGGGGTGCTGGGTGGATTCGTTCTCATGGGTCTCGGCTATCTCATCACGCCCGGCTTCGACCGAACCGCTGCAAGGGGGCTGGGCATCGCGGGAGGATTCTTCGGCTGTGGAGCATGTGTCGCAACTCATCGGCGTTCCTGGTGGCCATATTTGCCCGTTGCGACTCTGGTGGGTGTGGGCTGCGTTCTACTCGGCGAGTTCATCTTCGGTCTCCCGGTTGACGAACCGGATAACTGGGTCGATCCTCTGGCGGCGCTGCCGATTCTTCTTTCGTTCGGTGTTCTTCATGGGGTCATGAAGCGTGTGCAAGCGGGAACGGGCAAGGGAGTTGCGGCCGAGCCCAAGCGCTAGCCTCACCTTCCCTTGCGCGCCGCCCGCGGATGTGGAAAATGGGCCCCGCACACGGAGGGGCCGCAGGAGAGATGCCGGAACCAACCGACGCCGATCTTCAGGCGCTCACGCCCGAGGACGACTACTTCGCGCGCGTCGCCCTCCACAACAAGCTCGTGACCCGCGAGCAGGTCGTCGCCTGCGCGAACCTCATCGCCAAGGCCTTCACCGCCGGCCACACCCGGCACACGCTCGCGAGCGTTCTCATCCAGCGCGGATACCTGCGGCCCGAGTACGCCGCCGCCGTGCAGAAGGCGGTCCAGAAGCACGCCGCCGAGCAGGCCAAGGCCGACCGCACGAAGAAGGCGCCCGAGCCGAAGCCGGCCGAGCCGAAGCAGATCTCCGCGGCCGAGGCAGCCGAGGCGGCCGTCGGCCGGCGCGCGCCGACCAAGACGCTGCGCCGCCGCGCGCCCGCCGGCGACAGCCAGGTCCTCGTGCCGGTGGACAAGAAAAAGAAGAAGAAGGGAGCCACCGCGGCCGAGGACAAGCGCATGCGCCTGCGCGAGGAGCCCGGGAAGCGCACGGCCACGCTCGAGGTCGCCTGCTCGGCGCTCTACTCGAACGACGCGCCGGGTTTCGAGGCCGCCTGCACTCGCCTCATCGGGACCGGGCAGCTGAACCTCGTCATCGACATGCGTGCGGTCAAGCGCATCCCGAGCCTCCTCTTCGGCGAGCTCACCAAGGCCCAGAAGGAGGCCGAGGCCGCCGGCAAGAAGCTGACCGTGGTCCTCAACAAGGAGACCGGCCGCGTCGCCAAGATGATCCTCGGGGGCCTCGTCCGGATGCGCATCGTCTAGGCGCGCCCGAGGCGCCCGAGGTACCCCGCCCGTTTCGCTTGCGCGCCCCCCCTTAAATGTGGAGAATGTCCCTCACGGGGCCGCGCGCGCGGCTCCGCTCGTTACGGAAGGAGACCGAGAAGCGCATGGCGAACGAGAAGAAGCGGCCGGCCAAGGGCACGTGGCTCACCTACCGGCCGGAGATCAAGATCCTCGACTGCACGGTCCGCGACGGCGGCCTCATCAACGACCACCGATTCGACGACGCTTTCGTCCGCGCGGTCTACGAGGCCGACCTCGCCGCGGGCGTTGACTACATGGAGCTCGGCTACAAGGCCGACAGGAAGATCTTCGCGCCCTCGGACCACGGGCCGTGGAAGTACTGTGCCGAGGACGATCTCCGCCGGGCCATCGGCGAGAAGCGCGGGGAGCTCAAGCTCTGCGCCATGGCCGACGCCGAGCGCACCGACTACCGCGCCGACATCCTGCCGCGCGAGAAGAGCGTGCTCGACGCGATCCGGGTCGCGACCTACATCCACCAGATCCCCGTCGCCATGGACATGGTCGCCGACGCGCACGAGAAGGGTTACGAGACGATGCTCCAGCTCATGGCCGTCTCGACCGTGCCCGAGCACGAGCTCGCCGAGGCTCTCGATCTCGCGGCGGCGAGCCCGGTGACCGCGGTCTACCTCGTCGACAGCTTCGGCTCGCTCTACTCCGAGCAGATCGTCGCGCTCGCGAAGATGTACCTCGCGGCGCTCGAGGGCACGGGCAAGGAGGTCGGCATCCACGCGCACAACAACCAGCAGCTCGCCTACGCGAACACGCTCGAGGCGCTCATCGCGGGCGCAAACCGGCTCGACGTGACGATCAACGGCATCGGCCGCGGCGCGGGCAACTGCCCGATGGAGCTCCTCATCGGTTTTCTCAAGAACCCGAAGTTCCGGCTGCGGCCCGTGCTCGAGTGCATCCGCGACGTCTTCGTCCCGCTGCGCGAGAAGATGGAGTGGGGCTACCAGCTCCCCTACATGCTCACCGCGCGGCTCAACCAGCACCCGCGCGCGGCCATCAAGATGCGCGCGGGCGACGCGCCCGACGACTACGTTGCATTCTACGACCAGATCGTGGAGGAGGAGTAACCCATGCGCCGACCGATTTTCGCCGCCGCGCTTCTCGCCGCGCTTGTCGTTGCCGGGTGCCAGCCCTTCGGGGACGTGGTTCGCCAGAGCGCGCCGTCGAAGGGCGAGCTCGCGCGCACGCTCACCGGCACCTGGGACGGCGTCTACCACTACCCGGCGACGGACCTTCGCGGGAAGCCGGTCGATCGCCCGCCCGTTGCCTTCCGCGTGAGGTTCAAGTGCACGGGCGCGACCCTCACCGGCCGTCTCGTCGAGACCGCCGGAAGGGAGGAGCTCCGCGCGTCCGTGCGGGGGAACGTCCTCGAGGGCGGGAACATCCTCTTCACCAAAGAGCCGAACGACCCGAAGGCCGCGGTGAAGCTAGTCGTCTATCTCGGCCAGCTCGACGCGCGGGACGGCTCGATCCACGGCACGTGGACGATTCCCGGCAACTGGAGCGGCCGCTTCAGGATGCGCCGGCAGCCGGCGGCGGAGTAGATCCGTCGCTCGGCCGGCCGCGGGATGGACTCGGAGGGGACCATGCCGATCGACAACGCCATCGTCGTCGAGCGCGACTACGCGGCCGAGCGGGAGCGGTTCCTGGCCGGGTTCGAGAAGGAGGCGCTGAGGGAACTCGTCTCCGGCCTCGGCGAGCACCCCTACTACTACCCGCAGATCTTTCCCACGACCAAGGGGTGGGGCGCGAAGGGCGAGATCAAACGAAAGGTCAACCTCCTCAAGAAGGTCGAGCCGCTCCTCGAGAAGCTGCTCTTCCCGGGCGAGGAGGTCCGCTTTGTGACGAAGGGCGTCTACAGCAGCATCGGGGAGCAGTACTTCATGGGGTGGATGTCCCACTTCATCAACCAGACGGTCTTCCTCTACACGAACTACCGCATCATCCTGATGAACTCGGACTCGCGCGGGAAGCCGCTCCAGATGAAGTGGCACATCCCCTACGACCAGATCCGAAAGTTCACCGCGGGCAGCTTCATCTCCGGGGCCACGATCTTCAAGCTCAAGGACAGGAAGTCCTTCTCGTTCGGGGGCATCCCCAAGGGCGACCGCAAGGCGCTCAAGGAGTTCGTCGCCGGGATGGTCGAGCGCGCCGAGACCGAGGACTTCCACCTCCCGCACTTCCAGGGCCGGGACGACCTCTGCCCGGAGTGCTTCGCCCCGGTGGAGCCCAAGCTGCGCGCGTGCGCCAAGTGCGGCGAGGAGTTCATCAAGCCCTCCACGCCGGCGCTCATGTCGCTTGCCCTGCCCTGCCTGGGGGACTTCTACCTCGGCCACCGGGGCCTGGCGTGCTTCGAGATTTTCGGCTACATCGTCACCTGGGCGATCTGCATCGGCCTGCTGATGGAGCAGGGCCTCGACGCGCTGGCCGTCGTCCTGCCGATCCTGGGCTTCGAGCACGGCGTGGATGCGGTGCTCACCCACCACATGGCCAAGAAGGGCCTCCTGCTCAAGAAGAAGGCCTGGCGCTCGCACTAGCCGCGCGCGCGCCAGCCGGAGAACGCCGTCTTGCCCGACCGCCTCTGGATTCCCGTCGGAAAGGACGCCCCGCCGGGCGCGGACGAGGCCTGGACGCTCCTCGCGGTCGGCGACTTCTGCCCGGCGCACCCGTGCCCCGAGCCGGAGGAGCCGGTCGAAAGTGACGGCGCGCGCTGGGCCGCGTCCGACCTCGCCGCGCTCGTGGACGAATCGGACCTCGCGGCCGTCAACCTCGAGGGCCCGATCTCCGGCGCGGGCGAGCCAATTCCGAAAAACGGCCCGTCGCTCGCGGTGGACGAGTCCTACGCGCGCGACCTCGCGCCGCTCGGCTTCGACGTCGCGCTCCTCGCGAACAACCACATTCTCGACTTCGGGCCCGAGGCGCTCGAGCGCACGCTCGACGGGTGCGCGGAGGAAGGGCTCGCCGTCTGCGGCGCGGGGGCGAATCGCGAGGAGGCGCTGCGGCCAGCCGTGCTCGACGCGCCGGACGGCTCGCGCGTCGCGTTCCTCTCGGCCTGCGAGCACGAGTTTTGCCTCGCAAGCGAGGCGCGCCCCGGCGCGGCCGCGCTCGAGTGGCCCGAGTTCGAGGACGCCGTCCGCGCCGCGCGCGGGGCGGCGGACGTCGTCGTCGTCGCCGCGCACGGCGGATGCGAGCACGTCCCCTTCCCGCCCGCGCCGCACCGCGCGCGCCTGCGGCGCCTCGCGGCGGCGGGCGCGGACCTCGTCCTCGGCAACCACCCGCACGTGGCTCAGGGGTGGGAGCGGCGGGGCGGCACGCTCGTCTTCTTCAGCCTCGGGAATTTTTACTTCCCCGAGCTCCGCGAGAACCCACCGCCGGGATGGAACTGGTCGATCGCGGTGCGCGCGCATTTCGAGCGCGGGCGACTCCTCGGCGCGGAGGCGATCCCGCTCGAGTCGCGCGATCGCATCGCGCGCGTCACGACGGGCGAGGCGGCCGCGCGCCGGCTCGCCTACCTCGAGGAGCTCGCCGCGAAGACGTCCGGCGACGCGTTCGGCGCGCTCTGGGCGGCGACGGCGAAGCACCTGTGGAAAGACCGGCGGGGGCACTTCGCCAGCTCGCGTCCGGCCTTCGACCCGGATGCGGCGGCGGGCGTGAGCGGGAAGAAGCTCGCGCAGGCGCGGCTGCGCCTTCTGAATCTCTTGCGCTGCGAGGCGCACCGCTGGGCGGTCTCGACGCATCTTGCCGCGCTTTCGGGCGACGAGCCGAATCTCGTCACGCCCCAGGTCGAGGCGGACCTCGCGCAGCTTCTCGACCGGATGAAGGGCTGACTCTCCACCCCGCCAATATCGGGCTGCACCCGCTCGCCGCGCGCGAATGAAGACGCCTCGCGGCTCTTCATTCCGCTCCGAGACGCGGCTGCGTCTTTCTTCGGCGCTTCGGCCGGTTGAAACACGGAGACACGGAGAACACGGAGAAGGTCAAGCCCGGAGACTCCTGGTAACCCCGAAAAACAGAGAACACAGAGAAGCCCAAGCCCGGGGGCTTCGAGGTTACCCTGGAAATATTCTTCTCCGTGTTCTCCGTGTCTCCGTGTTTCGGAGGACCGTCGAAGCGCGCGGGCACGCGCCGCGCGAAACCCGGCGCGTCCCACGGCGGGGTGGGCCGCTCCACCATTAGGTGTCGAAGAGTGACCGGTCGCGGCGCGCGCGCGTCCGCGGCGTTGTCCGTCGCCGCGGGTGGCCGGGGAAAAGTTCGGGAGCTCCGATCGCCCCGCCCGTGATTTGCTTCACCGATGGTGGAGCGAAATCTGAGGCGAGGGTGGACTTCCCCCTCCCGGCCGCGCGAGTCGCGTGGGACCGCCGCGTTGGGACAACCGGCGGCCCGTGAAACGGCTCGTTGGTGCAGCCCGATCCGATTCGATTGTCAAAGAGCACGGTCGGCGGGTGCCGACAGACATGGAGCGCGTTCCGCAAGCCGCGACTGCGTCGCCCAACTGGGCGGAAAGAGCGCGGCACCGGAATCGTTTCCAGCGCTCCGCGGCCGGGGAGCCCCGGCGGGCATTCGGCGCGTTCCGCAGGCCGCGACTGCGGCGCCCGCTTGGGCGGAGAGGGCCGGGGCACCGAAAATGCTTCCAGCGCTCCGCGCCCAGGTACAAGTACCTGGGCCACCCCGGGAGAGGAAATTTGAGCGTTTTCCGGGCCGATTTTCGCGGCCCCAGCCCCGGGAGAATCACAGTGTCCCCCCATATATAGGGGGCTTTGACGAAAAAATGTACTTAACCCGTTTCTCCCCAAAGAGATGCATTGTGACCCCCCCCCCCCTGGAATTGGGGATGGCGGATTGGCGATTGGGGGATTGGGAGGGCGTCCCCGGCTCTTTCCGCCCAAGCGGGCGACGCAGGCGCGGCTAGTGGCTCGCGCGTCCGGCCCGCTGGGGCTTCCCAGCCTTCCTGTGCCTTCGGCACCCGCCCCGATGGGCCGGGCCACCCCGTCTCAATTCTCGTTTGTTACGGCATCCATCTTGGGTCTGTAGTCGAGTCCAAAGCGCTTCAGGTACGCGGCCAGGGGCTCCAATCCGACTCTTGCCCGACTCTTGTCCACGTTCGCTTCATCTTCGATCGGCCACACTTCGAGTTTGCCTTGCGAGCCTCTCGTGAGCTGGGAACCGTAGACCTGCTTCTTGCCTTGTTTCATGAGGATGCGGTCTTCAAGCAGAGCCAGGCTCTGGCCTCGGCACTCGCCCCTCTCGGCGGCTTCTCTGAGCAGGGGGAGGTACTGCTTCTGATGGACGAGACCGGCGTGCTGAAGCACCATGAAAGCTCCGGTTGAAGCCTTCTCACCCACCAGGCTGCGGCCTGGCCAGCCATGCTCCTCTATGATGCTGACAAGCCTGGTGATGTTGTGCTTGTCGGTTGCCCGCATCTTCTTCACAAGGTCCTTGAGTTGTGCGGAATCCCGACCGGAGTCCTGCATGACTCTCATGATCTCTCTGCGGTGCTTCTGATCACTGACGAGCATCTGCTCCAACTCCATTCTCAATAGTTCGTTCTCTTTCCCTTCCGGCTGAAGAACTCGTGCCTCCTTTCCGACGAAACGGCAGGAGCAGAGGAGCATTGACATCAGCAGATATGCCGGAACGCGGCACTTCATGTCATCCTCCCTTTGACATAACAATGATCAGGCGCATCCGCCCAGTGCTCCCGCTCCACGCCTTCATCCTAGCCGCCGAGGACGCAGCTGGCAAGCGCGCCGCTCACGGCGCGTCCCGGCTTGGCTCGTCCTCCGCGCTCCGGTCGATCACGTCGAGCCCCATGAACTCGCCGACCTCCCGGGCGAGCGAGCGGGCCTCCTCCGGGACGCTGATGTACCGGCCCACCTGGACCTCGCCGTCCCCGGCGGTGAGCACGACCGGGTAGTAGATATAGGGCGACCCGCGCATCTTCTCGCTGCCCGAGGACTGCTCGCGCCGCCGGATCGTAACGGCGGTGAATTCGTCAAAGGAGCGCCGCTTCTCTTTGGCGAGGCCGAGCGCGTGCCAGCCCGAGACGACGACCCGGGCCTCCTTGTCGATGTAGACGCGCATCCTCACGAAGATGCCGATGAGGCCCAGGACGGCCATCCCGATGCCGAGGGGCACGGCGAAGCGGACGTCGACGCGCATGGAGCTCGGCGCGCCCTCCTTCCAGAGGGGCGAGGTCGCCCCGGCGAGCCCCACGAGGAGCAGCCCGATGCTGAAGAAGAACGAGCACCCTCCGCCGGACTCGAACTCCATTCGGTGAGGGTGGGACGATTCGATGCGCTTCATGCCCGATCCTCCCGGTCAACCGTACGCCTCTATGGTTCCACTTCGCCCCGTCATGCTAGCGCACGGGACGGGAAGAAGCAAACGCGGCCCGGCGGAGGGGCCCGTTTGCCCTTGCAACCCCGGCGCGGACGTGATAGAGGGGGCGCACGCTCCGGCCGGGTGCGGGGCGCCTTGCGGGGGTGACGGCTCGAGATGCGATACCTCGTCACGGGCGGCGCGGGATTCATCGGCTCGCACATCGCCGAGGCGCTCGTCGCCCGCGGCGAGGAGGTCCGCGTCGTCGACAGCTTCGTCACCGGGCGGCGCGAGAACCTCGCGGGCTTCCGCGAGCACATCGAACTGGTCGAGGGGGACCTCGCCGACCCGGCCGTCGCCGCGCGCGCGGTCGAGGGGGTCGAGCGCGTCCTCCACCAGGCCGCGGTGCCCTCCGTCCCGCGGAGCGTCGCCGAGCCGGTCGCCTGCCACCGCAACGCGGTCGGCGCGACGCTCGCCCTCCTCGAGGCCGCACGGCGCGCGGGCGTCGCGCGGGTCGTCCTCGCCTCGAGCTCCTCGATCTATGGGGACCGGCCCGGCCTGCCCCGGCGCGAGGGGCAGCGCCCCGACCCGCGCTCGCCCTACGCGGCGGCCAAGCTCGCGTGCGAGCTCCTCGCGGGGCTCTACGCCCGCCAGTGGGGGCTCTCGACCGTCTGCCTGCGGTACTTCAACGTCTTTGGCCCGCGGCAGAACCCACGCTCCAAGTACGCGGCCGTGATTCCCCTGTTCATCCGGGCCGCGCTCGAGGGGAGGCCGCCGCTCGTCTACGGCGACGGGCGGCAGGCGCGCGACTTCACCTACGTCTCGAACGTGGTCGAGGCGAACCTGCTCGCCGTGGCGAGCGAGGCGCCCCTCGCCGGCGAGATCGTCAACGTCGCGTGCGGGAGGAAGTTCACCCTTTTGGACCTCCTCGACGCGATCCGCGAGATCACCGGGCGCTCGGTCGAGCCCCGCTTCGCCCCCCCGCAGCCGGGCGACGTCCGCGAGAGCCTCGCCGACGTCGCGCGAGCGAGCGAGCTCTTCGGCTACGAGCCGCGCATCGACTTCCGCGAGGGGCTCGCGCGCACCGTGGAGAGCCTTGCCTCCGGCTGAGACGGCGCGCGCTCCGCTTGACACCCCCCGCGGCCGCACCTATCCTGTCCGGTGGAGAGGAGAGGACATGACCTCGCACCGCCCGGCCGGACTTCTCCTGACCGCCGCGGCGCTCGCCGCCGCCTGCGGCTGCTACGACGCGCGCGAGGTCGCGCCGGGGACGTGGGCGGTCCTCGGCCGGCGCGGTGCGGCGAATTCGCTCGTCGTGCGGAGCGAGTTCGGCGCGCTCGTCGTCGACGCGGGCGCGAACCTCGCCGCGGGCGAGGACCTCGAGGCCATC
>Ga0272441_10015150_pt1 | contig 10826 bp, 4 predicted proteins | sample SSMProp6N_FD_193582 | JGI IMG/M metagenome (GOLD analysis project Ga0272441, IMG submission 193582) | Marine sediment archaeal communities from Little Sippewissett salt marsh, Falmouth, MA, United States - SSM-Prop-6N | ecosystem: Environmental > Aquatic > Marine > Wetlands > Sediment ...
CCCCTACGCCGAATCGCGAGCGGCGCCCTCCCGGTGCACCCCTGGCGCATGCCCATGAAAATGCAGGGGCAGGCCCCCGCGCCTGCCCACGTTGGGGTGGAATGGCGCCCCGGGCGCGGGCGGGCGCGGGGGCCCGCCCGTACGCCGAATGGGGAGCCGAGGAGCGGAGGGGGTGAGGAGATTCCCCATACTTCGTGGGGCATGCTGAGTAGCCCCGAAGGGGGCGGAAGAGAGGCAGGGGGCAAGCGATGGGGTGCGAGGCTGTGCGACGGCGCTCTTTGCGGACCATGGGCTGGGTCGCGGCCCATGGGGGGCTCGGCGAATCCTGTCAGGGGTGTGACGACCGACTGGAGAGCCGTCTATTCGGCGAAGAGGGCGCAGGCGGAGATGTGGTAGCCGACGCCACGGGCGGGGGCGCCGGTGCCCGGGCAGCCAATCTCGCCGCTGCCGTAGAAGCCGAAGATGGGCACGTCGCCCGCGACGGACTTCATGGCTTCTATCTCCTTGGGGAAGCTCTTGTTCTTGAGCATGGCTCCGCGTCGCCCGCCGCAGTCGAAGACGAGCATGAGGGCCAGCTTGTCCTTCTTGTTGCCGATGGCCTCGGTGAAGGCGTCGCGGGCTGAGGAGATGAGGCCGTCGGGGGTCATGTCCTTCTTGAGGGAGAGTCCGCAGGTGAAGCTGCCGGTGATGAGGACGCCCAGGTTGGCGCCTTTCTGGGTCTTGGCCTTGACGTAGAGGAGGCCGTTCTTGGCGGCACCGCCGACGATGGGGAAGGAGTGGCCGAGGACGCTGACGGCTCCCTTGGCCACCTGGTCGTCGCGTGGGATGTGGCAGTCGCCGAAGAGGAGGAGCACGCGGCCTGGGGACTTGACGGCGGCGGCGTCCTTGAGGGCTTCGCCGATCCGCTTGCCGCAGGCCAGGTCGTCGTCCTTGCCCTTGGTTTCCGCCACGGCGGTGGTGACGGCGACGTCGCCGGCGAGCGCGAGCACGACCACGCGTCCCTCGCAGGTCTCGTGGCTGACGGGTGCATAGCCGTTGCAGCCGTAGATGAGGGCGGGGTCGAAGACGGAGGCGGCGCCTTCGAGGATCCTCGCCGCGTCGGGGGCGGGCACGTCGATGGTGTAGACGAGGACGACCTTGGGCTGCTGGCCTGCGAGGGCGGCCTTGGCCTTCTGGGCGGCTTCGGTGCCTGCGGCCTTGGGGTCCTTGGCGGTGGAGAGTCCCGTGGCTGGGACGATGGCCTTCGCTGCCTGGGCGCCTGCGGCCAGGGCGAGCGCGAGACCCGCGACGAGTGTGGCAGCGGCCCACGAGATCCTGCGGCTGACCATCGCGGATCCTCCATACGGTGTGTGCGGTTCCTCTGGCACGGGTGACTCACTGGCGCGCCACGTGGGTGAGCATACTGGAAAGCGGGGAGCGGGTCAATGGCGCTATGGTGTCAGGGAGTGGCGGATCTTCGGGACCATTCGATGGCGTAGCGGAGGAGTTCCCTGGAGTCGCGGAGGCCGAGCTTCTCGCGGATGTGTGCGACGTGGGTCTCGATGGTCTTGACGCTGCGGTGGAGGGAGTGTGCGATGCGGCTGGTGCTCAGGCCTTGTGCGATGAGGTCGAAGACTTCGAGTTCGCGGTTGGTGAGGCGGTCGAGCGGTGTGGCGGGCTCGGTGCGGGCGGCGCCCACGAGGCCGTGCATCACGCGGTTGGCCATGGTGTGGCTGAGGTAGACTTCCCCCTGGAGGGTCTTGCGGATGGCGGCGATGATCTCGTCGGGCGGGGCCTGCTTCATGATGTAGCCGCGGGCTCCGGCCCGCAGGGCGCGTTCGGCATAGAGGGCTTCGTCGTGCATGGAGAGGACGAGGACGGGGAGGTCGGGGCGGCGTGCGGCGATGTCCTCGACGAGGGCGAGGCCGCTGGTGCTGCCGAGGGAGATGTCGACGATCACGAGGTCGGGGCGGGTGGTCTCGATGCACTCGATGGCCTGGTGGGGGTCGGCGGCCTCGCCGCATGCGGCCAGGCCGGGCTCCTGGCTGATGAGTCGGGCGAGTCCGTGCCGCACGATCGGGTGGTCGTCGACGACGAGGACGTTCATCGCCCTGCTCGTGGCGGCGGTCATGTCACGTGCCCTCCGCACGTGTGGGCGGGTGGCCGTCGGGGGGGGCGTTGGCGGGGGTGGTGGGCTGCGAGGGGGGGCTGTGGTCGAGTGTGCAGGCGACTCGGGTGCCGTGCGCCGGGCGGCCTCGGATGGTGAGGGATGCTCCGATGGCCCTGGCGCGCTGCTCCATGATGAGGAGACCCATGCCGTCGCGCCGGTCGGCGGGGTCGGGGAGTCCCGTGCCATCGTCGGCGATGGCGAGGGTGGTGGCTGCCTGGCCGTTTGTGAGCTGGATGCACACGCGTGTGGCATGGCCGTGGCATGCGGCGTTGTGGATGGCTTCCTGGGCGATTCGGTAGAGGTGGGTGGGGGCTTCGCCGGCGGGGAGGTTGATGGGCTCCTGGCACTCGAAGGTGCAGTCGATGCCGAACATGCTCCGGGCCTGAGCGGCGAGGGTGCGAAGTGCGGAGGCAAGGCTGCCGCCGGCGAGCTTCACGGGGCTGAGGCCCTGGGCGAGGGTGCAGGCCTGTGCGGCGGCGGCGCGGGTGAGCTGCTCGATCTCGCGTGCGGTCTGGGCTTCGGGGGCGGAGCGGTCGGCGAGGTCGCGGGTGAGGCTGCGGGCCATGAAGGCGATGCCGGCGAGCTGCTGGCCGAGTCCATCGTGCAGGTCGTTGCCGATCCGCCGCTGCTCGGCTTCGCTGATTTCGAGGATGGCGTCGCGGAGGACATTTCGCTCGGTGATGTCGCGTGCGTGGATGACCACTCCGCCCACGGTGGGGTCGTGGAGGAGGTTGTGGGCGACGCTCTCGAAAACACGCCAGGAGCCATCGCTGTGTCGGACCCTGAGCTCGAGGGTGGAGGCGCCGCCAGGTCTCTGGAGGAGGTGGCGGAAGGCGCGGAGGAAGTGGTGGAGGCCGCCGGGATGGAGGAAGTCGAACACGCTGGCTCCGGTCATGCGGCCGCGTGGGTATCCGAGGCGCCGCTGGGCGGAGGGGCTCTCGTAGGATACGACGCCGTGGCGGTCGGCGATGAGGATGAGGTCGGAGACGTTTTCGATGAGGGATCGGAAGTGGCGTTCGCTCCATCGCAGGCGGAGCTCGGCCTGCCTGCGTTGGAGGGCGACAGCGGCCTGGTTGATAAGGATCTCGAGGACTTCGCGGCGGCCCACTTCGGCAGGCGTGCGGGCGACGAGCACGGCTCCGCCGTAGAGGGTTCCCTTGCGTGCGAAGCCGATGGCGTAGGCGTCGTGCAGGTCGAGGATTTCCTCGGCGGCGCGGCAGGCCGGCTTGGGGAGGTGGCCGAAGCACAGGTCGTAGAGGTGGCGGGGGGCTTTGAGGAGCTTGCCGCGCATGAGGACCGCGCGCGCGCTGGCGCTGGCCGGCAGATGGAGGCCCGGGGGGTCGCGGCCGAGCAGGTCGGCACAGGCAGCGGCTTCTGCGGGGGACAGGCCGGAGATCGAGCGCACCGCGAGGGTCTGCGTGGTCTCCTCGAAGGCGCACACGGCGACCAGGGCTCGGCCCGCCAACTCGCCGATTCGCTCGCCGATCACCCGGTAGATGTCCTCATCGGGCTGGAGCTCGACGAAGCCCATGGCGGAGCGCGAGAGGAAGTCGAGGGAGCGTGCGTCCTCGCGCACCTGGAGCTCGAGCTGGCGCCGCCGGGTGACGTCGCTGGCGATGAGGCCCAGGCCGTCGCCGGCGCGGAAGGCGCTCACGGCATAGTGCTGCCTCCCGAAGTCGGTCAGTGGCCATGGGCCGGGAACGAGATCGTCGATCGAGAGTGACTCCCCTGTCTCGACCACGGCCTGGTGCTTCCTGTAGCGGTCGCTGTCTGCCAGGTAAGGGAAGACGTCGAGAATGTGCTTGCCGATGATCTCGTGGCGCTCCATGTTCAGTGCGGCGAGGGCGGCGGGGTTGACATCGAGGAACCGGAGACGTGCGTCGAAGAGCATGAAGAGGTCGGTCGCGGAGTCGATGAACGTGGCGCGGCGCTGGCGGGTCGCCTCGGTGGTATCGTCGGCCTGGGGTCGGTGGTGCCGCCTGAGGGTCGGCGAGAGCTCACGGCGGATTGCGGAGAGCAGGCGTGCCCCGTCGTCGCTCGGCAGGTAGTCGGCGGCCCCAGCTCGTACCAGACCCACAGCCGCTTCGAGCGTCGGGTGGTCCGAGAGAACGATGAGGGGCACATGGGCCGCGTGGTCATTCAGCAGCGCAACGGCGGCCCCCGCGCTGAAACGCTCGAGTTCGTCGGCGCACACGACGATGTCCCATCCCGTGCGACGGGCCGCGGCCAGAAAGGCGTGCTCGGTGGTTACGCGTTCGAGAGTTGGGCTGTAGCCGCCGGCGCGCAGCTTCTCCTCGATGCGGACAGCACGCTGGGGTGAGTCGTCGACGAGGAGCACACGGAGAGCTGGGAGTCCGCCTGAGCGGACGCCCCCAGTCTGCGCGGCGCGGATTGCCGGGTCGCTTCGCTGCATCGGTCGCCATGCCCCCGCCAGGAGCACGAGCCGCTACGAAAGGGTCCCGGCACGCCTTCGTGTGGCCGTTACATGGCTACGGGTCTAACGAGTGCCCAGGGCCCACGCTGGCCAGGGCTGTGGGAACAGGCCGGAGCACACACGCACCCACCCCGACGGAGCGGGCCGCCGTGCGTGGCTCTGGACAGCGATGTACGGGAGAATCACCTCCCCGCTGCAACAGCCGGGGCAAGAAGCAGTAACGTGGGCTGGGGCACCAGCACCACATTTTGTGCCCCATCGTGGCCTAGATCCCCTCCACGATGCATTCTACCGGGATGTCCTGCCCATGTCAAGCGCAATGTGAACCTGGCAGGTCCTTCAACTCGCCTGGTCTCTCGCGATGTGGCTGCTGGCGTGCGACGTGTTCGGCCGCGACCGTCACTCGGGCGGTGCGGGGGGCAGGACCTCGATGGCGCTGAGGATGGGCGCGGTGGACTCCGTGAGCTCGCCTGCCCTGGGCACGAACTCCACGGCGACCGAGCGGGTGGCCACCACGCCATGGATTTCCTTGACCAGAGCACGCCGGCGCCCCCCGGCAGCACGCACCACGTCGAGGCCGCGCAGCACCGTCTTGCCCTGGACCTTGACGTCGAAGACGCGCTGGCCGCGGCGGACGTCGTCGAGCTCGGCGAAGTGGAGGCGGAGGGTGAGGCGTCGGGGCTGCACGCGCGCGGCGGGAACCGCGATAGCGCGCTCGTAGCCCTGCCCGAGCACCGGCGGGCGGCGCAGGGGACCGCGGGCTCCGACGTGGATCATGAGGTTGGCCTTCTGGAGGCCGGCTGCGGCCAGGGTGTTCCAGGGGATGGCCAGCTCGGCTGCGAAATCCCCTGCATCCGCCTTCACGGCGCTCGCCCATTCGCCGCTGTATGCGGCATCCTCGGGATGGGCGCCCAGGGGCGGGATGGCCACGGGCAGCGCGTGCGGGGCCACGGCGGAGAAGAAGCCCCCCCTGTCCTTCTTCTTGCCGCGGGTGAAGACCAGGGGCGGACCGGCCTCGGCGGCCAGGCGGAAGGTCTGGTAGGCCTGCGGGTTCTGCGCCGGGCTGCCCGCCTGGTGCCACAGGGCGGTGAAGCGATGGCGGTCGCCCCGCGTATCGTCGTCTGTGGCCAGTATCTGGAACGCCACCTCGAGGCCCGCCTGGGGCGTCAGGCCGAGGTTCTTCCAGGGGAGGAGGAGCTCGACGAGGTAGCCCCCGGGAGTCTTCGCCCCAGCCGCCGTGGCGGCGAGGCTCTTGGGATTCGCCGCGCCCTTGCTGTCGATCAGTCGCACGCGGGGCTTGTGGCCCGGCGCGGGGCCGGGGCTCACGATGCAGCGGTAGGCGCCCCGCGCCCCGATGGCGGTGGCGAGGAAGATCTGAAGGCTGTCGCCGCGCTCGAGTTGAGCCTCGTTCTCCCATTCGTGCACCACGTTGTCGCTCACCTGGGCGAGCACCAGCAGACCCTGGTCGTTCCAGCCGATGCGGAACGATGGGTCGAAGTCCTTCGGATCTCGGAGGCGGCCCGAGGGGCCGGGCAGGGACTGGACGCGGAGGCCGCGCTCGCCCCAGTCCTCGGGCTTGCCATCCGCGGTGGCGTCCACGCGGGGGATGTCGAGCGTGGGCAGGCGCGGGGTCGCGTGGGTCCACAGGCCGTCGTAGCGCGCGCCGGATGCCGAGACCCCCAGATGGAGGCAGCGGCGGCTGGGCGCCCGCGTGTCGGCGGGCACGGGGCTCAGGTAGACCTCGAAGGAGTCGTCGGTCCACACCGGGGCGTCGCTGCCGCGCGTGGCGGCCTTCCAGGGCTTGGGTCCGGGGGGCCTGGCGCAGGCGACGTAGAGGTTGTCGGCGTCGTAGCGGAGGGTGAGGGTGCCGGCGTTGCCGCCCAGGGGCACGGCGCGGTAGCCGTCCCACACGGGCGCGGTGAGGCGCCCGTCGATGGCGGGCGGGGTGTCCGTGGGCCAGGCGGTGAAGGAGCGGGGGAGGATGGCGAGGTCCACTTCAGCCCGCTCGATGCCCTTGAGCCCCGAGGCGTACAGCCACGGGCGGTCGGTGCGGCGGATGCCCGCGCGTTCGGGGTCGCGGCGGTAGGGGCCGAACGGCTTGCGGACGGTGAACCGGAAGGGCGTGGCGGCGGGGCGGCGGCGGGTGGAGGTGACCGGCCGCGGCATGGCGAGCCAGAGAGCTCCCGCCGCGTCCTTGCGGTCGCCCACGGCGCCGCAGTTGAAAGCGGCCTGGTGCACGGTGGTTTCGGGCAGTCGGTCGTAGGCGATCGACCAGTCGCGCTCGTGCTCGGTGGGCATCAGGGCCACCGTGGTGCGCAGGCTGTAGGAGCAGGTGCACGCGGCGTCGGCGGGCGGGGCCAGGAGCAGGCCGTTGGCCGCGATCGCGTTCACGTAGCACCCGGCGCGCACGCCGCCGAAGTTGTGCACCCCCGTGTCGCCCGCCAGGTCGAGGAAGCCCAGCGTTCCCGAGCGGAACATGAGGAGGTTGGCGCCCCCCGCGATGGACCCGCAGCCGTAGGAGCGGCGGTAGCTCCAGGCCGTGGCCTCGCCGGTGAAGGGATTCGCGCGCTCCTTCGGCTTCCCCGTGCGGAGATCGTAGGCCACGGGCTCGACGTAGATTGTGCCGCCCGTGATCACGGGGGCGCGGGCGACCCGGGCGTCGCGGCTGTAGAGGAGCTTGCCGCTCGCCGCGTCGATTCCCGTCAGCCCCTCGCGGCTCGTGGCCACCAGCACGCCGTCCGAGAGCCAGAGCGCACTGCGGCCCGCAATGCCCTCAGCGGTCTGCCAGGCGGGCTTGCCCGTCGTGGCGTCCAGCGCGACCACCTTGTGAATCGCCGCGATGCTGCGGCCGCGCTGCCGCGCCTGCGCCACCTCGCGGTCGGGCGTGCGGTCGAGCATATACACCCGCCGCCCGTCCAGCACCAGCGTGTTCTGCGTGGCGATGCCCTCGGTGACGCGGACCCAGCGGGTCTTGCCATCCTTGCCAAGCACGAAGATCGCGCGCGAATCGATGCGGTTGCCCATGCTGCCCAGGATGTGGTCGCCGCTCACCGCCAGGTAGCTCCACACCAGGGCGTCGGCCGTCTTCTTCGGGATGGTGGCGGGTGCGGGTGGCATCGTGTAGGTCTGCACCGTGCGGCCCGTGGCGGGGTCGAGGCGCAGGCAGGTCTTGCCCTGAATCAGGTACACGCCGTCGGCGTCGGCGGCGGCGCTGGCGCCGCGCGTGTGGGCCGGCCACCAGCCGGCCATGGCGAAGTGGCGCCGCCACAGCGAGCGGCCATTGTAGGCATCCACGGCCATTACGGTGCGCTGGCCGAAGACGAACATGCGGCCGCCGACACACAGCGGCGCCGGACCCGCCCAGTGGCGCGTGATGAGGGGCGCCGGCCCCGGCTCGCCGAACCACAAGACCCTGAGCGGCACCCGCACGCGGCGGTCCTTCGAGGCGCCCGAGCGCTCCGCACTCGCATACTGGTGCGTCCAGTCGTCGGTATCGGGCAGCGGTCCGCGCACGGCGCGCAGGGCGCTCTCGGCGCTCTGGATCTCAGCATCGGGCACCCCGCCGCGCTGCGCCCAGCGGACGAAGCTGGCGTGGGAGACCGGCCCTGCGGTGCCGAGCGAGCCCACGCGCACGAGGAACCGCCCGACGGTCGCCACGGCGGAGGGCTCCGGGGCCAACGGAGCCCACACCACGCCTCCGCACGGGCGGAGCACGCGGTAGACCTCGGCGGGCGGGCAGCGTCGCAGACCGCGGGCCGTGCCGTTGCCCGCCACGATCACGTCCGCGAAGTAGTCGGGGCACGCCAGCCGGTCGAGCGGTCCGTTGTGGACGACCGCGCGCACGCCGTAGAGGCCTGTTGCGTCGAGTGCCTCCCGCAGAGCGGCCGTCCGCCGGGCGCTCGGCTCGATGCAGTAGACATAGAGCTTCGACTGGCGCACGAGTTGCCGGACAAGCTGCCCGTCGCTCGCGCCGAGCACGAGGCAGCAGCCCTCCGTCTTCCCCGTGTCCTCGAGCACCTGGCGTGCGAGGGCGGCGGCATCGGCATCGCCGGCGGATTCGGCGGGCGGCTTCGCGAGGGCCACCACGGGTGCCTCAGCCACCGTGTCCGCTCCGTAGCACACGATGTGGCCCTTTGTGGTGCTCACGAGCAGGCGGCCATCGGCCACGGCCAGGCTGCGTGCCTGGCCCTCCAGCTTGTCGCTCCACACCTGCTTCCCCGTGGCTGCGTCGAAGGCGGTCACGGTGCCCTGGCCGCCGGCGAACAGAGTGCCGCCGGCCAGGATGAGCGCGTAGGTGCGGCCCTGGTCGGCCTCCCAGCGGGTGCACTTGTCGGCGGGCGCACGCTTGAGCCAGGCCGCCAGGTCGTACGCCGTGAGCTTCCCGCTCCCCGTGGCGTAGAGCGTCTTCCCGCTCGCCACCGCGCACAGCTTGCCGCGGACCTCGCGCCGCTCCTTGCCCGAGCGAGCATCGAAGGCCACCATCCCGTCGTTCTTGTCCGGCGGATACTCGCCCTCCAGCACATCGATGTCCGGCCCAATGTGGCAGAGCCAGCCGAACAGCGTGCCGCCGGCCAGGAAGTTCCACGACCCGCCCCAGCGGTTGCTCCAGCTCGAGGGCTGGCTGCGGTAGTAGAGCAGCTTCCCCGTCTGCCGGTCGAACGCGGCAGGCAGGTTCCGGCCCGTCGGCACGAAGAGCTGATCCCCCTGGCCCAGCAGATAGCCCTGCGGCGTCACCCCCGTCATCGCGTGCGAGCCAGGGTGTGGCTGGGCAAGGTAGCTCGTGCCGCTCGTGGCATTCTCCCACAGCGGCGTCCCGTCCTCCGCGCGCAGCGCGTAGAGATACACCCCCTCCGAAGGCCACATGCCCGCACACACATACACCACCCCATCCACCACCGCCACCCCCGAGCGCAGCGGCCAGCGCGACATCATCTGCTCGTTCCCCATCAGCCGCTCCGAGCGCGGCGCCCCCCGGAACTGCCACAGCACCCGCCCGTCGCTCCCGCGAAGGCACGTCAGCACCCCATCGTCTGAAGCCACGAACACACGCCCGTCCGCCAGCTCCGGAGCGAACCGCACCGGGCCGCCCGTGAAGAAACTCCACCGCACCTGCCCCGTGCCCAGGTCCACGGCATACACCTTGTGGTCCGCCGACGAGCCGTAGTAGGCGAGCCCCTCGGCAGCCGTCACCTCGTAGACATAGTCGAATGCCACGCGGTTCAGCTCGCGCCCCGGCTCCGGCCACGCGGGACGCGGCGCGTGAGCCGCCCGATGCACCCACTGCCGGTGCAGCGGCACGCTCAGAGCCTCGTCCGTCACCCCGCTCCGCGCGAAGTCGTGCCGATACGACGGCCAGTCGCCCGCCGCAGCCAGGCTCGCACACAAGCTCGACACCACGACGGCACTGGTCAGGCGAATGCTCACATCCCGTCTCCTCAAGAGGCCGCGAGGGATCCCAGCAACGCGGGGCGGCACATTATACCCCTGAGACTTACTCCGGTTCAAACCCCATCCCCAGGCCCCGCCTGCCCCGCGCCGTAAGTCCCCCTCGAACCCGCGCCCCCCCTTTTTTAGAAAAAAAAGGGGGCCGCCCGCGCGCTCCCCCCACTTACGGCGACTTCCATCCGTCCCGAACGCCGGACCCCATGCCTGTTGAGCCCCCCTCGGCCCACACCTCCGCCCCTTCCTCTTGACGCGTGATTCGCCGTACGGCGAACGCGGACGCACGTGACGCGTGATTCGGACTCCGCCTCGACCGGTCCCATTCGTCTCATTCGTCCCATGCGTCCCATGCCCCGGGACCACCCCCCGCGCCCCGGGTGCCACGCTCAAGCGAAGCTTGGGCGTGCCCGGCACAGACCCCTGGATCACCCCCACAGGCCACACCAGTCCCATCAGCCCCGCGACCACCCAGACCACCTTGCTGATCATCATCCTGCCCTCCAAGGCTCCGAGCCAGGAGCCACGAGCTTCGAGCCCAGACCCATCGATCTCGATCTCGTCCTCGAGCTCGATCTCCCCTCTTCACTCGACCCTCGACACCCGACCCTCGTCCCTCCCCCGAGCCAGGCAGGCGCCCACGCACACGCCCAGCCCAACAATCTCGCATGGCCTCCCCCGCGCGCAGGGAAGGCCCCTCTTCGGCCCCCTGGTCCCATACGTCCCATCGGTCTCATGCGTCCCATGCGCATGGGACGCATGAGACCGATGGGACCGATGGGACAGATGCGGCCGCGACCACCC
>Ga0272441_10015151_pt1 | contig 10826 bp, 3 predicted proteins | sample SSMProp6N_FD_193582 | JGI IMG/M metagenome (GOLD analysis project Ga0272441, IMG submission 193582) | Marine sediment archaeal communities from Little Sippewissett salt marsh, Falmouth, MA, United States - SSM-Prop-6N | ecosystem: Environmental > Aquatic > Marine > Wetlands > Sediment ...
TGTCTCGACCGAAGCGGAGAGACCTGTGGTCTGCAGGGATTATGGATGTGTATCATTAGTGACTTGATGGATGCAATGGTTGGTGCTGGTTATAGATCTTTACCCGCCAGTTCTTTTTGGGCGGGCCTCGGCGGAGCCTGCCCTGAGCTTGTCGAAGGGCCCGGGATGAAAGAATTGGGATTATAGAGAAAAACCTGCAAGGTCTGTGAGACCTTGCAGGTTTGAGAATTCTTATAGTCAGTAATTCTTCTCTTTTATTTCTGCAGAATCAGCTTCTTTGTGTCTGTAAACTCCCCAGCAGTCAGATGCGCCAGATAGATGCCTGCCGAATGATTTTGTCCGTTCCACTTCACCAGATAATCGCCAGGCGTTCTGGTCTCATTCACCAGCGTTGTGATCTCTCTGCCAAGAAGATCGTAAATAGTCAGGTTTACATGACAGGCGCTTGGCACTGTGTACCGGATGGTTGTGACCGGATTGAAGGGATTGGGAAAGTTCTGAAACAGAGCGAAATCGCCGGGTATCCTAGAAGATTCATTCAGGGTTACGTCTGTTGACGACACCATCTCAACCAGACAGATATTATCCAGATACACATCCATGTCTGAAGTCCCGAAATCGAATCCCAGTCTGGCCAAAGGATCTATGGGATAATTCATGGTGAAGGTATACGTAAACGTCTGCCACTCATTCGTCAATGTGTATTGAAAGTCGCTGTTGTACAGCAGCCACGGCTCTTCACTCATGGCGATCCATGCACGAATGTTCCTCGATCCTTCGGCCCGTGCCTGAAATGTCACCGTGTAGGTGTTGCCATTCACTATTGTCAAACCATAGTGGTGCAATGTCACCTCGTGAGGATAATCGCCGCCGTGGGTGATCTGCGCATGAAAAGCACCGTTTTCAGCTGAACAGTCAGCATCACCGGCTCCCCCGGTAAAAAACTGCCAATCCTCCATACCCTGTGAAAAACTCCAGTTGGTGATCATGTTGCACTCGCACGACTCTGTCTCAACAGGACTCTCGGATCCCTCGGATATTGTTACCCTTGAATCTGCATATCTGGTATTGTTGTTTTCCTGCAATTCTGGAATCACGTCTTCAGCGTCTGTGTAGACCCCCAGGTAATATTCTCCTGCAGGTACACCACTCACCGTGGTCTGCAAAGTACCTGGATTGCGCCCTGCCCCAGCATCCAGTGCATTGTACTCCTGTTCATCAATCTTGTAATCGGATGAGGTGATGGATTTGTCCGAGGACAGATAGATATAGTTTTTAAAAGCGATTCCAGTGGATGCATTGCCTCGATTTTTAAAGGTGTACTGATATCCGATTTCCGGTCCTGAGCCATCTTTTACGTTTACACTGACTACAATCATATCCGAATACAGGGGAATGATCACCTTGGGATCGTTATCATACCCGGTATTGTTGTTTTCCTGCGATTCTGAAATCACATCTTCAGCGTCTGTGTACACTCCCAGGTAATATTCTCCTGGAGGCACACTGCTCGCTGTAGTCTGCAACAAAGGGCCTGAGTTGTACTCAGCGTCGGCATCCAGTTCACTACATTCCCAAGAATTGATCTGGTAATCAGACTGAGTGATTGTATTGTCCGGGGACAAATAGACATAGTTTTTAAATGGTCCTGCTTTTCCATCTCCCTGGTTTTTAATGGTGTACTGATATTTGATCTTCAGTCCTTGCGCATCGATGATAGTCACATCGGTGACAATCAGATCCGACTGGAGCGGAGGAGACTGGAGAATGTACACCTTGGGATCGTTATCAAACTTGGTATTGTTGGTCTCGTTCGATTCTGAAATCACGTCTTCAGCGTCTGTGTACACCCCCAGGTAATATTCTCCTGCGGGCACATCACTTACCGTGGTCTGCAAACTACCTGGATTGCTCCCTGCCCCAGCATCCAGCGCATTGCACTCCTGTTCATCAATCTTGTAATCAGATGAGGTGATGGATTTGTCCGAGGACAGATAGATATAGTTTTTAAAACCGGTTCCTGTGGATGCATCGCCTCGGTTTTTAAAGGTGTACTGATATCCGATCTCCGGTCCTGAGCCATCCGTTACGTTTACACTGACTACAATCAGATCCGGCTTAGTCTGAGGAGGCTGGGGAATGGTCACCTTGGGATCATTACAGTATCCGGTATTGTTGTTTTCATCCGACTCTGAAATCATGTCTTCAGCGTCTGTAATGGCGCCAAGATAGTAATCCCCTGAAGGCACACTGCTTACTGTGGATGTCAGGTCATAACTGGCTTTGGATGCACCCGGTACGAGCACATCTTCGAAGTTCCAGTCGTCAATCAGGTAATCATCTGTGGTGATATTGTCATCCGGGGAAAGGTAGAACCGGGTTTTGATTTTGCTGCCGTCAGTGGCTCCGTCTCCATCGTTCTTCACGGTTACATTATATGAGATGTCCAAGCCTTGCGCATCGATGACAGTCACATCGGTAACAATCAAATCTGGCTTTGCCTGGAGAATGGATACCTTGGGATCGTTATCATACCCGGTATTGTTGTTTTCATTCGATTCTGAAATCACGTCTTCACTATCCAGGTGGACGCCCAAATAGTAATCTCCCACAGGCACGCCGTTTACTGTCAACAGCAAAGCACCCGAGTTTGCTTCATCGCCAGGACCCAACCAACTGCAATCATGTTCATCTATCTTGATATCGTAATCGTTGATGATATTATCCAGAGATAAATAAATATAGTTTTTAAAGCCAGTTACTGCTGTGTATGCATCCCCCTGATTTTTTATAGAGTACTGATATCCTATCTGCGGTCCTGAGTCGTCAGTTACAATAAAATCGGTTACCGCTAGATCAGGAAGCAGCTTATTCTGGTAAGTATTTATATTGTTGTTTTCATTACTTTCATGCATGGTTTCTTTATAATCGATGATAAAACCTACGTACCAGGTTCCCACGTGATCGAAAATATTTTTTATTATCTGGTCATCGGTATAGGCTCCTGGTTTGAGTGATGGCAATACATTAGCAGCGATCAAAATATCCGAGGTGTCAATAAAATAGTCTGATGAAAGATAGTATCCGATGAAAATTCTGCAAGAACTAGAAGCAGTTACGTTTCCTTTATTTATAATTCTGGATTTTATAGTGAGGTTATAGATATAGGAAGAACTATTACTTGAAACAGAATAATTACATAATGCAGATACGTAGGTCAAATCTTTACCAGAAGATGTAAGCTCAGTCACACTGATCACATGCGAGAAAGTCTTCACATTGTTTAACTCATTATCCTCAGATATAGAATTTTTCTCATCAATGATAATACGGACACGCCAGTTTCCCACATACTCAGATATATTCACAGTAATCGCTTGATCAGAATAGGATCCGGATTTGAGTGCTGGAACCTTATTCGACCCTATTTGTTCTTTCCGGGTGCCATTATATTCTATAAGATAATATCCAAGAATACTGGCGGGAGCATACTGATCTCCTTGATTTTTTATCCTGACTTTTATGGTTACACTGGGATAGGAATAACTCATACTGCAATTTTCTGGAACGTAGGTCAAATCCGGGCCAGTGCCCATAGGGTTTACAGGAGTGTGACTTTCCGAGGAAACAATCTGCTTTGTCGAAGAAATTTCTGAATAGGGAACCGTTCCGGAAGACGGATTTTCGGATTCCCATGAATTCAATAACGGAAAGCTTTCTGTCTCTACGCTTTGTTCATTTGCATTGAGCTCAAGTACTTCGACGTTCCCTTTCTCATCGACTCTGATTTTCGCCAGGGCTTGACCCTGCCGGGCCCGGGCATAAGAAATACTCATCATAAAAATCATGATGATCCAATAAAACTGTCCTGGTTTCATGGCTTTATTCTCCCGTGATATTCTTAAATAATGTTCACTTGAGAGGCAGAACCTCTGCTGGATTGGGTGGGACAACCTCCCACCCAGCATGACTTATTTCTGCAGCATCATCTTTCTCATTTCAATATGATTTCCCGCCTTCAAACGGCAGAGATAGATGCTACTCGCCAGGTCTTGTCCGTTCCATACTATCGAATACTCGCCGGGCGTTCTGGTCTCATTCACCAGCACGGCGATCTCTTTACCAACCAGATTATAAACGGTCAGGTTCACATGACATGATTTCGGCACAGCATATCGAATGGTGGTCGAAGGATTGAACGGATTGGGAAAGTTCTGAAACAGAGCGAATTCTCCAGGGATCATAGAGGATCCATTCAGGTCTACATCCGTTGAAGACACCATCTCAACCAGACAGACGTTATCCAGATACACATCCAAGTCCGAAGTCCCGAAATCGAATCCCAGTCTGGCCAAAGGATCCGTGGGATAATTCATGGTGAAGGTATACGTAAATGTCTGCCACTCATTCGTCAACGTGTATTGAAAGTCGCTGTTGTACAGCACCCACGGCTCTTCACTCATGGCTACCCAGGCTTGAATGTTTCTCGATCCTTCGGCCCGTGCCTGAAAAGTCACCGTGTAGGTGTTGCCATTCACTATCGTCAAACCATAGTGATGTAAAGTCACCTCGTGAGGATAATCACCACCGTGGGTGATCTGCGCATGAAACGTATCGTTTTCAGCCGAACAGTCAGCAGCACCGGCTCCTCCGGCAAAAAACTGCCAGTTCTCCATGCCATCCGAAAAGCTCCAGTTGGTGATCATGTTGCACTCACACGACTCCGGCTCCTCGGGACTTTCGGACGTTTCAGATATAGTCACTTTTGCATCCGTGTCATATCCCTTATTGTTGTCTTCATTGGATTCCTGGATTGTGTTCTTGGCATCTGTGATCACTCCCAAAAAATACTCCCCGTCAGGTACTCCGCTGATTGTGGTTACTATATTCCAGCTGGTTTTGGATGCACCTGGGGCAAGGACATCTGTGAAGTTCCAGTCATTGATCTGTGCGTCGCTTGGAGTAATGTCATTGTCCGATGAGAGATAAATCCTTGTTTTAACCTTGCTGCCGTCAGTCGCCGCGGTTCCATTGTTTTTGGCGGTTATCCTGTAAGAAATCTCCGGGCCAACGCCGTCGATGATTGTTACTTTCGTGATGATGATATCAGGTTTGGACGTTGTGGCGAATGTGGTTATAAAACTGAATGACTCTGAATAATAGCTACTGCCCTCATCGTTTTTCGCGCTGAGCTTCCATAGGTAAGTTGTTCCTGGAGACAATGGCCCCACTGAATAAGAGGTCCCTGTAACATCATGCTCAAATATAATATTTCCGGATTTTGTTGTGACCTTCAGCCGATAGGACGTGGGCGTGGGCCCGGATGCGGGGGTCCAGGTCAATGTGGGATTTAAAGATATATTTTGGGCACCATTCGAAGGGTAAACAGGAATGGGAGGAATGGGCAATTCAGGGTGTGTCGGTAAAATATAATCACCGCCGCCAAAAGTCCAGGTATCGTCGGATATCTTATTACAGAGCCAATTATAACATCCTCCAAAAAGGACAACTTTGCCTGAGCCGTCGATACTGGATTCGCAGAGCGTGTGAAGCCATCTGGCTCTAGGTGTATGTTGGTTATTATCATCCTCTGTCCAGGTGTTGTCGCTCAAATCATAAACCCAGGTATCACTCAGGGGAGCCCCAGCATAACCGGCACACGGTCCATATCCGCCAAATAAAACCACCTGATCCCCGCCAATGTAAGCCATTGCATGACCATTACGAGTCATTGGTTGAGTTGACGGATTTTTATTGGTCCAGGTATTTTCGCTGAGATCATAAACCCAGGTATCATTATAGTTTCTTAGACCTGAGCGAAACCCTCCAAACAGTACGATTTTATCCCCACCGATTCGTGCCATAGCGTAATGGCTTCTCGCGGGTGGCGGATTAGTCGGATTCTTCCGGGTCCAGGTGTTTTGGCTGAGATCATATACACAGGTTTCATTTTCATTATTCCGGTCACCGGCTCCAAATATGAGTACCTGATCTTCTCGCAGATAAACCATTTTAGTATAAATGCAGTTGGATGATGGTGCTGATGCCGGATTCATGTTCGTCCATGTATTGCTGCTTCGAGTATACAGCCAGGTATCATTAGGAATACCAGTGCCTTTATTACGTCCACCGAATAATAGCACCTGATCGCCGCCTATGTATGCCATGGCATGATCAAACCGATAATATGGGCTGGTTGATGGATTCATTGGCATGTAACTATCACTGCTGAGATCATAAATCCAGGTATCACCCAGATTAGCACCGCAGTGTCCGCCGAAAAGCAGCATTTTGTCGTCACCGATATATGCCATGGCATGGCTGTGTCTTCCCTGATCCCAGGGTTGCAGACGTTGTTCAGTCCAATCGCTGTCCATAATTTTATATTGTCCCCCAACCGAGGTATCAATCGTCCCGGAACTTGCCCGACTGCTTATAAACATCCAGCAAAGGAGCGAAAGGTCCATTAAAATACCAGCCTTCAAACGATTATGTAATTTCAAGTAGTGCATTTTTCCTCCCACTTTTTTAATGAACATTTGCTATATGTTTTTAATCTTTGATCTTTTCTTCCGTTGGTCCCGGACTTCCCGGCCCGGAGCAATCAAATCTGCTCTGTTCTCCATAGAGGCAGATCCTTGATAGTGATGAATGTTAAAACAACAAATGACAATAACATCTTCGGCTTCATACTCACACCTCCCGGAATATTCTTTCATATTTCTACGGGAGGGTGTACAAGAACAGTACCGAGAGGGAGGTTAGAAAAATGGTTTTGATTGGTAATGGATTAACTAATAATTAATTATAGATGTTAGGAAGGCTTAAGATATTGAGGGAAATACAGGATATTAAAACGATGCGTATACAGTGATAGACGTATTTTCATTTTTATCGTATACGATTGTAGCCGGTTGTTTGCCGATTTTACTTTAATCCCAATTGATTGAGTAATCTAAAAAGGTAGGCTCTGCTGATCTTGAGCTGCCGGGCAGCCTGGGCTTTGTTATTGTTTGATTCACGGAGGGATCTTAAAATTAAATGCTTCTTGAAGTTGTTCAGTGCATCCTCAAAAGAAACACCCGTAACAGGCTGAGGCTCACGCTCTCCTCTCAGATCAGGCGGCAGGTATTCCATATCGATAATGGTATCTTTGGTCAAAATCACGGCTCTTTCCACCACATTGGCCAATTCACGAATATTGCCCGGCCAGTCGTAATTGCAGAGAATTTCCATGGCTTCCCTGGAAAATCCTTGTACTGCTTTTCCCATTTGAGCGGCGTATTTTTGGGTGAAATGTTCCGTTAAATGAGGGATATCGTCTCTTCTTTCACGCAATGGCGGAAGGTGAATTTCGAACACACTCAGGCGATAATACAAATCTGAACGAAAGGATCCTTTTTTGCTCTCTTCCTTCAGATTTTTATTGGTCGCTGCTATCAGCCGAATTGATATGTCAATATTGCGCTGGCTGCCCACCCTGCGGATCTTTCTTTCTTCCAGGGCGCGTAAAATTTTTACTTGTGACTGCGAACTCATTTCGCCTATTTCATCAATGAACAGGGTACCGTTATGTGCCTGCTCAAAGATGCCCATTCGCTTCTTCACACCGGTGGCAATCCCCTCTTCAATACCAAAAAGCTCACTCTCTACCAGATTTTCAGGTATTGCCGCAGCATTCATATCCACAAATGGCATATCCTGACGATCGCTGTTATTATGTATGACTCTGGCGATCAATTCTTTACCGGTCCCGGTTTCTCCGGATATCAGGACACTGGATGGGCTCTCAGCGATCGATTGAATCTGTTTTTTCAGCTCTCGTATTTCAGTGCTTTCACCGATGATGGCATCCAGCCCGCAGTCCACTCCAATTTGTTTTTTTAATCGAATGGTTTGTTTCTGAAACTTCTCGTTTGATTCCTGAACCTCCTCAAAGGTTTTCGCATTGACCAAAAATGAGGCGACCTGGGTGGCAACAATGCTCATGATTTTCTGATCATGGTCTGTGAATAATGTCTGCTTCCTTTTATTAAAAAGGTTGATCAAACCGACAAGATCATTTCTCAGAATCATCGGCACACTGAGCAGATTATAAATACCTGCCTTCTCAATCTCCAGCCCCTTGAATCTCTTGTCTTTGGCCATGTCATTGATCAACAGCGGTTTTCGGTTTTTTATCATCCAGCCCATGAGGTGTACACCTAATTTGTAAAGTCGCCCGCCGCACGCTTCATCGATACTGCGTATCATGGTTCGAAACGAATCCTTGGATTGCTCATCGATCAACATGATCGTTCCCTGCATCACGCCGATGATACGAATCGATTTGTTGATAATCTGGGCCATGATTTTATCGACATCCATGGTGGAACTCACTGCCAGGGAAAAATCATTCAGGATCTGAAGTTCATCGATAATGCGTTGCAGGCGTCCTTTTTCTGCCAATACTTCATCTATCGTTTCTTTATTCATATTTTAAAGTGTCCTTTACTGATGTCTGAATTTTGATTATTTATGATTTCTCAGCAGCAAACTGACTTAAGTTGATTGAAATTGCTTTCTTTATCATCTACTGATCATTCAAATGGGATCAATATTACCCTTTTTAACCAGATTACTCCTAATGAAAATTCTCCACTAAATAAATATCAGACTCACCTTTCTCTCCACCACTAATAAGGAAAGAGCCTCGGTCTGACGAAATATCTAAACATTGAATTCCTTTTTGCTTCAGTATCGCTATTTTTTTTGTATCGTTCGATGCGAAACTGAAAAATAAAAGATTGGATTCGCTACTATCCGACGACTCTTCTATATAGAATATTCCATCCTTTACAGGAAACCAATTAGGGCCAAAAATATCATGAAGAACAGGTTGCTTCTCTCCGTTTTCCAATGACAATTTCCAGATATCATCAAATTGGTTCTTGTAAAAAAGCCATTTGCCGTCATATGATTCAGAAATCCACCATCCTTGTTCCGGCAATACCTGGATAGCCTTACCACCAGCCACCGGCAATTTCCATATCCCATAACTACCGCTGCGGTTTGAAGTGAAATAAATCCAATTCCCGTCTCTTGACCAGGCAGGAATGCGGTCATCCGATGCTTCTGTGGTTATGTACCGCACTTGCCCGCCTTCTGCATTTGTGATCAAAATATCGCTGTGCCCTTGCGGCCGGGAATCGAAGGCAAGGTATTTGTTGTCAGGAGACCAGACAGGGACACCACTGTGACATCCAAAATTTGTCAGTTGAATAAGATTGGTCCCATCGTTTTTACAAACAAATATTTCATAGTTACCTGAAGCAGCAAGAGACATAAATGCGATTTTTTGACCATCAGGAGAAAACCGCCCAAACCCAGAATGTTGGCTGGGGGTAATCAACTTGCTTGTCGTAACAATTTGTCCTTCCTTGTTGGGCAGGTCGCCTTTCCAGATAAAAGCTCCGCCACTTGTCTTTGTATAAGCAAGTCTTTGTCCCCTATTAGAAACACTAATATCATACACATTATCCGCACCCATTGCAATGGATTTTTGTTCTCCTCCTTTGAAGGGAACACGCCACAGGCCATAGGTTCCGCCGCGATTGGAGCTAAAAATGATTTCATCGCCATCCTGAGACCAGTCTAAATCACGAATAATTTGAGCATCGAAGGTAATACGCTTTTCTGAACCCCCGTTGAAAGGAACGATAATAATGGCATCGAAAGCATAGCTGAAAATGCGCCGAAAAGCAATCCACCTGCCATCGGGAGCCACAGTAGGCTCTTCATCACCCTGCTCTTCATTTGACGGGAAAGTGATTTGACATTTTTCCATGTTCGAGACAGAAAGTGTGTGGATACTGAATGGAATATTGGCTGAATCTCTTTTTGAATAGATGATAAATCCACCGTCAGGAGACCAATCCAGACCGGCTCCTGTATTTACCGAATCTATTGTAATCACTCGCTGTTCTGCACCGCCCAGAGCGGGTACTTTATAGATTCCACTCTCTTCACCGGCAAATCGCATAAAAGCAACCATGCGGCCATCCGGAGACCAGGAGGGATAATACTGTTCTGCAGCCTTCGTTGTCAATTTAAGCGAAGTGAGCGTGCCTATCATTTTCACATAGATATGGTAATCGTTTTGACCAACACTGCCACAGCTATAAGCAATTTGATTTCCATCAGGCGATAAGGAAGGGGTCACTTCTTTGCCCGGTGAACTGGCAAACGGACCAATTTTCATGGGAGGAAGCGGTTCCTTCGAAAATGGTTTCAAGAGGAACATCACGATCAGGATTGCTATGAATAACAGCCCAGCCAGGAAGACAAAACGAATTTTTTTAATTCTACGAGTTTTATCCGTAACAATTTTTTTAACCCGACATTTCGTAACCGGATCAATTTTTTCCCCTCTGCTCGGCACAGGCTGTGGTTCAAGGTCTGATTGAATTAGAGCACGATGCGAAACATGCACGATCTCTTTTTTCACCCTTTTTAAATCAATCACTATATCATGCACATTCTGATAGCGCTCCTCAGGATTTTTCTCCAAACTTCGGTTGAGAATGTGCAGTAATTCGGAGGATATATTTGGCCGATATTTCTGTGCCGACTCCGGTTCCTCGTTTACTATACTGTAAACAATGGCTGCTTCATACTCTCCATGAAATGGTAGATGTCCGGTCAGCATCTCATACAATACTACACCCAATGACCAGATATCCGTCCGGTGGTCGACCTCTTGTCCTCTTGCCTGTTGAGGAGACATGTAAGACGCTGTACCCAACGTCGTACTTGCTTTCGTAAGTTTTGTCCGACCTCTCAGTTTT
>Ga0272441_10015153_pt1 | contig 10825 bp, 6 predicted proteins | sample SSMProp6N_FD_193582 | JGI IMG/M metagenome (GOLD analysis project Ga0272441, IMG submission 193582) | Marine sediment archaeal communities from Little Sippewissett salt marsh, Falmouth, MA, United States - SSM-Prop-6N | ecosystem: Environmental > Aquatic > Marine > Wetlands > Sediment ...
TCTGTCGGTGAACTCAGCACAAAGAACCGTGAGGAAATAATAATTTTTATTGAAGGCATCGCGGAGGTCTATTCCTCGAAGGGCGAAAAAGTAGTAGCTGAAAAGAACAGTATTGTATATATGCCTCCTGAAACAAAGCATGATGTGAAGAATGTCGGAACAAAAGATCTCAGATATGTCTATATTGCCTCGCCTATCAGATCCGGATAAACCTTGATAGCCCTATCCGGCCGTGCCGGACACTTATTCTGGCATATACCACACCCTATACATTTATTCTTATCTACAATGGGAACCAGAACGGCCTTTTTATCCCTGATGATCTTTTCGATCTTGATCGCCTTATCAGGGACGGGGCAATGCTCTTCGCACACAAGGCATTCCTGACCGTATCCCCATGCCAGGCATATGGGTTTATTGACAACAGCGGTTCCGAGTCTTGCCTCTTTTTTATTTTCCAGGCCCAGTTTGGGAATCGCGCCTGTCGGGCATACATTCCCACACAGATTACAGTTATACTCACAATACCCGATCTCAGGCACCAATCGCGGCGTCCATATCCCCTGCGGGCCGCTCTCAAACATAGCAGGCTGAAGCCCGTTCGTTATGCATACCTTCATACAATTACCGCATCTTATGCAGCGGTCCAGGAACTCTTGTTCGTTTGCGACCCCGGGTGGCCGGATAATATTAGACCCGTTTAATATTTTGCTTTCTCTCTTCCTGCCCTTAAAACCACTGACAACGAGTGAAAAAAACATGAGTATCAGGAACTGTCTGCGGTTAATTCCTTTATCCTCTTTTTGAACCGTATCTTTAAAATTAAAATTAGTAATTTTAGGGGGGCAATCATAGACACAATCCATGCAGAGGATACACTCACTTTTCGAATATGTCAGGTCATCTTTGATCGCTTGCATCCTGCACTGTTTCCTGCATGCCATACATTTGGTGCATTCTCCCAGCACCCTTCTCAACATAGAGAACCTCGATATTGATCCATAGAACGCGCCCAGAGGACAGACAAACCTGCACCACGCGCGCGATATAAATAGAGCTGATATCAAAATGAATATAAAGAATAGGAATATGAATAATGAATTAGCAAAAAAATAAGCGTTGATACCTAAAACAGATTGTTTTAACCACCTATAAAGATCATACAAAGGTGTATAATAATCAGAGGCCTGTATCAGGCCTACCATTACCCGGTCAATAATTAATGTAGCGGTTGGAATAAAATTTAGCGAGATGAACCGCGCTGAAATAACAAGTGGATCAAATATCCAGGCAGCTTGTATGCCAAATATCGCCAGGAGTATTATGGCTAATAAGATTAAGTACTTTATCAGGCTGTATTTGCGATTTTGTCCATCACTCAAATATATCTTTTTTTTACGTAAGCACGCGAAAAGATCAAGCATGCTTCCGAGAGGACAGATCCAACCGCAAAAGAACCTTCCCAGTACGAACGTAAGCAATATCATGATACCCGCTGATATGACACCGGGCAGCAATACCCTCTGGCTCAGAGAGGTGATAAATATGATCAGGGGATCTATTTTAAAAAATGTCCCGGCCGGAAAGAACCCTTCTAATGGATAGGTTGTCGACCAAAGCACATAGATAAAAAATGTCAGGGATACAGCCTGAGAGGCGCGCCTTAATACGATAAGTTTTTTCATACTTTTACCGTATGGATCTTTGCCTTACTAATATCAGCGTTTCCGAAATTTTTCTTTATGGCCTCAGCGATATACGGAACAGATGAGGGGTCTTTTTTCATTAGAGAACAAGCGTAGGAATCGCATAAAGTGGGATCCGTTCCGGCAAAGACCTTGTTCATAACAACAACATCCTCCATGTTCCCGCCGCTTGGCCCGTGTTTAACAAGCACCCGCGTCGCGTCTATAACCGTCAGATCCGGGCTAATAAAATCCGTAAGGTCCACTAATTTCCTGCCGATATCTATGTGTATCAATCCCCTTGTCCCGCTGCATACACCCATAAGGTTCTTCATTGAAAGTGTGAGACCTGTTAAGCCATGATGTTTCAGCACCGGAACGTTGATAAAGGTATCACATTCCACGGCATCCCTTAAAACAGGCCATTTTTCCATTGGGCTGGGATACGGAAACCTTGCCTTGACAACATTCCAATGGTCCGCGAAATAGACTGACGCGCCTTTTTTCTTGGCCATTTCCGCGATACCGCTTCTGTTATACACTCTCCTGGCGTCATTGCATGGCACATCAAACACATTTACCCTTTTAGCGCCTGCCTTAAAGCACAGGTCAACCAGGCATCCTACTACATAAGGATTGGTATTGGAGGCTTGTTCCGGTGTCCTATCCCACGCCATATTCGGCTTTATAACAACAACACTGCCCTTTTTTACAAACCTTCCCATACCGCCCAATAATTCGATCGCCTTTTCGGTGTTTTTATATGGGTCCCGCCCTTCAGCTAAGACTATATCGTGATCACCCTTTATCTTGCTTTTTTTCCTGCCTGCTGATTCCTTTTTTGCAGCAAAGGCCTTCGTTGGGAATAGTTTCTGTGACAGGAGTACGGCCAGACTAGCCCCTCCCACTTTTAAGAAACTCCTCCTGGTTAATCCACGTTTAAAAAACGCCCCTATTTTCCGCAATATTTCCTCCATTATCATCCCCCTTTTTCTGCGGGATATCTTCTATTCAATGTGATTATACCGTGAAAATACGGGCACTACAAGCGGTATTTTATTCCGACTTATTTTACAGGAAATTCATATCCGAAGATAAAATTCTCATTTTTTTTGTTATTTTTTCGCTCTTTTGGGTTATATGCATAAAAGGATATAACGCCGTTAAGAATACAATAGTCAGCTTTTTTCGGAAAGAAATAGCGTATATCGGTTGTTTAACAGGCAGAAGCTGATGAGCTTCGTTCGATCTTTAATTAATGGTTAATTGTGACGAACTTATAACCATGATAATAAAAAATCGGGGGATAAACAATTTTTACAAATATTCCTCTCCCATTTGTAAAAATTACCCCCGATTTTTTACTTTCATGGCTAATATAAGAATAGAGGGCGCGTTTCCACACGCGCCCTTTTTTGTTGTTAAGGCCCGGGACCCTTCCTCTCGCGCGAGACCGCATTTGACTACTGTTACACTTTTGTTACCTAATTATTACATTCTTATGACACATGACATCTGTATTTATTGTATACTCTATGCATATTCACGAGCGTCCGGGAAGGTTCACTAAAACTAAGGAGACTAGAAATGTTTAAGAAAATTACGTGTTCAATAATTTCAATCCTTTTCATATTCCAGGGCCTCGCGTACCCGTTAGCGCCGCCGATGGCGTCAGATCCACCAGACCCAGGCACACCACCCGCGGCTCCCGGGGCAGCTAGAGCAGCAGATACGGCAGGGCCATCAAGCCATAATATACCACGAGGACCAGATACAAGGCGACGAATGCTCGCAACCGCGGGGAAATTGTTCGGAAAGAAAAGTCAAAGTGCTCTTGTTGAAGAATGGGGCAAAGAAAAGGGATTTAAACAATCCGATGCCATCTCAAATGCAAAGAGAAAATACGGTGATACGCATGGGTTTAGTTTTTATAAACCATCTATACCTGTTCGTTATACATATGCCCCTCCTATCCATACCCTGGACGAAACTAATAGAGATGATCTCATCATAGCCCTTGAATCCTACGCCAGGAATGAGGCTCACATACCCCAGGAAAGACTGAAAATAAAAGAGGGCTATTTCTACGTGGATAAGGAAGCGGGCCAGCTTCCCATAGCCTCACTTGACCCTGTCGAACCCGGATCAGACAACTATGTACTTACCGTCCATACAGAGTTTGTTCAGACGTGGAATGAGATCAGGAAGAATGATAGGTGGTTTTTTTATGATATATCTAAAGACAAGCCTGTCGACAAAAAACGAGAGCTCCGTTTGGTAAGCGTCGCGTGGGCCCTATTTTACAGGCTCGCCAAGCACGAAATAGGTGATCTGGTCTCCCGTGATGGATCATTCAGCCCGAAAAGTACCGGCCATATGACCAATCTTTCGCACAGACCGTATGATCCCGCAGATGGTCCGGAATCGGCCTCAATACAGATATCAGATAACGAATATTCCGCTAACATGATCGGAGGAAACTACCGGTTTATAAACGACGCGATCTGGCTCTGGTTCTTGAGTTCGTACTCTGTATCTGATGAGGTAAGGTATAATAATAAAAATCTTGCGAATAGGATCGACTGGATATTTAATAGCGATGAAGCAAACAAGCTTGGACTGCCGAATGAATTCCCTTTAATATTAGACGATAAAACCCAAGGAAAAGAAAAAAGATTGGAATGGGCGAAAGATATTGCCCTCGCCTTTAACCAGGCGTATTTTGACAGGCCGGACATCACGGTGCCCGAGTTTACGGTGGAGGACAAGTATATAAGAGAATATCAAAAAACCGCAGAATATAAGGCGTATACGGAGTGGACTAGGCTTATAGATAGCTTGTCTGTCAATAAGCAAGCCATGTACAGGGGTATGCGCAATATTGATTTAAAGGTCTTTACAGTTATTAATGAAGGTATAGGCGGTAAACTGGATATGTCAAATGATAGGACAAGACTAGAATATGCTGATGGTAGTAGCTTAACACTGCAAGTATTAACCAAAAATGCCATTAGTCCTGACTGGGAAAGGGTATGGCTGGCATGTGATGACGGAGAAACAAACGGAACACACAAAGCCCATTTTAATCCTGATGGTACGATTAAAGTGCCGATTAACGGTTTGAAGAATAATAAGAAATATTCCTTCATTACCTATTTAGACGATGATCCGGCAAAACCCATCCCCCCCGACTTCTTCCGGCCCTCCGGCTCCATGCGCGCGACGGGGGCAGAAACCAACGCGGAAAAAGGCGCGGCGGCTCGAGACCCCGAAAAGGCGCGGATGGATATCGAGTATGTGGTGGAGAGTGTGAAGACACATCCGCTATATAGGCTGTTCAAACCTGAGGGGCGCGAAAATGAAAAGGGACACACTGTTATTTCAATATATGACGAAAATGTTAGCCAGCGGAAGGATATAATTGAGATATGGGTTAACGAAGATGGTCAGTATATGAGTAGCAGTAACGATGTTCGTGTTTGTACAGATTCTACGCCGAAAATTTCTTATACGGCTGATGCGCTTGCGGACCGCGTAGAATATGCCATTAAAAGAGTATCTCAAAATAATGTGAGGCTAAATGGGTATATCGAACTTATCCGTACAAAATTCGAAACTGTAATGCAAGAAAATAGAATTGCGGACATAGTTATCGAAAGTACGCTCAGGCTTCTTAGTTCGCCTCAAATCAGGATGCTGGGTGCTCATAGATTAGATTATTATCCGAGCTCAAGGGGAGATCTTGTTCAAATATTGTTTAATAACGACACGTGTATTAGAGTACGGTCAATAGTAGATGGCTCCGTTAATATGCAGATAGCTCAGGCACGTGCACTAGGCAGGAGAAACGCTGGAGTTTATGGAGTATCTATTGAGGTATACGATTTTAATACAGAGACTGCTGTTGACGGGATGAAGGTTGAAATTAAGCTAGAACCACAAGGGGAGAAAGAGCTGGATAAAAATGGCCTGGGTAAGCTAATGGCTGTGCGTGATGATTTTATTAAAATGATTCAAAATAAACAGGTAGAATGGGAAAGATGGGCTGATAAGGCCGGAGAAGATTATCTAAAAGACGAACCCCTCCGCGCGCGCTTTGTCGCGATGTTAGCGAAGGACAGGGGGCCGGGCAGGGATTACGGGAATCCGCTTACGATAAATGAAGAGCGCGGCGTGTTTAAGGCGGTGAATGAATTGAAAAATCATAAGATAGAAATTCTGGTTGCGCAAAAGGTAAATATTGATGATGACGTAAAATCCGCGGTCAAAAACATGGGCATATCACCCGATAATGTAAAGATTACGCCGTGTAACACAACAAACCTTGAGCAAATACTTCGTAGAAAAGAAGATGACGTGAAGAGGATCATTCTAGTAGATGGAGAACTTGCTTTGCATATACAGTATTTGATGGAGCAAGAAAGAGGTAAGACGGAGTTATTTAGAGATGTAAAAGTAGTTAACCTGGAGATATCCACTGAAGGCGCGAAATCCGGGACAAAGCTAAAACAGCAGGCAAGGGCTGTCATGTTTGCCGTGCTTGCCAGACTCTTAGGAGAGGGCGATGAAGAGACGGATCAGTCTATCGAGGCTATTTTAAAAGATTTAATCAGAGAAGGCACTTTTGCCAATCAGCCATTTGACGAGACCCTCCTGCCTAAATTTCTGTCGTATTTAAGAGCGAAAGAAGATAGAGATACCGGTCTCGGACAAATACAACGGAGGGTGTTTTTCTTTCTTCATGAAAGGGTTAAATTAAGCGAAGACCTTGGCCGCCAGCTCCGCTTCATGCGGATGTTCTGGACGTACGCGTAGTCACAGGGACGGTACGCGTAGTCACAGGGACGGTTCTCAACGTGATCTTAGATGTGTCCCAGCTCCGAACCCAGATGTGTCCCTCAGCTTGTTGTACAATAAAAGTAGACGGGGTTTAAACCCCGTCTACTTTTGCTACAAATAGCAATTGAGACCACCGCAATCCCCGGCCACCTGTTAGGGGTGCCCCCTATTTACCATGCTATGGGGTCTCTGGTGGAATTCATAAGAAAAATAGTTCTTGGCAGTACTATTGGACTATGATAAGATTGTTTCCTATTTTAGGAGTTAGGTAACCAGTCTAAAGCTATCTTATATTAATCAACAAATCCGGCATTATACTTGCTGGTACAAAAGGTGATCATTTTAAACAGTTAAAAAGGAGTTTTGTAAAGAGGCATGAAAGTACTGTATTTGAGATATATGAAAACAGTTTTGTATTTATTTATATCTATATGCGTCCTAGGTGATCAATTTGCATTCACTAAGATCAATAACGATCGAAACCTATCCCCTTTGACAAAATTTGACCATCTGCAGGGCCGTGAATTCAAAGGCGTGATACAGATAGAACTTGACTTAAGGAGATTTTTGAAATATTTCGGCATAACCGATCTACAGGAACTGACCCGCTTGGATGATAGCATATTTGCCACCGTAAATGAAAATACGGTTTTTCTTGAGGATTATGTTAACGGAAAAATTGATATTAATAAAGCAGCCCGGAAGATCACGGTTCAAGGACGCTCCGTGACGGCAATAAAAGGAGGCTACATAATACCCGCTACTGCGAACCAAATCAAATACTATTGCCTGATCTCTCATCCGGAAGAAACAGGATCTTTCCACGTAACCGTTGCCCCTGAAAGGCTTTTGGGATCAATGCTCAGAAGAACAAAGGCGCCTCTTAAATTCACTCATGACATATTAAACAATAAAGACATAGCTATAATGGAAGATTACCTTGAACATGAACTAGAGCAGAATGGCTATGATGCTATAGACCCGTGGATAGCTAGGCGCATGAAAAAAGGTGAATTTGCCGTTAGTAATATATATGCCTATCATGACATTTACGAATCCCGAAAGGGCAAAAAGATATACGAAACACACGCCTTGCTTGAGATCCTAGAAAATATCGATGTTTTCCTTGAAAAACTGGGATTGAACCGCGAAAGGAGATTCAGTTTAACAGCCTCCATATTCAACAGGCCTCTTGTTTTCATACCTTATGGTGAAATATCAGACTTGCCATCGAAAACCATAGACGGCCAGAGGATCAAGGTATACGGCCATTCCAGTGAAAACGCCACATATATATTCGTAAAGAAAGAACTTTTTGACGCAATAGACACATATGACAAAAAAGTATTAGCTGAAGAAGAAGATCCGGGCCCTGTATGGCAAAGCAAGGCCTTTTCCGACTTAACTGAGCGAACACTGATACATGAGCTCGGCGCTCGATGCGGGCTTGAAACCGGAGTCGTTGATGGGAGAACGCGAAACATCCTGGATGATTATTATGAAAAATACCGCGAACACCCTCAAGCATTGATGGAAATCAAATCTTCGGACCAAGAAACAATAGCCGGCATAAAACACCAGGATCTTAACATGCTGGAATCCCGCAAAGACTATGCCGCCGGTACAACGGAAGAAATCGGGGTCTCGGCCGCCGCTGTCGGAAAAGAGATTGATCTGACAAGTATAGAGATATATATGCCGAGCGTATTATTTCCGCGAGGGATGGTCAGGGAATATAGAAAAGTTTTAGGTGAGGCCCTGCAGATATTTGATTCCCCTGAGAACCTCGCAGAACAAATAGCAGCCTCTAAAAAAGGAAGAGCTGACAAAAAGAGAATTGTCATGCTGCTGAATAAAGATATCAGGACCGGGGATGACCTCCAGGTGCAGATCACAGAGTTTGGTCAAATACCTGATATCAATAGCACATTAGAGAACGTCCGCTTCGTTAATTTTGAACCTATTGACCTTGACCTGGCCAAGGACGATGCGTTGGATAGATACATAATGAATTCCCTGACACTTTTATTGGCGGCAAGGGCCATAACCCCGCAAAACGCGAAAGACAAATCCTCGCATCAATATCGCTGGTTATCATATCTCCTAGGAAACCATCTTGAAGGAAATGATGACGATATAACCAAGTTCATCAATTCTATAGTCAACGATAGGATCACAGCTATGGACAGGCTTAAGAAACTCGCGCAGGCCATTTTGAAAGAAGTACCAATTGAAGCTCAGGAAGAACTAGAGCGCCCGATGCGCATCTTCTGGAGCGCGTAGTAAGTTGAGACCTCCTCCATCCCCGGCATGGCGGTGGTTTTCACTTCTGGCCGCGCATATCGAGTATATTCGCGAATTTCAGGGCCAGGGTCTTGAGGTCCAGTGGTTTGGCGGCAAAATCCGTGGCGCCGCTTTCAGCCGCTTCCTCTTCCAAATTATCGCTTGCCCACGCGGATATAATCAAAACATCTATTTCAGAGTTAAACGCCTTGATCTCATCCAAGACCCTCATACCGCTTTGTTTGGGCATCTTAATATCAAGTATCACGATATCACACGGATTATTCTTTATAAAACTTATGGCCTCTTCCCCGTCTTTGGCCTCTTTAAACACACATTCGTACCTTTCTTTCAAAAAATCTATTACAGTTGACCTGGCATCAGATTCATCATCAGCCACTAACACAACCGGTCTTTCCTTTTTCTTGGGCTTTTTATTCATTAATTACCTTCTTTTGTAAATACTATATTATTCAATACCTATCTCATCAAGATCCGGTTTCCTCTCCATCAGAAGCCTTCTGCGTTTATAAGGGATCTTGTCATTGATATAACTCCTTGCTGTCTTGTTAAATGGATCTATCTCCAATACATCCTTGAATACATCATAGGATTCTCCCAACTCGTCCGCTTTATAGTACTCAATTGCCCTATCGATCAACATCTGCAGTTGGGTCTGTTTTTTTCTTTCAGCGGCTTTTTCTTCCTCTTTTTCGCGCTCCTTTTCAAGCCTCTGGGCCTCTTTCCTTAACCTTTCCTCTTCTTGCGCTTTCCTTTTCGCCGCCTTCTCAACCTCCAGGGCCTGCCTTTTCACGGCGCGCTCCCGCGTCTTTTCCAATTCTTTCTGCCTGGCAAGTTCTTCCCGGGCCTTTTTCCCCTGCTCCCTCTGCCTTTTCCGCTCTGCCTTTATTCTTTCGGCTTCCTCTTTCTTTTCCATATCTTCCAGCCTTTGCTGTATCTTTCCGGCTTCTCTTTCAAGCCTCTCCTTCTCTTTCCTGAGCCATGCCTTCTCTTTGCCTTCTTCTTTTAACCGCTTCTTTTCCTCTCTTGCTCTCTTTTTCTCTTCTATTGTCTTTTGCCTTTTTTCTTCTTTTATCTTTTTCTCTTCAAGCCGCTGTTTCTTCTTTTCTTCTTTAGCCCTCTCTTTTGCAAGCTTTTCTAAGCGCTTTTTCTCCGCTCTAGCCTTTTTCTCCTCATGTTTCTTTTTCTTTTTCTCTTCCAGCTTAACTTGCTTTTCTTTCTTCTTTCTTTCTTTTTCAAGCCGGGCCTGCTTCCTCTTCTCTTCCTTTAACCGCTTCTTTTCCTCTCGTTTCCTCTTTGCTTCAAGCTTCTTGGCTTCCTTATCTATCTTCGGCTTCTTCTTGGCCGCTTCTTTTGTTTTCTTTTTTTCTAAACGCTTCTTCCTTTTCTCTTCCTCGGCCTTTTGTTTGGCAAGCTTTTTCAGACGTTTTTTCTCTTCCCTGGCTTTCTTTTCCTCAATCTTTTTCTTTCTCTTCTCTTCTAACTTCGCCTGCTTTTCCTTCTTTTTTCTTTCTTTCTGGAGCCTTGCCTTTTCTTTTTTTTCTTCCCTTGCCTTTTTCTTGGCAAGCTTTTCCAGCCGCTTCTTTTCTTCCTTAGCCTTTTTTTCTTCAAGCCTCTTTCTCTTCTCCTCTCGCTTTAATCGCTTCTTTTCTTCCCTTTTCATTTTTTTCTCAAGCTTCTTCGCCTCTACCCTGGCCTTCTTTTCCGCTTTTTTCTTTTCCCTCAAGGCCTTGGCTTTCTTCTTTTTTTCTTCTCGGGCTTTTATCCTCGCTTCTTTACTTTTCTTCTTTTTCTCCTTGATAAGCAGCTTTTCAGCCATTACCTCAGCATCCCTGGCAGTACTGACCGCGGATACAGTCGTTCCATCAACAAGGACAGCCAGTACCAGGCATAATATTTGAAAAAATAACTTAATTTTTTTCATCTTTAAATGACCTTTCTATTTACGACCGGGCCGCCCTTCATGCGGCCTGGCCGCATCTTTTCAGGTCGCTTTG
>Ga0272441_10015154_pt1 | contig 10825 bp, 6 predicted proteins | sample SSMProp6N_FD_193582 | JGI IMG/M metagenome (GOLD analysis project Ga0272441, IMG submission 193582) | Marine sediment archaeal communities from Little Sippewissett salt marsh, Falmouth, MA, United States - SSM-Prop-6N | ecosystem: Environmental > Aquatic > Marine > Wetlands > Sediment ...
ATACGCCAGCTCGGGATAACCGTGCGCTGGGGAGGCTTGATCACCGTCGTGGTGCTGTTCCTGTTCCTGTGGAGCGTGCGCTCCACCATCACCCTGATGATCTCGATACCCTTTGCCGTGATCACCACGTTCATCGGCATCTATTTCGCCGGTTATACGCTGAACCTCATCACGCTGAGCGGACTTGCCCTCGGGATAGGCATGATCGTGGACAACTCGGTCGTGGTGCTCGAAAACATATTCCGCCGGCTCGAAGGAGGCGAGGACAGGTTCACGGCGGCCTGCAACGGGGCGGGCGAGGTCGCCTCGGCCATTACGGCCTCAACGCTTACCAGCGTGGTCGTATTCGTGCCGTTCCTGTTCGCAAGCGGCCTTGCCGGCGAGTTGACCAAGCCCCTGGGCCTGACCGTGACCTCGGCCCTGTTCGCCTCGCTGCTTATCGCGCTGACCCTTGTGCCCATGCTGGCCTCACGCGTGCTCTCGGAACGTACAACGCGCCCGGAACGACGCAGGCTGTTCACCGGCATCACGCGCCGCTACCGCAGCATTATCTTCATCAGCCTCCGCCACCGCGGCACCACGGTCGGTGCGGCCGCCGTCATGTTCACGCTCAGCATTGCCCTGATGATGAGCGCCATCGGCAGCGAATACATGCCCAAGCTGGACGAAATCTACACGACCTGCGTCGTGAAACTGGCGCCGGGCACCTCGCTGCAGGAAACGCGCTCGTTCGTCGACAGGATCGAGCGCGCCGTGTTCTCGCAGCCCGAATTCCGCTCCATGATCTCCCTGACCGGCCTGTCTGACACCTCCAAATTCGACATCGCCTCCGGGGCGGGCACGGCCGGCGTGAACGAGTCGCAGATCTTTTTTGAAATAGCCTCCAAACAGGAACGCAGCCGCACCAGTGTTGAGTTCCTGCAGTCAATCATGGCGCGCCTGCCCGAGCTGGTCGACGGCACATGCTACTTCATGCAGACGACCGACTATATTGCAGGCGGCGGCGAGCGGCCGGTCATGGTGAACCTGTTCGGCAGCGACCTGGACACGCTCAAGCGCCTTTCTGAAAAGCTGGCCGCGTTTCTGCGCTCGATCGACGGCATCGTTGAAATCGGACAGAGCCTGCGCATGGGCGCGCCCGAGCTGCAGATCCAGGTCGACCGCGAAAAAGCCTCGCGCATGGGCATCACCGCGGGCATGGTCGCCGACACGGTCGACGCGGCCTTCCTGGGACGCGACGTCACGCGCTTTCGCGAGGGCGGCGATGAATACGACATCAACGTGCGGTTCAGCCCCGAGGACCGGGCCAGCTACCAGGACGTACGCGACATCACCATTACGAGCCCCATGGGCTTCCAGGTAAACCTGACCGACATCGCCCGCCTTGAAACCGGCAGGGGACCTGTTGAGATCCAGCGCGAGAACCAGGAACGCAAGGCAAGCGTGAGCGCCAACTTCGATCCGCAGAAGATCGACCTGGGCCGGGTGCGCGACCGGATAGCGGACTTCTACCGCGCCAACCGTCTGCCCGACGGTTATTCCTACGCCTTCGGCGGATCGATCGCCGACATGGAGGAGATGGGCCGTGACATGCTGCTGGGAATCGCGCTGATCGTGCTGTTGATCTACATGGTCATGGCTGCCCAGTTCGAATCGCTGGCCCATCCGTTCGCCATCATGACGACCGTGCCGCTGGCCTTTGTCGGCGTCGCACTGGGCCTGCTGGTCACGGGCAGCACCATGTCGATCATGACCTTTATCGGCATTGTCATGCTCGCCGGCATCGTCGTCAACAACGGCATTGTCTTCATCGACTATGCCAACCGGCTGCGCCGTGGCGGCATGGACTGCCACGCGGCGCTCGTCGAGGCCGGCTCCGTCAGGCTGCGCCCCATCCTGATGACCACGCTCACCACCATCCTGGCGATCATGCCCATGGCTGTGAGCCGCGGGGAGGGCTCTGAACTGTTCGCGCCGATCGCCGTGACCATTTTCGGCGGACTGCTTGCATCGACATTACTGACCCTTGTGGTGCTGCCCTCGGTCTACAGCCTGATCGACAGCGCAGCGGCACGAATAAAACGCGCTCTGGGGCGCAAAACAGGCAGCAACGGCCACACGATACTGTCCTGACGGCAGCACGCGGAAAGGAAGACATGCAGATCGTTCTCGCAACCGGCAACCCCAACAAGGTGCGCGAATTCCGGGATATCCTCGCCGCTGACGGCCTTGAGATCATGCCGCAGAACGCCTTTCCGGAATGCCCGGACATTGTGGAGGACGGTACCAGTTTTGAGGAAAACGCCCTCAAAAAAGCCCGCGTAGTCTGCGCCCATACCGGCTGCATCGCCATGGCCGACGACTCAGGACTCGAGGTTGACGCTCTGAACGGAGCGCCCGGGATCTATTCGGCGCGCTACGCCGGCGAGCCGTGCAGCGATGAGCGCAACATCGCCCTGCTGCTTGAAAACATGCGCCACATGGAAGAAGAACAACGCGGTGCGCAGTTCCGCTGCGTGATCGCGGTCGTCGCGCCCGGCGGCCGCAAGCTCGTGGCGCAGGGCCTGTGCCGCGGGCGGATAACCACCCGCCCGCTCGGCACCGGCGGCTTCGGCTATGACCCCGTATTTTTCCACGAGCCCTCAGGGCGCACGTTCGCCCAGCTCGACAGCACTGAAAAAAACGGCATCAGCCACCGCGCTTGCGCCGTACGCGCGCTGCGCGAACTGCTGCCCGGATTCCTGATGAGCCTGCGCACCTGAACGTGCGCTTAGGCCGGACAATGGAACCGGCACATCCCTGTGAAAGGCACAACCATGAAGGACGTTACGGTAGTCATGCCGGTCTATAACGAGGAGGCCTGTATCAACGAGGTGGTCGAAGACTGGAAAGCGGCCCTTGACCGTCTGCAGATCAGCTGCTGCCTGCCGGTCCCAACGACGGATCACGGGGCCACCATCCTGTCAGACTACAGCATGGAACGCTTACGCGTGATGAATGCCGTGATGGATTCATTGAGCGGTCGAGCCCCGAGCTCCTGCAGAAAGCCCTCCCAAATCAAATCCCGGCGCCCGGGTGGAAGTTGGCGCATCAAACTTATACAACGCTGCCATTCAATGTCCAGACCGCGCGCGTACCTGTCGCAGCTGGTTGCATCCGGCGGCATAAGCCTGCGCCAGTAACGGCACAGGGTCTCGGCAAAACCATTGCCGACACCGCGGTAAAAACATGACGCAAGCCGGTCCGGCAGCCTGTCGCCGATCGAGCTGTCAAGCGGGTAATCCGGCATGTGCAGGGTATCGAAGAGCATCTCCGCGCCCACGAGCCTGCCGATGCCCTGCACGGTACTACAGCGAAACACAGCCGGGACCGCCGCAATATCCTGCATGAACATGCGTTCGACCGTGCGGTCATCATAGGCGCTCATGCGGTCAACGAACTGACTGTGATACTCATCGCGCAGGCCGTTCCTGAAAATTTCCAGGAACGCGCCGAAAAAAAACCTCTCCGATACGGGAATATTCTCCAGCAGTTTCGAGCGGTTCAGCATGAATCCGTAATACCGGTAGCCAAGCACCTGGGTGCCCCAGTGCGCATAAAATACAACCGGATACCGTGCGGCGATGGCCCGCACCCATGGCGCCGAGGCCTTCTCAGGGGAACCGTGCAGGACGCGCAAAACGCCGTACATCAGGGGTGAGCGCCATGCATCGGGCACGGCGGCAACATAGCGTACGATCCGTTCATCGGCGTCCTGCCTGCAGGCCGCATCAAAAGCAAGCCGCGTGCCCAGCGCGCGCACGGCCTCTTCCCGGTATGCTTGCGGATATGACGACACCAGAGCCTCTGCGGCCCCCAGCCCCTGTTCCCCGCGGCGTGCAAGCAGCAGGCGTCTGGCGTGCTGATCAAAATTATAGCCCTGGTACAGAAGCAGCATATTTTTATTGTCGCGTGCAAGCATGTCCGCGATACGCGCGCAGTTAAGCGCCGCAACCAGGAGCACGCACACCCAGGCGATCGTGCGCAGCACTGCTGCACGTCTAGCGGCAACCATGGCCAACGCGATACCCGCACAGGCGAAATAAAAAGGGAACAGGACCGTCACCCAGCGGCAGCGGATGACATCGGCCGGAGGGAATGTGGCGAATATGCCGATGGTCGGCCAATACTCGAGCGGGCCCACCTGCATGGGAGAAAGGGTCAGGCACACCAGGTAGAAAACAGGAAACAGCGCGACGAAAAAACAGAACCTGGCAGGCACGGCCGTGCCCTGTACTCCCGCGCATGGAGTCCCGGCACCGATCCCCGGCGGGGACCGCAGTGCCGCGCGCACGATAACGACAACCGTGCCGAGCAACACAAGCGCAAGCACAACCCCCGGCCACCCTATCGCGCGCGTCGGGTAGCCGTAGCCCAGCGTGTAGGGCAGCGTGTGAAAAAATGTCTGCACGAACAACCAGGGTGACAGGGTAATGTTTTTGAATATGCCCATTAAGAAGCTGCCGCCGCCGCTTGTGTAAAAAACCGAACGCCACAGCCAGGGGAAAAATCCCGCCAGGGCTCCCGCCGAAACCACGCAGACCGAGCGCAGGGTGATCATCCGCGGCCTGCACTCCAGAATGAACAGGCCGCACAGCGCATCGAATATCAGATAGCTGTAGGATGCATAGACACCCAGTCCGGCGCACAGGCCGAAGACCAGCCACAGCAGGAGCGGCACCGTGCGTTCGTCCCTTTCAAACATCCTGAACAGACATATCAGCTGCACGACCAGGATAGTGTTAATCATGTGGTGCGAGCTGAAGGTGCCGACCAGGCTAAGGCGGGCGAACATGGGCGGCGGCAGAGCGAACAGCAGGGCGAACACGATCGCGGCCGTCATGCCGCAATAGCGGTGTATGAGGTACAGCCAACCCAGCATGCATGCAAGCGAGCACAGCAGGGCGCACAGCTTGATGGTGAGCAGAGTATGGCCGAACAGGGCCGCAAGCGGGTACATGACGAGTGCCTCGATCATCATGTCTCCCGAGCGCTGTTCATACTGATAGGCCATGAGCGGCGCGCGCAGGCCACCGTGCAGAAGGTCGTAGGTCAGCGTACCGGATACGGGCTCATCGAAATACGGATGACATATATGCGGGCCGCCGTAAACGATGAGCACTGCCCGTGATGCGATATACACCGCGACCAGCAGTATGAGCACAACATATGAACGGCGCATGCGTCTGTCACTAGACAACTGTCAACTGGCGCGGGGCATGGCCGGGCACGGACGAGCGACCCCGCAGCGTTAACGATTTTTCAAAGGCCGCACTGCCTGCAGCAGCCGGCTGTGTGCCGATGCTCAGCGTGCTGCACCGCCCCGGGCCCGCACTGTTTCGGCCGCGTCCATCCCATCCAGCAGCGCGTCCTCCATGGCCGCATAGACCCAGCGACCGTAGCGTCCGGCAAGAACGACGCCGCAATCACGACACCACTGGGCGATCATCGCCATGTCGTCGGGGTACTCCCGGTGAAAGATGACATAGCCGTTCTCAATCAGGCGGCAATCCATGAAGAGTATATCATCTTCACTGTGCAGCAGTCCCATTTCCATGAGAAGCCGCACGCTGTCTCGGCGCAGGGCGGGCTCATCCGCGAGCGGTCCCTGATGGCTGTATTCGATATAGGCGGACGAACAGCCCTCCGGCGCAAGCGACGAGTGCACATTGCTGTACAGACCGACCCGGTACGGCATGTAGCAGGGCTCGGGAATGTAGAACCAGTGGCCCGGATGCGGCAGCGGCTTGCCAAAGGCAGCGTTGTAATAACTCACCGAGGCGATCTTCATACGGCCGGCTGCTGCATGCAGGCGGTCGGCCCCGTCGCAGCGCACGAGGCTTAGAAAGTCACGCAGGGGTATGGTGCTGACAAGCGAGCTGAAACCGATCTCATCGCCCGTGTGCAGGCGCAGCACCCTGCGGTGCAGGTCAACCTCGACCGGCCGGACATTGAACAGGAACCGGTCCTGGCGGCACGCACGAAAAAGGGCTGCGGGCAGCGTGCCGATACCTCCGCGAAGCGGGTAGGAAAACGTGGCGTTGTAGCCCTCGGCGCTGGTGCCCTGTTCGCTGATGGCGCCCTGGACCACCTGCTCAAGCGTCGGCACCGGAATGTAGGCGTCACACCAGTGGCTGGCAAACTCCTTCGGATGCACGGTGTAAAGCTTCGAGTTGTAGGGGATCATGAAATGCTTCGAAATACCCTCCCCGAGGTTCGCCATGCACCACTCATAAAAATTTTCAGCGGCGCGTAAGCGGTCGTTTCTATGCCGCGCCCTGAGGAATCCCTGCACGCATTCCCTGACCACATCCGCGGGAAGCCCGAAGGTGTGCGACTGGAACGGATACCGGGTGAATATACCGTGCGAAAACACATGGGATGCCCGTATTATCTCCACGGTCTCGAAACCGGAAAGGGAGCTGACAAGGCGCTGCACCCGCTCATCGCGCATGTGCAGCCAGTGACCGGTCCGGTCGAAAAAAAAACCCTGCTTCTCCTCGGTGGTGCACAGACCGCCGGGGGCAGCGTTCTTTTCAATGACCAGAAAATCATCTTCACCAAGATGATACGCCGCAGAAAGACCGCTCAAACCAGCACCAAGTATAAGCGTCTGCACCTGTTTCATGCCACACCCTTTCCGTAAGCATACATTCACCGGCCCCGCATCAGCACCGAAGCGCTTTCACAGTATTAGATTACAGTACCAATTTTCAAGGAAAAAATTCAAACGCGGGGTAAAGGCGGACGCGAGCGCGTCAAACGCCGTCCTTCGGCAGAGACGGCAGACCGAGGCGCTCAAGGGTTGCAGGGGTCGGCACGCCGGTTTGAACGTCCCAGCCGCGCAGCGTGTAATAGTCGTCCATCATGGCCGCGAACTGCTGCCGGTCGACTGCCCGGCCCTTGCGCGAGATGATCTCATCACCCCTGCCGGGCAAATACAGCTCAGGATTGTACATGCCGAAAACATCGGCTATCATGTCCTCCCGCTCGATGAACATAAACTCGGGCAGGGTATCGTCGATGCGGCCCCGGCGGCCCTCGTCCAGCAGGATGCAGCGATACAGGGTGACGAGACGCTCGGCAATGCGGTCGAACTCCTCCTGCGAGGCGGCAACTCCCGTCACGGCCGTGAAAAGCCTGCGTTCGATCGACGGGTCGCCCACATGATCGGGCGTGCTGGCAGCGTCATAGACCGGCCAGGCAAAATCGCACAGGTTAAGCGACTCCTTGATATACTGGCGGTTCTGCACCTTGACGGCTGCCAGCGCCTTGCCGGCGTGGGTACTGAAATCAACCGCCTCGCGGCTGCCCCAAAACGCTTCGGCTATCCGCCGCAGCACCTCGGTCGACACATAGCCCTCGGTACCGCCGGACAGATGCCAGCGCGCCCATTTGGTCAGGGGCTCGCAAATCTCATGCAACTCGGTGATGCACGGACGCGGCTCGGTGGCATAGATCGGAGCGGCCATCGAGAATACCTTCGGGCCGTAGGCAATCGCCCGACCGCTATCCGTAAGCATGTTCTCGGCAATTTCGACCGCCGCGCCGCCGACCGAACGCGCAAGCCGCAGCAGCCCCTCGGAAAGCTGCGCACCGAACCCCCGGCGCAAAGAGGTTTTTTCCAGCACATCCGCAAGGAACTCACGGCTGCCCATGTCCTCGAGCGCAAGACCGGTGGACTCCCCGGTTATGAGTCCCTGCGCGCAGCAGCGGTCAAGCCACAATAAAATAAAAACCATATCCATGGCACACACACCGTAGTCGTTAGCCATGGTCGGTGCTTCGAAACTTGCCTCGGTAAACGTGCCGTGCAGGCGCTTGTCCCACAGCATGTAAAAATTGCCGATCTGGCATTTGCGCACATCCTCCCGCCCCCCCGCGCTGCGGTGCAGAGAGCGCCAGCAGCCCTGCGGGCATCCGTGGCAGTGGACTTTTTTGAGCACCGTTGCCCCGGGCAGCACGATCGGCTTATCGAACAGGTTGAAATAACCCTCACCAGTCATCGCACGGTAGGCCTGCCTGATCTGCTTGATGCCGTCGGGATCGGCGACGCCTACCCTGCCGCTGCCCTGCACGACAACCGCCTTGAGATTCTTGGCGCCCATCACGGACCCGAAGCCCATCGAGGCGCAACTGCCGGCATCCGAGAATACGATACCGATGCGTGTCCTATTTTCGCCTGCCGGCCCGATCGACAGTATGCGGCTGCGGCTGCCGTGCTCGCGCAGCAGGGCCTCACGGGTGGCATAATTGCCCGTGCCCCACAGGCTGCGGGCGCAGCGGACCGTTATCGATCCGTCCCTGATATGCAGATACACGGGGCTGTCGGCATGGCCGGTGAACACCAGGCCGTCATAGCCGGCTTTTTTAAGCTCGGATGCTACAAACCCACCGAGATTGGCTGAGACGAACTGTTCGGGGAATACACAGGGCGACTTGCCGCACACCAGGAGACGCGACGCACTGGGCGCGGAAGTCGCGGCCAGAGGCCCGGTCATGAACAGTAGCGGGCTGTCGGGATGGAAGGCGTCCGTCCCGGGCCGCGACAAATCCCGGTACAGCCGCAGCCCGATGCCCAGACCGCCGATATAGTCACGACAGTAACGCGCGGTTTCGATTGTTTGTATCGACCCTCGTGTCAGATCAACATGGGCGATACTGCCCGCCCATCCTACGGCGGTCTCTGTGCTGTTCTGCATATCACACCCCGTGCGTGTGTCCGGAAACGACCATACGAGCCGGGCAAATGCCCACGAGCCCGGGACAGTCGACGAAACACTACGGTTCGATGATCGACAGCGCGACGTCGGCCAGCGTATCGCCCAAAAACTTATTGAGCGAGCCCACCCCCGGATCGTTTTCCTTGTACATGGCCCGTATCCGACGCCGGCGCTCATTGATGAGCCGCATTTCCGGCGACTGCGGATCGCGGGCACCGGCCTGCTTATAAATATCCAGCCAGACCTTCAGATAGTCGACGGCACAGCGATAAATCGAGGCAACATTTTCTGGGGTTTTCTCGACCGTGCCGGTGATAATATACGGAGAATGCAGCGCCCGCACCCAGTGAAAAACACTGGGACGCATGCCCGGTGCGGCTGCATAGGTCTGGTACAGGTCCTCCAGCGGCTCATAAAAATATTTTTGCAGTTGTTCGTGATTACGGCCGAGATCATCGCCGGGCATGAGATCGCAAATGAAAAAGATATGCTCGTCGGACTCGTCCCAGTCCATGACATAATACGGGATATCATACTCGGGGGCCGGGGTCACGATCACGACATCGGCTGCCATCGAGCCGTAAAAATTCATGCGCGACAGGCCGATTTTTTCCAGCTTGGGCGCCTTGTAGGCACGGTAAAAGCACGTATGCCCCTCAAGGTCGAATTCATGCAGGCCGGAAATATCCACGCCTGCGTGTTCCATGATCTGCCGGGGCTTGAGTTCCTGCATCAGCATATCGGTCAGATGCTGCAGAATAGGAGTGAATTTTTCATCCCCCTGCGCGGCCGGTCCTCCGGAAACGCCTTTGCCGGGCGTTTCCGTGCCTGTTTTTGATGTAATTTTGACGCCCGGTATGGTTATGGCGTCCTGCGGGCACTCGCGGATACAGGTCCCGCACTCAAGGCATTTATCCGGCATGGTCATGACGCACAGGCCGTCAACAAGGGCAAGAATCTTCAAAGGACAGGCATCAACACAGATACCGCATCCGATACACCGTTCGGCATCGAGGGTGAAAGCCGTTTTTTTGCTGTCAAGTGCCATAAACCGTTTTCCTCCATACAAGTATAGAATTATATCACACTCGCACGCACGCAGCCGGGACGTTCAATACCGTTTGCGGACATGCAGCATATAACATTAGTTGGTATTCCAACTATATTGAATATAGCATACACATCTGCAACGCGCAACCCAATAGTTTCCATATACTTCCGGAGCGCATGGCCTTTCCGGCAGCCCGAAACGGTTTCGCCCACGGACGCAGCTCACCGAAAGGCCTAAAACATCAGACCCCCGGCCGCTGAGAAGTTTTTTGCCCCCGGAAGTATTCTTTGATATACTGCACCGGCACATTAATCACAGACAAAGGCCACCGCCCATGCATGAAGAAAAAAAAGACAACGAGCTGGAAGAACTGTTTGCCTCTTTTGATAAACAGTTCGCGGAATGCGAAAAAAAATTCAACGACATTGAACAAAATCTGAAAAGCGTACGTGCAGACCAGGATGACCCCCTCGACACACAGCCCGGCACTGCTGAATAGCACGCGGTGCGGGCGCTTCCCCCACGGCCGGCAACGTTCCCTGCGCGCATAGCTGAACCACGACACCCGCGCGCAGTTCCGGTTATGCACCATGCCTTACCACCTGCGACCGTCCGGAAGCCAGCCCACCACCCCCATGATAAAACAAAAAATCTGCATCTTTATTTTTTATTGACAAACAATACAATATTTAGTATATAATAATACTGTTTTTAATAGTATTTTTTGGCAGGATTGATAATAATACGTTAACAAACCATATCAGAATTCTATTTTACAAGAGCTCGTAGACACGGAATACACGCATGGCACCCGGAAACAATGCCGGGCCTGCCAGCAGCCCACCGCAAAAAACGGCTCCCCTGACCACGGCGTTCCATCACTGTGTACGAGCACATCACGATGTAAAGGAGAAGCGATGCCCGAAATCATGACCCCCAAGGAAGTAGCCCAATATCTGAAAATGTCCGTGCTGACCGTGTATAAACACGCAAAGCAGGGCACTATTCCGGG
>Ga0272441_10015155_pt1 | contig 10824 bp, 8 predicted proteins | sample SSMProp6N_FD_193582 | JGI IMG/M metagenome (GOLD analysis project Ga0272441, IMG submission 193582) | Marine sediment archaeal communities from Little Sippewissett salt marsh, Falmouth, MA, United States - SSM-Prop-6N | ecosystem: Environmental > Aquatic > Marine > Wetlands > Sediment ...
CCCAGGTTGTTTCAGAGCTACCTGGTGATTCTGCCCTGGTGACCCTCTTTCTTCTTCTGTCCTCAACCCCCAGCCTGTAAACACTACTGCGGAATACGACAGTCTAGGGCAACCTGTCGACGGGAGATAAGTATTGCGTCCTCGGAACCCTGTCCAGATAGCAAGCCAAGGCTCGTCCTGAGCCTTGGCTTGCATTGAGGGTTGACTAGTCGAGTGTCTCCCCAGCTGCCTCCGCGGCTTCGCGGTCTTCGTACACGCAAATACAGAAGTTGCAGTCTGTCGTCTCTGTCGAGTAGACACCGTCAAAGTACGTGATCATGCCGTCCTTGTTGCAGTCGTAGTCGTCTGTGACGTCCTGTCCGCTTTGTCCATCGAACAAGCCAATCGTTCCGTCAGCGAAGTGAACGTCGGCGACGGCATGGCCACTGCTCCAGTACGGCTGGCCGTTGCCTGGTCTGTAGTTCGGGTTCTTCTCCGCGATCACGGTGAATGATGCGTCGAAGCCATTGGCCTGGAGCAGCCGTTCGAGGTCATGGGCGAAGTCATCGCAGTCGTGAGTCACAGGAATGTACTTCTGCGTCCCACCCCAGGATTCCCCTCGATCGGGGTTGTTGGCAGCAATGTCAGCCGCTTCTTCGTAACCGGGAGTACCTCCAGTGGAGTCCTCTAGGGAATAGAACACTGGCGGGTACGCACCGGCTTCAGGATCCCAAGGCGGCATGAAGCCGATCACAACACCGGCTCGATCCTCGCAATCGCAGAGTGAGCCGCGGAATCTCGCTTGCCCTACCTTGCAGATGATGTTTTCATCGGATTCCTCGCCGTATGGGAAGACAAGCGGAGAGTATCCGGAGATGATTCTCACCGTGTCATAGTACGAGTCCGGGATGTAGGAGAGCCCCTCCAGCGTGCTGTATCCCAGGGCGTTCAGGACTTCGGCGCCTGCATCGGTGGACGCATAGTCGCGAAGTGCCTCCATGACAGTGACCTTCAATCCAGTGGAAAACAGGCTCGAAAACGCGAAACCCGAATACCCAAGAGGACCTGCAATATCGACGATCCCGACCTGCTCCCAGATCTCCGGGAACTGAGACTCAACCTCGAATCGGATGTCGGTACCCAGCCACCGGTTCTCGGCGCTTACCAGACAGCCGCAATCCGCATCCCAGATGCCGCGTTCCGGGTCGTCTCCCCACTCCCATTCATCGTCGCTCACGCCTGTCGGAACGGGCGGGCTTCCCCAATCCACGAAGAAGTCAATCTCTCCGCTGTAGAGCATCGCGAGCACCTGCATGGAATCACCGTAGGGGACTTGTATGTAGCCCCCCAGATTGATGTCTCCGTATCCGAACTCCTCGGTCAGCAGGACATCCTGCACAGCACGCCATGCCCATCCGCCATCGTCGTAGCACGCGCCTGTCAGGCCATCCATGTCTTCTGGCGATTCAATGCCGTAGTCTCTCAGTGTGTAGATCGCTGCATAGGCGTAGTTGAGACCGAACTCGTTCGTGGTTGCCAAGCTCATGACGAGCGTTCCCTGAGTCATTGAATGGACGTCTACGTAGTCGGGGCCGCTGAGGAGCGCGATGGCGTCCTCCCGATCGGATGAAAGCTCGGCTGCGAGTTCCTCCTTTGATCGATAGTCCACGCTGAACTCAAGACCCGTGATTTCTGTCAGGTCGTTCTGAAGCTGCGCAAGTGCATCCCAGTTCGTTTCACCTCCCGTCCACGGGACGATGTACAACTGAATCGGGGCGTCCCACGTCCCAGGCTCCGAGCCCTCTTGGGTTACTGCCGGAAGGCAGATGAGGCCCAACGCGAGTGCGAGAACCAACCAGAGCTTGGTCGCGAAACGGAATCGTGGGGAGTTCATTAGCCACCTCCTATGGGGCATGTGAAGTAACGTTTCAATAGCGAAGTCTATGGACATGAGACAGCAATAGTCAAATCATCAGGGCGGAGCCGAAAGCATCTGGAAAGGAGACGGACAGGGCTATCTCAATGGGGAGAGGGGCGCTGCTGCGTCGTACCGGTGCGGGTGTCTCGGCGTGCCAGTGAGAAGGCCAGTCCGATGTACGTCACCAACAGCGCGAGAACTCCAACCGGAAGCAGCGCGAACGACGCGATCAGGATGCCGGAGATCAGCAACCCAACGATGGCGAGCCTTGCGGCGAATGTATGACCTCCTGCGTTGCGCAGGCTGACGGCCAGCGCGGCGAGGACGATGCCCGTTACGCAAGAGACGGCGACCTGAGCGATCTCGAGCGGCAGCCCGATCTTGGTCGCGATGTCCGCAGTAACCAGGAGCCCCAGAACCAGCATCAGGCTGGCTCCGATGCACGCGAGCAGGCGGGCACGTGGTCTCGTTTCAGCGAACGGAGCGGAGGTCGCGCGCAGGGCATACGCCAGCGCGAAGGCTCCGATGAGGGGCAGGAACGACGACGCCAATTCGTTGGTTGTGCCGAAAATCCGCCACTGTAGCAGAGGCTTGCCGATCCATCGCGCCCAGAGCGCGAGTGCACCTGAGAACGGTGCGCTGGGGAGCACGACCGACAGTCCCAACAACACGGCCCCGGAGAGCGCGATCTGCCACTCGTAGGGGAATCGGGTTCTTTGGCGCGACACGCGGCACCTCCTATGAAGGTGTTTCGGAATGCAGACTACATCCGTCCTTCATCGCTCGTCAATTCGTTGGCTCTGGCGCGACATGGCGTAGCAAGAGCTGCGGCGGGTGGCGAGTTACGAACTGCCAGGGGCCAGGAATCAAGGGTGAGTATGGCCACGCTGAGCGAAGCATTGCATCACAACAAGCACCAAGACGTCAAAGAACAAGACTTGACCCCGAACCCGTCAACGACATCCGGCCAAGAGTTGCAGCGCAACTCACAAGGCACTGAGCCTAGCGAAGAGCCCGGCGTCCATCCGTACAAAATCCAATGGTAGACCCCGAACCGCAGTTCTTCATTGAGGCGGGAGTCCAAGAACAGGCTACAAGCAACGAGGTAGGTATTGCGTCGCCGGAACCCTGTGAATGAAACGGCTACATGCGCAGACACTTGGTTGCACTGATGACGTCCAACAAGATGTCGATTGCGCCTTCCATTCTGGTCCGCAGCTTGGCATCTCGCTCACGAAGGGCCTTCAGACTTCTCGGTTTATGAGCGGAGTCATTGCGGTAGGGCACGAGCGCGATCACTTGGTTGATCAGGCTATCGGTTAGCGAGTCCAGATCATGACCTGACGCCTTCGCGAGCTTGCGATCAAGATGCTTCTTGAGGCATTCCAGCATACTCTGCCAAGGCATAGTTGCAAGAGTAGCTGGGGCCTTCAAAGATTGAGACCAATAGGCCTTCGAGTAGGTTTTTCGGGCAATACGTCGCGTAAGGTCCTCTATCTCGTCATAGACTTTGGAGCAAGCCTTGTTGGGATCACCATTTCGAAAGGCTGTCTCAGCATCACCGATCTGTTCCCGGTATTTCTGGGGGATAGCCTTCTTGTCGATCCTCCTGAGGCCAGTGAGAGACAACGATAGGGGGGAGCTCAAGACAGAGATGCTGCTGTTCTCATGATTGACTGCAAGGATCCCAATTCCGCTCTCTCTCGCGCGCCTGAGTTGCGCCTCAAGATCACCACCCGCGGCACCGGTCGGATAGGCGATGTACAGAAGCACTGGAAGATGTTGTTGCTGGCATTGAAGGACGAAGCTTGGGATTGTCAGTGGCATTGCAGTCTCAGAAACCTCAACACAGATATAGTGGTGGTCCTTTCGCTTTGCCGTCAGAGTTGGGCGGAAATCGATGGCCCTGTCCAGTTGCTCCTCAATCCTGATACCAGACAGTCCTAGCTCATCCTTCAGGAACTTGTCGATGACGAGGTTCGCTGTGGATTCGAGTTGGGAAGGCAGTACGCGGTACTTCATTGCCCGCCCTCAAGGATATCTTGCGCCGCCTCAATCAGCTGCCGCAGTATACTTGTTACGTCTTCATCAATCTCCTCGACATCGTAGCTCCGCAGATCAGCAATCAGAGTTTGAATATGGGTCAGGAGATCGCGTTCCTGATATGCCAGGGAGACAGACCGCTCGTAGCCGTCATTGATCGAGTATTTGTTTCTATCGAAGATCTGTTCCAAAGCATCGCGCGCTGCTACTGTGTCTGCCTCAACCCTCGCAGCTCGTGCGATCTTGGACAGCTTGCGAAAGTCTACGATGTTGTTGATGGTCTTCTCACGATACTTCTCAAGGAGGACCTGTCGGGCCCGTTCCTTGGCCTTCTCGTTTGGGAGGGATTCTGGCATGTATCTAGTGACGGCACTCAAGGCTCTCTCCATCTCAATGTAGAAGTCCTCTGTGATGCGCTGTGAAGCCTTTGGCTTTCTGAGCTCAGTGTTGATGATGTCAAGATGGTGCTCCGGAAGGTTCATGAGCAACCGGCACCGTCTTATGGTTCCGCGAGACAGGCCAGTCTCTTGAGATAACTCGCGTTCGTTTGGCTCCGTGCCTTTCTCGTGGCTGTATAGCTTGATGACCCTTGGCAGCTTGATCGCGATCGTCAGGAGGTCCCATTGCTCCCGAAGCGCGTGGATGTTGAACATCAATACTAGGTTGGTTAGTGGGTCAGGCTTCTCCTGGACTATTGCCGGGATTGATGATCGATTGAGCTTGAGAGAGCATCGCCAACGCCGCTCCCCGTCGATCAGTACGTACCTCTGGCCTTCCCGATACACTGAGATTGGAACTTGGACCCCATGACGCCGGATCGACTCAGCGAGCTCATCGAGTTCTTGCTGACGGAAATGGATTCGAGGATTCTCAGGATTCCGATCGATCTTGTCTACTGGAATCTCCCGTAGCGAACCTCCAGCTCCTGAGCTAGCCATAGTTGCCTCTTTCTGGCAGGTTTGTCACGAGCACCTCATGTGCAGTACCTCGGCTGCCACAGAAACCCGCAATACTCCGCCGCGTCTCTACTGGCTGCCATCTCCAACGCTTTGTCAGGAGTCTCGCTTCTGGACTCGCTGCGTATGATACCAGAAAACTCACCCCGCGTTCATCAAGTACCATTAGCTCGCGTTGTAGTCGCTCAAGATCCTCGATCGAGAATTCCGTAGCCTGATACTCCGAGAACGTGCGGCGATGAGATACCCTATACGGTGGATCCAGATAGACGAAATCTCCCTTCAGTGTCATCTGGAGGGTCGCAGAGAAGTCTCCAGATACAAGCTGAACATCCTGCAGGATGGACGAAGCACGACGCAGTCGTTGCTCATTGATGTGCTCTGTCGCCCGAGAGTCTCCATATGGGACGTTGAATTGGCCCTCTCGATTCGTGCGATAGAGGCCATTGAAACAGTACCGATTGAGGTAGATGAATCTTGCAGCCTGCTCGACTGGAGAGAGTTGCACTGGATCTAGAGCGCGGATCCGGTAGTAATGCCTCTCGCCTATTGGCAGACGATGTATGTGGTGGATGAGAAACTCTACATCCGACTGCACGATACGATAGGCGTTGATCAAGTCTGAATTGAGGTCAGCGAGCAAGGCGCTCTCTGGTCTGAGATGGAAGAAAAGGCATGCTGAACCAGCAAACGGTTCCACATATCGTCTCGCACCAGATGGGAAGTAGGAACTCAATTCCGGAATCAGCTTCCGCTTGCTTCCAGCCCAACGAAGAAACGGAGGACAGGACGCATGTTGGGCATTCATGGAACTCCTCGATCTGGACGGGACTTCTGCACTATCGTATGCAGACTGCCTCGAGCATGAAACTCAGGAGATACTGGATTCACGTGATGGTCTACTATGGCTCTCATGACGATGCAGTCTACACCAGGTAGTCGCGTGTACACACCTCTGGATTCCGGGGACGCAGTACTCCTCTCCTACAGGACTGCGAAGATGACTGGTTGCCCAGATTTCGTCATTGCTTTCGACCGACGAGCGCTCCTGACTCCGTGAGGCGTGTCGACAGCAAGAGTGCGACGGCTAGCAATCCGGTGAGGATGAGCAGCGGAAGCGTCATCGAGCCAGATGATGTCGCCTCGAGCGCGTGCATGCTGAGAATGGCAAGTCTCGCAGGAGTCCAGGATCCATGCCCACTGATGGGGTGTGGCCGCCTCACGTATGCCAGGGACGTGTCACTCAGAGAGAGTGATGCAAGGGTGGGGACAGGGCAGTCGACTATTCCGTTGTCTCAGAGATCACATGTCAGACGGACCGAGGACATCGAGATGGAGAATAGTGGAACGACTATAGCGCATGTATAGTATGACGTGAGTAAGGAGGATGACAATGGTCGACTCAAGAGCCTACGTTCCAGACTCGGACGCAGACTTCCGGTTGCAAGAAGTGCAGATCCAGAAGAGCGGAACGCCACTGCATGTTGCATTCGCACAGATACGTTCGCCTCTTCCATCAGGGAAAACCGCTGTGGCGCTTCACGGACGTGAGAGCTTCGAATGGACATCACTCGAAGAGCAGGAAGCTCGCATCTCCAAGGCCTGTCAAATCCTCGATTTCATAGCAGATCGACATCCGTATACAGACATTGTGATCTTTCCTGAGTATTCGATTCCGGTTGAGGCCGCTATCCCAAGGCTGAAACCACTAGCCGATCGGTATGAATTGGTTGTCGTCCCGGGGGCGGACAACGTACGAGAATCAGATACCGGATTGATACTCAACAAGTCGCCCATTCTCGTTCCGGGCCTTTCGGAGGTTGTCTGGTCTGTCAAGAGGCGCATCTCCCCAATGGAGGTTGGGTATGTTGACGAGCCGAGCAGCGTCTCAAACCCCATACTGTATTGGGATGTGGAAGGAGGGCGTTACTACGTCTCAATCTCGATTTGCATGGATTTCACACTCTCTGTGAGAGATCGTCTTCCGGATGAAGACCGGCCCGTCATTCATCTGGTCCCGATGTGTTCCCGAGACATGCTTACATTCCGCACCTACGCTGACACCTTGCTAGGAGAACAGGGAGGCAGAGCTGTCTTCTTGTGCAACGCCGTCGGGCAAGGAGCCGCAGGAGCATCTTCAGTCTTCGCTCTGACCATAGGAGGGGCGCGGCTGATACCCGCAGTTCAGATGTCAGAGGTCGATGAAGAGCTTGCCATCGTATGTCTTGATTGTGCGCAATTGCATCTGCCAAAACGAACAGCGCTCACTACGAAGCCTCCTATCAGAGAAGTGCATAGGTACGGCATTCGAACCTCGACCAGTGGTATTGCGATCGAGCGAGAAGCACCAGTCAAGCAACGACCAAGATCCCGCGCAGTAGTCAATCCCTACTTATTCAACGTTGCGGGGAAAAAACTTGGCGTGATGTTTGTTGGAGTTGACGAATACGGGAAAGTCCTAACCACGAATGTGGATTCGCGCGGATTCGAAGCATACTCGGTCTTGGGGCCGAGCGACATGATGATTACACACCTACACCAAGATGTGGATGACATGATCTACGACATCTCAGAGGCGATCCCCTGGCGGCTTCCGACAGGAGAGAGGAACCAGCCGCCACTTGACCCGAGCCTAGCGACTCGATTTCCTCACTTTGCAGTGACTGGCTATCACAAGGTGCTTGGAGCGACCATCACGGCTGCAGACAGAGCGGCGTTCGATGAGATGCAGCCGACATACGAGGAGATGGAATCGATTCTCCGGCTAGGAAGTGACTGGAATACAGCCGGCATAGCGCGCACGTTGAAAGCCCAGTTCTTGGATAATCGATGGATCCTCGGCGAAACGACTGCTGAGCCTGGGGAGATAGACGCAGTCATGACGCTCTACCTCGATCACTCCGATGGGATCGCACGGATGCTTCAGACGTTTGACGATCATGTGCTTCCCGAACTTCAGGACCTTTCTGAAGTCACAAGCATCTTCAGTGGCACTGGTCAGCGAATGCAGATTCACTACCTTCTCAGGATCACGAGTTCCGTTGATGCGCTGTTCACTCTCATCGAACGCATTCACACACTGGCTACGAAGCACCGTCTAATGCTTGCTACGCACACCTATGTGATTGTGAAGAAGTGGAGTCATCTGTCGCTTGAAACTGTGCTCTTGCCGGAGCTTCCTCACAGTGACACCGTCTATCGCAACCGAGTATTCCTTGACAAGCTCAAGGGGACATCCGGAACTCGATTCGCATCAATGCCAGAGAACTACCAGGTGCAAGCGATTTCAAGACACAAGGAAATCAGTACTTGTCTGCGTGCTCTTCGTTCTCGTGATTGGTTCAAGGAGCTGGCCGACGACTTCGACAGGCATCTAGTGTCAGGACTGGCAGATGAGGAGTTCTCGTTGCTGAAGCTGCCGCACGAAGTCCTACAGGGGAGAACTGAGAGGGTCCTGTCAGACTTGGCAGTGGACCCGCTAGAGGAGGAAGCATTCGAGGCGCTGAAGAAGGCAGCAGGGATTCTTGCCCAGAAGTCGAAGACGCAACTCAGCTACACAGACAAGGTGAAACTGGCGATCGAGGCGGCAAGACAACACCTCATTGCTCCCAGTCTGCTCCCAGACTTTCAGACTCTATACGAGAGCACCATTCAGGTGCGAAACGCTCTGTCTCACGACGATTTTGAACGGGTAACCGGAGGGGAATTCGTACAGGCAATGTGCACCTATTGCAGATTCCTTGCCCAGGTCGAAGCCGCCGAGTCGGAGATCTGAGATGGATCCCGGTGAAGATTGTCGATCTGACGAATGATCGCATCGAGGTCAAACCTTGCCTTATGCATTCCAGCACGGACGGAATGTGTCAGACAAGCCGGCAAGTCTGATAAGTCCTCAACTGCTCGAGCCGAGCTTCTCAGTCACGACTGTCCAGCGCCCCCGACTCTCTGAGGCGGGTGGACAGCAGCAGGGCCACGGCCATCAGTCCCGCGAGGATCAGTAGCGGAAGCGTCATCGAACCGGACGGCGTTGCCTTGAGCGCGTCCATGCCGAGAATGAACAGGACGCCAGAGACTTGGCCGGCGAGCAGCAGCAATCCGTTCGAGGTTCCTTCGGGCGCGGGAACGGTCAACTCGGCGGCGTATTGGAAGCCGAGCGGACCGGATGACAGCAGGAACGCGCCGAGAACGAACGACGAGGCGAGCAGCAGCCAATAGCTGGTGGCAAAGGTCACGCCAAGCAGGCCGGGGATGGCGCCGGCAAGCGCCAGGATCAGGAACGGCACACGGCGCTTGGCGCGGTCCGACAGCATCGGAACGACGAGCGCACCGACGATGCCGCCGACGACCATCAGCCCGCCGGCGAGTCCGGCTTGATCCATCGTGAATCCGCGCGGTCGCACGATGTCTTCGATCCACGTGGTCACGGCGTTGAACAGCCCTAACCCGATGAAGAACAGCAGGAGCAACAGCAGGAAGCCGCGATTGCGGAAGACGCTCTTCAGTCCGTCCAGCACGAGCGATCGTTCTTCCGGGCCGACCGGTGTCGGCGGACGCTCCCGCGCCAGGATCAGAAACAGCACGGCAATGACGGCGGCGAAGATCCCGTAGATGAGCAATGCGGACGGGAGGCTGCTTCCCAGTACGATCAACGGAGTGATGGCAAGGCCGGCGAAGATGCCGGCGTAGATGGCGAGCGACGCCAAGCCGGTGGCGGTCGCACGCTCGTGCAGCGGGAACCAGCGGCCGGACACCTTGGCGATCGCATTCAGCACGAACGGCTGACCGACGGCGATGCCGATCTGGCAGATGAGGACCCACGTGTAGTCGGTGGCCAGCAGGCCGCGCGCCAGTCCGAATGCGCCGGTGAGCACGGCGCCGATGCCGACGCCGACGCGGATGCCGTAGGTGTCGATCACCCACGACGCGGGCAGCGACACCAGGATGAACACGAGCATGAACACCAACGAGAGCAGCCCGATGGCGAGGTCGGACACGCCGTAGAGCGCGGCGGCATCCCCCGTGACCGGTGCGAAGCTGATCCACAGCAGTTGATTGGCGGCGACCGCCAGCATGAAGACGAGCAGTATCACCCAACGATAGCCGTACGTTCGAACCGAACCCTCCGTCATCGCCTCTCACCCCCGCATGTCTTGCATCCGTGTCGTGGAACTGCCAGACCCGGGCCATCGTAGGTGAATGCGCGCGATTTCGTCAATCGGAGGACGTCCGCGATCCGCAGTGCATGGTCCGCAGTCCATGGTCCGCAGTCCGCGGTCCTTGGTCCACAGTCCGTTCCAGCGAATGGCATGGCGCGACCGCGCCATTCGCCAAGGAACCCACCGAACCCTGTGGGTTCGCGGGTTCCCCGTGGCTTGTAGCTCGTAGCCGGTAGTCGGTGTTCGTTGCCTACGGACTACGATCCAGCGCTCCCGACTCCTTGAGTCGAGTTGAGAGCAGCAACGCGACGGCTATCAATCCGGCGAGGGTGAGCAACGGGAGCGTCATCGAGCCGGACGGTGTTGCCTTGAGCGCGTCCATTCCGAGGATGAAGAGGATTCCGGAGACTTGACCGGCGAGCAGCAGGCCGTTGGATGCTTCTTCTGCTGCCTGCGGGTTGACACCCCCATCCCAGCCTTCCCCCGTCATGGAGGGGGAAGGGAGCAGGCTTCGGGATTCCACGGGTGCAATACCCACTTCAGGTTCGAGCTTGTAGCCCGTTGCGCGTAGCTCGTTGCCGCCGAGCAGACCGGCGATGGCTCCGGCGAGCACGAGGATCAAGAACGAGTGTCGATTACGTCGCCTCCGTTACGGTCGGGACGTAGTGATGAAAAACGAGATCTTGACAAGCCTATGGCCGTTACGTACTCTGCGTTACGGAGATGACGTAACATGATGAATCCATTCCGATACGGCGGCGTCGTTGACGAA
>Ga0272441_10015157_pt1 | contig 10822 bp, 10 predicted proteins | sample SSMProp6N_FD_193582 | JGI IMG/M metagenome (GOLD analysis project Ga0272441, IMG submission 193582) | Marine sediment archaeal communities from Little Sippewissett salt marsh, Falmouth, MA, United States - SSM-Prop-6N | ecosystem: Environmental > Aquatic > Marine > Wetlands > Sediment ...
GCTGCCTGGTGGCGGGACGGAGATTTCGAAGACTATTCGATGGAGTATGCGCTCCAGGACCAGGAAAAGACAGCCTTCAGTCTCGACGGCGTCCATCCGAACAATCTGGGGCAGGCCCTCTGTGCGCAAGCGTTTATTGAAGTACTGAACGATGAATACATGCTGGGGATTACCCCGATCGATCCGGCCCTGTACGCCGGACAGTATTCGGGTAAGTCCATCGAAGCACGCGGGCTCAAGGCACTGCAGAAACTGGAGGAATTCTAGACGGGCGTCGGTTATCTATGGCTAGTGGCCGATCACCGGCGCGCGGCCGGCTGCACAGCCAATGGATCTTCAGGTATTTGCAGTCTGGCCTGATGTGACCTTATGCACCGCCTCGAGAATGATTTTCCGTTCAGATTCCTCGAAGTCCAGATGCTGTACAAGACGCTTCATGAACGGTTTGACGAATTGCTCCATGCGGGTTTTCTTTTTTTCATAGTCGGTCATATAGTCGAGGGACATCACGGTCACAGGCAGAGGCGCCCGGTACTCTCCGAGCACATGGAACCCCAGCTTGTGATACATAGCGATATACTTCTTTTCATCTGAGAATACATCGAGGAAGAGCTTCTCGATATCCTGTGATTTGGCATAGAGGTACGACAGAGTCATCAGACCCAGAGGTATGATGCTGCCGCGTTCCTCGTGCACTACTGCAAGGCGGTCGATCTCCACGCAGCGTTTACTATCCTTCTCACCGTTCAGCTTGAAGTGCTCTTCGATAGGCAGGGAGCCTGTCATTTCGGGGGTAATGCATGAGACAGTTCCCACGGGCTGCAGTCCGCGATATGCGATGATGTGAAATGCCTTTTCATCGATCGACCGCCTGATCGTCTCTTCCAGATAGCCTTTTTCACCGACCAGAATTTTGCGCTGGATGTAGAAGACATCCTCGAGCTGCTGCGGCGTCCTGGCATGTACGAAACGGATCCGTCTTACTTCATCCGCCGACAGCGGGAAATAGAGGATGAATTCGGTACCGTAGTTGGGCTTGCTCTCTACGAGTATACGTCCGCCCATTTTTGCGACGATCTGGTGGGTTATACTCAATCCCAGGCCGGTTCCTGTCCGCGGGCCTTTGGTGGTGAAGAATGGATTGAAAATCTTATCGATGTGCTGGGTCGATATCCCTTTGCCTGTGTCGGCAATGGAGATGATTCCCTGCTGATCGGAGATTCTGGCGCAGATGGCGAGACGACCTTTCCCCTCCATCGCCTGCACGGCGTTGATGAAGATATTGAGAAAAACCTGCTGGAGCTCGACGGGATCAGCCTGGATGACAATGTCATCGGCGAAGTCTTTTACGATGTCCACTGACTCCATCTGCATTCCCCGGCCTGCCAGCTTGAGCGATGTTTCGATGATGTCGGAGATGTGAACATTCTCCGTTCTGTGTTTCTCTTTGTGGGTATATAGTTTCAGCTCACTGATGACTTCGGCGGCATTCTGCGCATAGGAAATGATATCTTCGATGTACTCTCTCTGCTCGGTACCGCTTTCGATCTCATCCTTCAGAAGCTCTGCGGTGCCGATGATACCGGTAAGCGGATTGTTGATCTCATGGGCAATCCCAGATGCCAATGTTCCGATACCAGCCAGTTTTTCCGACTGGGCCAGTTCCTCCTGAAGCTTCTTCTGCTGAGATATGTCCTGGAAGAATTCGAGGAAAATCTTCTGCGACTCATCCGGAACACTGATGGGGTAAAAATGAATTGCGAAGGTTGAACCGGTTTTTCCATCAGTGAGTTCGGATCTGAAGGGTATCTGCATGTGAAGACAGTCCTGTGCCATGCAGGTCTCACAGGGTTTGTTCCGGTTGAAAAATACACGGTAGCATTTCTTACCCACCAGTTCCTCGTAGGTTTTTCCGCAGTAGCGGGCGCCTGAGAAGTTGATGGTGATGATATTGTAATTTATGTCCTGAATGGAAATAGGGGTGGTGATTCCGTCGAAGAAGGCCTCCAGCTTGTTCCGGCTGATAATGATCTCACGGTTGAGGTCCTGAAGTCTCTTCTGCTGCCGGCGCAACCGTTCGAAGGAGATGGCATTCTCGAGGGCCATCGAGCTCTGGCTGGCGAGAATTTCGATCATCTCGATATCGAACTGATCGTAGAATTCCTTCTGCCTGCGCCTGCCGAGGAGAAGACATCCGTTGGTCCGTTCCTTGAAGTGCAGAGGCATGACCAGGCTCGGCTTCAGTTCGATCTTGTCGATGAACAGGCTGCTGGTAATCTCCGAGTTCTGGTTCAGGAGCGGCCCCTGAGTGTGGGAGATCAAGCTGATAAATGGAGAATTCCGGGGGATGGTAAACTTCTGTTCGCTTCGTGAGTCAATTCCGACACCCATTTGAGCGCTGATCCGGTAATTCCGGGTCGAATAATCGAGTACCAGCATCATGGCCCATTCGATATCGAATATATCCACGATCCGCTTGAGGGTAACACTGCTGAGAACTTCGAGTTCGACTATGGTGGTCAGATCTTCCAGGAATCCGCCCAGGTTCTGATAATATTTGAACCTTTCGCCGAAATATATTTTTTCCATAAGCGACAGCGTGCTGTTCCGCAGCGGCTGAAAAATAACGGCCGCTATGATGCCCAGCAGGAAAAAAGGAAGGATCGCCCTGTCCATGGGTATCGGGCGGATCGATGGGAAGATCCAGTAAAAAACCATATAAAATGCAAACGAACTGATGGTCACGAGAATGAAATACAGGATTGCCTGCACGACGAAGGATGAGTAGTTGACCAGACGGTACTTGTAGACGGCGTAAAAAATAAAGCAGGCATTTATGGTAGCCGCAAACAGGTCGATCGGATACCTGCCAAGGGGTTCGTACAGGTTCGCAAGAACCCCCGTCAGCATGATTATAGCTCCGATAAGGGGAAGCTTCAGTTTGCGCCGCAGGTAGGGTTCGTCTGACCTGGATATTTCCCGCATCAGCAGATAGATCCCGAAGATGAGAAAAGAGTAGCTCAGTACATACGCGACAAATGAACCGTCGGCGAGGGTGTAATAGAATCGGCCATCTCTGAAACCCGCGTCGGATACCACCCGGCCGGTTACATTCAGATAGAGCAGATACGCATATATTATATATCCCAGGTAGAGAATGATGTTGTAGCGTTTCTTCCGTGTCTGCGACAGCTCGAGAAATGCATGAAAGATGGTGATCGGACCGCCCAGCAGACCGGTCACCATGAAACGATTCCAGAAGAGCGGGGTGATCAGTCCGGTGTTGGCGTGCATCATAAATGAGCCGAAGCTCCATATCGCCATGAGGCTCATGTAGAAGATAAAGGAGAGACGGATGCCTTCGCGCTTCCGCTGGTTCAATCCGAAGATGGTGAAGAGGATGTAGGGAACGAAAGCAATCCCCGGAATCAGGGATGATATATCAATAATCATAACTCTTTCATGTTATCTTCTATTTCTAGAATTCCTATAATATCTCCCTTTGCAGCGAAGTTAGTATACCATATACTATATACATGGTACACATATTCTGTATCGGCGGTTTAGGATTTTTCTTTCTCATCCTATACGACCTCTCACAGCTTGGCCGCAGGCTGTTTTGGAGCCGCCTCACTTCATGTATCGGCTACGGGAGTCTCATTCTTGCCGTCTTTATGGAGATATTTCTCTATCGCCCGTTCTCTTCCCCGCACATGTTCCTGATCTTGAAGATTGGGGTATTCGCGGTCTCGGCAGGACTGCTTTTCTATTCAGTTTTTATTGAAACGGCGCCCGGAGCGGCGCGTAGAGCGGCTGCCGGTGATGCTTCAGAGCAGAAAATCGAACGGACCGCGGTGACCAGGGGAACCTACGGAATCGTCCGCCATCCGGGATTCTGGTGGTTCCTGCTTCTGCAGATCTCCATCATCTGGCTGACCGGGCATAAGGATACTATAATTATTGCTGAAGGGCTCGTGAGTATGAATTTTGCCCTGATCATGATAGAAGACCGATGGATTTTTCCACGGATATTTTCCAACTATGGTGAATACAAGCAGCAGGTACCCATGTTACTGCCGCGGATAAGGCTGAGGCGGTGACAAAGAACATACTGCTGACAGACGATGATCCCGGTATCCAGAAGACACTCCGGCTCCTCCTCGAGAAAGCGGGGTTCAACGTTCGGATAGCAGAGGACGGCCTCGCTGCGCTGGAGATTCTCGAGAACGGGGAATTTCCCCCGGATTGCATCCTCCTCGATATCCGGATGCCCCGAATGGAAGGTACTGAGGCGCTTCCCCGTATCAGGGAAAAAGCTCCGATGGTCCCGGTGATCATGCTTACGGCGATGACGGAGCTCGAAATCGCGGTTGATACCATGCGCGGCGGGGCTTACGACTACCTCACCAAGCCGGTCCGCAAGGTCAGGCTCATCGAGACGGTCAACAGGGCCTTGAAGTACAGGGAGATCCTTCTGGAGAACGACCGGCTCACCCGTGAGAACCGTGAGTATCAGCGAAGCCTCGAGAAGAAAGTCGAAGAGCGGACACGCGAACTGTTCCATGCCTACGAGAAGCTGAAGACTACCAACCTCGAGACGGTAAAAGTGCTTGCAGAGACGATAGAAGCCAAGGACCATTACACCCGTGGACACTGCAACCGGGTTAGAATACTCTCCACCCATCTGTATAAATGCGTCGATCCGGAGAGCTCAGAGTTGAGAACCCTCGAGTACGGTGCCCTTCTCCACGATATCGGGAAGATCGGCATAGCAGAGCAGTTGCTGCACAAGACGGATCCCCTGAGTTCTGAAGAGCGGGAACTGTTCCAGGCCCACACGAGAATAGGGGAAACCATCCTGCAGAATGTTGAGTTCTTCACCCCGATACTCCCGATCGTCAGGAACCACCATGAATGGTACGACGGGAACGGATATCCCGATGGTATTTACGGCGGAGACATCAGTCTGCTTACCAGGATAGTCTCCATTGTGGATGCCTTTGACGCCATGACTTCAGACAGACCGTACCGCCGGGCGCTTCCCCTGGACGTAGCCCTCGGGGAGCTGGAGAAAGGCAAAGGAACCCAGTTCGATCCTGAACTTGTGGATAATTTTCTGCAGAACAATATTTTCGAGGCTGTTTGATCGACGTGGCCGGATGATATTTCCTCACCCTGTGAAATAATAAAAAAAATTGTTGCCGAAAGACCATACCCTAACGCATACTGAGAACCGGGAATCGAAAAAATATATAGGAGGAATCTGATGGTGACGAGAAATCGGTACATGTACGTCTGTGTAGTACTTCTATTGTGTGCAACTGTTTCATTCCTTGGTGCCCAGGAAAGTGCATTGGGAAACGGCCGACTGTCTGTCCATGGGGGTGTAGGTATATCAGGCGCCCGGGGAGACTATCCTTCCGAGTATGATGCGCGGGTGGAATTCTCCTTTTCGCCGGGGCTGCGATTAAGGCTCTATGAAACCTTTGCGCCGGATACCCTGATCCTGGTGGACCTGGGCTATCTGGAAACAGGATTCGTGGGATATGTAAGCGCAACAGATACATATTTCTACAATACCTACGAATACATCAATCTGAACGGTATGTTCGGCACCCAAAAAGACATGCTCTATCTGGCGGGAGGAATCTACTTCTCAATCGGAACGGGTGCTTACAGTTACAGGGAATACACCGATGAAACAGTGAGCCTTGATTCCAATGCTGATTTCGGCCTCGTCGGTGAAGTCGGTGCTGATATTCTGCCCTTCCTTTCATTAGGTGTGCAGGCCAGGTTCGGTCTCAAGAGCATCGGCTCGAGCGTAGACATCAAGAACTGGGGGCTTCTCGGAACCATAGATATACATTTTTACGATTTCTAAGGCTGGGAGACGTCCCGGATACTATGCCCGGCCGGGGAGTGCGGCAATCGCTTCGATCTCCACCTGATACCCGAAGTGGAGCTCCCGGGTGGGAACTACCGCTCTGGCCGGGCGGTGGTCCCCGAAAAACTCCGCATAGACGGCATTGACCCTGTCCCATAAGCTTATATCCGCTACGTAGACCGTAGTCTTTACTACATCCTGCCTGCCGCAGCCGGCCGCCGTGAGGATTGCCTCGACATTCTCCAGGACCTGGCGGGTCTGAGCTTCGATCGGCCCGATTCTTCGAGTCCCTTCCCGCGTGCTTACCGGCAGCTGCCCGGATACGAATACCAATCCCATGTGCTCGATTGCCTGGGCGTAGTGGCCGGCCGGATTGGGCGCTTCCCCTGAATGTATCTCTTCCATGTACTATTCTCCTTTTTTTGTGTCGATTTTTTGCATTTGGATTACATATTATTTATACTATACAATATAGATCATATTTGGAGGTACATATATGGACCTGAAAGAAGCATTTCAAACCGCCATTGCCGGTGAGATAGAAGGCCGGGAACTCTATAAAGCAGCCGCAGACAAAACCACCGATAAAAAAGCCGCCGAGAACTTCAATATGCTGGCCAATGAGGAGCAGAAGCATTTAGACACCCTGGTTACACTGGCTCAGCAGTATGCGGAGGGAAAGGATGTCACCATCCCCGATCTGCCGCGGCCGACCAGTTTTCAGGATGCCGAGAGTCCGATTTTCTCGAAGGAGTTCAAGCAGACCATCGCCGACAAGCACTTCGAGATGGCCACCCTCTCGATCGGCATCAAGCTCGAAGTCGAATCGGAAAAATTCTACCGGGAAATGGCCAAGGCATCCGGACAGCCGAAGCTGTCGGAGTTCTTTAACTATCTCGCCGACTGGGAGAAAGGCCATTACAACTTCCTGAAAAAACAGTTCGGCTTCTTCGAAAGCTACTACACCAACAAATACAGCTTTTTCCGGTTCTAGATATTCTTCAAAGGGATAAGGATTCTCGTAACCTCGTCTCGGTCAGCAGTTAAGGATGTGCTTATACTTCATTCTTCATTTGCTGACTATCCCACAGGGTTTTCTGTTAGCACCTATGCTTCAGATCGCTTAAAATAAAATACTAATTATTCTGTTTTACAGGTACCACCCAAGGGATAAGCCGAAAGGTATTTTCATTATGGGTTCACTGTCTCCGAAAGTAAGCGAATATTTCAGAGACATTTCGACGAGCAGTGAATTGAGCTCAATACCGGAACTGAAACCAGCTGCTATTATGTAGTAGAAGGAGTTATAAGTAGAAAACTCAGGATCTTCCAGGCCTACTACATAGCCATCGGGATCGATGCTTGCCAGTCCTATAAGGATTCCGGTCCATAATTGCGGCCGCAGGTAGAATCGGTCGGCAAATGGGAATCGATATCCTGCGCTGAAAGTGACTGGAATAAATTGATACCACTCTGCAGCGCCGTCCTTTTTCCCGGGACTGTAGAGATATTCAACTTCGAACCCCGCGTCCAGGTAGTTCATAAAGATGTTATGAAGGTAAATACCTGCATGTCCCCCGCCGCCGACGGTAACCAGATCGTTCATCGAACCAACCGGTAGTGTGGCGCCTGCACCTGCGTATATAACCATATGTGAGGGTAGATACCTCGAAGGAAATACCGCTTTCTCAACACCCCTGGCAACCTTTCTTGCTACCGGTTTGATATCATCTTGCTTCTTGAGAGGATGTGTCTCAATAAATACAACCGCTCCGGTTTTTACATTCAGAAATTTCACGGTGAGCACTACATCGGTCAAACGGGTTACCGATATGGTGACTACCATATCGGCGGCCAGCAATTCACCGATTTCAACTGCAGTCTCTTCGTCCACCATACCCGAAAGCTGAAACTGCTGCTCGCTAATGACGAGCATGATCTTTTCTCTCTCGATGACATCGAAGCCGTCAATATTGTAGAATGCCTCCTCCAGCGATTGTTTAACGAGGTCCAGGAAATCATCCGTTACCCCGCTTCCTTCAATCTCGAGGATAGCAAGGGTTTGAGGGCTGTTTCCCGACTGAGAATACATTGGAGTGATAACTGCAAAACAAAGAAATACACCTGCAATTATTTGTTTGAAGTTGCTTATAGTGCTGTCCATTTTATTATCCTTTATTTTACCGTATGAACCTATAGATCATAGCCGTTTTCGTGGTACAGAGCATCGATCTCTATCGAATCGATAGCTCTGGAATAGAAACGGAAGTCATCTATGCAGGTGTACTCGGTACTGCCTATAGCTGTGGAATTATTCAACTGACGACCCGCAAGCAAGTAGATGCTTCCCTCTAAATAGACCGCGGAGAGATTACTCAGGGTACTCGACGGGGTCCGCTTCACTCCATCCACGTACAGGCTGAGTTTATCAGCCCCCGTTCCCGCCTGATGGACGATTGTGACCATATGCCAATTCGCATCCTGAAAATCTGACCAGAGACTGTTGAATGTGAGCGAATCTTCATCAGTGGAGAGGCCTGTACTGTTCATGACAAACTTCATTTCTCCTGTACTATCGTTCTTGGAGAGGTAAAAACGTACCCCATCAGGAGGATAGGACTCAGAAGAAACTCCAAAAATGTAACGGACATCCGGCTCAGACACGAAGTTCGGGTAATACACCCAGAAGTTGACCGAAAAAGCATAAGTCAGATTGAAATCAAGTCCCCATGATGAATCGAGGTACGACGTATCATTCGAATTGCTCAAGGTCGTACCGAGTTCGCCGAACCTGTCATTTGCAAAGCTATAGGTGACATTCCCGCCTACTATTCCGTTATTTCCATTCCCGCTTGCATCGTTGGTATTTCCGTTGAATGGATAGTAGAATACCAGATCTTCATCGGCGTCTCTCATGTCACTGTAGGCATTCAATCCGATTTCCAGCAAGTCTCCGCAGGAGCTGAGCAGGACCGATAGAAACAAAGCCATGCAGACAAATCTTAATCTCATAGTTAAGCTCCTAAATTATCATTTGTACGATACTAATACTATGAGTCGAATAGTAGTAAATCAATAAGAAATATAATAATATAGCAAAAAGGGGCGAATAAATATGTCACAACAGTCAATACGCGACGATGAACACTGTTTCTGCTGCGGGGCCAATAACGACAAGGGACTTCATCTGAAATATTCATATCCGGAGCCGGGCGCGGCGGAGACCAGTCTCGTCATTCCCGATTATTTCTCAGGATGGGAGGAAATAACCCACGGCGGCCTCATTTCCATGCTCCTTGACGAGACCATGGCCCATGCCTGCAAGAGCAGGGAACTGCAGGGGGTGACCGGGGAACTGACGGTCAGATTCAGAACGCCGCTTCCGGTAGGGACGAAGGTCAATGTTCACGGCTCAGCCGCTGAACCCAGAGGCCGTTTGACCAGGACAGAGGCTGTGCTAAATGATGATGCCGGTACTGTCTATGCGACAGGCAGCGCGAAGTTCATAGTAACGGGCTGACGGCGTTCAGCCGCGGGCTGCTGTCAGACGGTATGACAGTGTTCAGCCGCAGCCTTCAGGATGCCCTGATCTAAAACCGGTAGCCGGCGCGCACGCCGAAGAGGTACCCGAATTTTGAATTTTCCAGCACGGTCCCGCCCTCTGCACCGACCAGCACACCGAAGGGGCTCTGCCATTCCAGCCCCGCCTTCAGAGTAAATACAGCGCCGAAGTCATCACTGAAGTAGAGCTGCGACCCGAGATCGGCATATACGTCCAGAGCCTCGTCCAGAAGGAAGCCCCTCAGAGAAACATCAAGCCCGTTCTCCTGAAGAGGGAACATCCCGTCGATATAGACATAACCGATTCCGGCCGACAAGTGGGGAATCAGACCATATTCAATCCCCACCGCGAGTTGACCGATATCATCCCCGTCGTCTTTGCCGATGTCGAGCCGGGCAACTGCGGCCAGTCTGCCGGCCCGGGGCGATCCTTCATCAGCCGCAACCGCAGCGGCGCTCACGAACAGAATCAGCAGGGCGGTAACTGTAATAACGATGATTTTTTTCATACATGCTCCTCACATAAAAGTGTACAGCATCACTGACGATGCGACTATAAAAAAATCCTGTAATGAGGAATCCCTAGAACTCCAGACACGCAGCAATCCTCAGCAGTTCGAAGGTTCCGCTCCAACTCTCATCGTTGAAGTCGTACAGCACGGTAATCGGCAGAATCTCGAATGACAGGGGGTAAAAATCCCACGAAGAGAGAAACAGCGGTGAAAAGGAGAATCCGCTCAGCTGGTGCACCTTTCCGTCAGACTGCCATCGAAGGGCATACGTGCCGCCGAGACTGAAATAATCGATACTGATGGGCAGCAGCGCCTTGAGATTGGCCTGTAGTTCGTGTGATCCGCCGAAGTCAGGCGCCGTCTCGCATAGATAGTGAAGCCCGAAGCCGAATCCGGCTTGAGTTGCGATCAGGTTCGGAAACAGCTCCTCCAGGGCATCAAAAGACGACACCTCGACGGTCAGTCCGGCTGAAAGCGCCGAGACGGTTGAACTATCGAGGAAGTCCGCTCGCAGGGAAGTGCCGGCAGTTATACCGACAGCACGATAGAACTCGTGAACCTTCGAAGCTTCGTCGGATTCAGCGGCAGTATCCGCTTCCTCCGGTATTTCTCCCGGTGCGTCAGACGGCGGCTCCTGTTCCGCATACCTGAAATCGGTGGTAAGGAGCGATGAAACCATTACGGGAATCTGATTGTACAGGTCCGTGCTGTTGGAGTAGCGTGAACTGAATTTCCAGACATTTTCCGATGATCGTATCGAGTAGAGGTACAGGGTGATAAAAACGCCGTCCAGGGCAGTGATAATCTGTCCTGTCAGAAGGTACTGAGCACCTCTGAGCCGGCCCAGCTCGATGATATATGACTC
>Ga0272441_10015159_pt1 | contig 10821 bp, 6 predicted proteins | sample SSMProp6N_FD_193582 | JGI IMG/M metagenome (GOLD analysis project Ga0272441, IMG submission 193582) | Marine sediment archaeal communities from Little Sippewissett salt marsh, Falmouth, MA, United States - SSM-Prop-6N | ecosystem: Environmental > Aquatic > Marine > Wetlands > Sediment ...
ATGGGCGCGCCCGCCGGTGTCGCGGGCAATGTGTGGAAGAACAACGTGTTCTTCAGCAATGATGTTTGGGGCGGATTCCGCGCGATCGCGGTGCCGGCGAACGTTGCGGCCAGCGGGAACCTGTGGATACGAAACGTGTTCTGCGGGGACCGGCCGGGTCGCAAGACGATCTGTTGGAACACGGAGACCTGGGCAACGTACTCGGGTGCCCACTACACGGCGGAGGAGGCGAACACGGCGGTGCCGGCGTCGTTTCAGAGAAACCTGGACGTGGACCCGATGTTCGCGGATCCGGCGCGTGGCGAGTTCTCGTTACGGCCGGGCAGCCCCTGCATCGATGCGGGCGAGCCGCTGGCCCGAGCGACACGCGCGGGCTCGGGCCGCGAGCTGCCCGTCGACGACGCCGGTTGGTTCTACGACGGGGCAGGCGTACCCGGCGAGCAAGGCGACATTGTGATGATCGGTACGAACAGGACGACAGCGCGTATCACCGAAGTGGACCTGGAGAAGCATGTGCTGCGTCTGGCCCGCGATGTGCGCTGGCAGAAAGACGACGCGGTCACGCTGCCCTATGCGGGGCAGATGCCCGATCTCGGAGCCTTGGAGTCCGGTGCCCGGGCCGGCCCCTGGCACGCGCCGATTCCCGAGTGCGCGGGCTACGGCTGGCAACCGCCGGAAGATCCGGCAGCGCCGCTGATGACATGCGGTTTCGAAGATGCCGACCAAGAGGAGTGGGGGGCGCTTTGGAATCTGCGCCGAACCACCAAGACGCAGTACGACGTGGACCGGACGACCGGCGCGGCAGGCACCGCGTGCTCGCTCAGGATGTGGGCCGAGAAGGACGGCCGGCGGCTCTACACGTTTCTGACGCCGCGCATGTGGGAGATCGACAAATACCCGTGGGTCGGGTTCTGGTACCGGCTGAGTCCCGGTGTCGCACTGGGTCTCAGGCTCGACGCGTTCGACAACGTGTCGCGACAGCGCGGCGAGCTCTACGTGGCGGGCACGGCCGGGTTCGAGGTCGAGAATCGCCCGGAGATCAGGCGCCATACATTCACGGCGGACGGCGAATGGCACAAGCTCGTCATCGACGCGCGCGTGATCCGGGAACGCTACCCCAGCGTGAAGGGCCTGCGGGCTCTTCACTTGTCCGGCAGCCTGGATGCCGGGCAGAGCGTCTGGATCGACGAGTTCGTGATCGGCCCGCGAAGCGTGGCACACTGAGCCTGAGCAGGAAGAACGGCCGCCACCCTCAACTTCCTCAAGAAGGGGCAGGGCACGCCTGTGTCCGGATAGTCGACTGCAATCGATAGCTGTCGATTGCCATCGATTGCTGTCGATTCGCCGGGCGACCTCAACCGGCGCGGGGTCGACCGACGCTTTCGAGAAAGAGCTGCTGCTCAGCGGCCGCGGGGCTAGACCTCCAACGCAGTCGACTTGGAGTGTTCCCTCACCTCTTCGGCGGTCACCTCGCGGCCGAGTTCCTGGCTCAGGTATACACCTTCGGCGATCAGCATCATGTTCAGCCCGATCGCCGCCGTGGGGATCAGCTCGGCTTCGCCCCTCAGGACCGCCGCCCAATGCCCTTCGCGGTCGAGGTACGCGGCGGTGCCCGGGATGCAACGGCCCCAGCGTGTCATCGCGGCGCCCAGGTTGAACGTGGCGTCCATCTCCATATCGCTTGTTGTCGTGTGGAATGCGAAGTCGTCGAGCGAGAGCCCGCCCTTGGACCCGACGATCTTGCTGCCGTCGGTGCCGGCCAGGTGGATCGCCCACGCTTCCTCGATGAAGAACGTGATTCCGCCCTCGAGCCGCACGACCGCGATCGCGAGTTCTTCGACGTCGAAGTTGCTCTGCTTGCGCCGGTCCTCGTACATCGGGATCTCCTGGTAGGTGGAGCCGCTGATCGTCAGGACCTTCGGGTTGCCAAGCAGGTAGAGCAGCCGTGTGATCGCGTAGATGCCCATGTCGTAGAGCGCGCCGCCCGCCGCGACCTTCTTCTGGACGAACGACGCGGTTCCGTAGCCGTCCACGAAACAGCGGCCGCGTCGACGATAGTGGCTGCTCTTCGCGTAGTAGAGCCTGCCGAGCTGCCCGTCGTCGATCAACCGTTTCGCCGCCAGCGTTTCCGGCTTGAAGACGCTGCCCGCCTGCATGTAGAGCTTGCGGCCGAGCTCCTCGGACTTGGCCATCATGCGCGCGGCGTCGGTATAGGAACCGGCCAGCGGCTTCTCGGTGTAGACCTCTTTGCCGGCCTGCATCGCCGCGATGCTGATCGGCGCGTGCAGGTTGTTGTGCACGCAGACGTCGACCGCCTGGATCTCGTCGAGCGCGAGCAGGTCGTGGTAGTCCTTGAACGCGTGTGCGAAGCCCTGTTCCTCGGCGACGCGCTTGGCTTCCGCCTCGTCGATGTCCGCGACACCCACGATTTCGGCGCCCGCGATCTTGGCCCAGCGCCGCATGTGAACCTTGCCGATCTGGCCCGTGCCGATGATCCCGATCTTGACTTTCCCGTTCTCCGCCATGCCCTGTCCCTCCCGTGGTCGATCAGTGAGTGTAGCCTAATTGATAGACGCGCGGCCCCGATATTGCAACCCGGATCGGGTTGTGCTCACCCGGAGAGGAATAGCCGCAAAGAGGCGCAAGGCAAAGGGGCCCCACCCAACGTACTCCGCCATCGTACTCTTCCATCGTACTCCTCCATCGTTCCGGATTCGGATCGATAGGAGAGTACGAGAGGAGAGTGCGATAGGAGAGTACGAGAGGAGAGTACGTTGGCTGCGTCCCGTCTTGGCTGCGGCTATGCTGCTTGCGCCTCTTTGCGGCTATTCCCACCACACGCGCGGGCAGCGTCGGCTCTTGCAGGGCGGGGAGGGACACGACTACATAGAAGGGAGCGCGGAACGCTTTCGTTGTGGAAACGGTCATGGCGACAGGAGCGAATGATGAGTGAACGAATTTTGCCGGGCATCTCGCGTGTGGGCGGGCGGGCCTGCAAGTCGGTCTGGTACGAGGACCTGCCGGTGATATCGTCCCCCAAAGATGCGAACGTGTACCTGCTGCAACTCGACGGGGCGAATGTCCTTGTGGACGCCGGTTCGGCCGAAGGCATGCCCATGATCGAGGAAAACATCCGGAAAGCCGGCATCGAGCCCGGCGACCTGACGGACCTGATCATGTCCCATTCGCATTACGACCATAGCCACGGTGTTCCCGGCTGGCAGAAGAAGTACGGTCTGAAGATCCATCTCAACGCGGTTGCGGCCCGGTTTCTTCAGGATCAGGACTACCGGTTGTACGGCCATCTGCACAAGGATCCCGGCTGGGAACCCGACCCGTTCGATGTCACGCACGCGGTCGCCGACGAGGAGTCGTTCGCCATTGGGCAGACGGAGTTCAAGGCGTATACCCTGCCGGGCCATACTCCGGATTCGACGGTGTACCTGTTCGAGAAGGACGGGCGATCGGTCGCGATCTGCGGCGACATCACCTTTGCGCTCAACGCCAAGGGCAACGGCGGGCTGGGCGCGCTTGCCAGGTACTGGCAGTCGAACTGCGTGCACTACGAGAAGTCGCTCGAGAAGATGCTGTCGCTGCGCATCGATGTGCTGCTCTCCGGCCACTACCACGCCGTTGTCGGGGCGGACAAAGTCCGGACGTCGATCTCCGCCTCTCTCACGCGGATGCAGAAGCTTCTTGCCACCCCCGAGGTCCGACATTTCGGGTGCGGGACCGGGAGTCTGGATTAGGCACGGTCTTAGCCGGAACGATGCAGTTGCGCCAGCGGACGAGGAAGGCGAGATGGCCGCAAACACAGTGTAACCGGGCCAAAACGAGCGGGTGAAGGGAGTCACCAAATGGTGAGTTCATTTTCACAGAGGGGCAGGGCAGCGATTCTGATGCCGATGACTGAATCGTTCCGGCTAAGCGCAGCGTGGGCAGACACAGCCCCTTTTTCCGCAGAAAAGCCGTCCGGTCGGGGGCCTCGCGCACATATACTCCCAGAAAAGGTTGATCCGCGGGTTCGATTGGCCCAAGATCCTCGAGGGACGAGATCCTCGAGGGACGGGCCGGAAAAGTAAAAGGCGCTCGCGGGCCTCGCGTTCCGCGTGCTCCGACCCGGGCATACAGCACGAGCACGCCCACCCTCCGGAGCCGGCCCGTCGAGCAGTCAGGCGGCAGCAATGAGCACGGTCGACCAGCAACTTCTGGCGGCGTACGTCAAGGAGCGCTCGGAGAGTGCGTTCCGGGAGATCGTGGAGCGGTACGGGCAGTTCGTGTACAGCAGCGCGTTTCGCCGGCTCCGCGATCATCACCTGGCCGAAGACGTGACGCAGGCAACATTCGTTATCCTTGCCGAAAAGGCGGGCAAACTGAGGAAGAACACGATGCTCGGCGGTTGGCTATGGACGACGGCAGCGTACGTTGCGCAGAACCTGCTGCGCCGGCGTGCAGCGCAGAAACGGCGGGAACAGCAAGCGGTTCCCGAGGAGACGGAATCGGACGAGGAGTCGATCTGGCAGCAGCTCCGGCCGGAACTGGACCGCGCGCTCGACATGCTTGCCGCACACACGCGACAGGCGGTGCTTTCGTACTACATACTCGGCAGATCGCAGCGGCAGGTCGCGGCCGAGCTCGGGACCTCCGAAGACGGGGCGCGCAAGCGGATCGGGCGCGGCATCGAGAAGCTTCGCAAGCTGCTGGCCGCGCGTGGCGTCGCCGTGCCGCTTGGCATGTTCATCGCGCTGTTCAAGACACGCACGGCCGAGGCGGCCAGCCCGGAACTGCTCGAAAGTGTGCATCAGCTTTCGTACGCGGCCGGCACGGGCGCCGCAGCGGCCGGCGGTACGGTCGCCGCGCTGGCCGGCAGCGCCGCGCGCGCGATGCGGTTGGCCCGGCTCAAGGTTGCTGCCGCCTATACGTGTGTCGCGGTGGCCGTCGGCGGGGCCGGCACGGCGGTAGCCATACACGCGTTGCGGGATGCGTCGGCGCCGGCGGCGGGTGGCGGCGTGTTTGTTGACCACGCGCAGCTGGCAGCGCAGAGACCGGACTACGTGGGGATCTGGGGGATCTGGGGCGCCGAGGAGATGCGTGCCGAGGACCGACCCTGGCTGAAAGGCACGCTCGTCGCGCAACCTTGGGCGCAGATAGAGCCCGAGAAGGACCACTTCGACTTCGGGCGCTTGGACTTCCGCCTCAAGCGGGCGGTCGGCAACGGGCACCGGCACCTGATGCTCGCCGTCTACGCCGGGACCAAGAGCCCGCAATGGCTCTATCGACACGGCGTGCCGAAGGTCACGACGGATGCCGCGGACCGGGCCGGACGTACGTTCCCTTACTACTTGTCCCCGCGCTACAAGTCGTATCTCAAGCGGATGATCTACCGGCTGGCCGACCACATCAAGAGCTATCCCCCCGAACTCCGCAACCGGATCATTGCCGTGCAGTGCCCGGTCGGCAAGAGCGGCGCGGCAGACGCGTATGACGGGGAACCGCTCGACAAGAAGTACAGGATCAGCAATGCGCAGTGGGACGCGTATCAGAAGGAGATGTTCGCGGTCTACTGCAGCGCATTCAAATATTCGGACCCGCCGATCGTGCCGCTGTTCAATGTGCAGGGCCTGCGCGTACACGCATGGCTGAAGAAGCGCTATCCCCGCACGTGGCGCAAGTACAGCTTCCCGGGACACGGCTACCAGCAGCACCAGGTGTTCAACGGGCAGGAGAAGATTCTGATCCCGGACGCCACGCGGTACCAGAACGGGTGGGCGATGCTCGTGCGCGACGAATGCAGCAGCTACGGCGCAGACTGCTTCCGGGAGGCGCCCGTCTGGAACACGTATTGGACGCTTCTGCACGCGCTGCACTGGGGCGTGGATTTTCTGCATATGCGCAAGCAACACCTCGAGCAATGCGAGCCGTGGGCTGTCGGCACCTTCGAGTGGTTCAACACCTACGCGGGCACCCACGACCCGGCCGAGAGTCCGGGCGCCTGGGTCGCGCTCCGCGACGGGTTGGACGCCCGCGATACCAAACGGTTCCCGGAGTCGAAGTACGGTCCGCTTGCCTTCGTCAAGGGCGGCGATTGGACAGGCGCCGACGGCGCAGCCAACCCGCAGCGTTATCTGAATATTGCGCAGGCGTTCGCAGCCTACGGCGCGCAGCAAGGCGACAACAGCATGCCGGCCGGAATGACCCCGAGCCTGCACTTCAAGAAGATGAACGATGTCGCCTGGAAAAGCATGCCCGGGAATTTCGGGATGTATCTGTACCAGCACGATCCGCGCGGTACGAGCCAGGGCTGGTGGCGGGTCGGGTCCAAGGCCCAGCCGTACGGCCGGTTCGCGCGCGGGTTCAACCACGCGAAGGGTTGGGATGCGATGTACTTTGATTTGGACGATGGGTTCTTCAATACACGCCCGGCCGGCGGGCATACGATCAACCTGCGCGTCGTCTACTTCGACCAGGGCACCGGCCAGTGGGCTCTCAAGTACGACGCGGTCGACGACCCGCAGAAGATCGCGTGCACCGTCACGAAGACCGGCACGGGCCGGTGGCGCGAGAAGACGCTCACCCTGACCGACGCCAACCTCGGCAACCGCTGCCCGTACAACACCGATTTCATGCTCTTGAGCGTGGACGGCAAAGACGACCTGTTCCACATGATCGAGGTGACGCGCGGCGTGCCGGGCCGTAAGCACGCGCGACGTGCCAGCGGCGACGGAATTCGGGACAGGTCGCGCTCCGGGCCACGCGCGGCGAGCGTCACGATAAATCGAAGCACCAGCTGACGCTCTCTATGCAACGGCCGGGACGGGCCCCGACCCGGGCTGAGTCCGGCCGTGCGGGCCGGGTACGGGCCGCAGGACAAGGGTTGACACGGAGGCATGCTACATGAATGCACTCACTCGACGGGCCACAGGCTTTCTTCTGGGCGTCGCTTTGCTGGCGGTGCACGAGCGCTGTGTTGCCGCGGCAGGCCGCCCTCCGTACGTCGGCATGTGGGGGATCTGGGGCGGCGAAAACCAGAGCACGGAGGGCCGGCCCTGGCTGAAAGGGACGATGGTCGCCCGGCGCTGGGAGCAGATCGAGCCGGAGCCCAACAAGTTCGACTTCAGCAAGCTGGATGACGGGCTGCAGAAAGCCGTCAGCAACGGGTATCCGTACCTGATGTTCAAAATCTACACCGGCATGCGGACTCCGAAATGGGTCTATGACCACGGCGTACCGTTGGTCACCACCGACAGTCCCGCCCCGAGACGACGCAACTACCCTTTCTATCTGGACCCGGAATTCAAGGCCTACTTCAAGCGCATGATTCGGAGAACCGCCGCGCACGTGAAGCGGTATCCCCCGGAGATTCGCAACCGGATCATCTCGGTCCAGTGTCCGATCGGCAAGAGCAGCGACGGCAACTTCTACCACGGCAAGCCTGTCGACCCCAGATACAACATCAGCAGGAAGCAGGCGATTGCCTACCAGAAGGAGTTGTTCACGGTATACTGCGACGCCTACAAAGATACAGACCCGCCGATCGTGCCGCTGCTCAACCCCGGCTACGTGCACGAGTGGCTGAAGGCGAACTACCCGCGCACCTGGCGGAAGTACAGCTTCGCGGGCCATTTCTACCAGCACCACAAAGTGCGCGGCAGATACTTCAAGCCGTTGATCCGCGATGCCACGCAGTACCAGGACGGCTGGGCCATGCTCGCGCGCGACGAATGCAGTAATCAGAGGCGGGGTTACTGGCGGGAGGCGCCCGCCTGGAACGTCTACTGGACCCTGACCCACGCGTTGCACTGGGGGCTCGATTTCGTGAACATGATGGCTTACCGCTACGCCAAGCCCTCCCCGCAGTACATCGCCGCGTTTGAGCGATTCAACGCCTACGCAGGCGTTCATCATCCCGCCGAGAGCCCCGGCGCCTGGATCGCGCTGCGCGACGGACTGGATTCCGCCGACACGAACCGGTTCCCGGAAGAGCTCTACGGGAAACGGGAGGACCCGACCCACCCCAGAGGGAAGTGGCACCAGGGCACCGGCAAAGAGCGATATGTCAACATAGCGAACGCCTTCGCCGCGTACGGCGCCAGGCAGGGCGACAACGAGCACATGCCGGTCGGCACATGCGACAGCCAGCATCTGGGCAAGATGAACGACGTCGCGTGGGAGTGCTTGCGCGGCAATTTCCGCATGTACCTGCGCCAGCACGACCCGCACGGTACTAGCCAGGGCTGGTGGCGCGTGGGGTCCTCGAACCAGCCGTACGGCCGGTTCGCGCGCGGGTTCAACCATGCCAAGGGTTGGGACACCATGTGGTTCGACCTGGACGACGGGTTCTTCACGGCACGACCTGCCGCAGGCCACACGATCAACGTGCGCGTCGTCTACTTCGACCAGGGCACCGGCAAGTGGCAGCTAAGGTACGACGCGGTCGATGACCCGGGCAAGACGGCCTGTACCGTGACGAAGACCGACTCCGGGCTGTGGAAGGAGAAGACGCTCACGCTGCGGGACGCCTACCTCGGGAACCGCTGTCCGAACCGGACCGATTTCATGCTGGTCAGTGCGGACGACAAGGACGACATCTTCCACATGCTCGAGATCACGCGCAGCGGGCGCTGATCCGGGGGTTGACGGATTTAGTATGTGAATTGAAAGGCGCACAGATCCGGTAGTCTCGCAGATAGACGATGCGGGATGGGGCATCCTACCCTATGTAGAGAGGGGTTGCTCGTGAGAAGGAGACGGAGATGAAGGGACGCAGATTGTTGTGCAAGGGAACCCGTCAAATCGAAGTCGCGGAATTCGATGTGGCGGACGTGGCGGACGACGGACTGCTGATCCAGAACGACTACACAGCCGTCAGTGTCGGGACTGAACTCTGGAACTGGATACACGGCGGGAATCCGGGGCCGAATGGGTGGAAAGCCGAGTTCCCGCGCGGCACCGGCTATTGCAGCAGCGGGACGGTGTTGGAGGTCGGTAAGAACGTCACGGAATTCAAGCCGGGCGACCGGCTCGCGAGCGGGAGCGGGCATTGCAGTCACGACGTGAACGCGAAGAGACAGTACTTCAAGGTGCCGGACAACGTGTCCCAGAAGGCGGCGTCGTTGCTGGGCATGGCAGGGATCGCGATGCACGGGATCCGGGTCGCGAAGATCGAGTTGGGCGAATCGGTCGCCGTGCTCGGGCTCGGGCTGGTCGGGCAGTTTGCTCTGTCGCTCGCGAAGCTGGCCGGCGCGACGCCGGTGATTGCGATTGATCTGGACCCGCTTCGGCTCGAGAAGGCGAAGGCGCGCGGCGCCGACGTCTGCATCAACCCGAACGAGGTCGACGACGTGCCGGCCGAGGTCCGCAAGCACTGCGTTGAGGACGGCGCGAACGTCGTGATGGAGGCGACCGGCAAGCCGGCCGTCTACCCGATGGCCGTCAAGCTTGCCTGCATCGCGGGCCGTCTCGTGGCGGTCGGATCCCCGCGCGGCACCGTGGAGATGAATTTCCTGGACGAGGTGCATCTGCGCGAGGTGAGCATACTCGGAGCGATCAACCCGAAGACGCCGATCAAGGATCACATCTACTTCCGGTTTACGCGCCAGCGCGAGCGCAACATGATCCTGCGGTTCATGGACGAGGGGCGCATGACGGCGGAAGACCTGATCACGCATGAGGCGAAGCCCGAGGAGTGTCTCGATATCTACAACATGCTGGCGGACAACCCGCAGGGCGCGCTGGGTGTCGTGTTCAAGTGGTAAGTGGAAGGCCAGGACATAAGGAGTCAGACATGAAAGCGCGCAGATTGATCTGCAAGGGAACGCGTCAGATTGAAGTTGAGGATTTCGAGCTCGGCGATATGCCGGCCGGCGGCATGCTGGTAAAAAACGACTACACCGGGATCAGTGTCGGCACCGAGCTCTACAACTGGATGCACGGCGGGAACCCCGGCCCGAACGGCTGGAAGGCCGAGTTTCCGCGCGGGACCGGCTACAGCAGCAGCGGGACCGTGCTGGCGGTTGGCAAGGACGTCACGAATTACAGGGCTGGCGACCGGGTCGTGGGCGGCAGCAGTCACCAGAGCCACGGCATCTACAGCGCGGCGCACGCGTACAAGGTGCCGGACAACGTGTCCCAGAAAGCGGTCGGCATCTTCTCGATGGCCGGCATCGCGATGCACGGGATCCGGGTCGCGAAGATCGAGCTGGGCGAGGCGGTTGTCGTGCTGGGGCTCGGGCTCGTCGGCCAGTTTGCGGCGTCGCTCGCCAAACTCGCAGGCGCGCAGCCGGTGATCGCGATCGACCTGGACCCGGTCCGGCTGGAGAAGGCAAAGGCGCGGGGTGCCGATGTCTGCATCAACCCGAACGAGGTCGACGACGTGCCGGCCGAGGTCCGCAAGCACTGCGTTGAGGACGGCGCGAACGTTGTGATGGAGGCGACCGGCAAGCCCGCGGTCTACCCGATGGCGGTCAAGCTCGCGTGCATTGCGGGCCGGCTCGTCGCGGTCGGCTCCCCGCGCGGCACGGTCGAGATGAACTTTCTGGACGAGGTACACCTTCGTGAAGTGAGTATCCTCGGCGCGATCAGCCCGAAGACGCCGAAAGAGGATCACATCTACTTCCGGTTCACGAAGCGGCGCGAGCGCGAGATGATCCTGCGGTTCATGGACGAGGGGCGGCTGACCTCCGAGGACCTGATCACGCACGTGGCGCAGCCCGAGGAATGCCTGGACATCTACAACATGCTCGCCGACAACCCGCAGGGCGCGCTCGGGGTCGTGTTCGAGTGGTGAGGGGGAGGCCCGGCGCGGCCTGCGGCCGCACCGGG
>Ga0272441_10015160_pt1 | contig 10821 bp, 9 predicted proteins | sample SSMProp6N_FD_193582 | JGI IMG/M metagenome (GOLD analysis project Ga0272441, IMG submission 193582) | Marine sediment archaeal communities from Little Sippewissett salt marsh, Falmouth, MA, United States - SSM-Prop-6N | ecosystem: Environmental > Aquatic > Marine > Wetlands > Sediment ...
AAATGTGATTTTTCCATGACTATTTTTCATACCCCAATTGAATCATGGTTTCCTCTTTTTGTGAAGGGAGATATTGCCTTGCTTTTGGGACAGCCTCTGGCACGTCGAAGGCGTGACGGATGAGGGGTTAAAGGGTACTTCCAAGCAGTTTCTATCTTGATAATAATAGTTTCCTACCCGCCTGATGAAAACTGAGAAAATAAAGCACCTCACCTCAATCCTCTCACACACGACTGAGGGCGAGGAGGCTTTACGTCATTGTATCGGAGGTATGCAATAGGTTGACAGAGCCAGGTAAAAAACCCTCTCCCACCCCTGGGAGAAGGCAGGCTGAGGGTTCCACATTGTTTTTTAGTCTTGTGTAAGTGACATTGTGATCTTAAAGTAAACTTAATGACTGAGATGATTGTCATAATTAGAAAATTTTAACAAGGCAGACACGGAGGTCTGCCCCTACCGGCGAGGGAACTTTATAGTGCGGTGTAAGGGCGAGGCCTGTCATCGTTCCTCGACACATGGTGGCTCGCCCCAACTGAAGAGGAAAATTAAAGGATCAAATTAAAGTATCATAGGAATATCGGCGTAAAGAAGAAAAAAATAAAAACCCGGACGGGTTTTTATTCTGTGCGTTTAAGGATGCTTGACGAGGAGATTTCGTTCGTCTTTAGCCTTCGGCTTCGTCGAAATTACGATCAAACAGGTCGATCAGGGCTTCGATGACCTCATCTTTTTGCTCCCCCTCGGCGCTGATTTGCACCTTGTGTCCCTGACGGGCAGCCAGGGTCAGGACAGAGATCAGGCTCTTGCCCTCCACAGGCCCTTTGTTTTCCGTCAAGTTCTTGACCATCACGGTTGCATTGTAACTGCCGATGGTCTTCACGAATAAAACGGCGGGGCGGGCGTGCAGCCCGGTTTTATTGGTAACCACCAGGGTGACTTCCCGCTTGTGATCATCCTTGCTTTCTGTTTCTTCAATAACAGACTCTTCTTCGGGTAGTTCACCCAAAGCATCCTGTAATTGTTCCGTTTTCATGCGTAGGGCTTGCATTGCTTCCTTGTAAACTTCTTTCAGGGTTGCGCCAAGTCCCGCCTGGACGGCGGCTGCAATAGCGCCCTCAACAAAGGGGGCTGGGCAAACCAGAATATTGGATTTCATCTCCTCAGAGAGTAATTCCAGTGCCATTTCTGTGCTCAAAATGGCGCTGCCCAGGTCCATCAGGACCAGGACACCATCATCTGTGTAGACGGCCTCGATCGCTTCCATGATTTCCATGGCATTGGTGCCTAATTCCTGGTTGTTTTCACCGATTCCAGCTGGTGTGAGAATTTTGACGGCCTCTGACGCAGTCATTTGTTTGACCATCTCAGCGACACCGTCGGCTAATTTCTTGCTATGTGATACTAATATTATGTTGACCATTGTTAATCCTATAAATACTGGTTTTGAACTCGAAAATTATACCATTTTATCCATCATCAAAAAGTAGATGTTGGTTGAGAGCCATGGGTTTGTGATAAAAGAGCGATTCCTTCAAAGCAACGAGGTCAGACTTAAAATGGCTTTCTAAAGGAATAAAAAAAGATTATTTCTTGTTTTGATCCGGATTGTTATCTTTATTGACCCATTTATGGAAGGCGATCATACCGAAATAGACCAAAAAGACACTCCCACCAAAAATCAAACCCCACAGGATGCCCTGGCCCCAGTTCCCGCTTCCTTGAATAATCTGGAAAGCGACCAAGACAGATAAGGCTATGGCAGCAAAAATGATAACTCGCATACCCTTTGCTTTTTCAATCCAGGGTTTTCTCTCAAAGATTTCTTCAACTTTCTTCTCTTGCTCTTTTTTACTCAAATGTCACTCCTTTGTTCACCAATTTATCAAGATTATATCCAATTTAAAAGAAAAGGGGCGACGGATGTCCGTCGCCCCTAAAACTTACTTCAAAGAGTGATTACTCAACCCAATCAAAGGTACGGGTAACAGCTTTCTTCCAGCCTTTGTAGAGTTTTTCGCGTTCTTCTTCACTCATCTTGGGATGCCATTCCTTATCAACACCCCAGTTCTCGCGCAGATCTTCAACCTCAGCCCAGAAACCAACAGCCAGGCCAGCAGCATAGGCTGCGCCCAGAGCGGTCGTTTCAGCAACGGTCGGTCGAATAACAGGAACGCCCAGAATATCGGATTGGAATTGCATTAAGAGCTCATTGAAGACCATACCACCATCGACCTTGAGGGCTTTCAGTGCGACGCCTGAATCTTTATTCATGGCATCCAAGACCTCGCGGGTCTGATAGGCGGTAGCTTCGAGGGCAGCGCGGGCGATGTGGCCAGCGGTGATGTAGCGGGTGAGGCCAACGATCACACCACGGGCATCGCTCTTCCAATAGGGAGCGAACAAACCAGAGAAGGCGGGCACGAAGTAAATGCCGCCAGCATCATCAACTGATTTGGCCAGCATTTCAATATCGGATGATTTTTCAATCATCTTCAAGTTGTCACGCAGCCATTGTACCAAAGCACCAGTGATGGCGATGGAGCCTTCAAGTGCGTACACAGCGGGTTGATCACCAATCTTGTAACCAAGGGTGGTCAGCAGACCGTTCTTGGATTGGATGGGTTCATTACCGGTATTGAGCAGCATGAAGCAGCCTGTACCGTAGGTGTTCTTCGCTTCACCAGTGGCATAGCAGGTCTGGCCGAAGAGGGCAGCCTGCTGGTCACCTAAGTCACCAGCAACCGGAACGCCTTCCAAGACACCCTTTGCATAGCCATAAACTTCACTGGAAGCCTTGATGGCTGGGAGCATAGATCGAGGTACGGTCAAATGTCCTAACATGACCGGATCCCAATCCAGTGTCTCCAGGTTCATCATCATGGTGCGGGAGGCATTGGATACGTCTGTGACGTGTACGCCACCCTTGGGGCCACCGGTCAGGTTCCAGATAACCCAGGTATCAATGTTACCGAACAACAATTCGCCTTTTTCAGCTTTCTCACGGGCACCTTCAACATTATCAAGGATCCATTTAACTTTTGGACCTGAGAAATAGGTTGCCAGTGGGAGGCCAACTGTTTCGCGGAAGCGATCCTGACCGCCATCAGCTGCTAATTCATTGCAGATTTTGTCGGTGCGGGTGTCCTGCCAGACAATGGCGTTAAATACAGGTTTGCCGGTTGCTTTTTCCCATACAACGGTGGTCTCACGCTGGTTGGTGATACCGCAGGCAGCGATGTCCTTGACATCAATCTTATATTTGTCAATGGCGCCTTTGATCACGTCTTGTGTGGCCTGCCAAATTTCCATTGGATCATGTTCCACCCATCCGGGTTTCGGATAAATTTGCTCATGCTCTTTTTGATCAATGCCAACAACGGCACCTTTATGATCAAAAATCATAAATCGGGTGCTGGTGGTTCCTTGATCGATTGCGACTGCATATTTTGCCATTTTTACTCCTTTATTACTAATAGTGGTTAATTTTTCTTACTGAGAATTTGCCCATAGCTTTGCCGCGGTATCCAGCAGCAAGAATGTGGATGTGGCACCGGGATCTTGATGTCCGGCGCTTCGTTCACCTAGATAGCTTGCGCGTCCCTTGTGGGCTACAAGTGGGATTGTCGCTATCATGCCTTCTTCTGCTGCTTTTGCCGACTTTTCCAATCCTTCCCCAAGTGTGAGACCCTGTTCGGATGCTTCCTTAAGGGCTTCCACAGCCGGGGTTAACGCATCAACCATCGTCTTATCTCCAGGCGAGGCTTTTCCTAATCTTACAACGCCTTGTGTAGCTGCCTCAAGCGCATTGGCCCAGTCCGCTAGATCAAATTCGGTTTTGCCATCAATGGATTTTCCCATTTGAATGAATACAGTTGAATAGAGTGGGCCACCAGCACCGCCAACTTTTGAAAGCAAGGCCATGCCAACGCCCATCAAAATTTTTCCAATATCTTTATCTTCATTATCCGGTAATTTTTCCAAAACAGCTTTAAACCCCCGATGCATATTTGCACCATGATCTGCGTCACCAATCGCTGAATCTAATTCGGTAAGATAATCCTTATTTTCAGCGATAACTTCTGCGTAAGCACGAATCCACTCAAGAACATTATTTTTTGTAACAGCCACTTAAACCTCACTATAATAGAGTCTGGAGGGTTGCTCCAGACTCTATGCTAAACCTAAACTAGTTTTAGACTCCCCAGCGCATTCCGGCAGTCTTGACCGGAGCGTCCCACAGTTTGATCAGGTCTTCATCCATCTTTAGAAGCGTGAATGAACAACCGGCCATTTCAAGACTTGTGATATAGGGGCCAATTAATTTGCGGACAACTTTAATGCCCTTAGCTTCGAGAATCTCGACAGCTTTCCGATAGAGGATATAGAGCTCAATCAGGGGTGTACCGCCCATGCTGTTCACGAACAACAATACTTCATCGCCTTCTTTGAAAGGTAAATCATCGATGATGGGGTTCATGAGCATTTCAGTGACCTCATCCGCAGGTTCAATTTTCATGCGGGTGCGGCCTGGTTCACCATGAATACCAATGCCGATTTCCATTTCATCTTCTGGTAAATCAAAGGTTGGTTTACCAGCAGCTGGCACTGTGCAGGATGTTAAGGCCATCCCCATGCTGCGGCCTTGACCGTTAATCTTACGGGCTAAATCGGCAACCTCTTTTAGTGAGCGACCTTCTTCAGCGGCTGCACCGACTAATTTTTCCATCAAGACGGTCAGGCCAACGCCACGACGTCCAGCGGTATATAGGCTGTCTTTTACAGCGACATCGTCATCCACAACAACGGCTTCAACGTCAATTCCTTCAGCCTTGGCAAGATCTGCTGCCATTTCGAAGTTCATGATATCACCGGTGTAATTTTTAACGATGTGCAGAACACCAGCACCGCCATCGACGGCTTTGGTTGCTTCTAACATCTGATCAGGTGTTGGGCTAGTGAATACGGCACCGGGGCAAGCAGCATCGAGCATGCCCATACCGACGAAACCGCCATGCATGGGTTCGTGACCGCTGCCACCGCCAGAGACGAGACCGACTTTTCCTTTTACAGGTGCATCAGCGCGCACGATAAAATCTGGATCATAATGTACTTTAACCAAATCAGGGTGTGCAAGCTCGATCCCTTGTAATTCCTCTAATACAACGTCATCTGGATTATTGATAAGTTTTTTCATGTTTACTATCCTTCGGGAAGATTCTTTGAAATGAAGAGGTCATAAAGAACGAATCCGATGGGGCCAGCGACCAATGGTACGAGGACTGGTGGGATCAGCCAATACAGGCCGTCAAACAAGCCCTCTGTTCCGACGATCAAACCGAAGATACGAGGAGCAAGGTCACGGGCAGGGTTGATCGAGTAGCCACTGGGACCACCAAGGGAGAGACCAACAGCCAGGACAGCGAAGCCAACAATCAGGGCGCCCAGGTTATCCTTGAGGCCCATGTTCTTGGCGTCACCTGAAGCAGCGATGCCCCAGATGAGGACCAATGTACCGAAGAATTCAGCAATGATGGCGGTCAGCATGCTGTAGCTACCACCACTTGTGCCGGTTGCTGCTGCCTGGAAGAAGGATTCTTGGAATACGGCGCCAGGTCCGGTTGACCAAACATTGGGTAAGCCAGCTTCAATGAGGCCGTCACGATAGACTAAGTAAACGGCCAAGGCACCGAGGAAGGCACCAATGAATTGGGCAATAATGAAGGGGAGAACTTTCTTCCATGGGAAGCCACGTTTGAAAGCCAAGGCAACGGTCACTGCTGGGTTGAGGTGCGCACCAGAAACGCCACCGGAGACATAAACAGCAATAATCACTGCGAATGCCCAGCCGATGGTGATGGTGTTCCAGTTATATGCATTGCCAGCTAAGCGGGGTGCTAAACCGACATTGGCGACGACGCCGTCACCCAGTAAAATAAGAATAAATGTACCGAATACTTCCCCAATAAATTCTTTCATCGTTCTGTCTTTCATCTTTTTTGACTCCTTTTAAATTTTGGTTGTTAACATAACGAGGTGAAAAAAACTGGACATACGTTTTATGCTGTTTCCGATAGAACCTCCTTTCTGAATTTGGTGCCAATCGATGAAAAATCCTCATTCTCAAGTTTTGTTCAAGCTAATGTTGTATTTGGTTGATTTTGGTCGTACCCAATTAAAAATAAACGGCTCAAGTCTTAGCGTGTTTTTGAACAAAACTTGATGGCAATGATTTGAAAATAAAAGTCTCCTGCACATCCTACAAAGAACCTTGAACCGGTAAATTGGCTTATATAAATTACCAAATTGCATCATTGGTAATGTTGTCCGTATCATTTTTTCGCGACACTTATAAATATATCACAATCTCATCATTCTTGCAATCTTTAACATAAAAAAAGGTTTTGCAGAATTATCCAATAATGATTCGTACTCTTTCATTATTCATATCATGAGGATAAACGAAAAAATTCAATTTCTGAAATATGACTTATAGTATAATCATAAAGTCGGTCAAAATTTTATTGTGGTAAATGAAACTTTTTTTCGGTTATGTCACTCAATTATCTGTCAATTCTACAACTGATGCCTTGTTTCGAAAACTTGTAAAGCTGATATTCTTGAAGAAGAAAATAATTTCTTCGATGGTTTTACAAGGACAGTGTTAGGTTTTGACACTATAATTAATAACACACAAAAATGATAATAGTTTTGATTTTTCATCAGCATAGAAAACATTCTTCTATCGAAATCCAAATAGAGGAAAAAATCTAATCCAAAAAGAGAAATGGAGGTTGTAGTGCAAGAAAAATATGATTACATCGTAATTGGGGGCGGTGTGGTTGGCTGTATCATAGCTCGCACACTCTCACGCTATGAAGGTAGAGTGCTGCTCATTGAGAAGGAAGCGGATATTTGCATGGGCACAACAGCTGCCAATACGGCTATTGTTCATGCTGGCTATGATCCTTTGCCAAACACATTAAAAGCACGGATGAATGTCAAAGGCAACGCCATGTGGGATACCCTGGCCGGTGAATTAAATTTCCCCTTTGAACGTCGGGGAGACTTTGTGGTCGCCGTTGGGGAAGATGAATTCCCAGCGCTGGAAACCTTGATGACATTTGCCAAGAAGAACGGTGTTCCGGGCTGTCAAATTCTACCTGGCCCTGAGGTTCGACGCCGCGAGAAGAACATTACACCCGACGTGAGTGGTGCTTTATGGGCTTCAACCGGTGGCATCTGTGATCCCTTCCAGGCTACTGTTGCAGCTGCAGAAAATGCCGTCATGAATGGTGCTGAAGTCAAATTGAACACCGCTTTCGAAGAATTCATTATGGATGGTGACCGCGTCATCGGTATAAAAACCAACCGAGGTGATTTTTATTCCCGTTGGGTAGTCAACTGTGCAGGTCTCTATTCGGATTTTGTGATGCACCAGGCTGGTGTCCGTCCAGATTTCAAAGTTCGCCCCCGAAAAGGCGAGTATTTCGTCTTTGATCGAGCGGATGTGCAAATTGATAACGTGCTTTTCCCGGTCCCTTCGGACAAAGGTAAAGGCATTTTGGTGACGACAACCGTTCATGGGAATACTATTCTCGGTCCTAATGCCGAGATCATTGATGATAAGGATAACACTTCCACGACGACTTCCGGTATGGATGAAATTTGGGCAGGCGCAAACAAACTGGTGCCTTCTCTCTCCAAGAAACATGTGATTGCCACTTTTGCGGGTTTACGACCGATGGGTAATGGCCCTTGTAAAACACCTGGTGTGGACTACAACAAAGATTTTATTGTTGAAATTCCTGAAGAAGTGCGTGGCTTTGTCAACCTTGGTGGGATCGAATCGCCGGGCTTGGCATCTTCCCCTGCCATTGCTCAAGAAGTGGTCGATTTGTTGAAAGACGCTGGCGAGGAAATGAAAGTTAAAAAGGATTGGGATCCCATCCGACCTTCAAGACCACGCTTCCGGGAGATGTCCCAGAAGGATCGAAAATTATTGGTGGATATGGACCCTCGCTATGGTCGCGTGATTTGCCGTTGCGAGAATGTTACCGAAGGTGAGATCATCGCTGAGATTCATGCCCCCATTCCCGCAACCACCTATGATGCGATTAAGCGCCGCACATGGTTGGGGACAGGTCGTTGCCAGGGTGGTTTTGACACACCACGTGTTGTAGAAATACTTGCAAGAGAATTGGGTGTTTCACCCCTCGAAATCACCAAGCGTGGTAATGGTTCAAAATTCTTATTTAGACCGACAAAGAAGGTGGAGAACTGAAATGTTGAAAAAAGATACCTATGATGTTGTGATAATTGGCAGCGGCCCTGGTGGTTTGGCAGCGGCAGTTGAAGCTAAAAAAGAAGGCGCACAAGATGTGCTGGTGATTGAACGTGATACGGAATTGGGTGGCATCTTACTCCAGTGTATTCACAACGGTTTTGGCGCAGAAATCTTTAATGAAGATCTGCCTGGCCCAAGTTATGCCCAGCGTTATATTGATGAAAGCCTTGCTTTGGGTGTAGAAACTTTGATGGATACGATTGTCCTCGAAGTGACCCCCGACCGCAAGATTTTTGCTTCCAGCAAATTGCATGGCTTTGTTGAAATTACTGCTCGCGCGATCGTTCTGGCGATGGGATGCCGCGAACGCACCCGGGCGATGATTCAAATCCCCGGCATGCGCCCCGCTGGCGTTTATACCGCCGGCACTGCGCAAAGGTTTGTGAATATTGAAGGCAAAATGCCTGGCGAGAAGGTAGTTATCTTAGGCTCTGGCGACATTGGCTTGATCATGGCACGCCGTCTGACCTTTGAAGGTGCAAAAGTGGAGCGTGTCTGTGAAATCCTGCCCTACCTTTCAGGTTTGACCCGAAACTACGTTCAATGCCTGCAGGATTTCGATATCCCACTGCAATTTAGACATACGGTAAAGTTTATCTATGGTAAGGATCGGGTCGAAGCTGTGGAAATTGCAGAGGTCGATGATAAATGGAAATACATCCCCGGTTCTGAAGAAATGATCCCCTGCGACACCTTGTTGCTGTCCGTTGGTCTGATCCCGGAAAACGAACTATCCCGGCAAGCTGGGGTGGAACTAGACCCCATCACCGGTGGCCCGTATGTGGATGAAAGCCGACAAACCAACGTGCCCGGCATCTTTGCTGCTGGCAATGTGGTGCATGTGTATGACCTGGCTGACTGGGTAACATTGGCTGGTTATGAGGCTGGAAAAGGTGCCGCAAGATATGCCAAGGCTATCCGTGCCCGCGAAAGCGATCATATCCCTGTCATTGCTGGTAAAAATGTCCATCATGTGGTTCCCCAAACAATCAACAAGCGCAATCTTGAAAATGAAGAGATCGAATTGCAATTACGTGTTCTAAAACCGATTGAGGAACGCACGCTGATTGAAGTGCACGATGGAAAGAATCAGATTACACGCAAGGTGGCTCGTTATGTCCGTCCTGGTGAGATGAACACCATTGTGTTGAAGCCCCGTCATTTTGCGGATATCGAAAAAGCGTCCAGTATAACCGTTGAGGTCAATCCACGATAGGAGAAATGATAATGGTGGAAAAGAGAACATTAATTTGTGTTAGTTGTCCAGTCGGTTGTGAACTTACAGTCACTCTTGATGAGGGTAAAATCGTAGAGGTTGAAGGTAATTCCTGTAAACTGGGCATTGATTATGCGGAGCAGGAGATCTTTGATCCCCGCCGGATGGTTGCGACAACCGTCAAGGTGAAGAATGGCTATCATCCCTTGGTTCCGGTTTACACTGAAAAACCTGTCCCCAAGCCAAAAATCTTTGATATTCTGGCTGAGGTTCGCAAGGTTGAGGTGGAAGCACCTGTAAAGGTAAATCAGGTCATTATTGAAAATGTCCTTGATACAGGGATTAATATTATTGCCAGCCGCGACTTACCTAAGGCTTGATCGATCCGATTGGTTTGTTAACATGCAGGCCGCTTAAGTAAATAAATGTGAGCGGTTGATTGGATAATCACGTCAAGCTGTGTGGTAACGAAACCTCACCAATTGAAAATTAACTAAACCAAAGGGCATCGTCCAAAAAGACGGTGCCTTTTTTGATTTAGAATTTAGGTTTTTTCCAGTTGAAATCACCGAAATTGATCAACAATTGCTATGTGACTTGATATAGAGAGGTAGGGGCTCAGCACTGTGTGTCGAGGAACGAAGACAGGCTGAGCACCTACTGCTTTTCCTGAAAAAGGTATTTCAATCCTAAGAAATATCAAAAATCCCGCCGGAGACAGGACCTAAGGTTAGTTTCCAGCCATTGTCAACTTCGCTAATGCTCACATCATTGGACGCATCCACAACTACCGGTAAGGCGGATAACGATTGTTCAGGTAAGATCACACTGACTTGCTTTGCTGAAGGGTTAAGCGCAATCATAAGTCTTTGCTCCCCCTTTTCACGAGAATAGACGAAGGGCAATTTGCCGCTTTCAGCGTAAAGCACGTCAAAATCCGCATCTGCGTCCAAAGCCTGAAATTTGTGGCGAAGATTAATTAAATGTCGTACCCTATTGAGCAGAGAGTCTGGATCAGCTTGCTTTTGTGCGACCGATGGTCGGCTTTCAGCATCATTCACTGGTAAATAAAGGTTTTCAGGAGTTGCCGTGGAGAAGCCAGCGTTTTCCCCGTTGGTCCATTGCATTGGCGTTCGCGAACCTGTGCGCTCGTAGCCACCTTCTTTGGAGGGTAAATCCCGCCAGCGCATCCCAATTTCATCGCCGTAATAGATGAAGGGCGTGCCTGGCATGGTGAGTAGAAATAGGTAGATGAGTTTCA
>Ga0272441_10015161_pt1 | contig 10820 bp, 11 predicted proteins | sample SSMProp6N_FD_193582 | JGI IMG/M metagenome (GOLD analysis project Ga0272441, IMG submission 193582) | Marine sediment archaeal communities from Little Sippewissett salt marsh, Falmouth, MA, United States - SSM-Prop-6N | ecosystem: Environmental > Aquatic > Marine > Wetlands > Sediment ...
CACCGCAAGCGTAGATGTACTTGGCCGCCTGGCCGTTGTACCCGATCAGCACACAGAGCTTGCCTTCAGCTTGAGGGCGCCGGGCGATCTCCAGCAGATGCTCCTCGATCACCCGCTCTCCCTGACCCAGAATGAGAAAGCGAATATCCTCATCCCTTGACAGATACCGATCCACCGCTCCGGCCAGGACGTCCACCCCTTTCTGACCGGTCAGCCTGCCGACAAAGGTATACAGGGGCCGGTCTGTCTTGCCGTCCAGTGAGCCGAAGATCTCCAAACCGGCCAGCTCGGGAACGTCCTGCCCACCTGCGCCGGTTTCCCGCGTACGGTTCAGCAGTTCCACAAAGCGTTGGCGACAGCGTACCTTTCCCGATAAATCGCCCCGGGCCGGGTCGAAGGCAGAGGGCAGGCCGCTGCGCTCGGGATCGCGGGGATCGAAGATCTGGGGGTCGATACCGTTGGTAATACCGAACAGCCGGATACCGCGAGCCCTGAAAGCGGCGCCCAGCCCGCCGGTCATCTCCTCCAGCCGGCCGGAAGTGATCTCCAGGGCATACCCTTCGGATACCGTATTGATCGGTGCGTAGGCCGCACCGACCAGGAAGGGATCAACCGCGCCTCCGACTGCGCCGGCGGAGAGAACCTCTACGGACAATCCGGTCAGCTCTGCAGCTAGATCCAGATCATGGATCTCCTGGTGGTATCCCCTTCCGGCATTGTGTATCGTGATCAGGGCCCGGCACCCCCGCAGCTGCTCGCGGAAGGGAGAGCATTCTTTGAGAATCGCCGGCAAAAAAGCCGCATGCCCGTCGTGACAGTGAAACACATCCGGGGGGCCTGCGACCCGGGCCAGCTCCAGGGCTCCCCGTTGGAGGATGAGATTCAGGTAGTGGGCGTCCCAGTGGCCCGTGCCTTTTCGTCTGCGCGGGTCCTCCCGTTCGTCCTCAGCAGTATAGGTGTAGATCGCCCGCTTGTTTCGCGTTCTGGGACTGTCCAGCAGATACACATCCGCACCCTGGCGAATGCAACGATACACCTCCACGTGCTCGAAGCCGGGTGTGTCGGCCGGCGTATGCGCCGGCATCTGCAGATCGAAGTGGATCCCAGTGTGCTCGGCGTTCAGGCTAGCCAGGTCGACAAAACCGTAGCGGGGTAGAACCACGGCTGTGGGGAAGCCCGCGGCGGCAAGAGCGGCGGACAGGCCGGCGACCACGTCCTTCAAGCCGCCGGCTTCGGCAATGCCGTCGCACTCCCGGCTGATGTGCCACACTCTCAGGCTCACCGCTCCGCCTCCCCACCGGAGAGGTCGCTCAGATCAGGGCGCAGCTCAGCAGCCCGGCCCAGATACACCGGAGCGGGCACGCTCACACCGTCAGCCGAATAGGTCACCAGCACCCTCAGGATCCCGGGCTCGGCTCCCTCGATATCCGCCTCCTGAAGGCAGAAAAGGGGCGTATCGGCGAAGCCGTGAGTACGCAGGCCGGTAGCAGGATTACCCTTGGTCAGGTCTTTGGTTACGGAGAAGAGAATGCTGATAATCTGCTGTTCCTCGATCCTATTTCTGCGCAGGATCTCCCGAACCAGTCTATGAGATCCGGCATAGATCTCCTGGCGTTCGTTTTGTTCTATACCGATAGCTCCTCGCACCGCTCGGATCACTTGATTCGGCTCCTACAGCATCTCAGCGAGCATGGCTTCCCGCTCCTGCTGACTCAGCTCCCGCGGATTGCCGGACATGCTCGACCCGGAGGAGCGGCGGGCGATCTCCGGAATCTGCCCCGCATCAACAGCGAATCCCTTCAGGTTTTCCGGCAGATCGTAGAGAGTGAACAGGTCGTCGATCTCCCGGATCAGCCACTGCACCGGGTCCGCTTCCGCCGGGCCCTGCACCCTCACCCCCTGCTCTGAAGCACTCTGGTACAGCAGAGCGCAGTCCTCCCTGATCAGCTCGGCATTGGCCCTCAGAGCCGGTCTGATAAACAGGGCACAGATCAATCCGTGGGGGATGTCGTACAATCCACCGAGTCCGGAGGCAAACCCGTGAGCCGCGCCCAGTCCGGAGTTGGCCAGGGCGATACCGCTGATCATGGCACCGTAGGCCGCGGCGGTGCGGGCCTGCAGATCGTCGGGGTCCCGGGGAATGTCCCTCAAGGCCTGCAGCATGGAGGGAAAGGCCTGACGGGCCAGGGCCCTGGGAATAGGAGCGGCTTTCCTGGATACGAAGGCCTCGATCAGCTGGGTCAGGGCATCCATGCCGGCGGTCCCGCTCAAGGCCAGCGGCGCTCCCACGGTAAGCTCGGGATCCACCAGCGCGTAGGTCGCCAGCAGGTAGGGGGAGCGCAGACTCTTCTTAGCGCCCAGGGCCTTGGATTTGAGCACGGCGTTCTTGGTCACCTCCGCCCCGGTGCCTGAGGTGGTGGGCAGGGCTATCCAGGGAACGCCGGGACGTTCCAAGCTCAGGCCTCGCCCCACTCCCTCCAGGTAATCCTCCACCTTCTCCCGGACCGGTAGCAACCCGGAAACCGCCTTGGCCGTATCCAACACCGATCCGCCCCCGACGGCAACGATCACATCCGGTTCGAACTCCCGGGCCTGCTCCAGCAGGGCGTTCAGCCCTTGTACCTCCGGCTCTCCGCCCGGACACTGTAGGGCAAGCAGCCGGGAGGGCTCCAGCAGCTGGAGGAAACTCTCCCGCCAGCCTGAGTTGACGAACCAGTGCTGTCCGCTGAACAGAAGCACCCTGCTACCGAAACGCCGCAGCAGATCCGGCAGATTGTTGCGCTGACCGGGACCGAAGTGGATTCCCCGGGGCATCTGCAAAATAAAATTCTTGATCATGGCAACCCCATCTTGCAACGCCTGGGAAAACCTGTCAATGAAGCGGGGGGTGCGCCTAGGGGCCCGCTCAGGGGTTCTATAGCTGCAACCAGGCGGTGAGAAAGGAGAAGGCCAGGAGCAACACAAAATAGGCCAGAACAGACAGGGAGCAGAGGATCACCTTGCCCAGGAACCTGCGTTGCCGGCGCAACATGAAAACCATAACGAGATAGAGAAGGCCCGCGAAGACCTCGGCAAGCAGGCTGATCTTGAGCAGCTGAATCAGGAAGATCTGGGTGGAATCGAGGAATTCCTGAAAATTACCGAGAAGATAGAGCAGGAACAGAAGCAGGGAGAAGATGAAGAAAAACACAACCGTCCTGGCGACCAGCCAATAAAGCGAGGAAAGAAGAAAGACACGACCACGTCTGTGGGATTGCATTTTCGACCATTTTACGTAATATATGGATGGAAGGAAAGATGATGAAAGCATTCTTGATCATACTCGTAATTCTGGTGATACTGGCCGGTGTTGGTTTCTATTTCGGTTGGGTGCAGATCCAGCTGCCCTCGGAACACTACGCGGTTGTGTTTACCAAGACCGGCGGCTACGACGAGGAGGTGATTCGACCGGGAGAGTTCTCCTGGCGCTGGCAGCGTCTGATCCCCACGAATATGACCCTCTACATCTTCGATCTTCATCCCCGCAGTCAAGTGATTACCTTCCAGGGAAGCCTGCCTTCGGCCGAGTTGTACTCCTCGGTCCTCCCGGAAAATCCCGACTTCACCTATCGCGGTGAGATCGATGTGATTTTCACGATCGCGCCGGAAAGCCTTCCCGCGCTGGTTGCCGAGCAGAAGATTCTTCCCGAGCAACTGGACGATTTTTTCCAGGCCAAGACCGAGGCGCTCTCAGACAGCATTCTGGAGACCCTCCGGGAGACAGACACCGACCCGGCGGACAGCCAAGCCCTGAGTCGCCTTGCCGAGCGGGAGCTGACCGCCTCTGCAGCGGATCTGCAGATCTCCAGCCTGAAGGTACGCGTGAGGCATATTCCCGACAATGAGCTGTACGAGTTGGCCCGAACCTCCTACCGGGAGCTGGTGCAGACCCGGGATCGCTCCCGGGCCGAAGCGGTGGCCCGATTGGCGGAGGAACAGGTGCGGACGGAAAACGCCAGAGCCGCGGAACGAGCGGATCTGGAAACGCTGCGGGAATACGGAGAGCTGCTGGAAGAGCATCCAATTCTCCTCAAGGCCATGGCCGTACAGAAGCTTTCCGGGGAACAGGTGATCAGCATACCGGAATTCGATTTAGAATCGATCCTCGAGTGAAAGATTATTTCCTCAACTTCGAGAAGTACGCCTATGTAACAGGAGCCAAGCCTGAAGGATGCATTTTCTGTCTGATCCGTGACCGAGATCCCGCGGTCGTCGACCTTTCGGTCTACCGGGATAAGCTTTTCGTGGTAAGCGTCAATCTCTACCCGTACAATCCCGGACATTTGATGATCTTCCCCACCCGCCATATCGTTGATGTGCGCAGCTACAGTCCGGAGGAGGAGCAGCGGCTGAACGAATTGACTCGCTATTTTCTCGATATTTCCGACAAGGTACACCGACCGGCGGGCTACAACATCGGCTACAACATGGGCCACTTCGCCGGAGCTTCCATCGACCATCTGCACCTGCACCTCATCCCCCGCTATCCCCACGAAACGGGAATCTCCGATTTGTTGGCGGGTAAAAGGGTATTAGTGGAAGAACCCAGAGAAACGGCGCGGCGTATCAGGGAAGCGGTGGATCAGGAACCCTTCTCCAGCGCTACCAGCTGACTGAGCAGCTCCTGGAAATCGACGACCAGATCGGATACCACCCGGAGCAAACCCGACAGCGTCTGATTTTTACCCTTGAAGAAATGAAGCGTCTTCAGCGCTGACTTGATGCTCTCCATCGGACTGGCAAGCAGATCGTCGTAGACCCGTTTGATGCCCATCAGATACTCGATCCCCTGATCCAAGAGCTCCCGAGCCTCCTTGTCTTTCTGAAGCACGAAGTTGCGATACAGCTTCTGTTGGGTGAGATCGGTTTCCAATCGATGGCGCAGGCGCAGCAGCATCTTACCGTCATCCTCATCCGGAGCCAGGGAACGATCGAACAGCACCAATTTGGCTTCCAGTTCCTCCAGACCGGCGGCATACTGATTCAATCTGGTTTGAATAATCCGGTTTCCCGCTACGATGTAGGTGTTGGTGATCTGCAGGGTCTCCTGGATATAGCCCTTGTAGATCTTGGAGAGATAGTTGTAGAGGATCTTCAGAGATTTTGTGTAGCTGAAGTAGGGCAGCTCCAGCTGCGCGTAATCGAAGCTCGGATTTTCAACGTAGTAGAACATCTCGAACAGCTGATCGGTCTTGAAGATCTCCTCAACCTTTTTCTCGATCACCCGCTTCTTGACCACTACGATCCGCTGTTCCAACTGTGCCAGGATACGCTCCCTCAATCCGCTGATGTACAGGGGCTTGGCCTGAAAACGAGGCACGGCAAATACCAGTTTATAGTACGGATCTTTGCGAAAATAGCGCAGCAGATCGAGCAGCGGGGTCTTACTCAGGAACTCGTTCGCCCCGTCTACCAGCTGCTCAACGGCGGTGGTGTGCTCGTCAACCTCGGCTTCCTGGTCCAGATCGACCACCTCGCCCTCCGACTCCGCCTCCCGGTCCACGAGATAGAAGGAGAACAGTTCCTCATGACAGAACCAGTCGGTGCCCAGATTCGTAGCCAGATTCAGAGCATGCCAGAGGCGCTCCAGCTGATCGAGCATCAGCATCACCGGCGCATTTGTGAAAAACGGATACTTTTCCGCCAGCACGCCGGGGGTGGGTTGATAGTTGAAATGGCGGAAAGAATTGGAATAGGGAAAGAGAACCAGATTCTTCAGACATACCAGCGGTTTGATCCCCTCTTCCAGCTGGCGCACCAGCTTGTCGGGAATACGTTTTGTGTACTCCTTGAAGCTGCGCATCAGCCGTTTACGAACCTCCTCTTCGCTGCCGCTGTGGTGCAGGATCTTCTCCATCTCTTCGGCGGAGAGGAACTCTTCCAGCGTTCGTTTTGCCTCGGGAAGTTTGTTGTCGAACAGGTGGGTCACGGCCCGGCTGCGGAACTCCTGGTCGGTGTGGAAGGCTTGAAACAGATCGTGCAGCGGGAAGGAGGCGTGGTACAGGTCGAAGAGCTGCCTGGCGAATTTCGTGGTCAGATCCCGGGTTTCAAAACCCGTCAGCCCCGAGCTCTTGTGACGAATACCCCGTTTCAGCTGCTTGATCTTCAGGTCTACGAACAGATCCCGCTTGGATTTGCCGCTGAAAAGACCCCTGAGCCAGAGCACGAAACGCACCCAGAGCGAGAGACCCTGCATCTCCTCGGCCAGCAACCGTTCCCGCTCCTCCTGCTTGAGCTCGATCCTGCTGTATTCAGGAGAGCCCTCCTGTCCCAGAGAGCGGGTGATCCGTGCCAGCAGCTCCCTGCGTTCGGGTTCGGGAAGCTCGGATGAGATCTTTTCAAGCTTGGTCTTTTCTAACATCATCCTCTTCGATCAATGTGCGGATCATCAGCAGCCGACCCTGGTCTACGGAAATCGTACAGCGATCCTCACTGAACTCGTTACTCACGCCCATGTCTCCGCGTTTCCATTCCAGTCCGTCCAGGGGCCATTTCAACCCGCTGGAACTCATACCGGCAACTGAACCGCCAAGAGGGAAAAACGAAACGATTTGGCCCTTAAAGCAATCGGTAATGACGAGAGTCCCCTCCACAACTTGGATAAGCTCTCTCGAAGTATACCACAACGTAGGGGTTTTTTCCCTCTCGAAGAGGGAAATCAGTCCCAACAGGTGATCCGCCCTGCCGCCCCCGCCGCCGGCTACAATGACCCGCCGAATCCCCATCTCCCACAGAACCTGCAGGCCCAGCTCCGCATCGGTTTCATCTTTGTCCCGAGGATAGCGCCGTATCCGCTCCTGCGGAAAATCCTCCAGTTCCCCGGAGGGCTGCAGGGAGTCGAGATCCCCCACCAGCAGATCCGGAACAATGTTCAATCGACGGGCCAGGTCGAAACCGGAGTCCGCGGCAACCGTGCAGACGACATCGGCCAGAATCGGCTCCAGCAGATCCCGCACCGGTCCCTCCCCTCCGAGCAGCAGCAGGCCGACACCCTCTCTCATGCCGAACAAATCTTATATGCTTTCTTTCAAATCGTAAAGAAACTGCTTTGAAATTTTTAAATTGTTCCGACTAGTAAAGCAGGACGCGAAAGCGACTTACCGGGTCGGCACGCCCGGGAACCTGGACATGGATGTTCGGGTAACTTTCGATTCAATCAAGGAGGATTGAATGATTATCAACCACAACATGAGTGCCATCTTTGCCCACCGTCAGGAGAAATGGAACTCTTGGGCAATCGACAAGGACATGGAGAAGCTGGCATCCGGAATGCGGATCAACCGCGCCGGGGACGACGCCTCCGGCCTGGCCGTATCGGAAAAGATGCGCTCCCAGGTCAGGGGACTGCAGCGGGCTGAGAAGAATGCCTTGGACGGCATCTCCTTCATCCAGACCGCCGAGGGCTATCTCCAGGAGACATCGGACATCCTGCAGCGCGTGCGCGAGCTGGCTGTCCAGGCCGCCAACGGCATCTACTCCGATGAGGATCGGATGCAGATCCAGGTGGAAGTCTCCGCCCTGATCGATGAGGTGAACCGAATCGCCTCCCATGCCCAGTTCAACGGCATGAACCTTCTGACGGGACGCTTCGCCCGCTTCACGGGTGAGAACGTCGTTACGGCCAGCATGTGGCTGCATATCGGGGCGAACATGGACCAGCGCGAGCGGATGTACATCGGTACCATGACCGCTCAAGGGTTGGGATTGCAGAATCCCAATGGACCCCCGCACACGGCGACCTTCATCTCCATCTCCAGCCCCGATCGGGCCAACCAGGTGATCGGGCTGGTGGACGAAGCCCTGATGGTTGTAAACAAGCAGAGAGCCGATATGGGCGCCTACCAGAACCGTCTGGAATACGCCATGAAGGGCCTGGCCGTGGGTGCCGAGAATCTGCAGGCGTCCGAGTCCCGCATCCGGGATACGGACATGGCGGAGCAGATGGTCAGTTTCGTGAAGAACCAGATCCTGATCCAGTCCTCGATGGCTATGCTTGCTCAGGCCAACGTCAAGCCGCAGACGGTACTCGAACTGTTGCGTTAAAAGCAGCGGGGGCCAAGCGCCCTCCTCCGGTACCGAAAGGGCCGTTCCCTCACACAGGGACGGCTCTTTTTTTTGCACTTCTTGACAGGCTGAGAGGCTTCGGACAACCTTCTATGGAAGGAGCGTCAGCTTGAGGATTCCGGGAATCGTAAAGGATTTTTCCTCTTTTTTTATCCAGGCGGGGTATCAGTGCTATCTGGTCGGAGGTGCGGTTCGAGACATGCTGATGGGCCGAAGAGTCCAGGATTTCGATATCGCTACGGATGCGCTTCCCCAGGATGTCCGGAAGATCTTTCGCCGGGTGATTCCCACCGGAATCAAGCACGGCACCGTTACCGTCCTGTTCAAAGGCACCCACTTCGAGGTGACCACCTTCCGCGTTGACGAGGAATACAAAGACGGCCGCCGCCCCGATTCGGTGACCTTCAGCCCGTCGATCGAAGAGGATCTGGGGCGCCGGGACTTCACGATCAACGCCCTGGCCTACGATCTGCACAAAAACCGCCTGCTCGATCCCCACGAAGGCCGCAAGGACTTGAAGGCCGAGATCATCCGGGCCATTGGCGATCCCCTGAAGCGCTTCCAGGAGGACGGCCTGCGGCCCGTTCGCGCCTGCCGCTTCGCCGCCCAGCTCGGCTTCACAATTGAAGAACGCACTTTTACCGCCATCCCCCGGAGCCTCGATACGGTCAAGCAGGTATCCGCGGAAAGAATCCGGGATGAGCTGATTCGCATCCTCGGGGCCCAGACCCCCTCAATCGGCTTCACCCTGCTGAACGACTGCGCTCTACTCCAGCTGTTCATGCCAGAGCTGGTCGTCTGCCAGAACGTGGGCCAGGGGGATTTGCACCGCTACGACCTGTTCCACCACCTGCTGTACGCCTGTGACGCCGCTCCCCGGGACAACCTGGTGGTTCGCCTGGCGGCCCTGCTGCACGATCTGGGCAAACCCCAAACCATGGATCGCGGCCCCCAGGGGGATCTTCACTTTCACAGGCACGAGGAACTTTCAGCCCGGCTTGCCGAGAAGATCCTCCGCCGCCTGCGTTTCCCCAACCAGGTCGTGAAACGGGTCGGTCACCTGGTCTCTCAGCATATGTTTCACTACGAAGAGAACTGGAGCGATGCCGCGGTGCGCCGTTTCGTAGCCAGGATCGGTCTGGAAAACATTCCCGAACTCCTCAGCCTTCGCCGGGCGGATCAGCTGGCTATTGTTGGAGAGCGATTCGTTTCCACCTCCCTCATTGCCCTGGAAAAACGAATCGAGCAGGTTCTGTCCGGAGATAACGCCTTAAGTCTCAAGGATCTGGCGGTAAACGGAGAGGATCTCAAGGCTGAGCTTGGTATCCCGGGGGGACCGAAAATCGGAATCATCCTCAAGGCTCTGATGGGCAGCGTCCTGGACGATCCCGAGCAGAATGAGCGGGAAAGACTGTTGAAGATTGCTAAACGGTTCTACGAAGAGCGATTACGGGAAGAGCCCCGTGCGGACTGACGTCCCTTCTGCCTCTCTGTGAGCGCTTTGTAGGCGATACCGGCGGCCTGCTGCTCCGCCTCTTTCTTGTTCTTGCCCGTGCCCGGCCCGTAATTCTTCTTTCCGATCCCCACTTCGATCCAGAAAGTACGGTTATGATCCGGACCTTTGCGGTGAACGATGCGGTAGCGGGGATAACTCTTGTATCGCTTCTGCACGTATTCCTGCAGCAGGGTTTTGTAGTCTTTCTTGTGCCGATCCTCCAGAACCTCATTGATCTGGGGAATGAGCAGGCTGCGAATGAAGGACCGCACCGCCTTGAAGCCGGAGTCCAGGTAGTAAGCGCCGATGATGGCCTCCACCGCATCGGCGATCAGGGCCTTCTTGCTTCTGCCCCCGGAGTACTCCTCTCCCTTGCCGATCAGAATGAAGTTGTCCACCCGGAGGGAGCGTCCGATCTCCGCCAGGCTCTCCTCACTTACCACGTGGCTTTTGATCTTGGCCATATCTCCCTCGCTCTTGTCCGGGAGAGCCGTCACCAGGTACTCACTGACCACCAGCCCCAGAACCGAATCGCCGAAAAACTCCAGCTTCTCATTGTTGTCGACCTCTCCACCCTGTTCATTGGCGAAAGAGCGATGAGAAAAAGCAAGGTTCAAGAGCGCAAGGCTCTTGAACCTTATCTGTGCGTGTTTTTGAAAAAGCTGCAGCTCCTTCCTTCGTTCTCCCCCGGGCACAGGAGCTGTGAAGGGTAATCCCTTCAGGGAGGATGTCACTTTAGATTATTTTTTATCCAGTTCGGTTTTTATGAAATCGAGCGCATCCCGCACTGTGTTGAACTCGTTCGCCTTCTCATCCGGAATGGTGATCCCGAGTTCCTCTTCAATTGCATACACGAGCTCATAGGTGTCCAGGCTGTCCGCGCCCAGATCCTGACGGAATGAGGAGTCGAGGGTGATCTTTGATTCCTCAATTTCCAAACGATCGGCGATCAGCTTCTTCATTTTTTCGAAAAGATCGTCAGCCATGTTTTTCCCTCCTAAAGGTTGCTGATTTAAGCCAGTTCTTCCGGCTCAAGTATTTGTTTACCCCTGTAGAATCCGCATTTCGGGCAGACTCTGTGGCGTAACACCCTGTTCCCGCAGTTGCTGCATTCGATCATTGTGGGGACGTTCAGCCGCATGGTCTGGGCTTTACGTTTTCTGGATCGAGTCTTTGAAATTTTTCCTTTTGGTACTGCCAGGATTATCTACCTGTAAATTTT